>Ga0222622_10000028_pt1 | contig 67214 bp, 95 predicted proteins | sample PLM2_5_b1metaG_FD_177335 | JGI IMG/M metagenome (GOLD analysis project Ga0222622, IMG submission 177335) | Groundwater sediment microbial communities from an aquifer in East River, Colorado, USA - PLM2_5_b1 | ecosystem: Environmental > Terrestrial > Soil > Riparian zone | place: USA: East...
CTGGACGACATCGTTCCCGACGACCTGCCCACCGAGCCCCCGGTCGAGACCCAGGGCTAAGCTTCCGAATGTAGTATCCTCTAGAGGATCCTTCATCAGGGCGGCTCTAGCCTCGTAGCCGTGGAAGACAACGAGGCGCGGCCTGGGTACGCCAGTGAAACTGCCCGTGAACCACACAGAGTTCCAAGCTAGGGCGGAATCCAACGAGAGAGTAGCACTCTCTTAGCCCTGCCGGTAGCCGGGTATCGTGAGAGCGCCGCAAGGTAGACTCCCGGACATAAGCTTCGGCCGGGCGCTGAAGGCACAAAGGGACCGGAGTATAGGATCAGCGGGCATACACCAAGGCCCTATATTTCCGAAGCGGGATAGCGCAGTTAGGCAGCGCGTCGGGCTCATAATCCGAAGGCCGTGGGTTCAAATCCCACTCCCGCCACGAGTAGTAGTAGCCATTCAAGAATCGCACAAGTGCAGCTACTACGAGTCAGGTAGACCGATTACCTCTGCGGGGTAAGCTCTCGCAGTTAAGAGCGGTGTAGGTATTGGTTTGTGGATAGGGGAGTAGCTACCTCAAGTCTAGGCCAGCCGAACAGAGCGCGCCCCGATCTTTTTAAACACTCCGGGGCTGCGGACCCTTAGCTCATTGGCTGAGCACTCGGGAGCCCGAGAGGTAGGCAGGTTCGATTCCTGCAGAGTCCACGTTGAGAGTAGTGTCCCATTGACCATAATAGTCGTTTGGATACGTCCACTGCTCTCAGCTTAGCTTCCCGAAGCGGTAACGCAGCCTAGGGATACGGCCCAGGTCTCATCCCCCAGAGACTGGCCGTACGAGGTTGCTGGACCTCGAGAGCAAACCAGCCACTGAGCTCCTGAGCACGAGCTGACAACAAAAGATACTCAGTGGTCTAGAGTGCGACCCGAGGAATAAATCTACTCTAGGGAAGGGACGAACCCGAACTATAGAATCCCCTGGTTGCCCTGCCCATGCTTCCGCGCTGGGTAGGGTATACTGGTCTCTAGGCTGAATACGGAATAGACAGGAGAAAGCGATGGGAGCAGTAAAGCGATTCCAGCATCGCGGTGGGCAGTTCAATCCCATCTTGCGAGAGGTGGGTCAGCAGGACATTGACGCGGCTACCGAGCTCGCGATCCACACCGCATCGACCTTGCGTCGGCGTTCCCCGCAGGCTCCTCAGAACCGCTTCATCGGCGCGAACAGCACCTCGGGTTTCCCGGCCGGTGGGCAGCGCATTCGGGGCGGTACGTCCAATCCGATCCGCAACAGCAAGTTCGTATAGACATCGGCTGCCGGTGCCGCCAGGGGTTCCGCCTTTTCCTCTGTCTGTGCAGCCGATAGGACTGGCGATCGCGTATTAGCTTCGTCGGCCGGTACGCTCGATCCCGTCCAACACAGAACCTCGCTAGAGACCACCACTAGCGAGGTTCTGTGCTATTGAGAACTAGGAGAGCGGGCGAACACCCCGCTTCGCGTGGTATCCTAGAGGCATGGCAGCCCCACACATCTTCGATAAGTGGGCGATTCTAGACTACATTGGGTGGGATCCACATCCGGGACAGTTGATGATCGCCGAGTCTACGGCCCGGCATCGAGTAGCTTCGTGTGGTCGTCGTTTCGGCAAGAGCGACTTGGGTGGACACGAGCTAGTCCCGGAAGCTTTCTATACGCTCACGCAGAAGAAGCGCCTCGAACATGAGATGAAGCGGCGTGAGTTCTGGATCGTAGGGCCTAACTACAGCGATAGCGAGAAAGAGTTTCGCGTCCTGTACAACGAGCTAACGAGGCTGGACGTTCCTTTCGACAAGCCGGGCACCTACAACGACCCTCTTGGCGGAAGTATGCACATCTCTCTATGGGATGGTAGATTCCAGGTGCACGGCAAGTCGGCGGCTCACCCGGAGAGCTTGGTGGGTGAAGGTCTCAGCGGGGTGATCATGGCTGAGGCAGCGAAGATCAAAGAGCGGGTGTGGACCAAGTCTATTCGTCCTACCCTGGCAGACTTCAACGGCTGGTCGCTGCATACCTCCACCCCTGAGGGCAAGAATCACTTCTATGAGAAGTGGCGCATGGGCCAGGACCCCGGTATTCCGGACTGGGCTAGCTGGCGTGCGCCCTCGTGGATCAATCCTTACGTCTATCGCAAGCCCACAAAAGCGCGAGATGTGAAGACGTTGCAACAGCTGATGAGTGCAGAGTTCGCGACTTTAGGTGCATCGGCAGCTGAGCTGCTCATGGAGAAGGCAGAGCGCGAGAACCCTGATGATACCATTGGGCGTCTCCAGAAGATGTGTCAGGCGCATGGATTAGCTGTGGATTCTGAGATCCTAGACCTCATGGATTCTATGACGCAGGAGAGCTTTAATCAAGAAATCGGTGCAGATTTCACTGAATTCGTAGGCCGCGTATTCAAGGAATTCGATGAAGAGATCCATGTCGGGGATCTGGAATACGATCCAGATTGGCAAACTTTCGGTGCGGTGGATTATGGATTCACGAATCCTAACGTATGGCTTCTCATTCAGGTGGGACCCTGGGGAGACGTCAACGTCCTCAAGGAGTTCTACCAGCCCGGCCTTACTGCTCAAGAGTTCGCTGATGAGGTCTACCGGCGGGGGCTCGCGCCATCCAGCCTTATCACTTTCTATCCAGATCCGGCCTCACCAGGCGATACTCGTATACTCGAGAACACGCTGAAGGTGCGCGCGCGAGGCAATACCGGAGGTGAGCTACAGCATCGAATTGATGCTATTCGCAAGTCTCTCAAGGAAGTAAATGCACACGTACCGCGTGGTCATGTGGATCGTAGACCGCAGCTGATGATAGACCGGTCGTGTACAATGTGCATTTACGAGTTTAATGAGTACAGATATCCTGAGAAAAGGGAGCAGAGTTCCGTCGCATCTCAGGAACTTCCAATGAAGAAGGACGATCACACGCCCGAGGCACTGGGTCGTTTCTTCAAGGGATTCTTCGGTACGCCTCAAGATCGAGCGTCCGAAAGTCGATCCAGAAAGGCTAAGGTTCGCGCACGATGACAAGTCCACTCACGGCGGCTGGTCAGTACGCGAGTGCCGTTCCGTTCTTCGACAAGGTTGCCTTGGATTCGAATCTGGCATCTTCTGGCGAAGACATGTTCCGCATTCGGGCGTACAAGCTGTATGAAGACTTCTATCATAATCGTCCCGAGATGTTCAAGGTCCTGCTGCGAGGTGAGGACCAAGACGGGCTGGAGTTGTACATCCCGTCCGCGCGCAAAATGGTGGACGCAGCGAATCGTTTCCTCGCTAAGGACTTCAGCTATGTGGTGAGCCCCAAATTCGGAGACAATGCGCAGCGAGCCGAAGCTGAACTGGCGATGAGCAATCTCTTCAAGCGCGAGAAGATGCACTCCAAATTCAACAACCAGCGGCGCTACTATCTCATTCGCGGGGATGCGCTATGGCACATCACCGCTGACGAGACCAAGCTGCCAGGTTCCAAGATAAGCATTCATGAGCTGAACCCTAGTAACTACTTCGCGATCGAAGATCCCGATAATTCGGATCGGTTGCTGGGTGCGCACCTCGTAGACTTCGTGCAAGACCCGAACAAGCCGGACGATCGCTCGGCCAAGATTGTTCGTCGTCAGACGTACCTTCGAGCGAACGCCGTGCTCGACAAGAATGGTGGTTACTTTGTCCCACTGGGGAGCGATCCCGGAGGATGGACTAGTGCGCTAACCTTCTGGGAAATTGGTAAGTGGGACGATCGGTATCTGAAGACGGCAGATCTCAAGCCGGTATCGAATCCAGCGACTAAGCCTCAGTTCGCGCTGGATGCTCGCATCACTTCGATGCCGATCTACCACTGGAAGAACAATCAGATCCCCGGACAGACCTACGGCCTCAGCGAGATCGCAGGCGTAGAGACTCTCATCTCGGGCATCAATCAGTCTCTCACAGACGAGAACCTGACGCTGGTGATGCAAGGTCTCGGCGTGTACGCGACGGACGCAGCTCCGCCAAAGAACGCAGACGGCACTGATGGCGATTGGACCATCGGCCCCGCCACAGTGGCTGAGGTGGGACAGGGCAACTTCTTCAATCGCGTGAGCGGCGTGTCCACCGTGGCCCCGTTCCAAGATCACAGCAAGTCGCTTCACGAGCACATGTCTCAGGCGCTGGGCATTCCCGAGATCGCGCAAGGCCGAGTAGACGTCACGGTGGCGGAATCGGGCATCTCGCTGTCGCTTCAGCTGGGACCGATTCTTTCGAACAATGAGGTGAAGGAAGTAGAGATTCTGGGTACGCACGACCAGATGTTCTACGACCTGATGACCATGTGGTTCCCCGTGTTCGAGAGTCTGGACCTTCCGGATGTGCGGGTTGTCTCAGTAGTGGGCGATCCCATGCCCGTGAACCGCGAGGCTCGCATCCAAGAGATCCTGCTGCTCCAGGCTAGTGGTCTCATCACTATCGCACAGGCACAGGCCAAGCTGTCGCAGTACGGCTACACCTTCGACGAAGGTGATGATCTCAAGGTGGTTCAGGAGGCTGCTGCGATCGCTGCCGCTCAGAATGGCGATGAGCTGGCGAATCGTTGGGCTCAGGAGATTGAAGGCCAAGCGAAGAATTGGTCTGCGAATATCGGCACCTCCAGTGTTGCGAGTGCCGCAGTTCAGGGCACGGGCGCACCCTCTGTGACCACGGTAACGAACAACAACGCGGGGCCGGGCGCAAGGTAGAATAGGTCAAAGCACTGAGGAGGAGTCGTGGCGTTCGGCATTCGCAAGTTTGCGGTACGAGTGCAGCGGCAGAACGCGAGTGTCAGGCGTCCCGTCCATAACACCCTGGTCATGCAACACCGGATCGGGGCGGGCGTCAAGGCTCCCAAGTCTGCCAAGAAGGCGGAAGATAGATTGAAGAATCTTCTACGCGGGTCCAAGCTGAAGAGGGGATTGAAGCACTGATGGCACGTCGTCGTAAGTACAATCCCTCCCAGAAGCGGGACTTCCATGGTCGTTGGTCAACCGGTTCTCTTGGAGGACTCAAGACCGCTGGCGCTACTCCTATCAAGAGGAGTAGTTCTATGGCTAGCGCTACCGGGGGAAACACCAAGCGTTACGATGCGTTCCTTGCGAAACAGGCACAGCAGAAGCAGGCCGCGCGTAGGACGAACATCAAGCGGGCCGCGCTTGGTGCGGTGGTCGTAGGTGCTGCCGGTGCGGGGGCGTATATTGGTTCACGTGGAAACAACAAGGGAACCAAGGATGCCCCGCTCGGAAACGTCGCACACGTTCCCGTCAAATCTAAAGGACCGAAAGCGCCGTTCATTGGAAAGATCACTGAGCCAACGAAAATGGAGACTGCACCGAGCCCGTCTCGCACAGTTTCTCCTGCACCTGTTCACGCGAAAGCAGTAAACGGAACCGAGGTTAAGCCGAGTAAGCCCACGGCTAAATCGAATCCCACTTCTTCGCCAGTGGCAGCCAAGGTGACGACCGGTGTCGCAACAGTGCAGAGCGAACGTGCACTGGTAGATCTGAAGCGCAAGGGGCCGAAGCCGAAGTCTAATCCTACGAGCAATTCCGTCCCTACGCCGGGCGCGCTCATCACCGAAGACGGCAAGCACGTCACGGTCGTCAAGGGGCTGAACGACGCCGAGCGCATTCGTCTGGAGAACAACGCCGTTGCCGCAGCGAAGAAGCTGGCGGACTTGGAGAAGAAGGCGGGCGTCAACGTAGGTTCGCAGGCTCGTAGGGACTTCGAAAAGAAGAACAAGGCGAAGCGAACCAAGGCGCAGGCTAAGCTCGACGCCAATGAGGCTATCCGCCTCAAGCGCCGTGAGGATATGTCCAAGGCTATCCAAGATAGCTTCGGGGCCGGGGCAGTGGTAAAGGCTACAGGGTCCCGGAGGGACCGAGCTGAGGCGCGGTACGTGTCTATCCTTGAGAATATGATGGATAGGGGTACAGCTCTCAATCGTGCGCAGCGCAAGTTCCTCAAAGATTACGGAGTATGATATGGGACTACGTCGTGGATACAAGCGAGACACCCGAGGCCGGTTCTCTAGGACTGCGGGATCGAAGGGCACCAAGAGCGTAGCGAAGCGTTCGTCTCCTAAGCGCAAGAGATCGGCGCTCGCAAGCCACAAGGCGGCTCGTCGGGCGATCGCTCAGCATAAGGCTTCAAAGCTTCCGAAGTTGACCACGGCTCAGGCGAACGCTCGGCGCAAGAAGATCAGGCGGAACGTCAATATCGCGAGGGCTGTGATTATCGCTGGCGCGGTGGGTGCGCAGGCGTACGGAGCGCATCAGGCAGCTTCTCCAACCCTCGCGACTCGTCGTATGCACGCTCATGACATGGGGCAGCGAATGTAATATGGCTCTGTCTAGGATTGAGGACGAAGATTACATGAAGCGAGCCAGGGCTTATCTGGAGTTAGGAGGTTTTGATCCCATTGTCTCCGAAACGTAAACGTGGAGTGTATCACGGCTTTAAGTCCAAGAAGCAATGGCGAAGACCGATGGGCCTTTGCGAGTAAACAGCCATGGGCGCACGAGAAGGCGCATCGCACAGCGGGCGGGCCGAAGATACGGTATCGTAGGTTGCCAGCGAGCAAGCACAGCGGAAAGAAGGGAAGGCGATGAGCCGGTTCAATAGTCGCCAGGCGCGAGATCGTTTCGGCCGATGGACTTCGGGCCGTAAGGTCTCGAGCGTGCCCTACACTCGGCATAGTCTTCGCTCTCAGACGGCAGGCATCAACGCTGGCACCAACATCTCCAAGAACTATCGTGTCTCGGCGGGGGTGCATTTCCGCGTGGAGCGGCGCAGCCCGACCAAGTTCGAAAGTGCAGTCACGGCCAAGAACGAATCCGCCATCAAGAAGCTCGTAAAGAAGATCAGTCCGGGCGAGCACCTAGATCCCGTGATTGAGAAGACCATTCGCAAGGCCCAGAATCGAGTAACGAGCAAGGTCCTGGGCCAAACGGTGAATCTCGGCAAGAAGGTCAATGTCCGTGGCGGAACCACGCGGTCCGGCCTTCCTTCCGTGACGGTTCGATATGGTGGCAGCAAGAAGGCTGCTGCGAATCGTTCTTCGGGTATCTCTCAGTTCAACTCTGCGATGCAGGGGAAGCGCGTTGCGAGGGCAGCCTCCAAGGCTCCTCGGCCTCAGCGTCGAGGTAAGTAATGTTCACGGAAGGAGACGTCATGGGAAAGCCATCCAAGGGGACGAAGAAGGATCGGCGTCTCAAATCTAATAAGAGCACGAAGAAGAAGCGCAAGGGCAGCGGATCTGCGAAGAAGTTGAACAAGAAGAAGTCCCCGGCCTTCAACAAGATTCTGGTGTACTGATGATTGATCTTCCAGCGAATACCATTCATGGCCTGGTGGCTCTGGCGAACAGCATTCAGGAAATCTGCGGATATGTGCTGGATGATGGCAGTTTCATTGTGATGCCGAATATCTCTGATGCCCCGATGGATTCGTACGAGGTGAATCCGGAGTCTCAGGGATGGATCCTCCCAATGGTTTGGGAGAGAGTTGTCGCGATGTTCCATACACATCCTCGAGGCATCTGCTGGCCTAGTGATGAAGACATGAGGAATTGGCCTCCGGCTGCTTCTGAGGGCGGTGCGAGATACTTCATCGTCACTGCCCGAGAGGTGAGAGAGTTCAGATTGGACGAGGATGGCAAGCCAAAGCCTGTCGGATAAGGAGAACTGGCTTGTCCGCTTCCTCAGGGTTCAGAAGGCATCTGACGCCCAAGTTGCCGCAGTGCTACAGGCTGCATTAGAGGACCTTGACAAGCACCTCAGCCGCATTGACGCTGCGCCGGGTGTAGGTGCCGCTGTGCGGCGTGCTCAACTGCTGGGCAACCGTGGGGCCATCACGATGGTGCTCTCATCGCTGTACAAGAAGCTCGGAGATGTAGTTCGAGAGGGCCAGGCGAATGCGGCACAGGCGGCCACGGAGGCCGAGTTTCATTCTGCATCTAAGATCTATGATCGCATCATTGAAGATCCGGCTAAGCGGGAAGTCCTCAAGCGATCGTTGGAACAGACCTCTCGACGTAATATTCAAGTCACGGTAACGAGGATGACCGACTCTCAGCAGCCGCTGAGTAAGCGGTTATATAGGTCTGAAGCCCTATCTAAAGGCCAAGTTAGCCGAGTCGTAAATAGCCATCTCGCTAAGGGATCGTCTGCGGCAGACATGGCGAAGGATCTAAGGTCGTTCTTCAACCCCAAAGTGCCCGGTGGAGTGAGCTTTAGAGCTCAAACCTTGGCTCGAAGCGAAATAAATAATGCGTTTCATGCGCAAGCTGCGGCTGATATGGCCGATCGACCTTGGGTGAATCAGTCCAGATGGCATCTTTCCGGCTCGCACAAAGTTCCCGACGAGTGCAATACCTACGCCTCGATCGGGTTATTTCCGGTAGATCGTATTCCCAAGAAGCCTCATCCGAATTGCTTGTGCTATATCACTCCCGATCTTCCGGATGTTCAGACAGTGATCAACGATTATCTGGCTGGGAAATACAATTCGTGGCTCGCCGAACACACAGATGATGGGCTCCGCCGGTCCGCATGAGGTAGTATGTCGGCAGGCTTCAAGCATACCGACGAACCGGAGGTTCTCCGAAATGAGCAAGAGCTCCCTTCCCCGACTGGATCTTTTTCTGCTGCCGTTCCGTGGCGGAAACAACGATGGCTCTGCGGGAGATGATGGCAACGAATCGTCAAAGGGTGCCGTCGATAAGGTGGCGGACAAGGATGATGACGATGATGGCGACGAAGATCACGATGATGATGATCTGTCTGGCATCGCAGATCCACGAGATCGCCAGATCGCGGCACTGAGCAGGGAAGCGGCACGGCATCGCCGCGAGAAGAACAAGAACAAGAAGGAAGCGGAGCGCATTCAGGGAGAGCTGGATGCCCTGAAGAACGGCAAGGGAACCGAGCAGGAGCAGTGGGAAGCTGAGAAGAGGTCGTTCGAGCAGAAGTACGAAGAGCTGCTCACGAACACTTCCAACACAGTCCTTCGAAACGCGGTGAGGGATCCCGACAATAAGTACTCGTGGTACGATGTACCGGTGGTAATGAGCTTGGTCAATCGCGACGTAATCGAGATCGATCTCGAAGAAGGCGTCGTGGACGGCTTGGAGGCCGAACTGAAGCGCATTGCCAAAGAGAAGCCGTATCTCGTGAAGAAGGCTCCTGCTGGTGGCGGGAACTCCAATAACGGGAACAACGGAAATGGATCGGTATCCGGCAGCGCCGGATCTGCGGGTAGCACAGGAAGCAATCCGTCCGGTCGGAATAGCTCCAACGACGCAAAAGCGGCCCAGAGGGCGACACTCGAAAGTAAGTATCCGGGGCTTAGTGTATAGCTCTGGAACAATCCAAGGAAGGTAATCGTGGCTCGTTACGATAAGTACGACCCGATGGTGGGCGGTTTCCGCGCGCCCCTTGCCGCTGACTGGCTGCTCGCTGATGTGAATCGACCCCGTGGGGTCGGTCTCAATTCCAGTGGCCAGATCGTCAAGGGAGCTGGCAACACCGGCATCGTGGGCATTCTGATTCTCACTAAGATCCGCAAGGCTGGTGAGATCGTGGACACCATGGACGCGGGCGAGATTGTGGAATGGGATCCCGTTACTGCGGGTACGTTCGGCACGGCGGGAACTACTTATTACGCCGATGCGACTACGGGTGTCATCAATTCCACTTCGGCCACTGGCAAGTTCCAGGTTGGCCGGACGGCTGAAGGCACTCGTCTTGTCTGCCGCGTGAACCGGACGGCGGTGCCCGCATGATCAAGTCGAATCTCCTCGAACTGCTGCTCCTTCCGTTCAAGGGTGCGGACTTCAAGGGCGGTTACCACACCGAAGGTGACATCGTCACCGTCACTCTCGACGGTATTGATGTTAACTCGCTGTGGGATGAATTCCAGGCTACCCTCGACATCTACAACGCGAAGCGCGCTCAGCTCATCGGGCTGCTGACCTACCCGGTCACCAACCTCGTCGAGACTGTCCCGCAGGTTGGCGATGCGACCTTCGAAGAGGCGTCTGAGTTCGGCGTCCCGAAGTCGAGCCGCGTGACCGTCGATTACTTCCAGCTGGGTTACGACTTCAAGTGGTACGACGTCGCGAACCGCTTCACCTGGAAGTACCTGGCAGATGCGGACGCCCGTCAGATCCAGGCGATCCACAACAAGATCCTCGAGGCTGACCAGAAGCTCGTCTTCCGGAAGGTCATGGAGGCGATCTTCGACAACCGGAACCGCTCCGCGGACATCCGAACCCAGACGTACAACGTCTATCCGATCTACAACGCTGACGGAACCGTTCCGCCCACCTACAAGGGCGAGACCTTCGACGGCACCCACTCTCACTTCGTGGTGTCGGCTGGCGCGCAGATCGACTCGGGTGACCTCGAGGATGCGTACGAGCACATCGCCGAGCACGGCTTCTCCATCGAGAACGGCACCACTGTCGTTTCCATGGTGAACCGCGCGCAGGCGAAGGAGATCCGAAAGTTCAAGGCCGGGGCCGTCAACAACAACGGCGTCACCGCGAACTACGACTTCATCCCGGCGGCGGGTCAGCCCGCCATCATCATCCCGAATGCGGATGGTCTCCTGGGTGAGCGGCCTCCGAGCCAGTACAAGGGCTTCAAGGTGATTGGCTCCTACGCGGATGTCCTGATCATCGAGGAGTCGTACATCCCCGAGGGCTACATGCTGACCTTCGGTTCGGGTGGCGCGGGCAATCTGCAGAACCTCGTCGGCCTGCGCGAGCACGCCAACCAGGCGATGCGCGGCCTGCGACTGCTGCCGGGTAACCAGCAGAACTACCCCCTCGTGGAGTCGTTCTACAACCGTGGCTTCGGCACCGGCATCCGTCAGCGCGGTGGTGCGGTCGTGACGCAGTTCAAGGCGTCCGGTTCGTACGACATCCCGACCGTGTACGCGAACGGTGGAGGGCTGGTCTAGTCATGAGCCTGCATGGTAAGATCGATCTCTCCCGGCCTCTCACGGACGCCGAGAAGGAGTGGCTGGTCACCCGTCCGGGTGGCAAAGCCTCGGTCGCAGTGAACGATCGGCAGTTCGGTCACATGTCGGACGAAGAGCGGTCTGCCTTGCAGGTCTCTCATCAGGAAGACGTGGACGACGAGGCCTCTCGTCTCCGGGCCTATCTCCAGGAAGAAGACGAAGACGGGGAAGGTTTCGATCCCGAGGACGTCGGAAAGGTTGCGCCCCTCACGGTCACGGAGCTTCGCGCGTGGCTGAAGAAGAAGGGCGAGGACCAGACCGGATCCAAGGAAGAACTCCAGATCCGTATGCTGGAAAAGATGGAAGCTGACCGCGAGGCCAAGTAGCCATTCGTAGGGAGGGGGTAGCTGGGCCTGTGACTAGCTGCTCCCTTCTTTCGTAGGGGAGAAGGAATGACTGTATACGCGGGAAGGTATGGACCGGAGGGTTTAGAGTATCCGGACGGAACTCACGCCGTAAACCGTGCTGTCTCAGTGTATATTTCTGACGGAACTACATTGGCGATTCTATTTGGCAATAGGGATCGTTCCGTCAATTTGCCAAATCCATTGTACACAGATTCTATTGGAAACTTGGCCTTCTGGACTAATCCGGGAAACTACATTGGCGAGATTGATGGAAGCCATCAGTTCTCTATTCAGGTTCCTGAGGATCCTGACGAAGCCGTAACCGGTAGTACTTCAGCCGAACTAGTGATCGTTCAGCGCATGGTCGCCCAGGACACCTCGGGCCATCGCCTTATGGTTCCGGATGACGACGGTCAGGCGATATACGCGGACTCTTCGGATCCCACTCACATTTCTCGTCCAGTATGGATGACGACCAATGCCTGGAGCAATGGTATTCAGGCGGATCTATTGGCTCTCGGCCAAGTCGTAGAGCCTACTTGGGATTGGACTCCGAACCAGCCGATATGGATTGGCTCTGACGGATTTCTAACGCAAGACTATCCTGTCGGTGCCGCTTTCTTGCGTCGTGTGGCGGAAGCCGTCACTCCGATTACCATTTATTTCTCGCCACAGCAGTCGATAGCAATAATCTAAGGAGCGAGCATGGCTGGCGATAAGTACCTCTACAACAATGCGGGAACGACCACTGAAAAGGCAGCGATCCAGACCTCGGCTGGTGCCGGTGACGCGGGAAAAATTCCCGCCCTGGATGCCGCTGGCCTGTTGTCTACGACAATGATGCCGGTTGGCATCGGCGCTGATACGGCTGCGATCACTGCTTCGGAAGCTCTCAGTGCAGGTGATCTCGTCAATGTGTGGAACTCGACCGGAGCCAAGGTTCGCAAGGCTGACGCTTCTACCTCAGGAAAGGAAGCACACGGATTTGTTCTGGCTGCGGTATCTTCCAGCGCGACGGCAACCGTGTACTTCGAGGGTAATGACACCGGAGTAACGGGCCTAACTCCCGGACCTCAGTTCCTGTCTACGACCCCAGGAGCGGCTACTTTGACAGCTCCTTCCGGATCGGGCAATGTGGTGCAGCGAGTTGGATTCGCAACAGCAGCAACGGCGCTCAACTTCCAGTCTCAGCCTCCGATTGTATTGGCGTAGTCTATGGCAGTCAGGACCGTTCGTCTAAATGGCGGTTCCATCTCGGCCACTGACATTGACGGCGTCGTTAATGTCAAGGACTACGGGGCTGTAGGAGATGGAACTACAGACGACACAACAGCAGTCGGAGCGGCGTACACGGCTGCTTCGGGACGACCATTGTTCTTCCCAAACGGAACGTATTTGGTCACAGCGCTTCCGGCGCTTACCGATAAGGATCGTCTTGTAGGATCTGGATATAGTTCCATCATCAAGTATGCTGGATCCGGGACGTTGCTCACTCTTACAAGTAAGCAAGACGTTTCATTTCGGTCTTTGGATATATGGATATCTGCTGCTGGCGGAAAAGCCTTTGATCTATCCGGATGCTTTCAGATCTCTTTTGACGATGTGCGAATTCGTGGTGCGCATGACGGCTCCACTGGATCTACATACTATGGGCAGAAGGGTTTGATCCTTCGGGATAATACGGGGAATACTAGGATCCATAATTGTGTTTTTGAAAATCTTGGCGAGGGAATAGAAACTTCGTGCATCCAGAATGAGATGACGAATTCCAAGATTGTCAATTGCTACAACAGCATTAAAGGTATTGGTGGAACGGCCAATGCTGGATTCATAGCCATTGGATGCGAGTTCATTGGAGACACCGATCCAGATACCGTTGCGGCGCATGTGAATATCACAGGTACTGCGAACACATGGATATTCGATGGATGCTGGTTTGAAGGATCTACCACCGGATTGGTGGTGGGCGTATTCGGCTCTGGCGGTCCCAGTAGCTTCTTGATGTCGGGTTGCAAGGTTGCTGCACGAAGCGTCGGCATCCAATTCAATAATTGCCGCCAGCCCACTCTCATTGGTTGCGAGTTCAACGTGGACTCTGGCGGAACCATGACAGAGATCGTGTTCGGAGGAAGTCCAGCCGGAGATGAAGTTATCGAAGGCATGGCCATCAACTTGGTCACGACTCTTCGATCTGACTTCGTCGATGCTGATTTTCCACAGTACTGGAATATCTTTCGGCGTGGCTCGATGCGCACTCCGAACTTCCATTCTACGGCTAATGCAATTGTGGATGGTACCACCACCACTGGAGATCTAAAGGTGGTGAATGGATCACCGACGGCCGGTAAAGTATTGACCTCAACCGGCACTGATGGATCCATGTCATGGGCTACCCCCGACGCTACGCAGGCTGAGCTTGACGCGAAGCAGGGATTGGACGCCACCCTGACAGCTCTTGCCGCTGTTACAACGGCAGCGGACAAAGTTATCTATGCCACCGGAGTGGATACTTTCACGACTACTGACCTCACCAGTACGGCTAGAACTTTGCTGGATGATACTTCTACTTCGGCAATGCGAACTACTCTTGGGCTGGTCATTGGTACAAATGTGCAAGCTTGGGACGCAGATCTAGACACGCTTGCGGCGAAGGCTATTCCCACTGGTGCTCTGATCGGCACAACAGATGCTCAGACGATGAGCGCTAAAAGAATTAATCCTAGAGTTACTACGGTTGCTGCTCCGACCGGAACTCCGTCTATTAACTCGGACAACTCTGACTTTGCTATATTCACGGGCATGACCACGGCCGTTACGTCCATGACGACTAACCTCACCGGCACTCCGGTAGACGGTCAGAGGTTGTGGATATCCTTTACGGGAACTGCGGCCAGGACAATCGCGTGGGGAGCAAGTTACGAAGCTTCTACAGTGGCTTTGCCTACGACCACTGTGACAACAGCTCGTCTAGACGTTGGTTTTGTGTGGAATGCGGCAACGTCCAAATGGCGCTGCGTCGCGGTGGCCTAGCATGACCGCCGTTATTGTGGGATCTGCGCAAATTGCAGGAAACGGTACGTCTCTGACGTGCAACAAACCGACGGATACGGCTGATGGCGATCTTATGATCGCATTTCAGTTTGATGATTATGGAACTTATGCTGCGATGACGGCTCCGGCTGGATGGGCGGCGATCACTGGGCTGGATCGAGGATCCAATCTTCTGCATTTTAAGTCGTGGAGTAAGGTCGCCGCCAGTGAAGGGGCTAGCTATATATTCCAACAAGGATCTGGGAATCCAGATGGAGTTTTGCTGATTGTAACCATTCGTGGTGCGATCAATACTTCTGGTACTTGGATCTGGTCGACTCCGGTGTGGACGGCCACCGGAACTCCGAGAGTCACACCTACTGTCGCTGGAATACTTCCCGGCGGGATATTGCTGTGCAGTGCATCCGCAGACATGAACAATGTCACCGCTGCCTGGACTGCCCCCTCTGACATGGTGAGTCTCGGGGCTCCGCAATCCACTACATATGGAACCATGTGCGTCGCAGGAATGGCCTCAGCTGCCAATCCATCTGGAACTAAATCTTTCGCAGTAACAGGAGCTCAGTTCGGCACCAGTGGCGGAATTGAGTGGGCTATTGGACTTCAACCTTTAGTTTCTGCCGGACAATTCATGGGCCTATTTTAATCAGCCGTAAGGTAGGATGTCATCATGGCAACAACTCTGGAGGACGTGAAGAATAACCTTCCGCCAGACGCGGTCGGTGAAGGATGGGACGACGTCAAGATTACGGGCTTGGTGGAGACAGGTGATTCTCTGGCTCGGATCATGATGACGTATTGGAGTGGTCGGGCGGCGGCCTACTCGAAGTTCGTGACCGTTTCTGAATCAGGGTCTACGAGGTCCCTTTCAGATGTTCACAAGCAGGCTCTCGACATGCTCAAGTATTGGACTGATCGAGCCAATCGTGAAGAGGGAATCGTAGACGATCCCAGATTGCGCTCCATTCGTTTCGGTCGAATGAAGCGGGTATGAGATGTTGTTTGTTCCTTTTCCGGACGGTTTTGTTCCTCCCGATCCTCCTCCATATGAGCCGGGGGAACCAGGGCTAAGCGTCCTACGACAGCTGACGCATTGGTTCATTTTGCAGGACCCCAGCTACATACAGCTGACCCCAAGGGATCGGGTTAGCACTGGCAATGGCGGCTTTACGTTGGCCGATGGTGCCCCGCGTAGCCAGCAAAGAGTCAAGATGATATTCACCGCTGGCAGCAGCGATGGAATCGTTGCGAGCCAGGACGGCCAGGATCGACAGTACGACTTTATAGTAGTTGGTGAATGGAATGCCACTATCCATACGGATGACTACTGGGTAGATCCGCTGACAGCTCAGAAGTATGTCGTAACCGGCGTGTCGGCTGCCAATGGCTACGAAGTGAAAGCCAGCATTAAGAGTTATGGTCCGGAGGCTCTTTATGGCTAGCACAATCAAGTTCACTTTCGACGACGGCGGCATGTCTCAGAGAATTGAGATTATGGAGGTCAAGCTCAAGGGCGCTGTCGGCATTCTGGTAGACTACGCTTCTCTCAAGGGAATGGAGCATCTGAAGACCGATGCGCCTTGGACTGATAGAACCGGCGCGGCCCGCGCGGGTCTTCACACGATCTCGTTCAGTGGCGGAGACAAGTACACTATCATATTCTCTCACGCGGTGCACTACGGAATTTGGCTGGAAGTCAAGTTCAGCGGTCGAGATGAAGTAATCATGCCGACTGTTCGAAAGACTGGTCGAGATCTAATGCAATCTCTCGACGGTTTGTTGGGGCGGATATGAGTAGACGAGCAGTATTCCAGGCGTTGGTCAACGACACGTTTTTAAACAGCCAGGGCATTACCGATAGCACTGTCTTTGCGAATTATAGCAAGGATGAGACTCCGGTGCGGGGATTTCCGTTCGTCATCCTGCGGTGGCAGGAACGACCGATGCGTGGTAATCTGATCGGACCACAGATTCTTACCGTGTGGGTTCATTGGCCCAAGGAAGATTCTACGGACTTCGCCAAGGTGGATCTTATCCTCCGTCGGATAGAAGAAGTTCTTGTTGGCATGGAACAGGTAGACGGAGCCGATGGATATATCGTTACTTGTGTGAGATTTACCGGAGAAGGCGGCGATTTAGTAGATCCGGGGTACAACACCATTACGAAGAACGGTGCTTTCGAAGTGCTGTTCCGGGCTTCTGCATGAGGTATACTTAGGGGCAACCCAAGGAAGGACAGTCCAAAGTGGCGCAGGAAAAGGCAAAGACTTCTGATTCCGAAGAGACGACTTCGGTAGCAGAGAAGACGCCGGTCAAGTACGTAATGTATGACGGCCCGGCCTCCCGGAGGGAGATCACGGTCGATCAGTGGTCGGCTAAAGGCATCAAGGTGGACAAGGATTCCAACTGGATGTTCGGCAACAGCTTCAAGCTGCCGGTGGCAGATTTTCCTCCGGAGGCTGTGGAGTACCTTCTCAACGAGCGTCGGGCTGACAACCGAACTTCTTTCCGGCTCGTGACTGAGTAGCTCGTGGAGGAGCTGAGATGCGACAGCAAGAAACATGGGGTCCTGAATGACGGTGTCATCGAGATCAAATGTTCTTCTCGCTGGTGCGGATCAGAGCCCGGTGTGATCGTACTACATCGGTTCGATGCGGGGAGCGGCGTTCTTCTCGAAACTCGAAAATTCAAGGATCCCTCCAAAGGAGAACAGAAATGCCACTAGCAGAAGCTCTGCCGTACGGCGTCCGAGACCTGAAGATCACCCCGTATCTCGACGCTGCCGGTACCCAGCTCTCGACCACCTCGGTGGATCTTCCGAACATGCAGACCCTAACCTTCAAGGAGAAGGAAGAGTTCCAGGATCTGCGCGGCGATGACCGCATCGTGACCACCCGTGGTAAGGGTGCGCAGGTTGAATGGGATCTCGAGGCGGGCGGTATCTCGCCGAAGGTGTGGGCGATTTTCACCGGCGGCGAGCTGGTCGAGTCGGGCACCACTCCGAATATCAAGATCCTCCTCCGTAAGCGCGGCTCGGACACTCGTTCGTACTTCAAGATCGAGGGACAGTCGATCTCGGACTCCGGCGGTGACGTTCGTGTCACCATCTACCGCGCCCGTTGCAACGACACCATCGAGGGCGAGTTCAAGGACGGCGAGTTCTTCATCACCAAGGGTTCCGGTCTCGGCCTGCCCCTGCTGGATGACCAGAACGATCTCCTGTACGACATCGTGCAGAACGAGAGCCAGACCTCCATCACTCTCACTCCGACCCCGAACCCGCTGCCGACTCCGCAGAATCTCACCGTTGGTGCGGTTACTGCGACCACGGTTGCCCTCACCTGGGATGCGGTCACTGCTGCGACCAGCTACTTGGTCGAGAAGTCAGTGTCTCCGTACAGCACTTGGACCACTCTCACGGGCACCATCACCGGTGCTTCGATCGCGGGTACCGGACTTACCACGGCGACCGCATACAAGTTCCGTGTCTCGGCGATCTTCGCATCCGGCCCGAACTCGGATCCGTCGACCACCACCGGTATCGTCACCACCTCGTAAGCAAGTCAGTTTCATAGGAGCCCTAGGAGGCCAACATGACCGATCCGTACGCAGTAACCTCGTGGGGCGTGGTCAACGCACCATTCGACATGACCACGCCTTCCGGGCAGAAGTGCCTCGTTCGTAAGCTCGAGATGGAAGACGTGCTCGCGCATGGCCTTATCAATGAGCTGGACGGAATCTCCACCGCCCTGATTGACGAGAGCGCACCAGAGGAAGAGCAGGAGTCGGGAGCCTCCCTCCTCGTTGCCTTCAAGGATACCGAGAAGTTTGGCCGTCTGGAGAAGACGATCAACAAGATCGTCCAGATCACCGTGGTTCAGCCCGTGATCTACGGCATCCCGGACGAAGTCATCAATCCCCAGACTCGTAAACCGGAGGCCGGTCCTCGGGTCGAGGGTCGAGCATACGTGGATCAGATCTCGTTCATGGACAAGATGTCCATCTTCGGCAAGGTGTTCGAAGGGTTTAAGGGCCTCGAGCAGTTTCGCGAAGACGAACAAGCCAGCGATCTGGGAACTCTGGAGAATGTCGAAGCGGTATCAGCGACCGCCGAGCTCCCTGTTGGGAATCCCGCCTAGCACCATTCGAGGGTTCTATCTAGACAGAGGGATATTTTTATTCTGTAGCAAGATCGAGGCAGAAATGGACGAGGCAGGGCACAAGGCGTCGAACCCCACGTTCGCTCGTGCCGCCCGCATTCGAGTCTTTAACCGCTACATTCATCCGGAACAGGCATCCGGAAAAGGCGTGTACAAAGATCCCGTCGTCACGGTCAAGAGTGAACCCGAGGTTCAAGAGCGAGACCTAGGAGCGAACTTCTTTGGCTGATTACGATCTTGTAGAGAAATTCTGGTCTTTTGTAGACGTCACTCCCGATCATTGGCTTTGGAATGGTTCTCTGACAAAGGGCTACGGCAAATTCACTTACTACGAAGATGGCGTTCGGATCCAAGAGCAAGCGCATCTATTCTCTCATCGTGTTATAGAAGGATCTGTCTATCCCGATATGGAGGCAGATCATACTTGTAAGGTGCGACATTGCGTTAAATGGGGTCCTGGACATTTAGAATGGGCGACACATTCTCTCAATGTGTTGAGGTCCGATCATGCCAATCGGAAGAAAACGCATTGCGCGAACGGCCATAGTTTTTCTGATTTCGGAGTGGTTAGCAGAAGCGGTAGCAGAGGATGCAACGAATGCAATCGCCTATCCTATCACGCTAGAAAAATCGGAATGACCGTCAAGCAGTATTGCGAATTGGGGTTGGGCTAATGGCCGACTACGACCTAGGGACTGCGCACGGCAAGATCGAGATTGACAGCGATACCCGTGGGACCGCCCAGGCACTTCGTCAGCTGGCGGAACTGAAGGCTGCGGCTGCTCAGTTGGATCGGTCGTTTGCCGAAACTCGAAGTTCCTTGGAAAACTTTTCCCACAATATCGAGGCAGTCGGGGCGTCCTCGGATTCTGGTGGGCGCAAGGTCGGTACGCTATCCAGTCGAGTTAAGACTCTCGGCACGGATAGCGATGGAGCTTCTGGCGGCGTAAGTCGCCTGAATATCGATATTCAGAAGTTGTCTGAGCTGTCTATCGCAGCCGGACAGCGGGTGGCAAAGCTACACGGAGAGATTCAGAAGTTCACTTCTCTCAGCGGTGCCCTGGGCAATATCGCTGGTAAATTCACGGACGTAGACGATATTCTAGCCAAGGCTCCGCAGTGGCAGCAAAATATCGTAAGGGCTTCTAAGGCAGTTGCTACCTTCGGTGCTGCTTCTGGTATCATCCGTGGTGTTGTAACATCATTTGGTGGCATGATTGCCGGTACTGCGGCATTCGGCATCATCGCGCCACGCGTGCGTACTGGCATCACCGCTATTCGAGGCTTGCTCGGTGCGGCTGCTCTCATGTCTCCGGCCTTTGCAACAGCCGGAGTGGCGCTACGTGGATTCGCTAGCTCTATTGGACTAGCCAGTCGAGGATTCTCAGCCTTCGCTGGAGGTGTCGGGCAGGCTACTCGCGGCGCTTCTCAGATGGTTATTGGTGCCCTTCTTCTGCAGAGAGGTTTAGCTGGGATCGCTACAGCGGCCAAGTTCGCTGTACTCGGGATGGGAGGCATTGCGGTAGCCGCTGCGGGCCTCCAGCTCGTCGGTACCGTGGTGCTGGGCGTGGCCAATGCGCTCAAGACGATGTCCGGAGCGGCTCTGCTGGCTCCCGGTGCGTTCACTGCGATCGGCATCACTGTTGGCGTGGCGAAGGTTGCATTCAAGGGAATGGGAGATGCCTTCAAGGCAGCTGCCTTGGATGGCAAAGAGTTCGATGACGCTGTCAAGAAGCTCTCTCCGGAGATGCAAAAGACGGCTCGAGCTGCCCATGAGATGAAGGCCAAGTTCAGCGAGATCAGGGATGTCGCTCAGCTCACGGCTTTGAGTGGTTTCTCGGACGACATCAAGCTCGTCGGCAACACCTACATGCCGACTCTGGAACGGGGTGTGAGTGCTGTCGGAACGGGCCTGGCTAGAGTTCGTTCTGGATTCAAGGACTTCCTCCTTCAGCCTGCCACGATTCAGGACGTCAACTCGGCGTTCGGCAATACCCGTACCATTCTGGACAATCTTTCTCGCGCGGTGTGGCCATTCTTGGCAGCACTGCGGGACATTGGCTCTGTCGGTCTTGAGGTTCTAGCTGGCATCTCAAATGGTGCTGGGCAGGCTGCGGCCAAATTTGCCAACTTCATCTCCGAGGCTCGTCGTACCGGAGAACTAAAGCAATTCATCACCGATGGCATCCAGGCTTTCAAGGATCTTGGAACTACGCTGGGAGCTACCGGCCGGGCGATCAAGACCATCTTCGAAGCCTTCGGTGCTTCGGGTGAGAACTCCCTCTCTCGATTGGCCAAGGGAGCCAAGGGCTTCGAAGATGCGATGAAGAAATCTGCTTCTGGCGGAAGCTTGCAGACTATCGCAGATTCCTTCAAGCGTATCTCCAGTATCTCTATGACGGTAGTAGTAACTGCTCTTCAGCAGTTGATGAATATCGTGGAGAAGCTGGCTCCGTTTGCTGCGCAGATGCAAGAGTCATTCGGATCTGGTCTGGTTACGGCGTTCAAGGCAGTGGGAACCGCTGTCTCATTCTTCGCTAGCATCATCTCCAATATCCCCGGACTTGGTGGATTCCTTGGATCTATTCTGGCGATCGGCGTTGCCCTCAAGGCGATGGCGATTCTTTTCACTCCCATTGTTCGTGCCATTCAGATTCTAGTTGGTGTCTTCAAGCTTTTGCAAGGCGCGATCAATACGATCGCTGGTGTGAATACTGCTCTTGCTGCGATGGAGGCTCGTGGTGGAGCAGCAGCGGTGGCAGCAGGCCGAGTTCGAACGGCAATGATCCTGCTTCAGATTGCTGGAGCTGCCCTTATCGCGACGCTTGCAGCCGTAACGGTTGCTTGGTTGGCTATTGATTCCGCCAACCAGAACGCCGAGGCTGGGATCAAGCGCGTTGCGGATCGCCAGAAGGAGTTGAAGGAAGAGACCAATAATCTGGTCGATGCGCTGACCAACAGCGGCGGTCAGATGAGCAAGAACGTGTTCGAGGTCATCTCCACAGATGTCAAGAACATGGTCAAGGATATGGAGACGGCTGCCGATCAGACGACTTCCACTTGGCAGGGTACCGGCGCGTCTCTGGAAACTCTATTCACGCATCCGGGAGCACTCGCAAAATCTTTGTTCGATGGAATCTCGGGAGATTCAAAGAAGGCGTTTGGCGATCTGAAGGGTACCGCTCTCGAGGGTGCCCTGAGCATGAAGGCGACTGGCGAAGCGGCAGAGAAGGCCGCAACCCAGATCCAGCAGACCGGTCTATCGGCCGAGGCACTGGGTCGATTGGTTGTCGGTAGTGACGCCGATCTTCAGATTCTGATCTCGGCTCTGGCAAAGACGGACAACGGTGGCAAGGAAGCCAGCATCGCTCTGGCGCAATTGCGGCAGCAGAGCCTACCGCTAATCGAGTCCATGGCTCGCCTCGGGCCGAATGCGATTACGCTTTCCGAGGCCATGAAGACCTTGGGGGATGCGGGCGCTTCAGCATCAGACAAGATGAGTGCTCTCCGGACTGCGCTTCAGTCTCTGGGCATTCTGGAGTCCTCGGCTGAAGAGGCGATGTTCAATATCGCCAAGGCTGTTCAGGCGATTGTTGATTCTGGTTCCGGATTCAAGGAAGGTGGTGGCTTCGGCCAAGAACTCCTGACGAATCTTGGAAAACTGAACGGTGCCAGCGCCAATGCAGTAATTCTCCGAGATAAGCTCAAGGAACTCGGCGATCAGCTTCTCCAGGTTGCTGCCAACGGCGGAGACATCACCGCTGCGTTCGGTAACATGACTCCGGCCTTTGATGCTCTTTCGCAGCAGACCGGGCTTGGCCGAGATAAGCTTATCGAGTTGGCTCGGGCCTTCGGTGTGGTTCCAAATGAGCTCAATGTTCTGGTCGCGATCAAGGGCAAAGACGCGGCCATCGCTGAGCTTACTTCTCTGTCTCTTCAGGCAACGGCTCTGGGGCAAGGCGTCCACGAGATCACGATGGTCATGAAGGACCAGGATGCTATCACAGCGCTTCGCACGCTGGGCATCCAGGTTCAGGAAATCAACAAGACCACCGGCGAAGTTAAGATCAATGTAGACACTGCACAGATCGAAGCTCTTCAGATCGCTCTGTCGCAGATGAAGAATAACCAGCCGATCACTATTCCGGCTCCCAAGGTGGACCAGCCGGTCGTACCGGTTCCAGTTCCGCCAACTACTCAGCCCAATGTCCCGGCTCCGAAGGTTGATGTTCCAACCGTACCTCAGCCAATTCCTCCGACTACGCTTCCGGTAATTCCAGCTCCTACCGTAGACAAGCCCGTGGTTCCTGCTCCGGCTGCTCCGGTGATCCCAACGATCCCGGCTCCTACGGTAGACAAGCCGGTAATCCCACAGCCCGATCCGCCTGCTCCTATCGCACCGATCTCAGTGCAGATCCAGGGTGTAGATGGCGTGGTCGCTGGGCTGGGCTCGGTTACCGCTGCTGTTCACGGAGTAGACGACGCCACTGCGGGCAGCACGGGCAAGTGGAACGACTACGCAGCGGCTATCAGCACGGCGATGGGCACCGCGCAGACTGCGGTGAACACTGCTATATCCAGCATCGGAACTGCGCTTGCGGGCGCGTCAAGCGGTGCCAACGCCAGCGGTCAAGCACTGGGTCAGGGCTTCGCAGACGGTATCAATTCCAAGGTTGCAGCGGTACAGGCTGCGGCGCTCGCTCTGGCCAACGCTGCGGCGGCTCCGTTGCCCCGTTCACCTGCGCTCACTGGTCCATTCTCCGGATCCGGATGGACTCCCTTCCGAGGGAAGAAGCTGGCGGAAGGGTTCGCCGAGGGCATCCTCGCTGGAGCTGCGACAACTAAGGACGCCGGTGTCGTAATCGCTGCCAGCGTCAGCGATGCGCTGGACGGAGTGATGGGGCTTCTTGGTAAGCCGAAGTCACTTCTCGGTGCGAATCGTATTCCGGGTGCTGGTGGTTCTCTATTTGTTCGAGATACTACGAAGACCGATTCTGATCTTGCCAAGGCTCGTTCGGACAAGCAGGCTGCGGCGGCAGTTACGGCTGAGGAGAATGCGCGCTTCGCAGACTCTGATGCTGCTAAGAAGGCCGCCGAATCCACGGCCGATAGCTCGGTCTCAACTGGTAAGGTCGGCGACAGCAGTCAAGTAGACAAATTTGTTAAATCGATGGACGATGCTCAGTACGGCATGGGCAAGTTCAATGAGTCAATGGTAGACTGCTCTGCGTTTGTTTCTTCGGTAGCTAATGTCGCAACAGGACGTGCTCCGTTCTCTGAGCGTGGCAGTACGGCCAACATGCGCGAATTCCTCAAGGCTCGTGGATTCAAAGAGGGCACTGGTGGCTCTGGAGATTTGCGTGTTGGCTGGTTCAATGATCCCAGCTCTCCTGGTGGAGGGCATACCGCACTCACAACCGGCAGTGGACTCAACGCCGAGAGTACAACCGGTGGAGTTCGATTCGGCAAGGGCGCGGCTGGATCTAATGACAAGCAATTCACAGATCACATGTTCTTGTCGATGTCAAAGTCTCAAGACCAAACAGAAGAGTCTCTTAAACAGCAGGAGAATATTCTCGACGGCCTGAGCGGTACTTCTTCGGATACCAAGGATTCGTCCGCGGATACCGCTGAAAATACCGACATCATGGCGAAGAACATCCAGACGGGCGATTCCCCCACGGATCAAGCCGTCAAGGCTTTGCAGAGTGGTACTGCGAGCGACGAAGAAGTCATCCGAGCTCTTCAGACCATTGACGACACAATCGCCAGCACGCCGGATCGTACTACCCATGACGATCTCAAGTCTCTCGAAGAAGCGGTCATGGAAGACCGTGGAATCAAGAAGTTCGATTCATCTGAGGGTGCCAGCACAGATCCAACCAGCGACATCATCTCGGTTGCTTCTTCGATCGTGGGGCTGTGGGACACAATAGAATCGGGCTTCACTGCGGCCACCACGGCGGCAGAGCAACTGATCCGAGGATTCTCCAGTACGAAGGACGTCAACACCTTCGTAGATTCGGTGCAGTCGGTAGCTTCTACCTTTAGTTCTGTGGTCTCTACAGTATCCAGCATCGTCTCCACGGTGGCGAGCCTCGCCGCGCTGGCTGGTGCAGCCATTCCCGGAATTGGCCAGGTCGCAGCAGTCGCGTCGGTGGTCACTGGCGGAATTGCCAATGTCAACTCCGTGATCGACACGGTTCAGCAGGTGTTCAAGATTGTTGGCCGGTTCGTGGGCGGTGCACTGTCCTCGCTGGCCGGTGGAGCGAATGGACCTCTCATGGGTGATGTCAAGGTTCTGCTGGACACAAACGACAATACGATCAAGACCTGGAGCGAAGACAATCCAGACGACAAGCGGGTTCATTCTCTGAACGATCCGTTCGCGACACAGACCCAGAACAATCAAACCACAACCGGAGTCGGTCAACTTCAGGTGTTCGCTGGACCCGGAGACGATCCCAACAAGGTTATGGCTGATGCGATGTTCGCGGTTCGTGCCGCCCAAATTGGAGCAGGAGCGTTCGGATAATGGCGATGCGGCCCGGACAGTTCTCGATCGGAAGTGTTATCTTCGGTCGAAATACTATGTATCCGATCAACGAGCTCAACATGAACGGATACGACGTCACTGCTGGAGACTATCAACTCTCTTCAGCCGACGAGGTTCGCATGACCAGGGACTTCTTCAAGCCGACCTCGATCAGCTTTACGATCGGTGTGCTGGATAACTTTCTGATCGAGAACCTGGCTGGATACGGCACGGGTGTCGCTCCTCCTGATGGGAAAGTCCTATTGGACAACTTCATCAGAGAGTGGCGCGCTGACGAAGTGCGTAACGTATGGGGCGCAACTAAGCCCATCAAAAACCGGCAGGACAACAACCAGACCACTCTAATATACGGTAGGCCGCGCAAGTTGGCGGTAGGCAAAGCTAGCCTAAAATCTGAGTTCGCCATTGTGATCGCCGAGTATCAGCGGCTGGATACGTTGGCCTACTCGGACACGGAGTACTTCATCAACGTAGCTCCAGGAGCTTCGGCGGTGAATGCGATTCGTCAGGGCGGACAGGCTCCGGCGTGGCTGCGGTTCTTGGTCACTGGACCTGCGAATAATCTGCTCATCAACTTCGGCAGCCTATTTCAGATCCAGGTGAACTACAACATTCCGGCGGGGCAAGTCCTGGAGATCAATTCGTATCCATGGACGAGGCGTGTTATACTGGCACCGAGCAATTTGAACCTGTCGCCTCTGATGGTTCCGCCTTCGCCGTATCTCAGTGACGTGAAGTTCCCCGCGAACTCCACAGTTCCTGTCACCTGGTCTGCTGGCGGAACCACGGGGGCTACGAATCTGTCCGTGCTGTGGCGAGAAGCCTATCTCTACTGGTGAGCCCTGGGAGGCCGTGTGAGATATATCGTTGAGCAGGCGGTAACTGGAGTTATCCAGTCACGAGACCTGCAAGTTATCAACCCGAAGATTGTCATCAATCTGTCGGGTGCTGCGGTGATTGAGTTCGAAGTACCCTATGACACTTCAGCAGACATCATTGCTGCTGGAATTGATTTCAAGGCGTATGGGCAGTATGTCTATTGCGAAGAGAATACGGTAGCTGGTCAGCGCCAGATCGTAGCCTTCGGAATCACTCAGCCTTGTACGGTAGATCCGGACACCGGCAACATGAAGGTCTCCATCGCCGGTCCATCGAACTATCTCAAGAATATCCCGTGGTTGGATAACTACAATCCAATCGCTATTGATCCATTTGCGGTGGCGGCAAGGATCTGGAACCATGTGCAGACGCAAACTCATGGGAACATCGGAATCACCCTGGAGCCCGCAAGCTCGGGGACGCTCCTCCTCCCTGGCTTCGGGTTCGATGGAACCGAACTCTCCATCAACTTCTTCGCATATTTTGTGCGAGCAGCTGACTTCCGAGACTGCGGAGACGAGTTCAACAAGCTCGCCCGAGATATTCCATTCGACTATATAGAGACAGCCGCATGGAATGGATCGTACACCGCGATCAACAAGAAGATCGTCATGTCGTATCCCCGACGTGGCTCAATGCGAACAGACCTGGCTTTCCGGTTCGGTGAGAATATCCTGAACGGCAGCCCCGCGACCGAGGCAGAGATCAAATGGGTATCGGATGTGATTGTCAAAGGGTGGTTTCCGGGGAAGGTTTACTCTTCCACTCTGAGCAATGCGGATCCTACCCGTTTTCGCCGCGTCATCAAGGAAGACGACGCGAAGATCAACAGCAAGGAACGGGCCGAAGTATGGGCAGCTCGCAAACTTCAGCGCAGGCAGATCCCGAACTACTGGTCCAGCATCACGATTGACATGGATCATCCTAGCGCTCCGTTCGGTAGTTGGCAGCTCGGGGATGACATCTACGTCGAAGGCGTGATGCCATGGGTCGGTGACGTGAAGGACTGGCACAAGGTTCTCTCCGCCACCATTGAGCCGGATAAGCGACACGTCACTCTCGGGCTGATGCACACCGGTGCATTCAATTACGACCCGATCACCTTCCCGGATTCGTAGGAGGCGCTGTGAGCTGGGGTGACTACGAATCTTCAACGACCAGAGCACTACGGTCGATTGATAGTTCCAAGTATAATCAAGACTTCACTCGGAACATGCAAGCCCTGAACTACGCGACGGACTTCATGGCCGACTACATGACCGTCATGCAGACGGGCATCGACGACGCGAACAAAGACATCATCCAGAAGATTCAGGACTTCATCGAGGACCTGATCATCATCTTCGGTGGCGGAGACACGGGAGACTCTGGTTTTGACTGGGGAGATCTCAAGTACATCATCCAGGCTATCGGCGCGCTGTTTGGCTTCGGTGGATCTGGTCCGGTCAACCTGCTGGACGCAGCTGGACATCTGCTCACCAATTTCGGCGGGGCGGCCATCAATGGATTCATTGACGCCTTCATCAGTTTCCTTATCGGGTTGGTTGACGGCATTCCGATTGTTGGTGGATCCATTGCTGCTGCTCTCGCGGGTCTGATCAATCAGAAAGCTTCCAAGCAGGAAACGAGCAACGTATCGGCGATCTTCGATTGCGAGAATGCCGACTACCGCACGGCTTTCCCGAGTGCCGCGAGCATGTGGAGCTACGCGAATACTGGTGGCTTCGCCCATAACGGGACGTGGTACCTCAAGCTTGCGCCAACGGCCGGTTATGCTGGTTTCTCAAAGATGAAGATCGGAATTAAAACTACTACTACTCCTAACGAGAAGATTCAGTTTGACTGGTGGCAGCGCCGTGAGTCTGCGAGCTTCCCAGCTTGCCTGATCGTGCAGTACTACGACAGCGCGGGCACCTTCGTTTCAGACGGTATGCCGACGGTCATCCCGGATAGCACCGCAGATAACTCTTCCTGGATCAATTATCGCTCTCAGATCACTGTGCCGAGCGGTGTGGCTGCGTTCGTTCCGTCCGTCAAGTTGAATCTAGCCGGTGGTGGATCTCCGACGGGCTACTGGGTCTTTGACGACATGGTGACGCGCCGGGCTCCGGACCCCAACGTTCAGCAAGTTCCGGTTCAGTCTCTGTCTGTATCTATCGATCCCAACGAGCAGACCACCATTAGTCGAAACGCTCTGTCCTTTGGAGCGGCTCCCAACACTTCCTCCGGTGGTTCTACCACAGCCAACGCGCACACTCATCCTCTGGCTAGGATCCCAGACTATGTGCCGTCCGGTGGCGGAAACGACATGCTGGAGTTGGGATACATTCGTATCCTGCAGAATAAGGTTCTGACCCAGGTTGGTTTCGCAACCGGCGGATCAAATACATTCGCGGGTATCACAGCAGCTCGCATGGGAATCTGGAAGATGGATCCGATCACTGGGCAGCTCATTCTTCAGACTCCTACGTTGGCCACTACGGACATCAAGGCATCGATCACGACTCAGAACAAGGAATTTCGTTTCGGTCTGGGATTGAAGATCAATGCCATTCAGGGAGATGTTTTCGCAGTTGGAATTTGCCAGCAAACAGGTTTCGGGCAGAACTGCGCCTCTCTTCTTTGCCAGACGGTGACCGACGTCACGAACCCTGCCAGTCAATTCCCCAGACGCCTATATGGATACGTGGATCTGACTTCAGCGAGCGGTGTGCTGCCCGCGACAATCAATGAATCTAGCATCAACTACGGAGCCTCGACGAAGATTCCGTTCTACGTTCTACAGTAAGGGATCACATGGCTGACAAGTTGGCGAATGTCAAGGCGTTCTACTATGCTACGACCTTCGATGGATACGGGATCCGGAACTTCACGGATCGGACTTACATGACGGAGGGTCAGAAGTACATCCACGATGAACTTCTCCCCTGGCTGTATCTGGCAATTGTCGCTGACGACCCGGCATTCGATGCGCACGCGGTTGTGATGGGGCAGAAACCGGAGAGCGAATCTCCCGACGATGCGGTGGTGAAACGTTACATCCTGGAGCTGGCTCGAGACGGCGTGGCCTTGGGTCGATACGACAAGGGATCAGCGGCTTACCATATGGTCTTCACTCAGGGTCAGACCGGATGCTACTTCGACAAGCTGTTTGATGCGATGAAGAAAGACGACCCGGAATGGTATCCGAAAGACATCCCGGACTTCCGTAACGCTGTGCTCACACTAGGACAATAGGAGTCAACATGGTAGCCCTTCGCAGTCCTCTCCTGGATCTTCAGCTGGATCCCATTGCTTCCCTGTACGTGGGTCATCTGGAGCGCCAGCTTCTGGCGTACCAGATCAATGACATCAAGTATCGAGCTCTTCTGGAGATGCTGACCGGGGAAGCCTGGGATGACCTGGCCACCGATCTCGAGAACAAGGAACTCTTTGATATCGCCGTAGCTCTGACCGAAAAGAAACTCGGCGTCGGCAACATGGAGGCACGGAGAATCATTCGTCAGCGGCAGGCCAAAGCCAATTCCACAGAAGACGGAACGAACAAGGCTTTGGACCCTGGCCTCAGCTAACAGGTAGGGTACACTAAGGGTGAAAGGAGGTGTGACATGAGCTTCCGACAGGCTTATGGAAACGACTGGTCTGAGAATAGCTGGCGGATGTGCAACAGAGACGAATGCGCATTGCCGATTTCTCCTGACATGACATTCGTTGATACTGCACCAATTCGAAAAGGCGAGCCGCTGACTATCCTGTCAGCCTGGCTCAAGTACTACGACGACAATATCGATCCGGTCAGCAGTCCGGTATGGGGCTGGTCTGCCGACAATGATGTAGAGACCAGCAACCATCTATCCGGTACTGCGCTGGACATCAACGCGCCGAAGTACCCATGGGGTTCGCGGGTTATGCCTCGTGATCGCATCGCGAAGGTTCGGAAGGGGCTGGATCTTTTCGAAGGTACGATCTTCTGGGGTGCGGACTGGGATCGCGCCGACGAGATGCACTTCCAGATGAACTTCGAAGAGGGCGACAAGCGCAACGATGCGTTTGCTGCGAAGCTCAATGGGGGATATCTGGGAATTTATGGTGGTGGGGGAAACAAGACAGGAGCAACCTCCGTGTGGAATGAGCAGATCAAGAACTTCCTCGGCAACATGGTCAGCTATGGAACCATCATGTTCCATCTGGACCGCAAGTTGGAAGACGTTCGGCATCAGACCGTGGACGGCTGGCCTCAGCTGGGCAAGAACGAGAAGGGTCCTCTGACTCTGATCGACAATCAGGCAGCCCAGAATGCCAAGCTGGACGCTATCTCCGCCAAGCTGGACGAGCTTCTGGCTCTCCAGAAGCAGCAGCTGAATCCCAAGTCGGTGTGAAGTGACCGCGCCGAATGATCCGCTCTGGGCGGTCAAGGAACTGATTCAGAGTCAGCCTTGGTACAAGCGATTCTCCAACACGATTACGGCGAGCGTTGGATCTTTGGTCGGCCTTCTCTGGCTGGCCGTCTCATTCGGGGTGGATGTTCCAGACGATGTGTCCAAGTGGGTCTTTGTAGTGATCGGGATTCTGACGGCTCTGGGAATTCTCAAGACCCCGAATGGAATGACGGAAACTCAGCTGAAGGAAATCCAGGAAGTCACTGCCGGTCGGCATCGCAAGCTCTGACCGGTCTATCTAGGATGTGATGTGCTCCGTTGGCTAGCTCAAACTTCACCCGACCCCACTGGAGGCGTGCTGCTCCAGTATGGGGCAATCGGGGCGATTTTGGTGCTTGCGGTTTGGGCCGTTTACTATCTCTATCGGAGACAGGAACGCCAACATGATCAAGAACGAGATTCATGGCGACTAATGTTTCAAGAGGAGCGTCAGCGTGGCGACCGCCTCGAGGAGAGACTACTTGGACTCCATGGAGAGATCGGCAACAAGTTCGCCGGAGCGCTGGCGGAGTCCACCGCCTCGATGCGAGAATGGTCCGAGACAATGAAAAATCGAGGCGATCGATGATGGTCGATGCGGAGCACAGTTCTGGGGCTGGCTCGGGTGCGGCGCGCAGGGATCCAGACCAGATCATGAAGGAGTCCAGAGTCCTCCTCGCTCAGCTGATGGCTGGCTTTGACGAGTTGGAGAAGGTGATCGTAGAGACACGGCAGGACGCTCGCCGGGAGCGCGGCTCTAATAGATGGGGTCGATGATGGGGTTCTGGCCTTTGAGTTCTCGTAGGCGCAATGCGGCGCTTGCCGAGGAAAAGAAGTATGCCGAGATGCAGCACAAGATTGACGATCTTCGTGCGATGGTGACCTTGCTGGAGTCCAATTTCAAAGAGATTGAGAATCGTCGAAAGAAGGATGTTGTATGAGCCCGGAAGAGGCGAAGCTACAGGAGGCTATCGAAGCAGTTGGTAAGTTGGGCGCTTCGGTGGATGAACTTGCTCAACGAGCCAATGTCAACCGGGACAACATCAAGAGAGGAGAGGTAAGAGATCGCTGGTTGGCTGCTAGCGTTGCCCTGGACATTATCCTTTCGCTTGCTTTGATATTCGCTGGATATTTCATTGATAGCAATCAGAACGAGATCGGCAAGATCCAGCAGAGCCAACAAGAACTCACGGAAGTAAATCGTAGCAATCAATGCGCGATGGTGAACATGTTTCTTTCTTATTCCACAACGGTTCAGAGATCTACTACTCTGACGGAGGAAGAGAAGAATCAGCGGCTTCAGGCATACGCGGTCATCCAAAAGATCCACGATGATCTGAAGTGCGCTAACGAGTAGGGTTCTATCCCTCCCTAAGAAGAACCCCCTTCAGAATCAGCGCCTGCTCGTAGGGCTATGCGTCCGGGGTTCGTTCCCTCCCTCTATTAGAACCCCCTTCATTTTTCTGTGCGAGGGGGTTCGTTCGTATATGCGGGGTTCATTCCCTCCCTATTAAGAACCCCCTTCAATTTCGGCGCGCTCGTACGCGGGGTTCGATCCCTCCTATTAAAGAACCCTCCCTTCAAAGATCAAGATCTGCGCGCTCGCAGGGCTGCGTGTTAAAACCTTTCGTATTGCTGCGTGTTTGCTCCGCGCGCGCCCACTGTTCTCCGCGCTCGCGCGCGCCCGTTCCCCTATACCCTTACGGGGCGGGTACGGGGTGGCCAAAAGGCCCCCTACCAGGCAAGTTAGGCAAAATCCCGGCTTGTACGTAATGTTTTGGGCAGCACCACAACCCACCACAACCACAGCAAGGGGCAAGGCAATGGCAACCACACACAGCGGCAGCGGGCAACGCAAGGTCCGGGTAACGGCTCCCAGCGGGGGCTCTGCCCGCAAGGGCAACCGCTACACCATGGGCACGGGTCTGTCCCAAGCAACGCAAGCCCTTTGGGCTACCCCTAGCCCTTACCAGGTCCCCGGCAACCCCTTTGCCCCCGGCATACCCAGCTTGGCCACACGCAACAAAATTGCGGACAGGGCTATGGCTGGATTGGGCTCCACGGCACCCGCCAAGGGTGGGCACTGGGGCAAGGTCTGTCCGGCCTGCGGCTTGCAGCGTAGCCGTACCAACCTTTGCGGCTGCAACTCCTAAGCACGCCGGTAGTGTGTGGGGCACCCTACGGGGTTCCCCGCGCAGTGCTTACGCGCTACGTGGTCCAATCCTGGCCACACCCTTGCCCTTACAGGGCAAGGTTCCACCACAGTTAGGGTACAATCATGCCTTCGCTTCGCAAGCGGCTGGCGTACGGGGTTCTCAGCGCTATCGCTGCCCCCGCCGCTGGTCTCCTCGTCACCTGGCTCAGGGGTCTCCCCTGGTATCGCATCGGTCAGCTCCTGCGGCACGGTCCGGCTACGCCGTGGCAGCGCCGTACGGTTCGCCGCCTCAGCAATGGGCTTCAGCCCGGCGGTGTCTACGCGCCCTGGTGGGGTACCTACCCCGATGCTCAGCGCGAGATCTCTCGCCTTCGCAACCGGTAGCCGGTAGCGCATGGTGCACCCCTCGCGGGGTGCTCCGTGCGGTGCTTACGCACCAATCCACCACAGTTAGGGTCCAATCATGGGAGACCTGTCTCAACTCCGCATGGGCATGTGCAACGACTATGGCCTCTGGGAGTACTACACGCATACCTACGAGCCCGCCGAGAAGATTCCTGAGGATCATCCTCTGGATGGCCTGCTGTCCGAGTTGGGCGAGGTCCCCGGCGGGTACTACGCGCAGAACTGCGAGAATTGCGGGGTTCAGCCCTACGATGTCCGCATCTACGGCACCTACAACTACGAGGACCGGGAGTGCACTCAGCCCGTAGGAGACAGCGCCCTGTCTTACTGCGAGCCCTGCCTGGTCCAGCAGATCATCGGTACCTACCGCTCCCAGGTATGGCACGACGATGTTCAGATCTGCTGGTACGTGGCGGAGGCTAAGCCTCACCCGTACGTCTAAGCCCTGGTGGAGTGATCTGACCTTACGGTCACTCCACCAGTCACCACCTCCGTACCTTGCGATTTGCGCTGGGTATGGTACAGTTCAATCTGTACCGGGCGGCACCGGTACACGACGAGAGGAAATACCATGACCACTTCCGAGAAGTCCAACATGGACCTCGAATTGGAGCGTATGCTCGCGGGTGACATCGTCGACGAGTCCGACAAGGACTGGACGTATCTCCTGGACAAATCTCCGCAGTCCAACCACCAGCTCTTCGCCAAGATCATGCGCGAGAAGCTGGGCAACGAGGCCGTGGACAATGCGTCTCCGGAGCAGATGATCTACTGGCTCCTCGCCATGCACCGCTGGATGCAGAAGACCCAGGCCAACCGCGACCGTACCGAGTTCCACGGGCGCACGGTGGGCTCGGTCCTGAAAGGCTCCGCCACCTTGGCGGAGCGGCTGGCTCCGCGTGACCAGGACGAGGTCCTGGTGACCCCGGTCCCGCTGGCCATCGGCGAGCCGGTCAAGCCCAAGCGGGCGGCTCGCAAGCCGCGCACTCCGCGCGCTAAGGTCCAGGCTCCCAAGGTGGATGCGCCCGAGGCCATCTCCGCGTGATCCAAGAAAGGATTCTTGCCGGGGCTCTAGGTCTACGACCTAGGGTCTCGGGAGGGAGACCTCACATTTCCCCCTGTGGTGGAGGGTGAATACCCTCCCCGGCTGATCATTGGCGATTAGGTCGGGGAGGGGTTTGACTTCCCACCCGCGAGCTGGACAGCGAAGTCCCTTGGCGAACAGCGTAGTTCGTAGCCGCCCCCTAACTCAAAAGGCGAAACACAGAAAGGACGAGAATGGCGTTCCCCTGCAAGGCGAAGAACCTCAAGCCCAACGACGAGATCAACTTGGGCAAGACCCGATGGATCCACTCTGAAGACGGACCCCGACCTCCGGTCACTGGCTGGGCGGTGGTCATGGGCATCTCGCGCAACGAAGGAAACGAGCGCGATGGTAAGCTAGACATCGGCGTGAAGTTCGGCGAGGACGAGTACATTCGGTTCTCCGTGGACCACGACCAGTACTTCCAGACGAAGCGGGAGAAGTGATGGACTTCGAGGCAATGACTCCGGAGGAGTTCGAAGCATACTTCGGCATGGCAGATTTCCGGGGGAAGCTGTGAACATGGCAGAGCTCAAGGACGTCGAGTTCAAGGACCAGCATATGCTCGTGAGGCACGCGATCCGAGCGTGGCTTCCGGCCATCAACAAGGAGTCCAATCCCCGGCTGATGAATGCCTCCCTCACGGGAGACTACCTCTGGAACGAGGAGCATCAGCATGGCTGGGTCGGAGTCTGCCTGGACTGGCACGGCACGGCCGAGGTCCATCAGGTTCTCATAGAAGGCGGCGAGATCGTGGCCGCTTTGCCCATGGAAGAATGCTCCGGGGACTATCAGGAGTACGTGTTCATGCGCGTCTTCGGAGAGCTGGCGGAGTTTGACGCCATGACGAAGTCAACAGATCCGATCGCGATGTACGGTCTCCGCCAAGCGGCTGATTTGGAAGCGATTCACGGATATTACGAGGAGAACAACTAATGCCTTGGCTGTTCCGGCCGAGGATCGGTCCATGGGTGTTCGTGAAGCGTGCTTCGCGTACCCCGGTGGGAGCGGTTCTGCCGTTCTCGGTCATCGGACTTATCGTGGTGGCGTTCGTCATGCTGCCTGCTATCCCGGTGGCCGCGACGATAATCGCGATGGTAATCTGGCTGGGAGTTTTCTTCTGGTCCATACGAAAGGTCACGAAGTGGCATTGAAACTGAAGATGAACGTAGACGTACCGGAGAATCTCCTCTCGGAGATCCTCGTCACCGCATTCGACGGCGACGGCGCGGGCTCCCGCTTCTGGTCCGAACCGCATCCCAATGACGACGATGACGACTGGATCATCACGGACCCGTTCGACGACAGGAAGGATCCCGCCTGGAAGGGCGTACGCATCCGCCACGTCGAGCAGGACGAGGACGACGCGACCTTCTGGACCGTCGACTGGAACACCCTGGTCACGGGGATGCAGAATATCCTGGACGGAGACTTCTCCGGACATCAGGGTCTTCGCAAGCTCCAGGGCTACATCCAGGAAGCCGTCATCGAAGATGACGGAGGGCAGCTGGACACGAACGCCGTGGACACCATCGTCCAGTTCGGCCTCTTCGGAAACGAGCAGTACTCATGAACGTCAATCTGACGAACAGCGGAATCCACGCTGAGATTCAGGGCGCTCGAGAGATCACGCAGAAGGCCGTGCCTGATGCGGAGCTGAAGCGAGTCATCCTCATCGAGTCTCCGGACTTCCTCGGCCTCGGGGTGTACGAGGTGTGGTTCTCCACGAATCACGACACCATGGTTCACGTGACGGTGGAAGGCCAGCTCGTCGCGGTGGACCTTCCGTATGAGGAGGAGCATTTGTGACCGGCGAAGACAGCCACCTGGAAGCCGCGTACGAAGATGCCAACGGGGATCCGCACGGCATCGGCTCGCCCGAATGGGAGGAGCAAGACGTCGAGGAAGAGACTCGAGAATGCCGCGTCTGCGGAGCTATTGAGGAGGTGGAGATCTGTGAGTGCCCCGAAGGACCTCGCTACTGAAGAAGACCCCTGTGACCTCTGCGGCGAGGATATCGACGGAAATTCCGGCCTCTTCTGGGACCCGGAGAAGTTGAAAGCTGTGTTCGCACACGACCAGTGCGGCATCGATGCGGGCTTGAACCCCGCCTGAAAGGAAACACAAGTGAAGAAGTACATCGCAGCCGGTTTGATCAGCATCGCGGCCACCCTGGGCATAGCCGGTACCGCTCAAGCGGGCACGCCCGAACAGAACAACGCAGCCATGAGTGAGTTCAGCTCCACGGTCGGCGTTGCCACGACCACCGGCGGTCTCGTAGGCACGGGCATCGGGTTCATCCTGGGCTGTGCCGTGGGTGGAGTCGTGACCAGCCCGACCGTGGTGTTCATCCCGTTGGGATGCCTCACCGGCGGAGCGACCTTCGCGGCGGCTGGCGGAGTCCTCGGCACTTTGATCGTGGGCGGACCGACCGCCGTGATCAAGGGTGTCCAGATGGCCTCGGTGCTGCTGACTCCGGCAGCATGACCACCTATCGCATCACGCTTCGAGAACTTGTTCAGGACAAAGCCCTCTGGAAGACGAAGCGTGAGTGGAATCTTCAGGCCGAGAGTGAGCAAGAAGCGATGCAAAAGGCCGTAGATGGAATGAAGGGAAAAAACACCTAGTCGCCATTGCCCGCGATGGGCGGGTATGGTACAGTGATCAAGCGGCCCAGACGAAAGGCAAAATCGATGCCGAGCATCACTTGTGGCTCATGCCACAGCACCCACTCGTCCATCCAGGCGGTTCGGGATTGCTACAACTTCAAGGAGCCCGAACCGGCTCCGTATCTCGACTACGAGCACAAGCCTTCCGGAGAGAAGTACGGCGATGAGACGCCGGACCATCTCAAGGAGGCTGACGAGCTCGCCAAGCTGTATCCGCGCAAGACTGTGGACCCCAGCGAGCGCGTCTACCTGAGCGTTCCCTACGAGGACAAGGACAAGGCTAAGCCTCTCGGGGCTCGATGGGATAAGGGCGCGAAGCTCTGGTGGGTCTCCCAGGAAGACTGGGATAAGCACGCCGACGACCTCCGCCAGTGGAAGCCGGAACCGATCGCAGTTCGCAAGGTTGGAGAGCCGAAGCGGCCTGCGGCAGAAGTGAAGGCTCTGAGCTTCACCCCGGAGCAACTCCCTGGCGGATACTATGCTCTTCTCAACGAAGAGAATGCGTGGAAGTTCTACCGAGTTTCCTGGGGAAAGGAGGGAGGTCGATGGGAAGGTCGGGCGTTCTTGGAGGTGCAGGCTAGCGACGATCTCCACAAGATCTCCAATCCGCATACGCGCAACGCGATCTTCGCTCGTATAGCCGAGGATCCCAGGGAGGCTGCCCTCCAGTACGGCCATCAGGTTGGTCAGTGCTCGCGGTGCAATCGCACACTGACCGATGAGCAGAGCATTGCAGATGGAATCGGCCCCGTCTGCAAGGAGAAGGCGGGATGGTAATGTACAGCTCTCGCTGCGAGAATTGCAGCAAGGACATCTACATTCTTCGATGGGCTACCAAGATCGCTGTCCGGATGGGGAAGAATAAAGGCAAGGAAGTCAAGATCCCGATCTGGCGACATCGGGTACAGGTAGCTCCGGGAGCCCTCTGCGGAGAGGGCCTCAACATGAATCTCACCGCAACACCGCCACCAGGAGAGGAATTCAAGGAATGACGCTGGATGGGGACGCCAAGCGAAATGAAGTGAACTGGGCAAGGAATCATGCCCGGACCTGGGCGGAGAATAACGGCCTCGAAGACGACGAGGCGGATGGCTTCGCTGAGTACTTCAAGGACGGGTGGCTTCTCCATCTGGAAAAGAACGCGGACGAGGTGGACCGCGCTCTACAAAAGGTGTACGAATCGTACCGAGAGGAAAAGGCAAGTGGTCGCTAACGACCGCACGGCTCGGAAGATCAAGCAGATCGAGGATCTGCTCCGCATCGCCTCCGACCCGCGTTCCAATACCCATGAACGAGAACTGGCGCAGCAGAAAGCTGACGCCATCATGTTCCAGAATCGCATTGACCGTGCGATGCTCAACAAGAGTCAGCCCTCCGCTGCGCGCGAGGTAATCGTGCGAGAGTACGACGCGGCGGCTGCCGAGGAATTCATCGGCGTAGCTAACCATATGCGAGCCAATCTGTTCATCCATGCCGGTTGCATGGCGAACGACCGCTGGCGAAAGACCACGGTCGTGGGATACGAGGACGACATCCAGATGGCAGAGATGCTCTGGGCCTCGGTGTTCCTGCACTTCACTCGAACGGTCTTCCCGAAGTGGGAGAACTACAAGACCTTCGACGCCAATGTGTACGACCTCAAATCGGCCGGTTACTCCTGGCCGTTTGTGCGAGAGGAAGGACTGAAGCGGGAAGCCGGAGATCAGACCGGCAAGCTCACCGCGAAGAACGCTGGCAGCAAGCTCCGCACGGCATTCAAGCGCGAAGCCGCGCGACGCGGGGAGAAGGTCAGCAGCCAGCCGATCAACTTCAAGAAGTGGCGAACTTCGTTCGCCGATGCCTACGCTTCCCGGCTCGGACAGCGCTTGTACGCAATGCGGGCGAAGAACGAGGCCGAGGCAGGCGAAGCCGGAGTGCTGGCGCTGGTGTCCGACCAGGACAAGATCAAGCAGCAGTTCTACGCGCTGTTCCCGGAGCTGAATCCGGAAGTTCGCAAGTGTCGTCAGCAGGAGGCCTCCGATGCGGAGGAAGCTCGCTGGAATGCCCTGACTCCGGAAGAACAGGCCAGGGAAATGCGGGAACGGGAGAAGGAAGACGCGAAGTGGGCTCGGCAGTACGCCAAGCGACCCGCTTACTACGACGAAGGCGGATGGTCCGCTGGAACCCGAGCCGCCGACAAGGCGGACCTCGGACAGGAACGTATCGGAGCTAGCTCCGGAAGGGAATTGGAATGAGCAATCGGGAGGACAAAGTCACCCTGACCGCCATCCTGGGATTCATGATGATCTTCGCCTTCGTTGGGGGAACGGTTCTCGGGTCCGGACTGTGGCTGCTCGGCGCTCCGATCGTCATGTCCTATGTTGCGACCACTCTGATCGGCGCAGGTGTCGGCCTGTTCTTGGGTGTCCTGGCGGAGGTGAATAACCGATGACCGAGCCTGAGCGGGAGAACATCTTCTACGTTTCCGCCAGGAGCCAGAAGGGTTTCACTATGGATCCTGCTCAGGCCATGATCGATCTCACGGGTGCCCCGGTCATCGCGCCGGGGCATGTGAAGAACATCCTGGAGAAGCAGGACCGGCGTTACATGCGCTCGCTGGACGTACAGCGGCAGGCAGTGAAGCGCATCTGGGACTCCCTCATGGACACCATGGAGTCGTCCCTCACGGCTCAGGACTTAGGAGACCTGGAACGCCAGAAGTGCCTGGACAACAAGGCGCTCGGGTTCCTCACCTCTCTCGCCATCCTGGAATACGGACATGATTACAAACAAGATCCCGAAGCCACTCTGGAAAAGGTGGCCGAGATGGCTCGGGTACGATACGATCAGGAGTCAGAATAATGAAGAGCACGCAGGAGACCATCGCCGGAGCCATTGAAGAGGCCAAGGAGGGGATTCGGCAGTTGGTCTCCATCATCAAGGAGGAAGTCGGCTCGGTCGGCCTCACCGACGAAGAGCAGTTCATGACCTTCATCATGGCCGCGACCATCAGCAAGGTCTGCGAAGGAGAGAAGATCGCTCTCGCAAGCAACTTCGCGGCAGCTCTCATGATCCGTGATCTGGAGGCGAAACTCCAGGAGCAGAAGTGAGCGCTGTCCAAAAGGCAGCTGACTTCATCGCCCTCCTGAAGGAGAATGGCTGGAAGGGCAAGCTGGACCTGGATGAGAAGAACGACTGGGCGAAGATATTCGCCCATCGGGATCAGGAACGGCTGGAGATCGGCTGGTGTGTCAATCAGCTGATCGGCCCTCCGAAGTACGAGTTTGCCGGGACTATCGCCAACCTGCATAGCGCAGCGGTGGCCCGGCAGCACGTACGGGCGAGCAAGCCAGACATGTCCATATACCTCAAGCGCAAGCGCCGCAAGGTGCGGGCGGTACAGCGTGCCAACCAAAATAACTCAAGCAGCGCACCGGAAGAGTTCGACACAACCCAGCACGAACTTCCGTTCGACATTCACGAGTCCACCGACAAGGAAATCTTGCGAGCCATTCGTGGCTCCACCATCATCTGGAAGAACACCCTCACGGGGATGCCGGAGAGCGAGTACGTGCCACGAGAGATGAATCGCGATCTGAACAACACGTTCTACGTGGCGGAAAGCTCCGAAGGAAGAGCGTACGTCAGCTTCATGACGAGCGGCGGCGTATTCCGTGCGGTTGCACTCGAACAGATTCTACAAGTAAGGTAAGCACATGTCACACGCAGATATCGTTTCCATCTGCTGGGCGGTGGTGGGCGTCGTGTTCATCATCGCCGTAGCGGTAGTCCTCATGTGGGAGATGAAATGATCCCCGACTGGATTCTCTGGTGGCTGTGGGAGCACATGCCACGAGGAGGAAGGCCGGGCTGATGCCCAGTAAGAACTCTAATCCTGCACCAACATACTGCTACTCCTCCCTTCAGTTCGAGGGAGAGACCCACCGATGCAAGTGCTCATGGCCGGGATGTGAAGGAACATTCCACATGTGCTTCTGCGGAAAACACTGGAAGAATAAGGAGGTGAACAATGGCCAAGACAATACGGATCGAAAAGTATCGTAACGAGATTCGGGTGTACTGCCCCTGGAGTGAAGGCGGACCCCAGGCGTGCAAGTCCGTGCACGGCGCTCGGTGGAACCCGAAAGAGAAGTGCTGGACGTACCCGCTGCTCTGGCACGTCTGCCTGGAGATCCGCAAGAAGATCGCCACGCCTCTGAAGATGGAGATCGAGCTCGGAGAGGAGATGAGTGCATGGGCGTACGCCGAAAAGGCGCGCCAAGCCGAAATCCCAGACGTATTAGGTTTGGAGGCTGTGACACTGGACCGCCTCCCGACTTTGAATCCGGTACTTTTTGGTGCGGCATCGAATCGGCCGTTCCAGACTGTTGGGATCAAGTTCGGAGCGATGAACCGAGAGGTTCTGCTGGCGGATGATCCTGGTCTCGGCAAGACGATGCAGACGATCGGCATGTTCCAAGAGGCTAATGTCACGGGGCCGATTTTGGTGGTGGCTCCTAAGGCTGCGGCCCTGATCACTTGGCCCAACGAGATCCGTAGGTGGACGGACAACGAAGAGGTCTTCGTCTTCAATGCGGACATCCCGGTTGGCCGACGGAACGATCGTATCCGCACTATCTTCGAGAAAGCGTGGATGCATCCGGACCGTAGGTTCTGGGTGATCATCAATCCGTACTGGCTGCGGGCGGACGTTAAGCTGGACAACTACGGCAAGTATGAGCGGGACGACGCCGGGTTCAAGATCACTACGAGCAAGCTTCCTTCTATTTTCGAGAAGCCGTGGGCCGGTATCGTGGTGGACGAATCTCACACAACCCTCGCAGGCAGCACTGGCAACGCGAAGAAATGGTCGCAACAGCGCCGAGGCCTGGGAGCTGTCCAGCTCAAAGATAAGGGCATTCGGGTCGCCATCTCCGGAACTCCGTTCCGAGGCAAGCCTGAGAACCTGTTCGGAACTCTCCAATGGTTGCGACCGGATCTCTACACTTCCTATTGGAAGTGGGTCGGTCGGCACTTCGTCACCGAGAACGATGGATATTCGCAGGTCATCACAGGCGGCATCCTGGACGAAAAGGCTTTCTACGACGAAGCTGCCAGCGTGATGATCCGTCGCACCAAGGATCAGGTCGCCCCGGATCTTCCGCCAAAGATGTACGGCGGGGAGCCCCTGGACAAGGACGACCCGGATAGCGTCGTGGGCGTGTGGTTGCCCATGGACAAGAAGCAAGAGACCCAATACAAGGCCATGGCGAAGGCTGCTGAGGCCGAAATCGAAGGAGGTAGGCTGGAAGCTATCGGCATCCTGGCGGAGATGACCCGACTGAAGCAGTTCTCCAACTCTGCGATGTCGGTGGTGACGGACAAGAATGGAGAGCCGAAGTATCATCCCGTGCTCCCGAGTAATAAGGTGGAATGGATCGAGGAGTTCCTCTCTGAGCGAGATTTGGTGGGGCAAGGTGCCAAGGGCATGAGCAAACTCATCGTCGCGAGCCAGTTCACTGGATTCATCAACATGCTCGGTGCGCATCTGAGCAGCATCGGAGTGGAGTTCTACAAGCTCACTGGCGAGACGAACGCCAAGGAACGAGTTCGTATCGTCGAGGAGTTCCAGGAGAATCCGGATAGCGCCAAAGTGTTCCTCTTGAATACCAAGGCGGGCGGCGTCTCCTTGACCCTGGATCAGGCCGACGACGTAATCATCTGCGATGAGACATTCATCCCGGATGATCAGTTGCAGGTAGAGGATCGCGCGCATCGATTGTCCCGTACGGATCACAATGTGACAATCTGGTACCTTCGAAGCCTCGGTACGATCGAGGAGAGTATCGGAGCAACCACAACGGAGCGGGAGAAAGTATGTCGCGGTCTAATCGACGGGACAAGAGGCGTGGACTTTGGGAAGCAATTTCTGAGTTCCTCTCGGCAATCATTGAAGGACTGATCCCATGGTAGATTTTCTATGGGCTGTTCTGGATGGAATGGTTGGAGGTTCTGTTGGAGCCGGAGGGATGTTCTTCAGCGTTAATCGCTGGATCCGTCCGATCTGGGAGAAGAAGGCCATCCGAAACTGGTATCCGCCAGCAGTGATGGCAGAGGCAATGTTCCCTCGAGACGAAGAGCTGGAGCGCCTGGCGCTGCGGCGTGAGCTGCACGATAGCGGCCGATTGTACCCGGCCAGGACCGACGCAGGCCGACCGGCACGGCTGCATAAGGCCAAGCCGCGAGGCAAGCGGTCAACGCTTTAGGGAGATTGTCCAAATAAAAGGCAAACAAAGTTTGCAAAAGTTGCCCGACATGGGCTGTCAATGGTGTAGGCTGTACTAAGGCAGCAAGCGCCGAGCGTGAACGAATGGCCGAGAGGCCCCTACTAAAGGAACGAAATGGCACCGTCAACCAAGGATCAGCTCCAGGCTCTCACGGCCGAAGACATCAAGCCCACCGAGGCGCACGTCTCCCTCGCGAACTTCCTGACCGAGTTCGGTCCGGTCGAGGTCACCGCCGATCAGGCGTGGGCATTCATCATGGGGCATCGCATCTGGCAGTCCTCGGAAGAGCGCAAGGTGGAGAAGGACAACCTCAAGGGCTCGAAGGCGGAAGAGGCCGAGATCAAGAAGGCCGAGCGCGAGTTGGCCCGCGCCGAGAAGAAGGCTGCGGCCGAGAAGACCGCCGAAGAGCGCGAAGCCAAGAAGGCTGCGAAGGCTGCGAAGGACGCGGACAGCGACGACGACCTGGCCGAGACCTCGGACGAGGAGGGTCTCGAGGACGGCGAAGACGTCGTGGAAGAGGCCAAGCCGAAGCGGCGTCGGCGCAACGTTCCCGCTGCCGGGGAGTTCTAAGACCACCCCCTCCCTAACCCCTCGCGGGGACAGTAGCAGCCAGGCTTGTAAACCGGGTGAGGCGCTGAAAGGGTGGCCGGGTCCAGGATTCAAGGGGTTGACTCCTGGGCTGCGGTGGAGATTGGATCAATCTGCGGCCCGGTGCGAGTCCGGTTTGAAAAGACAGCGCTAAGACAATGATCCAATCTCCTCCGGAGGTACCGGTTAAGAATGGCGAACAGCCCGGAGGCAAACAAGAGAAGACTGGAGCAATTGGTATGGGTGTACGACGACACTCAGCCCGAAGGCGGATATGATTATGCAGCGGCTGTCCCTCCCGAACGGCACGGGAGTAAGGCGACTTACGTCAACTGGGGCTGTCGTTGCCCACATTGCACTCTGGCTAATACCAACGAACAAGGAATAAGGCGACATGCAAATAGACTTGCCGCTTTTGCGGCAGAGCGAGCGCACCTGTTTTCGCAGGTGTACGCAAAGATGGTGGTGGGGATATCGCGAGGGCCTCGTTCTCCGAAAGCCTGACTCCGGAGCCGCGTGGTTCGGGACTGGCCTCCATGTCTGCTTGGCGGAATGGTACATCCCAGGCACGAAGCGGGGACGCCCTCTGCTGGAGACCTGGGAGCAGTACACGAAGGACTCGTACGAGAGCATCCGGGTGTATCCGGACTTCGGTGACGACGAAGCTGCGACTTATGAGGACGCAGTAATTCTCGGTCGCGAGATGCTCGAGATGTACGAAGAGCGATACGGCCTGGACGATCAGTTCGAGGTCATCGCACCCGAGCAGCGGTTCCGTGTTCTCATCCCCGATCCGGCCAATCCGAAGCGAGCGATCGCCGAGAACGTAGGAACTTTTGACGCGGTGATTCGGGATCATTCCGACGGCCGTATCAAGATGGTGGATCACAAGAGCTGCCGATACTTCGCGTTCAAGCATCTGACGCTTGACGATCAGGGCGGTAGTTACTGCGCACTTAGTACGCACGCGCTTCGTCAACAGGGGCTGATTGGCCCCAAAGAGGCTGTCTCGGGGATGATCTACAACTTCCTTCGGAAGGCGCGGCGGGATACGCGCCCCGAGAACGCTGAGGGGCTGAAGCTCAACAAGCCCGAGAAGAAGCACTACGCGGCAGCCTTGACAGAATATGTTTCGGATACATTTCAGTCAGAGAAAGCTTACACGGGATTCATGAAAATGACCCTTCCGGCTCTCAAGGCGGAGGCCGATAAAATCGACCTCGTGGTTGGCGGAGATGTCAGCAAGGTTCAGCCCAGCCCAATCTTCTATCGTCACTTCGTGGAGCGCACGGCTAAAGAGCGCAATCGGCAGATCGTAAGGATCGGCCAAGAGGTTCAGATCATGAACATGGTGCGCCAGGGTCTCATTCCGATCACCAAGAATCCAACCGAAGCCTGCGCCAACATGTGTGACTTCTTCGACCTGTGCGAACTGGACGAAACTTCCGGAGACACCGAGGACATGAAGTCCATGATGTACTCCGTACGAGACCCGTATGCGGATCACAGGGAAGGAGCAGAAAACAGCAAGACTTCGGTCTCAGCTGATACTCGGAGAAAGGTTCCCCGTGGCTAGGAGCCTCAAGACCCTTGGCATCCAAGAATCGAACGCCCTTCGCCAGAGAGTCCGGCGTCAGCATGGTTTGGGTCGGATCAGAAAGATCGACGCAGATTTCCTGGTAGATCTACTCGACAAGTTCGAAGCCCGAGTCGTCTCCATGCAAGAGGGAGACGACGATGAAACAAGAAGGGAGTTGTAAATGGCGACCCATCCCAGCATCATTTCGCTCGAGGATGAAGAGGATAAGGTAAATCTCCTCGTCTACGGGAAGTCCGGCGTAGGCAAAACGGTATGGGCAGGCAGCGCGAACAACGTTCTGTTCATCGCCCCCGAGGACGACGGCACCATTTCCGCCAAGCGACGAGGTTCCAAGGCGAAGAAGTGGAAGATCAAGTCCTGGGACGACCTCATGGAAGCCCTGGAGTGGCTGGAGGACAACGAGGATCACGGCTACGACGTGATCTGCATTGATTCCATCACGCACATGCAGCAGATTCTGCTCCGTCACATTCTCGAACTGGTGGTGGAGGAGAAGCCGGACCGCGATCTGGACATCCCCGCGATCCAGGATCATCAGAAGTGGCAGAACATGTTCAAGCGGTTCGTTCTGCGCTTCAACGCCTTGCCTGTGAACGTTGTGTGGACCGCTCTGGTCCGCAACGAGACGGACGAAGAGGGAAGCGATTTCCTCACGCCCGACATTCAGGGCAAGGGCTACCAGATGTCCCAGACCATCTGCTCGTACATGACTAGCTATGGCTGCTTGCAAGCCAAGCGGGTCAAGAACAAGGAAGCGAAGGAAGGAGAACCGGAGTACCGCATTGTTCGTGGAATCACCTGGGAGGATACCGGGGTGGTGCAGGGCAAGGATCGCACGGGCGTTCTGGCTCCCAAGACCACGGACAGGTCTCTTCAGCAAGTCCTGGATATGATCTTCCCTCCCGATGGCGGAAAGACCACCGCGCGGGCACCTCGAAACGGTGCCGTGAAAACCAAGTCCACTCGCGTGTCCACTTCGACCGCAGTCGAGAAAGTTGAGGCATAAGAATGCCCGTTGTCAAGTTCGGAAATCATGTCAGCAATGCTGCGACCGCAGCGGACGAGGTCGCCGATGGCGGCTACAGCGGTCCCATTCCCACCGAGCGGGGGATCTACCCCTGCTACGTCAAGATCTTCGATCTGGTGACCAACAGCAAGGGCGACCCGATGCTCAAGGGTCTCGCGGTCATCGATGTCCCGAAGAAGCACAAGTTCGCCAAGTTCAACGGCTACGGCATCTGGTTCCAGCAGAACATCACGGATCAGGGCAAGCCGTTCGTGAACCAGCTCCTCAACGCGCTCTCGGACGGCTCCGCGGAACACGCCGCGAAGATCCGCAAGGCGTTCTGGACCACGGGTGCTCAGACTGAGAAGGCGCTGCCGTCCAAGCCCAGTCAGTCAGCGGGGGCAATCCTCAAGATCGGGCCGCTGCGCTTCATGGATCTGGACGACAAGAAGCTCCGCATCCTCATCGCGGGCAAGCCGGAGACCTACAAGGACGAGCCGAAGCTGTCCGCCGGTAAGTACGTCATGAAGCAGAACGACGAAGTCAACTCGGACGACGATGACGAGGATGACGACGACGAGATCGATACCGGCTCGGATGTTCTCGATGACGACGAGGATCTCGAGGACGACGAAGACGACGATGAGGATGACGACTTCGACGAGGACGAGGATTCGGACGACGAAGATGAGGACGAGGACGACGACGAGGACGAAGTCGACACCGAAGACGACGACCTGGACGACGAGGACGAGGATTCGGACGACGAAGATGAGGACGAGGACGACGAGCCCGCTGCGCCCGTGACGCCGATCAAGAAGGCTTCGGCGAAGAAGACCACCGGCGCGAAGAAGCGCGGAGAGCCTGCGTTCTGATGTGCCAGTACTGCGGCCATCTGTCCCATATGCATGGGCCGATGGGATGCATCCTTTGCAAATGCACTAGCACAGGGAATCACACCTGATGAGGTACTTCAAGACCCGGTTGCATTACAACCCGCGACCGTCTGAACGATGGACCTGGATCTATGGCCACCGCTATACATCCAAGGGCATCAAAGAAATCAAGATTGGAGGGTGCTACCACTACTGGCCCTCCAAAACGACTCACTGGTTCGTGTGGAGTGTTCATCACAGCGACAATACGTGGCTGCGCGGTGAGCATGAGAGGCTCCATGTGAGCCGGTGATGGGATGGGGTGAGAGAGCGCACACGGCTGGCTCCTCTTAAATGACCGCGCCACTGTACCGAGGCGTTTTCCTGGCTTCGGTCCGACGACAGGCGGCCCCTCTCTTCCTGTTGTATATTAGATGATTAACAAGGAGGTGAATATATGGGTTCCAGCGATGCCAGCATCGGCGTACTGTTGCTCCAGCTGCTGAAGTACATGCAGATGGGGAGCGGCAACTAAGGTCTGCCAAGAGTTGCAACGAACTCCAACGGCATAGCGGGGATCGGTTTGACGACGGCCGGTCCCCGTTTCCACAATAAATGACAGGTCGGATTGGCCCGTAATACACCTCGGGTATGGTAGGCTGATACAACCTGTTAGGTCTGGAAAGGCGAGAAGTGCAGACTTACATGACCCGGCTCGGCCTCTGGCGGACAGCTGTGGATCTCCATCTGGAGGAGCTGGACGAGTGCATCAACACTTCTGTGCATGTTCTCTCGTGGCTTATGGGGTCCGATGAGCCCCGGTTTCCGCCAGAGGAAACGCCTAGCTGGCTCGACGTGACTACGGCTTGGACCGGACACGAACATGCTCTGGCGAATTACGGCGCGGTTCTGTGCAATCGGCATTGGGTTCTCTCTGGAGGCAAGATTCGCCCCGAGGCCCCCTGGTTTGCCCGGCAACAGCGCATAATTCGAGAGCAGGGATGGTCGTACAGCCGCCCGGCATGGGCTACCGACGTTAACGTGCTTACCGGGCACCGCTCAGAATTACTCAAGCTACGGCCTGAGTGGTATGGACCCAAGTTCGATATGACACCGAGGGAAGTAGAGGGAACGTGAAAGTAGCCATTCTGGGATGTGGCCCGACCGGTTTGTTGGCGGCGCACGCCTGCGCGATGAACGCAGTGGACTTCACCATCTTGTCCAAGCGTCGTAAGTCCTTCCTATTCGGTAGCCAATATCTGCACGAGCCCATCCCCGGGATCAGTGACTTCGACCGAAAGGTTGAGATCACGTATCGCACGGATGGCTCCCCCGCAGAGTATCGGCGCAAGGTTCACGGTCCCGCCTGGGATGGCGTCATCCTCCCCGAGGATTTCGAACAGCACGATCAGGCGTGGGATATCCGGTTCGCATACGATCGGCTCTGGGCCGAGTACGGCCGGATGGTGCAAGAGTTCGAGATCCCGATGAAGCCGGAAGGCAACAACAACGCGGGACACTGGAACATCCCGGCAGCCATCTCGCGCGGCAAGTTGCACGAATACGATCTGGTGGTGTCCACCGTTCCCCGAACGTATTGGAAGATGCCGGGGGATCAGTTCATTCATTCCAGCGGATGGGTTCTGGGGGATGCGCCGGAGCACGGCCAGTTCTGCCCGTTCACCACTCCTCAGGACAACATGATCATCTGCAACGGGGAGGCCGAGCCCAGCTGGACCCGACTGAGCCGTGTCTTCGACTACACGACCGTGGAATGGCCTGGCGGAACGAAGCCGCCCATTCCCGGAATCTCGGAGATCATCAAGCCGTTGCGGTTCGAGGCAGGCCCCATCCCTCCTCCCCCGAACTGGATGTTCGTCGGAAGGTACGGAAAGTGGCACAAAGGCGTTCTAGTGACGGATGCTTTCAACGAGGTCCTGCAAGCCACCGGGACCAAGCCCGAGTGGATCTACAAGAAAGAGGCGCAATGAGTTCGGATTCGGTATTTTGCAGCGTAGATTTGCTTTTTCATCCGGAAACCAAGCAGGCAGAGCGTATCCTCAACGAGATTCTCCCTGGAGTAATCGAGCTCTTCCTGGCCAAAAACAAGGATTACAAGATCGAGGGGATCGACATCGCTGCCACGCTCGGCGTACGCGGGCAGTGGTCGGACATGTTTCGGAAGATCGCCAAGCTCAAGCAGGAGATGTGGGACCAGGACGGTTCTGGCCTCCAATTTGAGACCGCCGAAGAAGTGATCAAGGACCTTATCGGACACTGCCTGCTGTCCCTGCTGTTCCTCAAGGACGCGAAGCCGAAGACCGTAAAGCTTTCCGAGGGATTCCTCCAGACCACCGGAGGATATCCCGGAGGATATCCCGTCGTCGGCGAGGCCAATCCGACCAAAGGATTTGTTGAAGGTCGCCCTTTCGTGGGGACGGCTCGGAAGATCGTGGACAACCCGCAGGCATGAGCGGACTGAAAGAGTTCTCGGTGGCCTTCGAAATCAAGGATATCGATGCCAATTTCGCGGCATTGTTCTTCGGTCCGGAATTCTGGGAGTGGCTGATGCAACCGCAGATTGAAGAATGGGAAAACGAAGGAGGAGCAATCCGATGACATTCTGGCACTTGTTGATTCTTATCTTGGTCTGCTGGATTCTCGGCTCGGTGTGGCTCTCGATGTACATCGGGCACCGCATCAAGATGGCCGAGATGGAGCAGAAAGTGATCGATCGCGAATACGAGATCGAGAAGCTCAAGAGCGACTTCAGGAACTCATGAGCACCAAGAGCGCTGCACAACTAAGGATGTGGAGGGCTGTCCAGGCCGGGAAACTGATACCTTCCTCGGAGTGCCAAGAATGTGGGAAAACTCCACTTCCAACCAAGAATGGTCGTCGGGCAATTCAAGGCCATCACCACAATGGATACGAGGATGCGCTGGACGTCATTTGGCTATGCCCTAGCTGTCATAAGCTGGCTCATCGATATACGGCTTCTGAAGAGACTAAGAGGAGGATGAGCGTGGCCAATAAGGGGCGAGTGCTTAACTTGTCTCCCGAAGACAGAGCCAAGAAGGCGGAGTCTTGCAGGATTCAGGCTCCGTGGAAGGCTAGGTGGGGCGCATAATGCGATACGTCAGCCTTCATACCCACAGTACGTTCTCGTACGGGGATGGATTCGGCCCCGTAAAATCCCATGTGGCCCGCGTGGCGGAACTGGGCATGAAGGCTGTCGCCCTGACAGAACATGGGAATACGAGCTCCCACGTACAGCTCGAGAAAGCCTGCAAGGACTATGGGATTAAACCCCTTTACGGCTGCGAGCTCTATACGGCACCGACTGATTTCGAAGCCGACGATGGTCGCCCAATCCGAACTCGTAAGAAGTTCCATCAAACTGTTATCGCTCGAGACGAAGAAGGCTATCGCAATCTCAATCGGATGGTCTCCGCCAGCTGGAGAGATCACTTCTTCCAGTGGCCGACAACTTCTGCTCGACTTCTCAACGAGTTCGGCTCAGGCCTCGTGGTACTCAGCGGGTGTGCTGACTCACTCCTATCTTGTACCTTACTCGGTGGAAAGGAACTTGGCCCTAAACGACTGGAGTACTCCGGAGAAGATTTTGCCCGAGCTCGTGAGGTCATTGAGCGATATCAAGACATATTTGGGGAATGGTACTTTCTGGAAGTACAACGCTTTCCGGGCCTGGAGCGAACTTGCGTTCTTAATCCTGCTTTTGCAGAGCTTTCACGAATTACTGGAGCTCGACTCGCCGCAAGCTCTGATGTCCACTACCCATTTCCAAACGATAATGAAATGCAACGGGTTCTCCACGCAGCCCACCGAGGAGGAACTGTAGAGCAGGTAGACGCGAGCTGGGAGTACGACATCCTGCTCACCTATCCTACCTCGGACAAGGAAATACGTGATGACCTGGTCGCAACAGGACTCTCTAAGGTAGATGCGCGAGCTGCAATTGATGCAACCGCTCTTATCGCAGACGAGTGCACAGTATCTCTTCCAAGAAACGAGCCGATTAAGTTCCCCTATCCTGGTTCCGACATGGATGGAATGGATAAAACCTGGGCGTGGGAACGAGAGCCCGAAGACGAAGAGGGATTCGTACGAGAATACGGGTCTATTGAAGAATACGTATGGCAGAAACTTCGGGATGGCTGGCGTTTTCGGGCTGAGGGTAATTCCGAGATGGTCCGCTCTGACGCCCGAACGAAGGAGTACGTGGACCGCCTTCAATACGAAATGGAGCAGGTTTCTGAGAAAGGATTCCTGCATTATTTCGCCATGCTGTCTGATGCCGTGTCCTGGGCTAAGGATCACAAGATCCCTGTGGGACCCGCTCGCGGTTCAGCTGCCGCGTCTCTCACCTGCTACCTACTTCGGATCACTGAAGTGGATCCGATGCAGTTTCCCAACATGTTGTTTGCTCGCTTTATCGACCCCAATCGTCTCGACCTCCCTGACGTTGACCTCGATTTCGCCGATGATCGCCGAGATGAGGTCCGGAAATACCTTGTTTCGGTTTACGGGGCCGATCGTGTTGGGAATATTGGAAACTTTACACGGTACAAGGGCAAGAACTCAATTGACGATATTGCACGAGTGTACCGGATTCCGGGGTACGAGGCTAACGCTATCAAGGATCTCATCGTCGAGAGGTCGGGTGGTGACGCTCGCCAGTCAGAATCTCTTGCAGATACGTTTGCCATGTTCCCTAAAGCCAGGGAAGTTCTGGATCGGCATCCAGAATTCGCTCTCGCCGAGCGGCTCGAGGGTAACTACCGTGGACTCGGGGTTCACGCCGCCGGTATTGTAATCTCCAATGCACCCATCACGGACACTTGCGCGGTCTACACGCGGCCGAAAGCCAACTCGGACCAGAACGTAACCGTGGTGGCGTACGACAAGAAGGACACCGAGTACCTCGGTATGCTGAAGGCGGACTTCCTGGGATTGTCCACCATGGGCATGATCGGTATTGCCCTGGACATCATTGGCATGGACCTGGAGGATCTGTATCGTGTCCCCATCACCGAAGAACGAACCCTACGTGCATTTAAGGATAACGACCTCACGGGAATATTCCAATTTGAAGGCCGGGCCACGGCAATCGTCAACGCTGATGTTGTCCCGGACAACTTCGGGCACCTGGCGGATATCAATGCTCTCTCCCGCCCCGGACCGCTCTTCTCTGGAATGACCGCTGAGTACTGCCACGTCAAGCACGGCAGAAAGGAGGCTGAGAAGCTGCACCCGGTCGTTGACCGGTTGACCGGCTGGACCTATGGTCAGATTGTATATCAAGAACAGGTTCTCAGTATCGTCAAGGATCTCGCAGGATTCCCAATGGCGCGCGTCGGCGATATCCGTCGTATCATTAGCCAGAAACTCGGCCAGATGGCCATGGCTAATGCATACCAGGAATTCGAGGAAGGATGTTTCAAGACCCATGGGATCAAGGCGGATCTAGCTCGCCGGATCTGGAACTTTATCGCTACGAGCTCTACCTACAGCTTCAACCAGAGTCATTCGGTGAGCTACTCGCTGCTTGCATTCTGGTGCATGTACCTGAAGTTGTACCACCCGACTGCTTTCTACGCCGCCCAGCTCACAAAGGTCGGCGACGGCAAGGATGATCTGTATGACCGAGGCAAGCTCATGCAAGACGCCATCCGCCACGGGATTACGATTGCGCCCCCGGACATCGAGCTTTCGGGACCGAACTGGACAGCCGACACGGATTCGAAACGGGTCCTGGCTGGCTTCATGCAGGTTTCCGGAATCGGACCGGCCACGACGCAGAACATACTTCAGTGGCGGAAGGACGAGAGAGAGTTTCGAGAGCTGTCATCTTCTGGGATCAATGCTCCTTATCAGTGGGGCGATCTCATCGCCGTCAAGGGGATTGGTCCCAAGACCATCGAAAAGATCAAGGAGTTTGCGGAGGCGGAGGATCCTTTCGGGATCCACGCGGTAGAGCGCAAGGTCGGCCCGGTGCGTACAGCAATTCAGAATGGAGAGGATGGGATGGAGATGTTACCCGCTCCGTCCCACCACTCCACTGAGATGCCGCGCGATGGGGTTCATACTGTGACTTGGCTCGGTATCGCCCGGAGCCTTAACTACAAGGACTACGTAGAAGCGACCCGTACTCGCACTGGCCAAGACGAGGAGGAGATCCTGGCCAATATGCGGGATCCCGAATTGCGAAAGTCATGCGTAGTGCGCGCCTACGACGAGGGTGACGAAGATGTCTACCTGCGATTCAACAGGTGGCAGTATCCGAAGTTCCAGGAGGCTCTGGAAGAACTGAATCCTGAAGAGGATCTGGTTCTGATCCGGGGCACCAAGCGCGAGGACTTCGGTATTTCAATCCACGTAAAAGATCTCTGGGTGATATCTGGTGACTAGATATACATCAGCTCAGGCCATTATCAAGTTCTGGGGTCGAGTGGACATAACTCCAATTTGCTGGAACTGGACGGCTGGAAGAGCTGGGAAATACGGACAGTGCTACACATTTACCGTCCCCAAATATGTCCACGTCGTATCCTATGAATTGGAGATTGGGTCAGTTCCAGAGGGGCTAGTTCTTGATCATATCTGTAATAATAAGATATGTGTAAATCCTCTTCATCTTGAGCCAAAAACTCAACGAGAAAATATTCTTCGTGGAACTGGAGTGGCAGCAAACAACTCTCGAAAGACCCGCTGTTCAAACAATCACGAATTTAGTAAGGAGAATACCAGGAATTCAGTCAGAGGCAGAGTTTGCAGAGAATGCGAACGGATCAGAGACAAGAAAAGAGTAAGACCGTTATCAGGAGATGATGAATGACACAAGTAGTTAAGCCCTCGAATATCGAGGATCAGGTTCTGAGCTTCATGCGGCAGGCCGGTCAGCTCGGAGAGATCGGCTATCCGCACTTCTACTCGGACCTCCGCCAGAACAGGTGGGAGATGCTCATGGGAACCCACGGCGAGATCATGGAGTACATGGTCGCTGAGGCTCGGGACGATCTGGTCGAAGCGGTGGACGGCCTCATCGACTCCATGTGGGTGATGATGGGAACGCTGCTCACCTACGTCGGCGCAGACTGCGCTCGGGATCTCATGAACGAAGTGGCACGAGCGAACCTGTCCAAGGTGGACGGCTCGTTGGCTCCACTGGAGCTGAACGACAAAGGCAAGGTCGTGAAGCCCGAAGCCTGGGAACCCCCGGATATCGAGGGCATCCTGAATCGGCACGGCTGGAAGCTGAACGAGAACGGAACCCCGATCAGTGACTGACAAGGGCTTCGAAAAGGCGGCTGAGTTCCTCGAGGATGAGCCGAGCAACCTTCCGGCGAACACGCACGATCCAGAGACCGGTGAGCCGATCGGCCAGGGACTGACGGAGCTGGACTTCGCCATGTTTCAGAACCGATTCGGACCGGCAATGGCTGGAGAGATATCTCCCCAGCGTCGAGCGCTGGCGGAAGCTCGTATGAGGACGGTAGCGGCCCTCCTCGGACAGCAGGCTTCCACCTTCGTGGAATACCTGAAGAAGATCGGTCTGCCCTATACGTTCGACACTAATGCCGACGGCAAGAAGATCATCTGCATCACCCTGGAAGACATCGCCGAGAACGACATGAAGAGAGGCTGAAATGGGCGTAGGAGCTAACGCCATTCGAACGGACCGACAGATCGTCACGCTGTGCGGCAGTATGCGGTTCTGGGGTCAGATGGTGGAAGTCGCCAAGGTGATGACCATGGATGGAGCTGTGGTACTTGCTCCGTTCGTGGACGTATCCATTCTGGATGATGAGGCTGAGGGGACCCATCGCAAGAAGAAGCAACTGGACGATTTGCACATGGACAAGATCGCCATGAGCACCCGAGTGATCGTCGTGATGGTGGACAATTACGTCGGAGAGTCCACTCAGAAAGAGATCAGCTACGCTGCGGCCCAGGGTATCGAGATTCAGTTTCGGAACTTCCCCACCGCCATCGGAAACACCGGAGCGACGATCAACCAGCCCAAAGCATCAGAAGATGTTCAACTGATTAATACCGGAAACGGTAAGGTCTTCGCCAACGGCGTTGAGGTAGATCCGGAGACGATGAAGCCGGTTCGCCAGGCCATGCATCTAGACAGCCTCCCTCCCTTCGACCCGTTCGAGGACGAGACGCTGTGATCTTCGTATTTGGACTGGTGGTTGGACTGATCGTCGGCGGCATTTTGGGATTTATCGCCGGTCTGTTCATCGCCTCTATCGAGAACCCATAGGAGCACAATGACGGAACCTGATATCGAAGGTATCTTTGACCGCAAGAATAAAGAGGAGTTGGGATACATTCCAGGGAAACAGGTAGCTAAGTACGCGGACGAGAGCATGTTCGTGGCGGAGAAGACCGAGGCGCTAACTCCTCGGGTAACTCTGATCCATGCGAACAACGATCCGCTCGGGCAGTTGGCACAGCTCGGAATGATGTACCAGGGCAAGAGCGTTCGCAATATCGCCGAGATCACGGACGAGGATCGGCGGTATTACTTCAAGGACGGTCGCAAGAACATCCTCGGGATGCCTTCCGAGGCTATCGTGTTCCACTTTCTCATCGAGAACGTGACGCGGTCGTATACTCATCAGCTGGTTCGCACGCGGCACGCCAGCTACGCACAGGAGTCTCTGCGATTTGCAGTCAAGGAAGATTTCCCGGTGGCTCTTCCGCCAAGCCTGGCGGGTACGAAGGACCTCGACGAGCGGGCTCTGGAGTTCTGCTTGCAGATGGGATGGGATCCAACCGACGGATTCCCGAACAGCAACATGGATCGAGCTCGGGCACAGGCCCGGTCCAATCGGACCGAAGCTGAGATCATGCGGGATCAGTGGGATGACGAAGTAGACCGACTGGCACGTTCGTACAACATTCTGATCCATCAGGGAATGCCTGCGGAGGACGCCCGAGGGCTGCTCCCGCACAACATTCTCACCAAGGTCAACATGGTGATCTCGTTGAGGGCTCTGATGGGCATGGCTGGCCAACGGCTGTGCACTCAAGCACAGTTCGAACACCGGCAGGTGTGGGATCAGCTGCTCGCGGCTATGCGAACCTACGGGCACACCAAGGTCTACGCCAGAGATGGCCAAGATGAGTACGGGGAGTGGCAGGATTCTCCGAATTCGGGCTGGCAGTTCGACGCCATGGCGAATCAGTTCCTCCCCATCTGCTATCAGACCGGCAAGTGCCAGTTCGAGAGCGACTTCGATCGGTATTGCAACATCCGAGATCGGGTGCAGGCCAACGCCAAGATCGGCCGTCCTAGTAGCGAGTGGAATCGGGAATGGCTCGTGCCGGTGGCTCCGGATTACGATCCGCTGGTGGATCTCGGGATGCCCACATCTCCTCCGTTCCCCACCGTAGAAACCAGGGTCGGTATCCCGGCCATCAATCCGCAGGAATGGCTCCATCCCAATGCGGCTATCCAGCCGGATGGCCTGTGGCGGAGCCAGGAAGCGCAAGAGAACATCAAGGACAGGAGGCTCTGAATGAGTCAGCTGATCGTGAGCGGTGAGGATCGTTCCGAGTTCTACGAGAAGATCCGAGAGTCCATCAATATCTGTTCGGTGGATAACGAACTGAATATTCCGGACTTCATCCTGGCCGAGTACGTTTTGAAGAATCTCCTCGCATTGAAAGAGACTCTCCAGGCTTCGTCTACCTGGAAGGGCGAGGCTTTCGATTTCACGCCGGGGAGGCAATGAAGCGCTGGCTGGATCAGTTCTGGCACCAATACGGCCTCGGACATCTCATCTGCCGTAATTTCGAAGAAGTCCTGGGGCAAGGTCCCACCTACGAAGTATGCACCTGCGGAAAGGAATGGAAGTGAAGACGTTCTTTCAGAAGCTGTTCATGGCGGTCGCTGTCTCCACGGCGGCGAAGCTGGCCTTCATCGGTCTCGAGGCCGTGATCGAGAAGGTCATCAAGGAGCACAAGCAGTGAAGAAGTACTACGAGATTCAGGTGAGCAACATCGACGAATGCAGCCTCCCCGAGGTTGTTGACATGGTCGAGAAGCTGCGAGCCATGCAGTTTCCCGGTACTTTCTGGGGCTGGGTCGGTGCGAAGCTGATGGTCACGGGCTACCAGAAGATGATCGATCTCTGCAAGAAGGAATGGGACAAGAAGATCCTCAAGGACCCGTCCAAGTTGGCGGAGATGCCCAAGTTCCCCGGCTTTCATCTCATGAAGGTGTACGAGGATTACGACAAGATCATGCGGGAGAAGAAGTAGATGGGACAGACACCCAGGGCCATGGGATCCGACGACTACGAGGATATCACCGGCAAGGTGGATCTGGACGGCGGTCTGAATCTCGACGACCCGATCTTCAAGGCGATCGCCGAGGCAAACCAGATCGCCAACTTCAAGAAGGCCGCAGGCGAAGCGGCTTGGACGGCGGTCCAGAACAACGTGAACGTGGAGATCCCGAACCCCGGTATCGTCATCGCACCGGCCCGGAGCGTATCTGAGATCAGCGACGGGGATCACACCTTCAAGGATCTGTACTTCGCTCGGATGCTCCTGAACGCGGCGCTGTTCAACGAGTGGTCGGGCTGGCAGTTCCCGCACAAGCGAGTCCGCAGCGTGCAGAAGTCCAAGCTCCACGCGGACGGAACCATGTTCGAAGGCGGATGGTTCATCGTCATGGCCGAGCTGGAGCAGCGGGACGGATCCTTCAGACAGATCTCGTTCCATTACGAGATTATGTGGTGGGATCTGTTCCAGATCAATCCCCGTGTACGGGCTGCGGAGTGGGACGGACACGACGCATCCGAAGCCTATCGCCGTATCGGGGAGTTCCTGTCTCTGACGGTGGCTCCGGATAGCACTCTCGGAACGCTGTTCAATGGCTGAGATTCTGACCCGTGAGGGCATGATCCAACAGATGAACGTCGTGGCGGAACGAGCCCTTGTGCTCGCCCGTCGGGCCAAGCTTCGCAGTGAAGACAAGAATGAGATGGCTAAGGCCATCCAGAAGGAGGGCATCTCGGAAGAAGTTTACCAGCTGATCGTAGACGCATACTCAGCGGGTTTCAATGCAGCGACCCAGCCGTGGATGGACGTTCTCAAGAATTTCAAGACAATGCCCCTCTACAAAACCAATGGCCGTCACAAATAAGTGAGGCGAAGACCATGCCCGAACTCAAGGGCGATCATCCCCAATCCTCCGTATATGTCGAGGTAGCGATCCCTACCGAGAATGGAGAGAGGGTTGTATTCTACACCGAGGAGTACACCACCGATCAACTGGACTTACAAGCCGTCCAGAGAATGCTCGCAAAGTCCGGCGAAGCTGTAGCCGAGAATCTCGGTCTTCGTAACCACCCGATGTAAGGATGATCATGGGACATCTCAAGACAAAACTTCAACGACACGGATACGCCCCGACACGGGTATCGGCTTAGGTAAAGAAAGTGAGATTTCTAGACATGCTACTATCCAGGTTTCTCGAAACCAATGTCCCCAAGAAAAAGGAAGGAGGAAGGCGAATGATCTCTCCTAACGAAGTTGTTTCCGCCAACGCAGATTGCCCGCACGAGCACCCCCTCGACATCGAATCACTCGTAAAAGGCGCTCAGCGACAGCGGAAACTGTACGTGAAGGACAAGATTCTCGCTAACAGCCCCTTGGTGCGGATGTTCTTCCGTACCGGCGAGGGTCACGACCACACCCCGATCATCACGGGGCATCTGGTTCGCGCACGAGCCGTCGAAATCGACGGCATGAACGATATGTTCGAAGTAACCATTCGGGTTAATGCCGAACAGGCGGCCCAACTCCCCTTCGTGGAGGTCTACGATGCCTGAAGTTATCAGCCGCTATCGCGCAGGCGACAGCAAAACTCTCCCCACACTATACCGAATTCCGTCCAAGTATGGAGCAGCGGTTCTCGTGAATCCTGACAAGTACGTCACCCAGTCCCTTCCCCGTCAAGGCGGTGCTCATCGCGAGGGACCCACCACGAATTCTTTCCGCGCGATGAGCGCGGATACACAAATCTTTCCGGTCTATCGGGATAAGGAAGGCAATCCACGTCCCGCGAAGATGACCCAATCCATTCGGGACGAAACGGGCAAGCCCAGTTGGAAGCGAAACTGGTGGGATCGGAACCAGCACAACGCCAAACCGCACCTGATCGCTGTGGGAATCGGTTTGGTCGTGATGTTCTTGGCCCTGATCCTGGCTGAGTGTGGCTCGGCCCATGCCGCTACCGCACCCGTGCCGTCAACGAGCGCAGGAGTGCAGCTGGACCCCTCTAATTGGGGTCCGGGCAGCGCGCAGGGTGGCCCCGTGCCCGCGCCTATGCCGAACCGTTTCGAAGGTTTCCCGGGAAAGCTCCAGATCTGCCGGATCCTGGACTCCTGGCGATGGGGTCCGAATGCCCCCGCAATCCGTACGTTGGAACTTCGGTTCCCCGAACAGCGCTGTGCGCTACAGAACATCCCCGTGGGATACGACTCGGAGGCGTACACCCCGGGAGAGTGAGTCATGAGTGAAACCCCAGGTCGATGACCTGGACGCAGACCGGCGTCCTCGGGTAGTAAAGGAAATAGAAGTTCCGCGCATGGTTGAGATCATCGGTATCGATCCTGGCGGAACTACTGGGTGGACCCTGATGAAAGTTCCGCCAGAAGCCTTGCTACCCGAGGGCCCGAGCGTCTTACGGTCGGTAAAGGAATGGCGCATTGGTCAAGTTGACTGCGGCTCAACAAAAGGCAATCTGGGAAATAGTCTCTACGCAGGGATCTCTACTGCTGGAGAGTCTGCTGGAGCAGCTGTCCTCGGAAAGTTGCTCCGAGCTTATGACGGCTCTGCCATCGTGGTTGAGTCTTTCATTCTCAGACAATTCAGTAAGGATCAAGATCTCCTTTCCCCGCAAAGGATCACTGCGAAAATCGAGCAGTACCTGTACCTCGACGGACGCAACTACTTCACGCAATCCCCGTCCGAGGCGAAAACAAGCGCAACGGACGAGCGCCTGAAGGTCTGGGGATTCTACACTAGCGAGGGAGGGATGCAGCACGCACGCGACGCGACACGGCACGCGCTGACGTTCTTGCGCCGAGCCTCCCAGCCCGGAAGAAAGGCGGCTGAGCTGAGAGCGGCTGCGTGGCCCTGGTTCTACGCACCCGGAGAGAAATACGGACCTCCTCTTCGATGTGAGGAAACCGCGTAACCGTCCATACCGACCTGGTAGTGTGGTACAGCGCCAGGTCGGTATAGGCGTTTAGTGTGAATAGGAGACTTGCGTGGCTGAACCAAGGGTGAACGGAATTCGGGTTTACTTCAACGATGACGAAGTAGAGGCCATTAAAGATCTGGCTGAGGGAATGAGTATCTCGGATAGTTCCGCCATCCGGTATATGATGACGGTAGGATTGAATGCTCTGCGACATGCGCAACGGGAGCCGGTTAACCTGGACGTGGCGAATGCCTCGGTCCTGGAGCGACTGACCACTGCGATGAGCGAGCCGGGGGAGCGAAATAGGACGCCGATTCTGCGGTCGGCTTAGTCCAGTTGGTGTTGGATCTAGGGTAAAGGGCTGCCGTGGGTGATTTGAAAAATGTCGGCAATGACGGCGACAATGTTAGAAACATGATTAGTGTGAAGCCCTTCCGGCTCACAGCCTTGGAATACCATCGACGAGGATGGATTCCCTTTCCCCTGCCCCCACGAGATAAGTTTCCTCCACCAGAAGGCGCGACCGGTAAGAAGAATCCTGTCCCCGAGGATCGACTGGAACGTGTCACAGAGTATCTGGCTGACGGTTTCCAAGCTCGGGTGGACGGTCGTCCGCAGCACTTTGAAGCGGACGTATGCAACATCGGTCTCCGCATGGATCACAGCGTCATAGGTATCGACGTGGACCATTACGAGGCCAAGCACGGAGCGGATGAATTGGCCGCTCTGGAGAAGAAACTCGGGAAACTGCCCGTCACCTGGACGTCTTCCGCCAGGACGGACGGCCATTCCGGTATCCGTTTCTTCCGTATCCCGAATAAATATCTCCCAGGTAGTAAGCTAGGCGGGAAGCACGGCTTGAGTTTTAGTGGTAAGGCTGCCAACGCTATTGATGTGGTGCAGTACAGCCACCGTTACACTGCGGCCCCTCCAAGCTACCACCCAGACGTACAGGCCGAGTACCGCTGGTTTGCGCCGGGCGAGCCCCTTGATAAAATCCCCAGCGGGTATCGGGTAGAGATCAAGGCCGTCTCAGAACGACACGAGCGCACCGAAGGTCCTCGGGATAAGTCGGTTGAAGGATATATCGCAAGTGGATATGGTGCGACCGTACGGTTCCTTGAGGAAAAAACCAGCATCAAAATCCCGTACGTGGAAGAGCTGCCCGACCTGCCGGAGGCTTGGGTTCTGTTCTTGTCTCGAGGTGGGATCCGGGATGATCTCAAGGCTCGGGACATCACCTCCACGGAACGGGAGCTGCTCTCCTGGGCCGCAAAGAACTTTCCGGGTGGTAAGTCTGCGGCTCCATGCAAGACGGTCCGTAAGGCTGCGGAGACGCACAAGGAGCGGATGAAGACCGGTGAATCTTCGCACGACAAGATCGTGGAGATGCACTGGAATATCTACAACTATGCGCTCGAAGGACATCGCGGTGCTCTGCTCACTTCCGCCAGGCTAGAGAAACTGTGGACCCGTACAGTTCTCAAGGGCAACACCGTACACGGACAGAAGCGCCATCTCACCGAAGCCAGCGGGGAAATCTTCCGTAGCCGAGTGGAAGCCCTTCGCAAGATCAAGGGTATGGCGGATGAAGTCTTCGAGGACGGAGGCAATCCGTTCAAGACGGGCTGCACTTGCCATGATCAGGAGGAGACTCAGCGAGAACTGGAACAGGCTGGCATCCCCAGCGGTATCGGTCAGATCCGAGATCTGGAGGAGTATGATCATAGCGATCGGGGCCGAGGCGAGATGTTCCGGGACATGTTCACCGCCGAGCGAGTCAAGGTAGTGGGCAGCGGCGATACCTCCAAGTGGTTCTTCTGGAAGCTGGACGGTACTGAGTTCGGCTGGCGACAGGATAACGATCTGGCTATGCGCCTCGTGGAGGCAATCTCCAAGGCGTATAAGACCAAGTATACGCAGCTTCTCCAGAAGTATCGCGAGCAGGTGGCCGCAGATGATCCCGAGGCCAAGCTCACCGGGGGCGAGATGCGCAAGTATCGCCAGCTCTACGAGAGCGCGGGCAACGCAGCTACGATCAAGAACTGCCTCACGATGCTAGGTACTCTACCCGATATCCGAGTGGAGGATACCTTCTTCGATCATAAGCCGCATCTCCTGGGCTTTGATGACGGGGTGGTCGAGTTGCTTCCCGGACAGCCCTGGAAGTTCCGAGACAAGACGTTTGACGATCGTGTGAGTATGTCCGTCGGACGCCCCTTCATCGGCAAAAGCCTGCGGGAACTGGCTGCGGTTAAGGATCCCGGCTACTTGGCTCTTCTGGATTATCAGAAGACCTTCGTCCCAGACCTGGAGCTGTGGCATTTCGTACAAGCCATCCTCGGATATACCCTGTATGGCGGAAATCCCTCTCGTCAGATTTACTTCTTCCATGGTGAGTCCAGTACCGGTAAGTCCATGCTCGTGAATGCTCTGCAGAAGGCTCTCGGGCCGTATGGCGCTAGCTCGAATGGCGATGTCTTCAACGACAAGGACGGTGGCCGCAACCCGGAAATCATGAAGACTCGGGGCAAGCGCCTCGTTCAGTTGCCCGAGTTCGGTGACGGACACTGGATTACGAACGACAGCCTCAAGCGGCTGGCCTCCGAGGATATCCTCTCGGTTCGTGATAACTATGCCAAGAGCGATCAGATCGTAGAGTTCCAGCAGACCGCTACCTTCATTGGACCGACCAACTCAGTACCTCGAATCAATGGTATCGACACGGCGGTTAAGCGCCGCATCGTGGCGGTGCCGTTTGACGAGGTAATGCCTGATTCACAACTGGACTTGGACAAGGCCAATTTCTTGGCTACGCAGGGTCGAGATGCAGTAATCGCATGGGCTTTGGAGGGCTGGAACGCCTATTCCGCCAGTGGGGGAGGAGTGCTTCGGTCCAATAATTGGCCGCGCGTAGTGACGCAACGCACCAAGGAATTCATCGGGGAGATGTCCTCGATCGGTGAATTCGTGGAGGATTACATCAAGGTCACGGACAAGCCCGAGGACAAACTGTACGCAAAGTTCGTGTTCTCTCGCTATCTGGTGTGGGCAGACGAGCAGGGAATCCACGAAAGCAAGCGCATGGATCAGCGTAGGCTGTCGCGGGCTATCGCAGACTTCACCGGAAAGAAAACTCAGACGGTGAAGAACGGTAAGTCTGTGGAGCGTGGATGGAGCGGAGTTCGTCTCACGGGTGGTAATCCTAAGGTGCAGGGAAGGGGTTTCGAAGTAATCTCTGAACAAAGTACTGAGAAGTAAAGGATTAAATTATGGACGCGGATAGGGTAACGATGGGTAACGATGGGGGTAACGCGGTGCGCGTTACCCTATCTGCGCAGGTGGGGGCATGTTTTTGAGCCCTGGTAACGCGGTAACGCTTAACGGCCCTACCTTCTCTATATACGTAATACGTAAGGCCCTATACGAGGTTCTTAGGGTTGTATTTTCCTCACATGCGTATAAGTACATCGTTACCTCGTTACCTCGTTACCAAGGGGGTCGAAAAGGCTTCTACCAGGGGATATGAGGTAACGATGGCATCGTTACCAGGGTAACGCTCATCGTTACCACAAAAGTTCGATAGCCAGAATAAACATCGGAATAGCCTGTTTACCAGGGTATATGTATGAAAAGGTGGTAGGGGTAATGGCACTGAATCGGGATCAATTGGCTCAGCTGGCATATGATGCGGCGGGTCCGACAGAACGAGACGCTCTCAAGGCTCGGTCTCAGGAAAAGATGGCTGAGGCCATGAAGAATGCAGCTGAGTCTTTCGCCAAGATGGCTGAGGCTATCGCTAGCGCGGCTCCGGCATTTGCGAAGGCAGCAGAGGCTCTGGAAGATATACGGAAGAATGGAGTGGTGGTTCGCAATGGAGACACGCACTCGGGGTTCGTGGTTCCGTTCATCGTAAAGAAGGAGGACTGAGCATTATGGGCGAAGCGGATACGCTGTGGTATCTCAAGTGGGTGAAAAGGGTTCCCGTTACCAACTTGCATGGACAAGAAGTGGATCTTGTCGTGGTGGAATGGTTTGCAGCAGAGCCAGCTGGCTCTGGTCGGTTAAGCAAGCGTACCGAATGGGAGCTATAGCTGGTACACTGAGCATCATGACGAGCCCCCTAGTGCGCGGGCAAGAACCCGGCGAATCAGAATTCTCCTATGGCAAGGGAATGGTGCCGCCACAAAACCGGGGCTACATTCCTACGAACAGGGATCTATTGAATGCGGCGTATCAGACAGATCCTGCGAATGAGGGTGCGACGGTAGAGGGTACGTTGGTAGCTAACCCGTCGCAGAGCCATCCAGACCCCATCACTGGGGTGTATGTGCCCGGCGATCTGGATCAGTATGCGACCCCTCGTGTACGTGAAACAGGGCCTTCTGTTCCAGCTGGCATTGACCCCGGCAAGTACAATCCCGGTCATTACGCAGACGGCCTCCAAGACGGCAGTGGAGACGCATGGCGGGCTAGCCTGCCGCCTAACCCTGTGGTATAACGCACGTACAAGCACGCGCAGAGCGCAACGAAAGGACAGCCCGTGGCTGGCAAGATTGAAGATGGCAAGGCTCTCACCGAGGACGGCAAGAATGTCTTTCATGAGATCAGTACTCTCTCGGCCCTCGTGCCTTCGCTCGCGGGATTCAGTACGATGTGCTGGGAGAATCCTGGAAGTGCGGGGGCGCTGAAAGAAGAAGAACTGAATGCGGTGTGCAACTCATTCGCTGAGCGTACGACTGACATTCTCTATACGCGCATCTATCAGCACATGTTCGCCACGATGAAGCGTGCCCGCCCCTTCTTCACAGATGAGCAAATTGATATTCAGATCTCAGAACTTGTCGTGGGGATGGATTTGTGGAACTAGATATCGACAAGCGCTTCGAACTGGATAGCCTGCGTGGCAGGCCCGACGGTCCAGTGAAGTACATCCCCGAGTTGGGGATGGAAGTTCCCACGTATATCGATCCTCGTAAGGATTTGTGGCCCAAGGGTTCAGAAGATGTTCTCATGTACCACGTTCCCCTCAAGATGCGAGGGCCGTACAAGGTACGAGCAGGCGAAGAGCGCGGCCCTATTGGGGAACGCATCAATGATGCGAATTACTGCCTGTGCATGGCGACTACTCGACAAGACTATATACGAAAAGGTCGAGAGCAGGTTATCGCGGGTAGGCCATGCCGAAGTAAGGCGATCAATCTCAGCGGATGGTGCAGTCAGCATGGTGGTGCGCTGCATCCTCTGGACAAGAGCGAACCTCAAGAAACTTCTCGCGAGTACAGATTCGTCAATGGTCTTCTTGATCCCAAGGACATGGACGATGAGGAACTTGCCAGGGGTCAGCTTCGCAAGAAGGATGGAACGTGGACTAACTTTCGTTCTGTTCCGGCTGCTGTGTTTCAATCTGCCCAGCGAGAGCTTTTCGAAAGAGCTGATACTAGGCTGAGGGAGAACTTGCTTCAGGCTGTGGACACCATGGCTGAGATAGCCAGTGGCTCAGCTTATGAACCTGAAGTTCGTATACGTGCCGCTCAGTTCATATATGAGCGCGTACGCGGTAAGAATCCGGACGTGGTGATCCACACCCAGGACAAGCCCTTCGAAGTCATGATGACCGACATGGTCATTGGGGGTGGCAGTCGTGCCGCCTCGCGTGCTATGCGCGCGCTCGAGAACGCAGTAGATGCAGAGGTGATCGAAGGCTATGATGATCTTGCTGTGGTATACGACGATAGCCACAACCTTGATCCTGCTATGGATCATATGGAGACTGGTGAAGAGGTAGAGCTCGTACCTCTCACACCTGACGTGCCTGAGCATCATGGTCCGGCAGGCAAGCCCATGACCACTCCACCAGTGGACCCACTGCTACGCGACAAGTGGGAGAAGGATCGCATTGCCAATGAGACCGATGTGGACGAGACAGTTCAGTCCCTCAAGGCGAGGCTGGATGCTGCTCGTCGCAAGCGCTACGCTGCTCGGGGCAAGGGCTTGGATCATGTGGATTCGTACCCCTACAAGTGGACCAATGCTGAAGGCGACGAATGGCAGAAGGATCCGGACGATCCACAATACGAAGTACCTGTGAACGTGATTACCTTTCATGAGCCCGAGCTCGCGAAGGTACCCGCGCACGTGAAGGCAGCAGATACTCGAAGGATCAGGAAGGGACGATGACGCTGCACGCCATCCCTGCACCTGGTCGGGACACCATGGACCACTATCCCGGCATGCAGTGTTGGTGTATGCCGATCCTCCATGCATGCGAATGCGAAGAGCGTTGCCCACCGATTACCGTTCACGCGGCTCATGGGCTGCCAGCTCAAGTTTCCTGGCATAGCAAGGCTCGTTCCAAAATACCTACGGAATTAAGGAAGGATAGACATGGGAAGCTTCACGCTCGATAACGTAGTGCTTGGCGGAAAGATAGGTGCTGCGGTTCTCAGTTTCGTAGCCAACATTGCACCGCTCATTGTGCAGCTCTTTAACTAGTAGGAGGCCCTTGCGTTACCGCGCCGTTGTGGTAGGCTTGGGGCTGCAAGGCGGACAACGACGGGAACGGTGGGGACATGTTGGAATTCCTTTTCAACCTGAACATCATCGTTGCTTTGTTAAGACGAATCGACCGAAAGCAGGACGAACTGATGTCGACGGTAACCGAAGCATTCTCCAACCTCGCGGGTCAGGCCAACAAGGCTTTCGGCGAGATCAGTGGCAAGATCAGCGACCTGTCCGGTAAGATCGAACAGCTCACTGCGGCCCTCGCGAATCGTGAGCTCACCCCCGAGGAGACTGCGGCCCTCGAAGAAGTCAAGACCGCCGTGCAGAAGCTGGACGACATCG
>Ga0222622_10000031_pt1 | contig 66764 bp, 62 predicted proteins | sample PLM2_5_b1metaG_FD_177335 | JGI IMG/M metagenome (GOLD analysis project Ga0222622, IMG submission 177335) | Groundwater sediment microbial communities from an aquifer in East River, Colorado, USA - PLM2_5_b1 | ecosystem: Environmental > Terrestrial > Soil > Riparian zone | place: USA: East...
CCCTGCGCGGATGTCGCATAAGATTGTCTCAACGCGCCCCTGCAAAAAGAACATCACGTCCCACTGCTCGTCATCGTAACGGCGTAGTGAGTAATTCTCCGGTTCATCGACAAAAACACGATGCAACCAAACCGCCGCAACGCCATCTTTTGGAACACTCGGCGGATGTACATGGAAACCTTTTGCCGTGTTTGCAAACATGCGCGCAGCCGACCACTGCTTCGGCCACAGGCCAATGCGCCCAAGAATCCCTTCGTCTCGCCGCACAAATTCGCCAAATAATCCGCGGTGACGCTGCGCGTGAATTTTTCGGGCAAAAACCTCCACGCCTGGGATCCAGGCTTGCTTAACGTCGCGCTGGTTACGGTCCGCGGCCAACAATTCGCCGCCGTCCAACCCCCTTTCCGAAAACTTTTTAGCGAAAGATGTGGCGCGATAGTCACGCGTAGTTAGCGCGCCTCGAGCACTGGTGTCTATGCCTTGCCACAGATTTTCCTCGCGCTTCGTCATGTTTGAATTCAGTTACGCTCTACTTGCCTAGCGAGAAATCGGCGCGTTCGCGAGAAAGATTTGGATTGTAATAAGGATCGCCCTGCAGCACGTCAGCCCAACGCTGCTCCATAATCGCCTGCCCAGCCATGTCGACTTTGTCAGGCTCTGTGTCACGCCAATAAAGTTTTACAAACGGAGTGTAAACAATCAGATAACCTGCACGCCTGATTTTCAGACAAAGGTCGACGTCGGCCAGCGCGCCTGACAGGTTTTCGTCGAATCCTGCCGCCTGCTGAAAAATATCGCGGCGCGTGAGCATGCAAGCGCTCGACACGGCGCTACAATTGCGCGTCACTTGCAGCTGGCGATTAGCACGCGGTTCGTCTGCGCGCAAACCGCGACAAGCCGGTTGTGCAGTCTTGTTAACGCCGACAACGATTCCCGCCTGCTCAAGCCCGCCCCTCGAGTTTAACAGCTGTGCACCTACCGCGCCTATTTCCGGCCGCTGGACATGCTCAGCCATGATCGTGAGCCAGTCCGGTTCGATTACTTCGATGGCATCATCCAAAAAGAGAAGCCACGGACTGTCAGTTTGATTCACGGCGAAATTTTTGGCTGCGGAGACATTGCCCGGCCCGGAGAAATGAAGCAAAGGATATGCGAACTGCGCGGCAGCGTCGGTGAATTCATCACCGTGAACGATGATAATTTCGTAATTCGGATACGTGGTTTTGCTCGTCACGCTTTCGACGCATCGCTCGAGCGATTTCCGGCCGTGGTGACTCTGAATGATAATCGAAATTTTTCTCGTCTCGAACAGCTCGCGTCTGACACAGAATGCGTGGGTGCGCCAATCCACAGCAACATGGGCCGGCTCGCCGCGTCGCTTCAGGTGATCTTGAATTGCAAGTCGTGAGGCTTCCAGCTGTCCCGGCTTTTGCCGGATACTGATCGCGCTGGAACTTTCACTTCGTCGCCAGTGATATAGCACATGCGGAATGTGATGAATTCGGTTGGTCTGCTCGACGACGCGAAAGAAGAAATCGTAATCCTGTGCGCTGTCGAATTGTGAACGAAACCCGCCGGCTTTTTGCACAATATCGCGCCGCACGGCGGTTAGGTGACCCAGGTAATTACAGGACAGAAAAAAATCGGGGGACCAATCTGGCTTAAACACAGGTGCTTCAAAACCATTATCGCCGAGCTTGTCTTCGTCGGAATAAATCAGATCGGCTTCGGGGTGCTTCTGTAAAAGTTTTACGACGTGGAAAAGCGCATCGGGCTCGAGAAGGTCATCATGATCAAGAAAAGTGATCCACTCCCCACGGGCAAGTGAAAGCCCGTGGTTGGACGCGGCGGAGATGCCTTCATGCTTTCCGAGCTTTGCCGATGTGATTCGCTGGTCGCGCGCGGTCACGCGAGGCAGCATTCCGAGCAGTTCGGTAACCGTCGATCCATCGTCGACGAGCACAAGCTCCCAGTTGTCGTACGCTTGTGCGAGCACTGATTCAACGGCTTCCTCAAGGTGTTGAACAGGCGTATCAAAAATTGGCGTAATAACACTGATCAACGGCCGCGAGGCAAACGCGCGGGCTTCATCCCGCATCCGCTTGAAATCCTGCGCATTCGCACGGTGTTGCTCGAGCCACTTCTGGTATTCGCTTCGCGCGCTAGATTCCCTGGGGGTTTGCTTCTCTCGATGAAACTTTTTCCAGGTCGTTTTCGCCAGTTTTTCTGGCAGCCGATAGGGCGCGAGGAATATTTGACCGATCCTTCGTTCGGCGGATTTGCGGAGCTTTTGTTTCTGCTCTTTTAGTAACCTTAGTTCGCGCCGGTATTCTTTCAGCTTAAGCAGTTTCTCCTCGAGTGAAGCGATATGACACTGTGCTCCTTCCAATTCGGAGCCGCGGATTTCAAGTGTTCGCCGCAAAGCACCCAACTCGTTATTGAGTCTGGCAAAAGCCATCTCCACAGCGGCCACACCGGTGCCAGCTGCTTCCCGCGGGAAGCGCCGAAGGCACACGGCCCCCGGATCCAGTTCAATGAGGTCGCCTTGGTAATCGGGCAGAAATCCAAGGCGACCAAAACACTCAACAAGCTGCGGACGCCGCTTGGAAGCGTCAGCGCCGGGGCCAGGCATCAAGACAATCGTGTCTGCACAGCCTGAGAGCGCTTCCGCTACGCGATCGTCGTCCTTTCTGCCCGAAGGATAGAACCAAATCGCGGTTTCGAAGCGGGCTGTTCCTGCGCCTTGATCGACATTTGAAACAAGATCGTCACAAGACCGCGACTCAGCTTCTCTTTCCATTTGGGCAAATTGCGACGCCAGTTTCTGAGGATTGGCTCCGACAATGAGAAATCGGCCATGCTCGAATTTGCGCGAAACAACTCGCGCGAAATCAGCATCGGAAGACTGGAAAGGCGATGGAGACACCACACACATTATATTGGTTGAAGCAAGCTGCAGGCAAATCTACCCTGCCGCGCCATCACGGCGATACGACCGGTTCCGCAATGCTCGAGTTTGTCGTCTATCTACTTTATCGCGCGGGGTCGGCCATCGCCGCCGCGCTGCCATTACGCTTTCTGTATGCTGCTGGCCAATTCCTTGGCTTTTGCGCGTGGCTCATTTCAGGGAAATATCGGCGACTGGCAGAACGCAACGTCGCGATTGCCCTTGGCGACCAAAGCTCGCCGGTCGAATTGCGTCGCCTCGTCCGCCGCCATTTCCAACGGCTGGGCGCTAACCTGCTTTGCAGCGCCAAACTCACCCAAATGCCGCCGGAGCAAATCCTCCGTCGAGTCAAAGTTGAAAATATCGAGGCCATGGACCGCGAATTTCGTGCAGGCGTTCCTGTGGTGCTCGTGTTGAGTCATCTCGGGACGTGGGAATTATTCGCGCAATTGATGCCGAAATTTGTTGGGTACGTGCGAAATGCGAGTGTTTATCAGAAACTTGGCAATCGTTTCATTGACGAGCACGTGCGCCGGACGCGCAGCCAAACTGGCCTGGAATTATTCGACCGCCAAGCCGGATTTCAGCCGGTGATCGACTTGCTGCGCTCCGGCGGCGGCGTCGGTGTTTTGTCCGACCAACACGCTGGCGACCACGGACTTTGGACGCCATTTTTCGGAAGACTGGCGTCGACTTCGCCTCTGCCTGGTTTGCTTGCGAAGCGGACCCGAGCGGCGCTCATCGCCGCTGGAGTTTACACGACCGGTCCAGCACGCTGGCGCATGGTGTTCACCGAGCGCTTCGACCAGCCCGGCACTTCCGTTGCAGACATTACGTCGAGAATAAACGAGGTGATCGAGAAACAGATTCGCGTCGCACCGGACGACTGGTTTTGGGTGCATAATCGGTGGAAAACGCCCCAGCCGAATTTCCTTCTCGCGCGGTATAAACGGGGCGTCCACCTGCCGCCGGGAATTTCAGCGCGTGATCTAAAGCCATTTCGGATTTTGATTCGTTCAAGCAACTGGTTAGGCGACGCGGTGATGAGTGTGCCGGCAGTCCGCGCGATCAAGAATGCGCGTCCCGATGCTCACATCACAATCGCCGCGCCGGAGAAGATCGCTCCGGTGTGGAAGATTATTCCTGAAGTGGATGCGATTATTCCGTTGCGCAACGGTTCGCTTCTTCGGGTTGTGTCTTTGCTTAAGCGACAACCGGCGTTCGATGTTGCGATTCTCTTTCCAAATTCGCTGCGGGTTGCGCTTGAATCGTGGCTGAGCGGGATTCCACGCAGGGTCAGCTATCGCGGGCACTGGAGGAGTTGGCTGCTGAACCAAACGGTGCGCGAGTCGCGAAAGGCGCGTCCGCCGGAACACCATTCGCTTCGGTTTCTTCGGATCGCGCGCGAATGCGGAGCGGAAACATCCACCTCTGAAAGCTTTCCCGAGCGGGCAATCCAACAGCCAGTCTCAAACGTCCAAATTGCGGCTGCGCATGAACGGATAAAAATCGGCCTTTGTGCGGGCGCAGAATACGGCCCAGCCAAACGATGGCTCCCGGAGCGATTCGCGGAGGTTGCCGCAAGGATTACGGCGCAATTGCCGACGCAATGGATCTTATTCGGAACGAAGAACGACAAGGCAATAGGCGATCAAATCGCGGCTGCCATCGCCGATCATTGCGTGAATCGGATTGGCTGTACCACACTCGAGCAACTTATCGACGAACTGCGGGAATGCCGTCTAGTGCTTACCAACGATACCGGTACCATGCATCTGGCTGCATTGCTCGGCGTGCCGGTGGTTGCAATTTTCGGTTCCACTGAGCCGCGCCTGACTGGACCGCTCGGCAATAGTCACATTATCCTGCGACATCATGTTGAATGTAGCCCCTGTTTTCTGCGCGAATGCCCAATTGATTTCCGCTGCATGAAGGCGGTCAACACCGACGAAGTGGTCGACGCTGTGCGGTCGATGTTGTCCGATAGCCGTAACGTTTAATATCACGCCATGACACCACCGCGAATCCGCACAGACGTGCAGGTGATGTTTTTTGATACCGATTGCGGAGGCGTCGTTTCTAACATCGCCTATCTGCGTTTCATTGAAGTCGCACGCACACATCTGGCCGAGGAACTCGGCCTCCGACTCGCGGAGATGGCCGAAACGCAAACATATCCCGTGGTGGTGCGCACCGAGATTGATTATCGCCGCCCAGCCAAACTCGGAGATCGGCTGGTGATTGAGGGCTGGCTCGATCAGCTGCAGCGCGCGAGGTTCTGGTGCGGATTTCGGATCTCACGGCCAAAGGACAACATCTTGATTGCCGAATCCCGTCAGATGCTCGCACTGGTCGAAATACCGTCGGGCAAACTGCTGCGTTTGCCCGAACACTGGCAACAATATCGAAAGGCAGATTCCGCGCAGTATCCGAAAGGCGAATGTTAAATCGGAATTGTAGTCGGCGAAAAATGCATTGAATGACCGCAGCCACCCGAACTTTAAGCCTTGAAGAAACTTTGCTTGAGCCGCCGGCACTGCCTCCGCCGCCAACGCGTCATGCATTGTTTGCGATTCTCATTGGGTTAGCGGCGTTGTTGCACGTCGCGACGATCGGCAGCGGCGATCTGTACAGCCAGACCGAAGGACAATATGCAGGAGCCGCCCGCGAGATGGTCGAAAGCCATCAATGGCTTTTGCCAACCAATGACGGCATCCCGCGCCTGCAAAAACCGCCACTGCTTTACTGGCTCATTATCGTCTCTTTCAAGCTCTTCGGGATAAACGCTGCAGCTGCTCGCCTCCCGGTCGCGCTTGCAGTTGTCGCCTTGGTTGCTCTGATTTTTCTGATTGGAGAAAAGCTTGTGGATTACTGGCGTGGCTTCATTGCCGCCCTGATTTATCTTAGCTTCTGCGGCACATTTCTGCTCGCGCGCATCGTCATGCCAGAACCGCTCGTGAGCGCACTCATCGCGGGCGCGATTTTGTGCGGAGTCTGCGGTTATCAGCGGCGGCGGTATCGGCGTGCCTGGTTCGCCGGGTTTTGGATTTGCTGCGCCTTCGCATGCTTGACCAAAGGTTTGCTCGGTGTCGTTTATCCGGCGGCGATCCTTGTTTTGGTCTCACTGTTCCATCGCGAGGCACGGCTTCGTTATCGCGCGCTTTTCAGGTGGGAATATCTGGCAATGTTTCTTTTGATTGTCGCTCCGTGGCATCTTTGGGCAGAGTGGCATTTCCCGGGCTATTTTCGCTATTTGTTCAGCTCGGAATGGTTGGGTCATCTGCGCGGGCTTACCGACGAGACGCATGATTACAAGGGTATGCCTGCGTACCAATTTCTGCTCATGCATTTGGCCTGGTGGTTTCCGTGGTCCATCGCACTGCTTTCCGGCGTAATTTTCGCCTGGCGCCGCGTGGCGCGGCCGCATGACATCAATTTCGCCGATGCATTGCCGCTCTGCTGGATGGCCGTTGTTTTTGTCCCGCTGCTCTTTTTGGGCCAACGGCAGGATTATTATTCGATGACTATGTGGGGCGCAGCCGCGCTCTGGGCAGCGATGGTATGGGATCGAACGCCGCAGAAGCTGCGCGCCGCGGGTGCAATCGCAGTGGGGCTCCTTGGATTGATGAGCGCGCTAGCGGCATTTTTTCTTGTCAGGGCCGCGCGCCCTTCGAACGGCCATTGGGGGGTGATGGACGCACGCTGGACCGCATGGCGAGCGTTGCACGAGATGCCGATGTCAGTTTGGCTTGTAATTCGACCGGTGCTCGCGACTACCGGTGTTTCTCTCGTCCTTCTCTCACTAGTGGCGCTCTATTTTATTTTCAACCGGCGGGAGAAACTCGCTGCTGTTGCGTTGGCTGCAGCCATGGTTCCAAGTGGGCTTAGCATGATGGAGGGGGTCGCACGAACCTCTCCTTTTTTTTCACTCGCCGATATAGCGCGCTTTGTGAATCCGCGTCTGGACGCAGGCGGCGAAGCGATCTTTGAAGGGCCGCTCGACGACGGCAGCAGCCTTATTTTTTATCTGAACCGAAAGTTTCTCTTTGTTAATCAAAACCGCCAAAAAGCGGCGCCGATCGGCAGACCGTCGAGAGATATTTTCGTCAACGAAGAGGCGGTGTTGGAGAAATGGGCCGATCGCGATGCCGTTTATCTCATTGTGGAGCAAAGCCGAGCGGATTACTGGAAACAGCTATTGACCAGCCGCTTTCATGTTTATCACCAGATCACGAGCTCGGGAACATACGTAGTGCTTAGTAACCAACTATGAAGCACATTCGGGAAGCTAGTGACCGGCAATGTGCATTTGAAAAATGCGGCAGGCGGCTTAATATCCTGACTCATTTTTCCGTTGTAATCTTTGTAACCTTTCAAGTGGACCTATGTCGCAACATCGCAGCTTAAAAGGGGCGAGCACCATCGCCGCCAGGCGCAATGTGCTGAAACGCTTCGAGCGCGTCGAGCTTCTCAAGAAGCGCGGCCAATGGAAAAAAGACAGTAAAGTCATTGGCCTGCCGAAGACGAAGCCGGATGTGTAAGTCGTAAATCGTTGAATCGATATATCGTTAAATCGGCGCGACGATTCACGATTTAACGAATTACGAATCACGATTGTGCGCTTGAACCGTTTCCTCGCCGCTGCTGGCGTTGGCTCGCGGCGACATTGTGATGAGTTGATAGCGGCGGGTCGCGTTACCATTAACGGTAAAGTTTGCACAGACTTCAGCGCACAGCCGGGCCCGCGTGATCACGTCAAGGTGGCCGGCAAGCTCGTTCGAACCGCTCCGGGACTCACGATCGTGCTGAACAAACCTGCCGGGTTTGTTTCGACCCGAAAAGATCGGCACGCGCGCGATACTGTATTTGATCTGCTTCCGCAAAAATTTTCCAAGCTCTTCAACATCGGGCGTCTGGACGCGCAAACTGAAGGTCTGCTTCTTCTAACAAATGATGGCGAACTGGCACAGCGGCTCACTCACCCGCGTTACAAAATCGACAAGGAATATGAGGTGACGCTGGACCGACAGTGGGACCCGGCGCTTGCGCCGAAATTGCTCCGCGGAATTTTTCTGGACGGGCAGCGAGCCAAAATCGTGCGACTTCACTCCGTCTCGCCGACTCACTTGCGCGTTGTGTTGCGTCAGGGAATCAATCGGCAGATTCGCCGCATGTTCGAAGCTGTCGGGTGTCGCGTAAAACATCTCGTCCGTGTTCGAATCGGAAATCTTCGGCTTGGCGATCTCCCGCGCGGACACTGGCGTACCCTCACAAACCAAGAATTAGAAACTTTGCACGTCCAACACAACAGGGGTGCTGTAGCCACGGGCGATGACCGCGGCAGCCAAACAGGTGGACCTGTCAGCCAAGATCGAGGTCAACGCCCTCGACTACAGCTCACGTGAAGATCGATGGTTCTAACGCGCTGATCACAGGCGCTTCCGCCGGGATTGGGCTCGAATTTGCTCGGCAACTTGCAAACCGTACGCGATCAGTTGTTCTCGTCGCAAGACGGAGTGAACGTTTAATCCAGTTGCGTGACGAATTGCAGAACCGGAATCCAAATCTGGATGTCTACGTTCGCAGCGTGGATCTTGGCGACAAAGCGCAGATCGAGTCACTGATCGAGTCGCTCACGCGGGACAAGATTGCTGTGGATATTCTGATCAATAACGCCGGACTCGGCGACGCTGGGCTCTTCTCAACGAGCGATCCAACTCGCAACCAGCAAATGCTGTTCGTAAACGTGATGGCGCTTACTCTACTCACCCGCCATTTGCTTCCGCAGATGATCGCGAAACGGCGCGGCGCCGTTCTAAATGTCAGTTCTGTGGCTGGTTTTCTCCCCATCCCTGGCGACGCCGTTTACGCCGCAACCAAAGCTTATGTGACCAGTTTCTCTGAAGCCCTTCGAGCGGAACTCCTGGGAACAGGCGTGAGTGTATGCGCTCTGTGCCCCGGTCCTGTGCAAACGGAATTTCAAGAAGTCGCCAAACGCCAGGGCGTTCAGCCCAAGCTCGGCCCGAAATTCGTTGTCGTTCCGGTCGAAAAAGTCGTGCGCGATGCGCTCGCCGCGCTGGAAGCAGACCGGCCGCTCGTAATTCCGGGATTTGCAATGAAGTTTGTAATGTTCATGAGTCGACTGATGCCGATGCCTGTCTTGCGCTTTCTGTTCCGGCTCTCACTCAGGCAAAGCCGAACTGGTAGCCCGAGTTGAAGTCCTTCCCTCAGTAGGTTGTGGGCAATGTGGCTACCGATGAAACCAATTGTGCGTGCTCGCGAACACCACGGAACTGTTAACAATCTCTGAGGTCGTGACAAACACTACGATTACGCCGAGGACGGTCAGCGCGACAGCAGAATTGATCCGCCGAAAGAAGTAAGCGACCCCATACACATAAAATAGGGAGAACGGAATGAGCGCGCCGGTCAGCAATCGACCCGACGTGAAATAGGGATGCGTCAGTGAGGGATTAATGCAATTGCCAAAGTCGAACTGGATTGAAAGCAACGCCATAAATCCAACCGATACGACAAAGCTCAACGCGGCAATGCCGATTGCTTGCCGTTGAAACGTGGAGAGGCCGCTGTTTTTTCGCAATCCAACCAGTGCTATGAGAAGCAATACCAGGGAGGAGATCGCATAGAATCTGTCCGCCACCGGCCAAGCTAATATCTGTCCCTGCCATTTGACCTCTCCTCGCCAGAAACTCGCAACGAGGTCTCTCCAGAAAACCCAAAATCCTTGCAGTGTGAATATCGGATGGTCCCACCATTCAGCGAGCGATTTCCGTGTCCAACCGAGCAAGGCAATTTTCGCCGTTGAACCGGTGATATCGCCGAACTGAAATTTCAGCCAAATCGTCCAACATCCAATTGGGATCGCCGCAAGGGCAACGAGCGCAGCAAGTGCAGACAGTCCGGTGCGGGGCGCTCGCCGGATAATCAGCAGTAGTCTTGCAGTGATTACCGCGAGCACGACGGCGATAAGCGGCAAGTTGGAGAGCTTCGTCAGGTATGTGGCTGCGATCGTCAAACCTGTGGACGCTCCTAGCAAGAAACTGGGCGCGTTCGTTCGCAACCATTGCAGGACGCACACAAACAACGCGCCAAAGCAGACGGGCGATAGAACGTCGTTGTTCATCGCGTAAAACACATTCTGAGGAATGAAAGCCAGCAGCAGCGGCACGCCAATGCGCAGATCGACGCGGTCCGGTGCCACGATGCGCGCGGCTACGTAGCCCAACCAAACCACAATCGCGATCAGCGGAAGATTCAAGAAGCGAATCCAGCACAAGGACTGGATTCCAGTGAGTCCGATGTGCTTTCCAACCCACCACCAAAGACTCGCAATTATGTAATAAAGTGGCGGCTGAGAGGATTCGAAATTAATTTCGCTGCTCCACGCCGCTCTTGTCGCCGCAATCTCCGGCTCAACTTCGGGGGCAGACGTCTTCCATAACGGCGGCGGGAATTTTGCGCCCGGAAATTGATCTGCTGTGAACAAGAACTCTGGTGAGGCGTACGGAACGATCCAGTTGAGACTCTCTTCCTTGAGTGGTTCGAAAGCACGAGGCAGATGTCCACGCGAATACTGCGTGATCAGGTCGAAATGCAGGTCTTCATCAATGTTGCTAAAGAACGGAAAAGCCGCCGAGAAAATCAATACGCGAAGAGCCGCAACCAGACAGAGTAGCAGGACCAGGACGTTTTCGTTCCTACCCGCGAATGTTTTGGATCCGCCGCAAATGCTCACGATCGACCAATGTAAACAAAAGCGGCGGTCGTGTTCGACCGCCGCTTACAAACGCTTTTGCAAGCTACACACCCGCTACAGCTTTACGATGATTTGTATTTGACGGAGCAACCGTAAGGCTTGGTTTGTGGCGTGGTGACAGATTTGCCCGCCAACGATTCATCTAAGGCCGCCTTAACGTAGTTCGTAGAACTGGGAATATCCGCGGGATTTGGCGATGCTTTGCTGTCGATTGCGCCTTCATAGGCGATTTTCCCTTCGGGATTAATCACCACCATATGAGGCGTGTTCTTCGCGCCGAAAGCACGTCCCGCTTTGCCTTCCGGATCGAGCAGCACCGCGGTCTGATGGGTCTTCCATGACTCACTGATCTTTTGCGCCTGTTCCGGCGTGATACTGCCTTCGGTGCCGGGGGCATTCGAATCGATGGTCAGCCAGACAACTCCCTTGCTCGTATATTGATCCTGCAACTTTTGCATGTTGCCGCTGCCGTAGTGCTTTTTCACGAACGGGCATTCCGGATTAAACCATTCGAGCACGACATATTTACCCTTGTATTGCGAAAGCGAATGCGTTGTGCCCTTCGCGTCCGGGACCGAAAAATCCGGCGCTGCGCTGCCCACAGCAGGCGGATCGAGGGCAAAGACGGCGGTAGCAATTAATGATGTAAAAACGGCTAATGTGATTTTCATGTTCATAGATTGATTAGAAAGCATAGTTTCTGAGATGGTTCAATTTTCTGGCGAGTAAGACATTCACAGCCGCCCCCAGAAATTTCAAATGACGCAGCTTGCATTCGACGAAACTTATCGGCCAGATAGCCCATACTTTCTACGCTGGCGCATTCGCGACGGGGCGTACAAAACATCTATTCCGAAGCGACTTTGTGCGTGGCGCTGTCGAGTTTCTCCAAGACCATACTTTTCGTCAGCAGTTCCGGAAAGACGATTGGCTCTCCGATTTTTCGGGGGTAGAGCACGTAGAGCGGAACGCCCGGGCGACCAAATTGCTGCAACAATTTCGTGATGACCGGATCGCCATTGGTCCAGTCGGCCTTCAGTTTCACGATACCGCGACGTTGAAATGCATCTCGCACGTCATGACTTTCGAGAACATTGGCCTCGTTGAATTTGCAGGTAAGGCACCATGCGGCGGTGAAATCGACAAACACGGGATGGCCTTGCTCCAGTTCTGCTTGCAAGCGCTCGGGCGTGAACGCCTGCCAGTCGCCTCGAAGCCGCGAGTCCGCGGAAGCAATATTCGCGGAGTGAAATTTGTCTCCAATGAAATAAATGCCGCTCATGAGTACGAGCATGAGCATGAGCACGACCGCTACACCTCGCTTCGCGGCTGATGCTGTAGGCACAACGAACGCGCCTTTCATCCAGCACGCGACACTGATTACCAGCAGGAAACAGCTGGCCCAGATCGCTCCTTCCAGACCGCGCTGTGCGCCAAGCACGTAGAGGAGAAATAGCAGCGTCGCCAGCAGCAGAAAACCCATGAATTGCTTCATATGCGTCATCCACGGGCCGGGCCGTGGCAGAAACCGCAGCCAGGCGGGTTGAGCGCTCAACAGGAAATACGGCGCGCTCATGCCGGCGGCGATTGCCACGAACATCGCCAAAATGACCACTGGCGACTGCGAAAAAGCGAAGCCCAGCGCCGTGCCGAGAAACGGCGCAGTGCACGGCGTGGCTAGCACGGTTGCAAATACACCCTGAAAGAATGAGCCAAGATCGTCTTTGCGCTCGGTCGTCGAAAGCAGACCGCGCGTCATACTTTGCGGCAAAGAAATTTCGAACACACCAAAGAGATTCAAGGCGAATACGAGGACAATTACGCTCAGCACGAGGACGAAATAGGCGTTGGTGAATTGAAACCCACCCCAGGTGACGTCGCGCCCCGTGGCCTTGAGAGCGATCAGGAGCAGCGCGAGCGCAATGAACCACGCGAAGATCCCAACCGTGAAAGCGATGCCGCTGCGTAAAATTTTCTGCCGACTTTGGCCCGCTTGTTGAATGAATCCGAAAATCTTGAGCGAGATGACCGGCAACACGCACGGCATCAGATTCAAGATCATGCCGCCGAGAAAACCGAAGAGCAGAAAAGTGAAGATCCCTCGCACGGGCGGCGGACGAGCCGCCGAAACAATCGATGGAGTTGTAATCTGCCACGCCGCGCGATCATCACCGTTTGGCTGCTGGGAAAAAACGACAAGGCCCGCCATGGCTGACACGCTGTTTGCTGACGACTCAATCGGAATCCGCAAAACAATTTCATTTTTGTTCCGTGTTTCCATCGTTGGATGGCCGACGACGGTGCTTTGCTCCGGCAACGGAAAAAAATCGACTGCGGGATAACTTCCCAGCGTTTCGCTCGTGACTTTCAGGCGAAGATCGGAGCCAGCGCGGCTCCAATTGGCAGTCACCGTGTTCGCTCCCGGCCACTTTTGCGGCAACAAACGGCGATAACGCGCAAAAACTTCCGTGTTCGCGGGCTGGCTGATTGTCGACATTGGCAACTCCAGCTGCAACGTTTCACTCCCAGGAATGCAGATCTTCTCACAGACCAGCCAACTTGCGTCTGCAGAAAATCTGACAGATGAGTCGTCAATCTTCGGCGGCGGCGTGATTTCCTGCATGAGCAGGACTTCATTTTCGTAGCCGTAAGTCTCAATATCGCCGGGATCGATCGTTTTCAGCGGAATCGGCCATTGAATCTCACCGATTTTCCAGCCCGATGGCAGCTTCCATTTCAATTCTGTGGGGAGACCGGCATCACCAGAAAATTTCCAGTAAGTATGCCAGCGCGGAGCCATTCGCAGCAGCAAGCCGATAGTAAATGGCTTTCCGGGGACAATCGCGCTCGTGTCGGCCAGGAGCTCCGCTTTGACGAGTTGTTTTCCTTGATACGCTTGGCCGAGACCGTGCGGCACAGTGGCAAAAGTTAACCAGCAAAGCACCCACCAAGCCGCAAATTGCGATGGTACTCTCATGTTAGTAGGTAACATTCGCCCAACCTCACGGCAATGGTAGGGCGCGACCGCTGGCCGCGCTGCAACTTATGGAACAACGAAAATCTTATCCGTCCACGGATCTTTTACTTTGGTTCCGGACGCATAACCGCTCACATCGACGTACCTTCCGCTGGTATCAAACGGACTGAACACGTAGCCAGGCTTGTCCGGCACGGCTTTCGCAGTCGGAAATTGCGTCTGAGGATATGAAGCCTGTGCTGGCGATGATGGTTTTTGATTTTGCTGTGTTGTTTCCCTGCGAGCGACCTGCGGAGCTGTTCTGGCCGAGCTTTGACTGCTTTCTGTTTGAACCTTCGAGCGGCGCTGCGGCACGGAGGCCGCTTGCGACGTTGAAACTGGCTGACCTGGCTCGATGACATCCGATGACGTTGCCTCTGTGGTACCGACCATCTTCGGTTCACCGCGGCCCTTTAAGGCGTAATGCACCGGCGCAGTAGCGACACGATACGACCCAACAGCGACGTCGCGTGTCACATGGTAAGAAGTCACCGCAACGTTGCGGGTCGTTCCGCACCCAGCAAGCAAGGCCGCCGCAACAAGCAAAGGGCGTTCCATTATATTCATCTCGTGTTACAGATGCGCCTCCACGGCGATCTGTTCAATCATTTAATCGCCACAATATCAGCTAGCAGACTTAAAATATCCTCCCCGGTCGTAGACCACGAACACATCAGACGATAAATGTCGGGCTCAATAAATTTATTAAAACGCCAGCCACGAGCGTGGAGACCGCTGGCGAGTCGCTCATCCATCGACACAAACACTGCGTTTGCCTCGACTGGAAATACGCTCTCGATTCCTGCTTCCTTTTGCAGACGGCTCGCAAGTTCGCGCGCCGCCCGATTGGCATGCTGTGCGTTCCGTAGCCAGGCGTCTCCGGTCAAAAGCCCCAGCCACTGCGCAGCGAGAAAACGCATTTTCGATCCGAGCTGCCCGGCTTGTTTCGCTCGATAATCAAATTCGTGTGAGATCTTCTTATTGAAAAAAATCACCAACTCGCCGACAGCCGCTCCGTTTTTTGTTCCTCCAAAACAAAGAACATCAACCCCAGCCTCCCACGTGATCGCTTTGGGCGCGCAGTGCAGCGATGCGATTGCATTGGCGAAACGAGCGCCGTCCATGTGGAGAGACAGTTGGTGCGCCCGCCCCAGGTCAGCGATGGCCGCAATTTCGTCACGCGTGTAAACTGTTCCGAACTCCGTCGCTTGCGTAATGCTGATCGCGCCCAGCTTATGCGAATGCAACTCGTTCTGACGCGCCAGCAGCGCTTCCACCTGGCCGGTGTCAATCTTGTCCGCCATCGGACGGACTCGCTGCGGCGAGCCATCGGCGCCCCCGACCAAAAGCAGTTTTGATCCTCCGGTGAAAAATTCAGGCGCGCCGCATTCGTCGGTCTGAATGTGAGAATGCGGATGACAGATGACGCTCTGGAACGACTTGCACAGCTGCGCAAGCGCCAGCGCGTTCGCCGCTGTGCCGGTGAAAACAAAATAAACATCGCAGTCGGTCTCGAAGATTTCACGGACTCGATCGCACACGCGCGCAGTCCAACGGTCCTCGCCATAGGATGGCGCGTAATGCGCGTTGGCTTTCTGCAATGCGGCCGAGGCCTCAGGGCAAATCGGTGCGACGTTATCGCTCGCAAATTCATGGCGCTCTTGGACCATCTCGCTTGTTTGCTACGGAGTTTTTGCGCCGGATCAATCAGTACAAAGAGACTGCCTGACAGCTCAGAGCCCTGGGCCTCCGAATTCTGCCAGGCAAATCCCGTTCGATTTGCTCTTCAAATCGCGTGCAGCAGTTTCATTCTTATTTCGGAGACAGGCGGCAAATTGATCGTGCCGGCTGGCAAAATATTTTCCGCCACGAAAGACTGCTGGTTCCATTTTGCCTAACGCATAGGGGCGGACTAGCTTCGTAAATGAAGGCGCTCCAGAGCGAAGTCGAGCGGCGCGGCAGCCGCATCTTCGACCTGGTCGATAAGCATCCAGAGCCGCTTTTCAGCAAGGCTGGATTGTATCAGCGGTTGATGGCGCTCTCCATGCGAGACGAGCAGTTTAAGGTGCAACTGTTTCGCTTCGTCGATGTCTTGCCCTCGCTGCGCGGCTCCGGCGAAATTATTGAGCATCTCAACGAATATTTCTCCGATAATGGTTTCGGGCCGCTTGTTAACACCGGTGTTCGGCTGGCACGCATTGTCCCGTGGGTGAGCGGGCCAATCCTGCGTTGGAACGTTTCCGGAATGGCACGTCAGTTTATTGCCGGAAGAAATCCGGACGATGTAATGGCGACATTGCGCAAGCGCCGCGCGCAGAAAATTGGCTTTACAGTCGATCTTTTAGGAGAAGCCGTCGTAAGCGAAGCGGACGCGGATAAATATGCGGCGCGTTATCTGGACTTGCTGGAAAAACTCGCGCAGGAAACAAAAAGCTGGACCGATCCGCTGGGCAAAAATTCGAAACTTTTTCCGGTTGTAAATCTGTCGGTCAAGCTTTCTGCGTTGTATTCGCAAATGAATCCGGCCAGCCCGGCCGATGCATTTGCGCATCTCGCACCGAAGCTGCGCCCGCTTCTCCGCCGCGCTCGAGAGCTCGGGGCGTTTATCAATTTCGACATGGAAAGTTATGCGCACAAAAATACTACTCTTGAGCTGTTCAAAACTATTCTGACGGAGGACGAGTTTAAAGATTGGCCCCATGTTGGGATCGTCATTCAAGCGTATTTGCGAGATTCGGAAGCCGATTTGCGCGACCTGATCGAGTGGGGCCGCAAGCGAGGCACGCGCTTCGCGGTCCGACTAGTCAAGGGCGCATATTGGGATTACGAAACGACAAAATCGCTCCAGAACGGCTGGGCTTGTCCCGTTTATTTTCAGAAGCCGCAGAGCGACGCGAATTTCGAGACCCTCACGAGATTGCTTTTGGAAAATGAGCCGATCGTCACGGCTGCCTTCGGATCACACAACATTCGCAGCATCGCGCACGCACAGGCGCTCGCGGACAAGCTCGGGATCGACCGCAGCCGTTTCGAGTTTCAACTGCTCTACGGCATGGCTGGCCCAATCAAGCGGGCACTCATGGAAATGGGCTATCGTGTCCGCGAATATTGTCCGGTCGGCGAACTGCTTCCCGGCATGGCCTATCTAGTCCGACGCCTGCTCGAGAACACGTCGAATGAAGGATTTTTGCGCGCCAAATTTGCCGAAAATGTCGCAGCGAAAGAATTGCTGCGCGACCCAAGAGAGTTAATAAAATCAAACGGAGCTAAACCGATGAAATCACAAAGCACGATCACTACGCAAAATCAGCATCGCCAAAATAGCGGTTCGGTTGACACCGTCTTGGACGATGTCTACCGAAACTCACCGCTTGTGAATTTCGTTTATAAAGACAGCCAGGAGAAAATGCGCAGCGCTCTGCGGGAAGTGCGCCAACGGTTTGGCGAAAAATATCCGCTCGTCATCGGCGGCGAAAAGGTGTGGACCGATCAGCTGACACCTTCGGTGAATCCCAGTGCTCCGAACGAAATTGTCGGTTATGGATCGGAAGCGGGAATTCCCGAAGCCGAACGGGCCGTCAAAGCAGCGCATGCGGCATTTGGGAATTGGAGTCGGACACCGGTCGAAGAACGCGCGCGCTTGCTCGAACGCGCCGCGGATGTCATGGAACGGCGCCGATACGAACTCTCGGCGGTTGAAGTCTTTGAAGTAGGCAAACCGTGGAACGAAGCCGATGCCGATATCCGCGAGGCAATTGATTTTTGCCGTTTTTACGCGGAGCAGATGCGCCGCCTCGGGCGCCCAAAGCTTACACAGCGGGTTCCCGGCGAGGAAAGCTACCACCACTACTGGCCTCGCGGCGTCGCGTTCGTCATTGCGCCTTGGAATTTTCCCATCGCCATCCTGTGCGGAATGGCCTCGGCCGGAGTTGTAACGGGTAACACCGTGATCATGAAACCGTCCGAGCAATCCATCGTGTGCGGCGCCATGCTGATGCAGGTTTTTGAGGAAGCGGGTGTTCCACCGGGTGTTTTGAATTTTCTGTCGGGGCACGGATCTGTGATCGGAGCCCACCTCGTCGATCACAAAGATGTGGATTTGATCGCCTTCACTGGATCGCGCGAAGTGGGATTAAAAATTTGGGAATCCGCTGGCATCACTCGACCCGGTCAGCGCGAGCTGAAGCGGGTCATTTGCGAGATGGGTGGCAAAAATGCGGTGATCGTGGACTCCGACGCCGATGTTGGTGAAGCGGTTGGCTATTCCATCTATTCCGCGTTCGGTTATCAGGGACAGAAGTGCTCTGCGCTGTCGCGTCTGATTCTTCTTGAGGAAAATTACGATCGCGTGATGGAACGCTTGATTCCGGCCACAGCGAGTCTACGCATTGGTAATCCTGACGAACCGGGGATTATGGTTGGGCCGGTGATCGATGAGGCGGCTTACCGGCGCATTCTCGATTACATCGAGGTTGGCAAAAGCGAGGCGACGCTCGCCTATCAAACCAAGGATTTGCCACCACAGGGTTATTTCATTCCGCTGACAATTTTCACCGATGTAAAACCAAACATGCGCATCGCGCGCGAAGAAATTTTTGGCCCGGTGCTGAGCGTGTTAAAAGTGCGCGATCTCGACGAAGCGCTCGAAGTAGCGAACGGCACGGATTACGCGTTAACCGCCGGATTTATCTCGCGCAGCCCTGAGAACATTGAGCGCGTTAAAGCCCAATTGGAGGCGGGAAATGTCTATATCAATCGTTCGTGCACCGGCGCGATTGTTGGACGTCATCCCTTTGGCGGATTCAAAATGAGCGGCGGCGGTACCAAGGCCGGTGGCGAAGATTATCTCCTGCACTTTCTCGTCCCGCGCGTGGTAACCGAAAATACGACTCGCCACGGCTTCGCGCCGGAACAGACGCCAGAATATCGCGAAGAATTTCTCTGGCCCAAACCGCACTAGCGTTTCGGTGTTCATCGGGCATATCAGTCGCGGAGATCGGAATCCGGCCGTAATCAGAGAGCGAGCTACGGACGGCCTTTGCTCAGCAATTTCACCACCGTGACCACCATGTAGAGCACCGGCCACGCGGAGGTCAAAACAATCAGCGCAAACACCGCCATCTCCTTCGCCCGTTCCCGTGCCGCCTCAAGCCGGTATTCGCGTCCTAGATTATAAAAATTCCTGAAACCCGACCTATCCTCTCCATCGTAAGGCGAGAAATACCCACCGTGCCATTGGCCAAAACCGGAATGGAAAAAATAGTCCGTCTGCGGGAATCGTCCCTTGCCTCCCGTGGAAGGACTCCTCGGTTTCATAGCTGTGACCCAAAAACTCGCGGAACCGCCAACCATGATACCACGTTCATAAAAGGAATCAGCCTGAAAATGTTCGCGAGTGGGAAAGGGGTCCGCGTCCTCTCGCGTGACGCCAGCCCCTTAGGCTTTGGCCCAGTGAACGTCAGTTTATTTGACTCCTGCTCTGTGATCAATTCAAGAACTCAGCTATCGTCATCGGATGCGGTCGCACTTCCACTCATTCGCAAATCGCGCTGCGGCGCTGCTGATGAAAGTGCTGTTTGGCTGTGTCGGACGTGTTCAAGTCCTCGGCCGTGAAAACGCGAATCGAAACGGTGGATTTTTGCTGGCAGCAAATCACATCAGCCATTTTGATCCATTCATCATTTCGTCAGTCGTTGAAACAAAAATCGACTGGATGGCGATGGCAGAATTTTTTCGATTCCCGCTACTGCGGTTTCTTTTACGCGCAGTCGATGCGTTCCCCGCCGACCGAGATCGTGCTGATCGCAAAACGATTCGCACAGCAATCGAGAGGCTGAAAAACGGACGCGTTATTGGACTTTTTCCCGAGGGCGGGATTCGCGATGGCGCAAAATCAATGCTCGAAGGCGCGCCGCTTCGGCCTGGCGCAGCGACGCTTGCCCACATCGCTGGAGCTCCAATTGTGCCGTGCGTGATCGTGGGCAGCGATCGCCTCTATTTAAAGAGGCGCTGGCTGCCGTTGAGGCGAACACCTATTTGGATCGCGTTCGGCAATCCAGTCTCAGCCTGTCCGACCTTGCAAAAATCTGGGGTGCGTGAGCAGATCGATCACGAACTGGCGGCCGCGTTCAGAAATCTATATGCCGAATTGCGCGCGAAGTTTCGGCTCAGCGAGGATGATTTGCCGCATTCGCCACAAGAGCGGATGAGTAAAGTCGTTCTTCATCCCGAGCGAACTCGAGGGATCCCGTTGCACAATCGAACAGCAACATCACGCGATTCCTCGACTGCGCTTCGCTCCGCTCCGAAAGACAGAATGCGCCGCGCGGCCGCCGCAACGATCGATTCGCTCATGTGCGCATCGATGAATTTTCTTCAATCGCGTCATCACTTGCACGCGCGCAGTCGTTTCGAAATGGAGCAGTATGTAACCGCATGCGAGAAGCTGACCGCTGAGGATTTTTACGCTGTACCGAGCGATCCGGGAATTGCGCCTCTAGTCGACGGGCAATGCGCGACAATCACATGGGCCAGCCCGATTAGCACAAATTTTACTGCCAATAATACGGCACGTGCTGATTTCTTCCTGTGCGCGCGCGGCTGGGAAGCGCCGACGGTCCTGATGTTGCATGCACTTATGTCCGCGAGTCACATCGGGTACCGGCGTTACGCGGCGGAGTTCAATAAACTTGGTTGGAACGCATGCTTCGTGCATCTGCCGTATCATTATTCACGTGTCCCGCGCGGTTACTGGAATGGTGAACTCGCGATCACGGCCGATCTTATCCGCAACGCCGAGGGGCTGCGCCAGGGTGTAATCGAGCTGCGGCAACTGATGGCAACTTTGCGCGAACGCGGCTGTCAACAGTTCGGTGTGCTCGGCACCAGCTATGGCGGGTGGATCGGCGCTCTTCTCGCCATGCTCGAACACGATTTTCGTTTTGTCGCGCTTATGGCGCCGATCACGAACGTCGAGCACGCGATCTGGGCGAGCCCTGCGGCACGGTTTATTCGTCGCGAACTGTATCGGGCGGACATTGAGCCGGCTCTCGTCGCCCGTCATCTTCATCTCAGCTCACCGATGCACAATCACCCCCTGTGCGACGCAGGCCGCGTGTTATTTATCGCGGGCGATTTCGATTCAATCGCAAGGCCCGAGCATGTCGAGGCTATCCAGCAAAAATGGCACGGATCGGAGTTGTTGCGCGTTCGGCAGGGCCATTTTGGCTACCGCATGATGCGTGAGACGATCGAGCGGCTGAAACAACGTGGCGATTTGCAATCAAACAACGGCGGTCTCCCGGGGCCGCCGTAGCCTTAGCGAACGCGGCTAGTCCGCCGTCCCAAAAAGCGCGGATTGGACACCGCCCCTCTTGCATCAATTGATTCCAATAAATTCCAAACTCGGCGCAAGCGCGCTGAATACCGCCTCAGCCAGAACATTGTGGCCTTCGGCCGACGCATGCCATCCGTCGATCGGATGGAGTAATTCCGCGCGGCCAAGGTCTGCTGCCGCTAGTGCGCGGGAATATCGCAATTGGATATTTCCAGTGTCCTTAAATTCGCGATTCAGATCCGCCACCATCCCGCGCAGATCTTCGTTCACCATTGAAGCCAGACGGATCAAACTGCGCCGGTAAGCTGGATGAAAAGAGATGAAGTATTTGTAGGTCGTTTCCAGGTATGAATATAAACGTCTGTCTGATTGCCGGCGACGTTCGGCCACCTCGCGACCTTCGAAATACGATTCGAAATTTATTAGTCCGAAAATGACGACGGCCACGCGATGTTTCTCACCTCGCGCGCGGCCAAGCAGGCGGCGCAGCTCACGCGCGTAATTTTGTCGGAACTGTTGGCATTGATAGCGCAAGCGGCGCTCCGGCGTATTCAATTCATCAGACGGACATCGCCATGCCCAATCGACGTTGTTGTGCCCGAGTGAAATCAAAATCAGATCAGGAAAACGGGTGCTCGCAGCAGCTGAGTGATTTGTCCGGAAAAACTCCGCGTCCCGAGAACGCGGCGGAAAAAACCTAATCGGCACTCTTCATGATCGACGAGCGCGCCGATGCCGGCATGTTGGATCACAACAAAGGGTGTGATCTCTTCCAGTCTTTTGGAAACGCTGCGAATGCCCTGGTGCCCAGCACTATTATCGAGAAACCAGCTCGTTCCGCGGCGAGAATGCGCGCGCCATAACGTGCTCAACGGCGACGAGATGTAGATATCCATGCACACGCTATCACCAACTACGGCAACGTGCGGCAGCCGTGCGACTAGCTCGCCTTTCGTGATCTCGCCATTTCGGTACGACAAAGAATCTGGGTAAAATTGCGATGCGGGATCAGCGATGCGCTCCAAAAAGTTTGACCTGATCACCCGAGCAGACTTCATAACCCGGATCTCCTTTGCGATTATGGATCTTCAATCGACCCAATCCATCGCTTCGAGCAAGCGCCGGAACTGCGGATCGTTTACATCGAGGGCCGGCAACCATTCGCCGACTCGTTCGCGTTTCCACCACGGTTTACCGCCAATCGGCGCGAATCGATAACGATAGAGTCGCGCCCGAACGTAATGAGGCGGTGCGTTTGGAAAAGGATTGTTCGCCAGCAGCGAGAGTGTGCCGCGATCGTTATGTAGAAGTTTCCAAACGAACTGCAGCGTCCATGGATAATCCGCAGGTGACGCCATTGCGGCGAACCAGATTTGCCAGTCGATCCGCGGTTGATAAGGCGCGACGAACGGCGGCCTGCGATTCGGATCGCCGGGTTTGGCTTTAAACTCGTATTCCTTCCATTGCGTATCGCCGGTAATTAGCGTGTCGCCAGTTCCCTCAAATATAATTTCATCGCGTTCGCGCCCGACACTGCCGAATGCCCCATAAGTATTCACGAGGTCGAACGGATCATAGGAGTAGTTCATCAGCTGCCGGCCAGAAACAAGGTTCAACACTGGCGCGACGCTCAGGTAGACAACAACAATCGATAGAGCGAATGCGATCGTGTTATTGATGCGCGACGGCTCCGATTCTTCAGCCGCTCGTTCGGCGCGCTGAACTATTGCCCTCGGCAACAAATGCCGCAGGAAGGTGTCGTCAAAGCACGCGAGAAACGGAATGATCGTGAGGTAATTGAGGAACGAAAGATTGCCGCTGATGATGAGAAATATTTGGAAAGTGACGAGTAAGATGCCGGCGATGTGTCTCGCCTGTCGCGGTCCAAACGAAAACCAGGGCACGACCAGTTCGATGAAGTGATTCCACGCGGTCTCAAGTTTGTGGAACCAAAGCGGCGCAAAGTGAAGATAACGACTGATCGGGCTGGGTATCGGCTGCGTTTCGTAATGATAGGAAAGGCAGGTGAGATCGCGCCAGCACGGGTCGCCGCGGAGCTTAATCAGACCGGCGCCAAGCATGATCCGAAAGCCGAGCCACCGAAACAGCCAGAAAACCAGGATGGGAGGCCTGCATTTTGGAAACGGCCGACCATCGATTAACGGGCAGAGAAAGATAGCTAAGAAGCCGGTCTCAAGCAGTTGAATCTCCCAGCCATATCCGTACCAAATCTGCCCCACGTGAACGATGGACATGTACATCGCCCAAAGTGCTGCCAGCAAAAGTGCGTTGGTGTAGCCGGCAAGAACAACCAGCGATAAAGCGAACCCAATCCATGAGAAGATCGACAGTGCGTTGTCGGAAATGCCGAACCAAAAAAGCGTCGGCACTCGCAGCATTCCGGCAGTTCGCGAGCCGAGTTGCGTTTGAATGTTTGCGAGAAAATCGTTCGCCGGTGTTAAGCCATGCTCTCCAACTAATGGGACGAGCTGCTGCGCAGCAACCAAGAACGCCACAGCATAAACGAAACCCAGCAGCCGCAGAATGACGAACCGCGTCAGCCAGTAGGAATTCCCGCGGGCGAAAAGCTTTTGAAAGACGTTTTCCTGATCCATTGCCGAGGAGAAAACGTCCAACGCCGAAGGTCCAACGTCCAACGCTCAATCAATCCGCAATCCGCAATCTCAATCCGCAATCAAGAAATGCCAGGGGGGAGATTCGAACTCCCGACCAAGGGCTTATGAGTCCCCTGCTCTGCCACTGAGCTACCCTGGCGCGAAGGAAAGAAAGTTGAATGCCTCACATTCGGTGTCAACGCGCACAGGGATGTAGATCGCAGTCTATTTACCTGTTGGCTTGGAAATATAAGGCTCCAAGTCCTTCTCCTGTCCCCGCAATGCCGCCATGAAGCACACCCCACTGTGTTCTGTCACCGCACCGACCCAGCCTTCCTGGTGAACGTAGCGCCACCCGGGAAACCGCAACACCGCGCCAGTTTTCGGATCCCGCTCTGCCGGAAAGAGAAATAGCTGCATCCGGTTCTCGGCAAGCCAGATCTGGGCAACACGACGAGACTCCTCGTCGTCGAAGACCCGACAACCGATCGTCTGAAAATCGGCGAACTCTGCTGGGACGTCGTAATGTTCCAGGCCGTGTTTCATAAAAAACAGATCGCTAAGTGTACCCGCTTCAGTGTTTACCGGATCGAGCACAACGGCTCGCGTCGAGGCAGCCACAGTCAATAATTTCCGAGCGGTCGCAGATCCCGAAAAATCATTTAAACGACCGAGCACATCGAACACGGATACTCCGGCGATCACCACGACCGCGATGCTGATCGCAAGCACGGCGGGATTGCGCACCATCTTTTTCCAAGTCCACTTTGAACCAACGCCGAGGTCTTTTTCCGAAAACCATTCGGCCGTTTCCGGTGGAATGGGAATGAGCCGAACCAGCTCGGCGAGAGCGCGATCAAAATTCTGTTGATTGACAAATTCAATGGAGCCAGCTGCACGAGATACGGCCGAGCGCATGGAACGATCGAACAGCTGGTCCCGGCTAATTGGTGCGCAATTCAAAAGAGCGCGTCGTCGTCGCAATAACGCCAGCTTTTTCATACCTGTCGCGGTTCAGGATGCTTTGCGTCCAGCCACGCCTGCAACTGCCGCCGCCCCTGCGACAGATACCGCGAGAGCGCGCTCAGTTTGAGTTCGGCGAGGTCGAGAATTTCGCGGTAATCGAATTCGCCGAGGTAAAAGAGTGCCAGCGCGCTCCGCTGAGGATCGGGCGCGTTGGAGATCCAAATTGCCAATTGCGTGGGCTGAAGATGTTCAATCTGCGACGCGGCCTCCGGAGTCAGATCATGCTCGTCGAGTTCGATCGCCTCTGGTTGCAGGTCTGTTTTGCTTGCTTCCAGACAGCGCCAGCGCGCATCTCGGAAAAGCCAAAAGGGCTCCTTTGGCAGTTCTCCCTGGGCGGCGCGCAAAGCCGCCTCGTGCAATGTCGTGTGAAAGACTTCCTGCGCTTTGCGTGGATCGCCCAACATCAAGAAGCAAAAACGATAAAGTTGCGGCAGATTTTGTTTTCGATCCGGCACGCGTGATATCCCCGAAAAAATTCTGCGCATTCTACGCGCCTCCGCGGTATGGACAAGAGTTTGTAGCCGGAGAGCTGTGCGCTGAGACAGCGCACGCTACAGCATGCGACATCAATTCAGCATCCTCAGACGATGCGCTACTTCCTCCGCGTTGTTTCGGCTGTTGAACGCCGAAATACGAAAGTAGCCTTCCCCTAGCGCGCCAAAGCCAGCACCCGGGGTTATGACCATATTCAGCTCGCGCAGCATTCGGTCGAACATCTGCCAGCTCGTCAGGCCCTCCAATGTTTTCACCCAGATGTATGGCGCGTTTACGCCGCCAAAAGCCTGTAGCCCAGCATCGGCCGCAGCGTCGCGAAGGAGTTTTGCGTTTCCCATGTAATGGCCGATGAGAACGCGCACTTGCTTCCGACCTTCTGGTGAATACAAGGCTTCGGCACCTCGTTGCACGGGATAACTCACGCTGTTGGATTTGGTGCTCCAACGCCGCTGCCAAAGTGGATGGAGCGGTAATCGCCGGCCGTTCTCCGTTCGACCGAGCACGGACTTCGGCATCACAGTAAACCCGCAGCGCACGCCCGTGAAACCTCCGTTCTTCGAAAAACTGCGGAATTCAACCGCGCACTCGCGCGCGCCCGGCAATTCGAAAATTGAATGCGGAATGTCCGCTTCCGAAATGTACGCTTCGTAAGCAGCATCAAAGAGCAAAAGAGCATCGTGCTCGCGCGCATAATCGACCCAGCGCGACAACTGCGCGCGCGACGCCACTGCGCCGGTTGGATTGTTAGGAAAACAAAGATAAACCAGATCCACGTGTTCCCGTGGCGGATCGGGCACAAAGTTATTTTCCGCGGTGCAGGGCAAATAAAGAATGCCTTCATAGCTGCCGTCCTTCCTGCTATGGCCCGCATGGCCAGCCATCACGTTTGTATCCACATAGACTGGATAAACCGGGTCGGGGACGGCGACTTTGTTTTGGTCGCCGAGAATGTCAAGAAAGTACCCGCAATCGCATTTTGATCCGTCGGAGATGAAAATTTCGTCGTCGGCAATCTCGATGTTGCGATCGCGATAATCATTCTGCGCGACTGCCGATCTTAGAAATTCGTAACCCTGTTCCGGACCATAGCCATGAAATGTCTCGCGATGGCCGAGCTCCTCCATAGCCTGTTTCATTGCTTCCACTGCCGCGCGCGGGAGCGCCTCGGTCACATCACCGATCCCACATCGAATCAACCGCTTTGCCTCTTTCGGATTCGCTTCGCAAAATTCCCGGACGCGGCGAGCGATTTCCGGAAACAGATATCCGGACTGAAGCTTCAGATAGTTTTCGTTTATGTAAGCCATATCTGTAGCGGCACGGCGCCTGCGCCGAATCCGTACAAGTTTAGCGGCGGTCGCAGACCGCCGCTACACGAGAACGCGCCAGGCGCCAATCAGTAGTTCTTTGCGACCGCGTCCCAATTCACCACGTTCCACCAAGCCTTAAGGTAATCGGCTCGCCGATTTTGGTATTTGAGATAGTAGGCGTGCTCCCAGACATCGACGCCAAGAATCGGCGTGTTGCCATCCATCAGCGGGCTGTCTTGATTTGGCGTCGAAATGACTTCGAGCTTTCCGTTCTTATTTTTGATCAGCCATGCCCAGCCACTGCCAAATCGGCCTACCCCGGCAGCGGCAAATTTCTCTTTGAAATCATCAAAGCTGCCGAAAGTCGATTTGATGTCGTCGGCGAGTTTGCCCTTCGGTTCCCCGCCAGCATTAGGCCCCATGATTTTCCAAAAGAAGGAGTGATTAGCGTGGCCGCCGCCATTGTTGCGCACGACTGTGCGAATATCTTCCGGTACCGATTTGAGATCGCTGATCAAATCCTCCACCGATTTCTTTTCCAGATCGGCTTTGCCTTTGATCGCCTTGTTGACGTTGTCGATGTATGCCTGGTGATGCTTGGTGTAATGGATTTCCATCGTGCGCGCATCGATATGCGGTTCCAAAGCATCGTACCCGTAAGGTAATTTAGGTAGTTCGTAAGCCATAGTCTTTATAGTTAGATCGAACTACGTGGTAGGGCAGGTTTTATTTTTAGCACCGGAATCGATGCGGCGCGCTCAGCGGTCGCGCTCTACGTGTCGCAGCGATAAAAGCCTGCGCGCGTGCCCAGATCGTTGCTGTAGTTCACGTAAGTTGCGAGCGCCAGTAGCGGAAAATTCTGGCGATACATGTCGTACTTCAAATAGAAGGTGCGCGGAAATCCCGTGCCTGTAATTTGGTCTTCGTCCCAAGAGCCGTCGGACTTTTGCGATCGAAGCAGATAGCGCAATCCTCGCTGAATGCTTGGCCGATCGAGATCGCCGCATGCACAAATTCCCATGATCGCCCACGATGTTTGTGATGCAGTGCTCTCGCCTATGCCTTTGGTCGATGGATTCTCGTAAGTCCCGCAGGTCTCGCCCCACCCGCCGTCGTTGTTTTGACAGCTCTCAAGCCAATCACGGCCGCGCAATATCCAGTCCTGAGTCATATCTTCGCCGATTGCGCGCAGGCCTCGCAGCACCTGCCACGTGCCGTAAATGTAATTTACTCCCCAGCGGCCATACCACGAGCCGTCGTCATCTTGAGTATCGATCAGATACCGAATGGCCTCGCGGACGCACCTGGCATTGCGATCGAATCCAATGTAACCAAGCAGCTCAAGCGTGCGCGCGGTCAGATCGCTGCAGGTGGGGTCCAGAATCGCATTGTGATCGGCAAACGGCATGTCTTCCAGCCATGGCGTGGTGACATCTTTATCAAAAGCTCCCCAGCCGCCATCGCGACATTGGAAGCTCAACTGCCAGCCAAGCGCCCGACGAAAGAGTTCGTTGAGCGACTGACGATCTTTTGGTTGAACCAGTCGCAACGCCATTAACACCATCGCTGTGTCGTCGGTGTCCGGATAATAAATATTGTTGTACTCGAACGCCCAGCCGCTGGCTTCCGGATATGGATTGTTTACCGCCCAGTCACCACGGATGCGAACTTCCTTGTCGATCAACCAATCCGCAGATTTCTGCAACGCGGGATGCTCGGGCGAGACGCCAGACTCCGCCAACGAGATGACGCTAATGGCACTGTCCCAAACTGGAGACAGACAGGGTTGAACGCGAAAATCTTCCGGGTCATCAACAAACAGGCCTGCGAAATCTTTTTCCGCCTTGGCGTAAACCGGATTTGCTTTGGTATAGCCGAGCACGCGTAAAGCAATCAGGCAATTCAGCATCGCTGGATACACGGCCGCGAGGCCGTCGCTGCCTTCACCAATGCGTTCAAGCATCCACCGCTCCGCTGCTTCGAGGGCGCGCCGCCGCAGCGGCAAAATCCGAAGCGGCCGCATGAATTTGAAAACGTCGTCTACTCGCAGAAAGAAATTGCGCCAGGTCCAGAACTTCTCGCTCCGCGGCAACCGCAAATCGCTTTGCTCGGTGCCGAGGGGGTAGAGCTCGTGCAATTGCTTTTCACCCGGCAAAATCCGCGTCGGTTTAAAATGATTGATGATGGCCAGCGGCACGAGCATGGCGCGGCTCCATGACGACATTTTATAAATGTGAAATGGCGCCCAGCTCGGCAAGAAAACCATCTCCACTGGAATCGCGGGCAAATATTTCCACGGGAACTGACCGAGAAGCGCCAGATAAAGCTTACTAAACGTGTTCATCTGCGGAATGCCTCCGCGACGCATGATATTGGCACGCGCCTCGCGCATGAACGGCGCGTCCACCGAGCAACCGGCGAGTTTCAGCGCAAAGTACGCTTTAACCGATGCGTTAATTTCGCTCGGGCCGCCATGATAAATGTTCCAGCCACCGTCGGTCAGTTGGCGTTTGAGAATGTGACGGACGCAGCGACGCTGCAATTGAGCGTCCACTTCGCCGCACCAGTGCATGAAAACGATGTAATCCGAGCAGAGCGTGCTATCGACAATCAGCTCGCCGCACCAATGGCCATCGGGTTTTTGCTGCCGCAGCAGGTTCTCTTGTGCGCGCGTGATCGCCTGCGAAATCTCTTCGTCCGCCGCCGAGTAGGCTTCGGATATTTCCGGTCGCGCGCTCGGCAGTACTATCAGCTCTCTGGACGATTCCGGCATCTGGGTCTCTTACGAGGCTTGCGCAGTTGGTTCTGCCCGCTTGCCGGTAATGTGACCGTTTCCTGAACTCACACCGTTAAAAGCGAGCACCTCACTGCCTCGGCCAGCAGGTTTGGGCTTCGCACCAAAGTTGAATTTGATCGTTTTCCAAGTGTCACCGCGCTGGGCTTGTAGTCCCAACGTTGCCGTCGGTTCGTAGCCGCAATGCACCATGCAGTTTTCGCAGCGGCTGTCGCGAGCAACGCCGTTTACAACGCCATATCGGTCCCATTCAGTTTTCTCCAGCAGCTCGGCGTAGCTTGAGTAATGCCCGTCCGTCATCAAATAACAGGGTCCCTTCCAGCCGCGGATGTTGCGAGTCGGAATAGCCCAGGCTGAACACGTCAAATCACGTTTGCCCGCCAGAAACTCAAAATACACTGGCGTTCCGAGAAATGTGTACCGTTTCATCCATTCCTCGACTTTTCGGAACTTCTGAACCGTCATGGCGCGCGTAAGAAAGAAGTTTTCCGGGCGCAAACTGAGCCGTTTGATCATGTCTTTCTTGGCGGCGTCATAATCGTAACCGGGAGTGATGGTATGGCCATCAACGCCAAGATCGGAAAGATAATCGAACATCCATTCGATCTCCTGCATATCGGTTTCCTTATAGACCGTCGTGTTGGTCGCGATCTGGTATCCGAGCACCTTCGCCATTTTGATGGCGAGAACGCATTCCTTGAACACGCCCTCGCGCTCCACGATCAGGTCGTGCGTTCGCTCAAGACCGTCGAGGTGCACGTTCCAATACATCCATTTGCTCGGCGGAATCGTCGGCTTCGCTGGATCTTTCGGGCCTTTCCGAACCTCGGCAGCGTCTTTTTCCGAGATCAGATTTTTCGACTGTAGGACCTTGATCTTCTCTTCCAACTCCGCCCGCTTTTTGGCATCGCCTTTCCGGTATTCGGACGCCAACCATTCGCGCATTTTCTTGCGCATGAACATGGCATTGGTGCAGATGTAAACGATTCGCCTCTGCGCGAGCAATCCTTCCACCAACGCCTCGATGTGCGGATAGATGAGCGGCTCGCCGCCGCAAATTGAGACCATTGGCGCGCTGCATTCCTTTGCCGCCCCCAGGCAGTCCTCGAGGCTCATCATGTCCTTGAGCGACGTGGAATACTCTCTAATCCGCCCGCAACCCGTGCATGTTAGGTTGCATGTGTGCAACGGCTCGAGCTGAAGCACGGTGGCGAATTTCTTCGTACCACGCAGCTTATGCCCGATCACGTAGGCCGCGATTTTCGCTGTGAGCGGTAATGGAAATCTCATGGGAGCGAGGATAGTAAAAAGAGGCGCCGGCGTGTCAAGAATCTCCGGACGTGTATAAGTCTGAATCGATCTGGCTGCGTCTTGTGGATTTAAGCACGCTGAATTTAGAATATTGCAGCGTGAAGCGCAAATAAAGGCGCGACTGCGAGCAATTTCTGTGGTTCAATAGGGCAGATCACAAACATCAGCGTATGAAACAATTATTTCTAGCAGGATTGGCCGCCAGCCTTCTTGGCTGCGCGGAGCAGTACGCACCGCCAGCCGTTACGACCGGTTACACGTACTCGCGTTATTCCACCACGGCCGAGGTGTGGGGTCACCGTAGCCCTGCGTATCGGAATTGGACGACTGCCCAACTGCAGCAGCGTCGTCTCGAGCTCTACGGGATGACTACGCTAACTCAGACTCGGGAAGGCGTGCCTGCCTATATCTATCATGGGCAACCGATGCCTGCCCAGGATGAGGCCAAGGCAATCGAAGTTGAGTTGAATTGGCGTTATCAGCACGGTGACCAGACTGCGGAACTGAAAGAATTCTGGCCTAGCGTGCGACGGCATATTGCCACCGGCGGCCGTTTCGACACAGGTCTATAACGGAGCGCCAAACCGTAGAAGTTGGAGAGACTGGGACGCAGTCGAAGTCCAGCGCTTTTCCCAAAAGACTGGGCCGGCCTCCACCGGTCAGGCTCCTTGCCAACCGCGCCGGATGAGGCTGACCGCGATCGCCGCAAGAAGTAGTGCGACAATTTTCGATATGGCGCGTAATCCTTGCCTGCCTAGCAAACGCGTGCACCAGTCTGCATTCCAGAACGCCAACGCAACCAAACCGAGATTGGCCAACAGCGCGACGAGCGTGAACACCAGGCCTACCGTATCGACGAGAATTAGGAGTGCCGTTAACAACGCCGGCCCGGCGATTAATGGCATACCAAGCGGCACGACTCCGAAGTCGTCGCTGCCTTCATGACCGGACGGTCCGACATTGAGCAACTCGCGCCCAGCAAGTCCGAGGAGAATCAGTCCGCCTGCAACTTGAAAGTCTGCATCCGTGATTCCAAGCGCATCAAAAATAAGCTCACCGAGAAAAATAAACCCGACGGCTATACAAAGCGCGGTGATAATTCCGATGAAACCCTGGCGTCGCTGCTGTTCGTGCGAAGCATTCGTGGCGAGACCCATGAATATCGCGACAAGTCCGATTGGGTCGATCGCAACAAAGATTGGGATAAAAGCGACAAAGAATTTTTGGATCATCGTGGCAGGTTCGGGAGCGTAGGTCGTAAAAGATGAACACAGATGAAACAGAGATTCATCAAAATTCCTTCTGCTGTTTGTGGAAATCTGTGTAAATCTGTGGCCCACTTCAGCTTTTCCACCCTTATGTCGAACCGTTTCATAAAATCCCCGTTCCTTTGCGTGTTGCTCATCCTTCTCGCTGCGAGATCAAATTCTTCAGCCGCCGAAAAGACTGTCGATGATTTTCGGGCCGCTGCGGCGAAGGCAAACGCGGTACTAACCATTCCCGATTGGGAGCAGACGCCGCAAGCAGTCGAGGGTTCGATGAAGCATGCAATCGCGAAGGCGAATGCGGCGCTGGATCAGATCGGAAGCCAGGATCTCAGCAAAGTCACTTTCAAAAGCACCGTGGTCGCGCTGGACGATGCCACCTATCAGGCAGGACTTGCCGCAAACAAGGCTACGATTATTAAGGAGACAAACACCAACCCCGCAATGCGCAGCGCGGGGGAGAACGCGGTAAAGGCTTTCCAAGACTGGGCAGTTGGGATTGATTATCGCGAGGACGTTTACAAGGCGATCAAAGCTTTCGCGGATACGCATCCGAAACTCACGGGCGAAGACGAGAAGCTGCTAAGAGAAACATTGCGCGACTATCGGCGTGCCGGCCTGGAGTTACCGCCCGACCAGCGGAAGGAAGTCGAACAACTGCGCAAGGAATTGTCCAAACTCGGGACTGACTTCGACAGCAACGTCGTGAAGGCCACTGCGCCCGTCATGTTCACAAAAGCCGATCTTGATGGCCTTCCCGACAGTTTCTTCGCCTCGCCGGGCATCAAAACGGGAGATGATGTCTACACAGTGATGGCAAATGTCACCTGGCAATTCAACACGGTAGAGGAAAACGCAAAGAGCGAAGCGACACGCAAGCAGCTTTATGTCATTCGCGAGACCCTCGCCAAAGACACAAACATTCCTGTTCTGAATCAATTGCTCACGCTCCGCAACAAAATCGCGCTGCGACTCGGTTACAAATCGTGGGACGACTACCAGACCGAAGTCAAAATGGCGAAGACCGGAGCGAATGCGGAAAAATACATCAATGATTTGGTCACCGGCAGTCAGCCGAAATTCGATAGTGAACTCGCGGAGTTACAGAAACTGAAAGCCGCTGAGACGAACGATCCAAACGCCCCGATCAAGGTATGGGACTGGCGCTACTACAGCAACCAGCGCAACAAACAAAAATACGCTATCGATAAGGAAGCGTTGCGAGTGTATTTCCCATTCCAAAAGGCGCTCGACGGAATGTTTAACATTTACCAGAACATTTTCGGTCTGAAGTTCGAAAAGATCGCTGCCCCTTACAAATGGATCGATGATCTCCAGCTTTATTTGGTGACCGATTCCGCCACTGGCGAACCGCTCGGCATGTTCTACCTCGACATGTTCCCGCGTGAAGGAAAATTTAATCACTTCGCGCAGTTCGACATTATCAGCGGCAAATTATTGCCCGATGGAAAATATCAGCGCCCCACGGTCGCATTACTTTGCAATTTCCCGCCTGCGACCGGCGATAAGCCCTCGTTGCTGACACACCAGGATGTAGAGACTTTGTTCCACGAATTCGGGCATGCTCTGCATTCGATTGTTACTCGCGCGAAGTACGGGCGCTTCGCCGGAACGCATGTCCCGGGTGATTTCGTCGAAGCGCCGTCGCAGATGTTACAAAATTGGGTTTGGGATAAGAAGGTGCTCGACACGTTTGCGGCTGATTACCGGGATTCATCAAAAAAGATTCCGGCGGAAATCGTGAAGAAAATGAATGACACAAAGCTGGCAAACGCCGGTGTTCTTTATCGGCGTCAGTTCGCATTCGCGTCGCTCGACCTCGCTCTGCACGATCAGCACCCGGAAGATGCGAGTTACGATTGCGTGGCAATCTCGAATCCGACCCTTGAAAAAGTCTTTCTGCCAATCGATCCGAGCACGACGTTCGTCTCCTACTTTGGGCATCTGAACGGTTATGACGCTGGCTACTACGGCTATGCCTGGGCTGATGCGATCGCCGCCGACATGGCGACCGTTTTTGAGAAAGCGAAGGACGGCTACCTCGATAAACAAGCCGGCATGAAATTGCGCCGTGAAATTTACGAGCCGGGAGATTCTCGTGATGTAAACGTTTCCGTCGAGAAATTCCTTGGGCGCAAACAATCGGTTCAGCCATTCCTGAAAAAGATCGGCATTGGCCCAGAGGAGAAAAAGAAAGCGCCAGCCGGGCCATCATAGGAAGGCAGATAGTTGTAGAGGCACTCGCCCGCGACGAGCGCCCATCCAAATGCCGTTAATGTGTTCGGCGTTTGACACAAACGCCGCTACAACGTCTGGGTATGAGGAGAATGGCACGGCGATTCGCTGTAATCCTTTGCTTCAGTGCGACTTCGCTTTTCGCAGCCGATGAACTGGCGTTGCGTTTGCAGCCGGCGCTGGAGGCAATCACGCCCGACGGTTTGCTCTCGCACATCAAGGTTCTCGCATCGGATGAATTCGAAGGGCGGGCGCCCGGAACAAAAGGCGAAGAACTTTCGGTCAAGTATATCGCCGATCAGTTCAAACAGATCGGATTAAGGCCGGGAAATCCCGACGGCACATATATGCAGGAAGTTCCGCTGGCTGGGATCAAAAGCGAACCACGAATGTCGTTCATGATTGGCGACAAAACGATTGACCTCAAATATCCGGATGATTTCGTCGCTTCCTCGGCGCGTCTTCAACCGGAGATCAAGATCGACAAATCAGACGTGGTCTTTGTCGGATACGGAATCGTCGCGCCGCAATACAGCTGGGACGATTACAAAGATGTCGATGTGCGCGGCAAGACATTGCTGATGCTGATCGGTGATCCGCCGGTTCCCGATCCAAAAGATCCAGCAAAACTCGACGACAAAATGTTTAAGGGAAAAGCGATGACGTACTATGGCCGCTGGACCTATAAATACGAAATCGCAGCGCAAAAAGGCGCGGCGGCAGCGATCATCATTCACGAAACGGAACCGGCGGCTTATCCGTGGCAGGTGGTCAGATCGAGCTGGGGCAAAGAAAACTTCGAGCTTGATAATCCAAACAAGAACATGGACGCGGTCTCGGCGCGTTCATGGGTCACGCTCGATGTTGCGAAAAAATTAGTCGCCGATTCCGGGCAGGATTTCGACGCGCTGAAGAAACCTGCGATCACGAAAGAATTCCGACCGGTGAGGTTGAATGCCAAAGCGAACATTGACATCAAACAGCAGATTCGCGCGTTCAAATCGCACAATGTCATCGGCAAACTCGAAGGCGACGATCCCAAATTGCGCGACGAATACGTCATTTACACAGCGCACTGGGACCATCTCGGGCGGCATCCCGAATTGCAGGGCGATCAGATTTTCAATGGTGCAATCGATAACGCGTCGGGCGTTGCGTCGGTTATTGAGCTCGCCGCGGCGTTTAAAAAACTAAATCCGCCGCCAAAACGGTCGGTGTTGTTCATGGACACTACAGCCGAAGAAGCTGGATTGCTCGGCGCGAAATATTACGCGGAGCACCCGCTGTATCCGCTGGAGAAGTCGCTCGCCGACATCAACATCGACGGTATCAATCCCTGGGGGAAAACCCACGACCTCGAAGATCTCACCAATTGCAATTCAACCTTGGATGACTTATTGGGCGAGGCGGCTGCGCGGCAGGGCCGCGTGATGAAACCGAGCAGCGAACCGGAAAAAGGCGGCTTCTACCGGGTCGATAGTTTTGAATTCGCAAAGGCCGGTGTCCCCGTGTTGCACGCAGCCCGCGGCATTGAGATCATTGGCAAACCGCCGGAGTACGGAAAGCAGAAGCGCGACGAATTTGTCGCGAAACATTATCATCAGCCGTCCGATGAAGTTGATCCCAACTGGGATCTCTCCGGCGCGGTGCAGGATATTCAACTTCTCTTCGAAGTCGGCTATCAAGTCACCAACGGCGATAAATTTCCAGAGTGGAAAGCCAGCAGCGAATTCAAGGTGAAACGCGATGCAATGCTGAAGAAGTGATCGGATTAGACAGAATTTTTCGGTCCAATTCTCGTTAGACCTCATGCGACGCGCGAAACCATTCATCCCTCCCAAGGTCACAGTCGCCGCAGTGACAGTTGGAAACGCCTACGACACTATTGGTATCGTGGGATCACTCAATCCTCAACCACGCGCGCTCTCGCCAGCGGTCGCTAATCTTGTGTCTCCTTAGTGCAGATGGACGCAGAATCGCGCGGGAATTTGGCGGAGTATCACTACGGTTCCGCGGAGGCGCCGCATACGGAAAAATATCTCTGGCCGCATATCATCAGTCTTTGTGCGGAGTTACGTGCACGCCGTGTCGTCGATATCGGGTGCGGTAATGGCGCGCTATGCCGCGAGCTTGCCAGCCGAGGATATCAGGTGGTTGGTTGCGAGCCGAGCGCCGATGGCGTTCGGTTCGCACAGAGTTCGGCGCCCGAGCTAGTGTTTCACCAAATCGGAGTAGATGACGAGCCGACCGCGGTTGGCAGCGAGAGCTTTGATGTGGCTATCGCTACCGAGGTGATCGAACACCTTATCAGACCTCGGAACCTGCTGCGTTTCGCGAAGCAGCTGCTTCGTCCCGGTGGACACCTCATCATCAGCACGCCTTATCACGGTTACCTGAAGAATCTTGTTCTCGCGATCAGCAACAAATGGGACTCGCATCTCACGCCTTTGTGGGACGGCGGTCACATCAAGGTCTGGTCGCGCAAAACTCTCTCCCATCTATTGAACGAAGGCGGGTTCCGCATCGTTCGCTTCATCGGAGCGAGTAGAATACCTTTCCTGTGGAAGAGCATGATTATTGTTGCACAGAAGCCAGAAGGGCCCGGCCAATGACGCCTACCACGACACGGAAACTAAGTTGCAATGCGATAGATTAGATGGTTCAATCGCGATTCGCGCATCTGAAAATCTGAATGGGCTCTCTTAAGAAAAGACGGAAAGCTAAAATTGCCAAGCACAAGCGCCGAAAGCGCATGAAGGCGCATCGGCATAAGAAGCGGCTCCGATACAAGCTGTAAGGCGCAGCGGGGCCGCTGCCGGGAACGTCAAACGCTGCAACATCGAAGGTCGAACCTCGTAGAGGCTCAAGTGTTGAAGAGGGCGACGCGCGTGCGCTCCCCGCAAGTAGCCGGTTTGCCGAGGTCACGCCGCAAGCTAAACTTACGATCATGAGGAAGCTGAAGAAGTGGCCTGGTACGCCGCTTCAGCGTTTTCTTTTGCCGTTAATTTTTCTCACGGTCTCGAATGGACTTGCCGATCCGACCACGAGAACTTCGCCGCCAAAACTTCTGCGTTCGCACCAGGGAAAACAAGGCGCGCGGCAGGATGATTCGGTCAATGCTAAACCGGCTTCAGACCTCGCATTGCGTCCGGGAGGCGAACGCAAGGCCGGCGGGCTCACGCATTTTCTTGAAGGAATGGCGTTCGAAGAAAATGGCGAGATGGATCTCGCGCTGGACGCGTATCGCAAGGTGCTCAACGTCGATCCGGGCCAGTCGCAACTCGCCGCGCGCGTGGCCGGTTTGCTGATACAGCAGGATGATTTTCCACAGGCAATTGACGTGTTGAAAGACGCAATCAAGGCAAACCCGAATAATGCCGAGCCTTATCAGCAACTCGCCTTTATTTACGCGAGGTACCTGAAGAAAACAGATCAGGCGATCGATTATGCCAACCGAGCCATCGCGCTGAATCCGGCAGACGTGGAAGGTTACCAGCGTCTGGTCGAAATCGAAGTTGCAGCCGGACAAGAGAAAAAGGCGCTCGAGGCGCTGGACCGCGCCACAAAAGTTCGAAGTAACGATTCCAATTTCTGGATGCACCTGGGAAAGCTTTATGTGGCTATTCTTTTCAAATCTGAGTCGCAGCCCAAACCGGACGAATTCAAAAAGGTCAATGAGATTTTCAAAAGAGCAGCCGAACACGCGGGAGACGACCCCGCAATCCTCAAGGATGTGGCAGACTATTACGCCGCATCGCAGCAACTGAAGGAAGCGATCCCACTTTATCTGCGCGTTCTCGAACTGGAACCTGACGACGCGAATGCACGAGAGAAACTGGCGACGGGTTTTATTCTGACGAATCAGCGCGGCAAAGCTGTCGAGATGCTCGAGCAAATCATCAAGGAGCATCCTGACAAGTATCAACCCTACGATTTACTGGCACAGGTACTGGATGAGGAGGCGCGATCACTGCAGCGCGCAAACCGCATTGACGAAGCGAAAGCGACGTTTGCAAAGGTAGCGGCGAATTATGAGCAAAGCCTGTTGATTAATCCAAATCACCCCAGCACCTATTTGCACTTGGCGGAGTTGCGTGTCGGGCCGTTAAAAGACGCAGGTCGGGCGGTGCAGTTGCTGACAGAAGCTCGCAGGCGGTTTCCCGGTGCGCCGGAGATTGTTTACTATCTGGCGATCTCTCAGCGAGAGGCGAAGCAGAGCCAGCAAGCGGTGGCGACTTTCGAAGAGGCACTGCACGAAGCGCAGCTCGATCAGGACGATGATGTGATAAACGCCAAGTTTTACTTCAATTATGGAGCGGCGGCTGAGCAGGCTGGTCTGTACGACAAAGCGGCTGATTTGCTTCGCAAGTCAATCACGCTCGACCCAGCAAATTCGGCCGAGGCTTGCAACTACCTGGGTTATATGTGGGCGGATCACAACATGAATCTTGATGAAGCTGAAACCATGATCAGGCGTGCGCTTGAGCGCGAACCAAACAATGCCTCCTATCTGGATAGCCTCGGATGGGTGGAATTTCGAAAGGGCAAATTTGATCACGCCCTAACCGATCTGCTTCGCGCTGCAAAAACGGCGGAGCACGATGACCCGGTTGTATTTGAACATATCGGCGACGCTTATTTGAAATTGAATCGTATGCCGGAAGCAGTGGAAGCCTGGCAAAAAGCGCTAACACTCGACCCTAAAAACAAAAACCTTGCTGAAAAGGTTGAAGGCACGAAAAAGCGAATCAGCAAAGATTTGCCGAAAACCAATCAGACGTAGTGAGCGCGAGCTAGACCAACGTCGACCAAAACATCAAACGCGAACCTCAAGATCCAATCCGCGCGACGGCGATGATTCGACGTTGGATGCTAGACGTCGGATGTTTACCGTCGAAAACGTGATATGAAGGAATATCCCACGGCTTGGCAGCGCAAGACGATGTGGGCGACGCTTACTGCCTGCTTTGTGGTTCTTCTCGTTATCATCGTCGGCGCAGTGATCTGGGCAGCCGCCAACGTCATCAGTTTCCTCCAGCCAATCCTGATCCCGGTGGCCATCGCTGTGATCTTTACTTATCTCCTCGACCCAGTCGTGACGAAAATGTCTCGCGGGACGCTCACTCGAACGAAAGCAGTGGCTCTTGTTTTCGCGATCGGTTTTTTTGCACTGGGAGGATTGGCTGCGTGGCTCATCCCTACGATCTCAATCCAGAGCGCGAATTTCGCCAGGCAGGTTCCCGCCTACACGGAACGAGCGCGAGACTACACAGTCGACCTCATCTATCGATTCGACCAGACATTCGGATTGTTTGGCGGAGCGCATGGAAAATCTGCATCCACGAGTTTTACAAACTGGCTGATCGGTCCGGCTGGCTCACCTTCCCCTCATGCGCAGTCGACTGCCACTCCAACCGCAGCGACGCAAGCCACTGCGCCAGCAACGGAAGTTATTGCACCAAGTCCACCGAAGCTAACGACTGCTGAACGCCAGCGCATTCAAACTTATGTAGAAAAACAGATGCCGAAATTGGAGCAAGCGCTTCCGACATTACTGGAAAAGCTCTGGGATATTTTGAAGAAAAGCATCGGCGGATTTCTTGGTATCACAGGTTTTCTGCTCAGTCTCATCCTGGTGCCGATCTACCTGTTTTTCCTGCTGAATGAAAAGCCGCGCATCCAACAGCGTTGGAAAGATTACCTGCCGTTGCGTGAATCCCCTTTCAGAGATGAGGTCGCGGAGGTGCTATCAGAAATCAATCGTTACGTCACCGCTTACTTTCGAGGCCAACTACTGGTTTGTCTGGTGGATGGCATACTGATCGGGACGACTTTGACGATTTTCCCCGGTCTCAATTTTGCGCCTGTAATTGGTGCGCTGGTTGTCGTCCTGACCATGATTCCCTACATCGGGATAATCATCTGCTGGGTGCCAGCCGTTCTGATCGCAGCTTTCCAATGGGGCGATTGGACACATCCGATGATCGTGACCGGAATTTTCATCTTGGTACAAAATCTCGAGGGCATATTTTACGCTCCGCGAATTGTCGGAAATTATGTCGGATTGCATCCGATGACGGTGATCGTGTCGATCTTTGCTTGGGGTCTGATCATTGGCGGGGTAATCGGTCCACTCCTTGCCGTACCGCTCACCGCGACAATTAAGGTCCTTCTCGCACGTTACGTTTGGGGCCGACGTTTGAGGCAACAGGTTCTCCACCCAACTGAAGCACCTCTGGCAGTTCAAGAACCGAAGATAGCCGCTCAGGTGTAGCGCGGTCGAGCACGCTTGCAAGGGCCAAGGAGACGGGGGCTGCAAACAGGACAGGAAATGGCGGAACGAATCAAATCTACCGGCCACGGAAGGGCTCGGCAGTTTTTTCTCGGGCTAGAGTCTTCCTTTCAACGGAAGTTCTGGCCGACTCGACTCGCCGTAACCGTTGCCGTAGCGGCAGTCGCTCTCTTGCTCGGCGTTCTTTTGTTCACGTACGGGTCAAAATTATATGACGACTGGCACCAAACCCGTTTACTGCATCGAGCCATTGCCTTGCTACAGGAGGGCAAACTCAGCAGGGCGGCGCAGACGGCGAAAGAGCTCCTGCAACGACATCCCGATTCTCTGCCGGTCCTTTATATTTTAGCAGAGACAGCAGAGCGACAAAACCTGGAAGAAGCCGTGGTGTGGCGCGAGCAAATAGCGCGACTCCTCCCGGAGGACGTGGAGAGCCAGCTCAATTTCGCTTCCGCGGCGTTGCGCTTTGGAAAGCTCGATCTCGCGCGAGAAGCACTCGATCGAGTTCCTTTAAATAACCGGGACAGTGCGGCTTTTCACGTGGTTGCCGGATGGCTGGCTCGCGCGGAGGGAAATTTCGCCGAGCAAGAGGAACAGTTCGCGGCCGCGGTAAACAAAGAGCCCACAAATGACCTTTACCAGTTCAATCTCGCAGCGCTGCAAATTCACTCTGGCGATCCAGAAAAGAATAGGAAGGCGCGCGATACTCTCCAGCGACTTAGTAACGCGGCTCCTTATCGAATTGGCGCCTTGCGGGCCTTGCTCAATGACGCGGTGGCAAGGAATGACCTGACCGCTGCGGATAATTTTGCGCAACAACTCCAAATGTCGCCGGAGATCACGTTCGGCGATTATCTCCTGTGTTTGAACTTTTATTGGAAGCTCGATCAGAAAAAATTTCGCGTGCTACTTGACCGGGTGAAACCATTTGCTGCGCGCGATCCGTCGGATCTTGCATCTCTTATCGATTGGATGAATCAAAACGGACTCGCAGGAGATGCCGTTAAGTGGATCGACAAGTTGCCGGAAATACAACTAAGTTCGACGCCGACACACGTTGCAGTGGCTAACGCGTATGCGACCACGAAAAACTGGTCGCATCTAAAGCATTGGACGCGCACCCGAACGTGGGGCGACTCCGAATATCTTCGTCTCGCATATCAGGCAATTGCCACTCGACAATCACATTCCCGGAGCAGCGGGACTGCTAGCGACGAGTTCGAAACGCTCTGGCGATCGGCGGAAGAATTAGCCAGCGAACAGCCCGAACATCAACTAACGCTGGCGCGGCTCGCCTCCAAATGGAAACTCGAAAAAGAATCGGAAGAACTTTGGTGGCTCGTCACAGAAAATCCCGCGACGCGACGGGAGGCGCTTGAGTGGCTTCGCCGGCTGTATCGCGCAAAGAATGAAACAGCCAGGCTTTATGATGTTCTCCAGCGGCTTCATGAGAGCTCCCCGAACGAAGCGCCCATCACAGCAGATCTGGCCCGGCTTGGCCTTAATCTTGGGCAGAATACAGAGCGATCGTATCAACTCGCCAAGGAGGCGTACGATCGCGCCCCGAACGAAGTGAATTGCGCCGTCACTTACGCCTTTTCGCTCTCGCGCCTTGGGAGAAACTCAGATGCCCTTGCGATCATAGAGAAATTACCACCGGATCAGTTGCATGATCCGCATGCAGCCGTTTACGTCGCGTTACTCCTAGCTCAGACAAGCCAGATCGAACCAGCCAGGGAATACATTGCAGCCGCTGATGACGAAAAGATTTACTCCGAGGAAGAAAAGCTTCTTGATGAAGCAAAAACAAAGCTGGCTATTGCGTCTGCAACTCCGTCGCCAGCGGTTTCTCCTCCGCTTCCCGTCGAGGTGACCCCGACACCAATGGCTTTGCCGCGTTGAAGCGGGTAATGTTTTAACAAATCATGCGGGCTCGCCCGGCGCTTTCTCCTCTTTCGGAATCGCCTTCGTCCATTGCGCAATGTCTTCGGAATCCATGTGCACACGTCTTTCAAGGCGAGCGTCTTGAAATCCCCACTTTTGCACGTCCACCAAATATTGCTTGCGTGAGAGCAACGTCCCGCGGCAGAGCCGCTTGTCCCCGTCAGCAGGCACCTCCTTTCGTAACCGCCCGATCAAGTCGTCCATGACGGCCTTTGGAATTCGCGCCTGCTCACTCGGGTAAATGTAGCCGAACAACGCCAGATGACTAAGCAGCACACGCCAATCGGGACCGAAGCGCCGAACCAGATGCTCCCAATCGAGTTTCTCGGCGCAGCTTACGAGAATATGCGCAATATCCGCGCCATCGAACCGTTCGCGCTCCATGATGTACGCTTTCATCCAGATCATTTCCTCAGGCGCACAAAGTTTCACGGGCAACCCTGGCAGCTCGTCACCATGCGCCCGCTCGAACCACGAGTCATCGACTTCGCACAAGCCATTGCCGGCGCGAAAAATTAGATCAACGTAGTCCCGTCCGTGTCTGGCCTTGGCAAGCCAATGCGGAAATGTCACTTCTGTCTTATAGCCGGCGCGGGCGAGCGCATCGAGGGCGGCTCCCACATGATGTGGTCGGACGTATAGATCGAAGTCTTTCGTTCGGCGCGAAACGCCTGCATACACCTCCACGACATACGCGCCGCCGATTAGGAAGGGAACATTCGCATCCTGCAATGCCGTCACTGATCTAAGGTGAAAGTTATTGGGGCTGCTTTTCGCCTTCGTGGCTCTCTTCCCGGTCATCACTCAAAATAACGTAGTCAAAGAGGCGCATGCGTGCATGGCTACAGCCCTACGTTCTTCCGAAACGTCCATTGGAAGGAGCGATTCCGTTTTTTAAGACAAATGGCTGACCGACCGTTACAGATCGCCGCGACCGCGGATCTCCATTACGCCAAGCATTCGCGCGGCATGTTGCATGAAGCGTTTGCCGAGATCTCAAACAGCGCGGATATGCTGCTGCTCTGCGGCGATCTTACCGATTACGGACTTCCCGAAGAAGTCGAGGAACTCGTCGCAGACATTCGCGCTGCAGTAAGAATTCCGACGATCGCAGTGCTCGGCAACCACGACTTTGAATCGGGACAGCCAGATTTGGTTTCCAAAGTTCTCGATGAAGCAGGCGTAACTGTGCTCAACGGTGAAGCCATCGAGATCGCGGGAGTAGGTTTTGCTGGAATCTGTGGTTTCGGCGGGGGTTTCGGGCGGCGAATGTTAAACGCCTGGGGCGAGCCGCTCATTAAACAATTCGTGCAAGAATCCATTAGCCACGCTGTTCGTCTGGAGCAGGCGTTGACGAAATTGCAAACAGAACGGCGGATCGTGGTGCTGCATTATTCCCCGATCCGCGACACGCTACAGGGCGAGGACCCTGAAATTTTTGCTTTTCTTGGTTCGAGCCGTCTCGAAGAGCCAATCAATCGATTCCGCGCGACCGCTGTTTTCCACGGTCACGCTCACAACGGGATTCTCGAGGGCAAAACTTCGACCGGAATTCCCGTTTATAATGTCTCCGCGCCGGCGCTACAAAGGACCGGAAAGCCGTACCGCATCGTCGAACTGTAGGGCGTCTGTGTCAGACGCCAAGCGAGACGCGTGCGCTACGCAGACAACGCCCTGGTTGCTATCACCTGCCATGCTTCCACGTCGGCGTGGTTCTGGGTCGGTGAAACGCAAAGGACAGCTTTAAGCGCGTCGAATGTAACTTCCGAAAACGAGAGCTTAATCGAATGTGCCAATTCGGATCGTACTGCAGCTGGTATGTTTTTGTAAAGCAGACTCAAGTGCGGTTTCAGCTCGTAGTGGGCCACATCTTGCGCGGGGTTGCGAATGATCTCACGGACCTGCCGCAATTTTCTATTCGGCGCGAATTGCACAAAGAGCGTTTTGATAAAATCGTCAGAGTGACCGATCCCAATCGGTTTGAGCTTGATTCGTTGGCATTCGCGCGCCGCGTTTGAGAGCGCTTTTTCGGCCGCATCCACGCGATCCGATCCGACGTGAACCGTCATGTGCGGCTCGAACACGGGCGAATCGTGCCGGGATGCGAGATCATTGATTATGTCCTGAAAGAAGCTGCGCGCGGGTTCGATCGGAATAAGCCAGTAAGCGATAACGATTCGTCTGGACACAATGCAGAGAAAGAGGATGAGGTTTGATCCGGGCTACTGCGCGTTAACTCCACTCCTGCAGCTCTACAATATTCCCTTCCGGATCTCGCGCATACACAACGCGAAGCGTGCCGACGCCCTCCACCTTTGTTGTTGCGATGCTTCCCACTTCGCTGCCGCCGTCCGCTATGAGCGCCTGCAACGCGTGATCTACGTGCTCGACCGCAAACGCAATGTGAGCGAACCCGCATCTGTTCGCTGTCGGCAGGTCGCTCTCGATCAACTGATCGTAGCCGAAAATCTCAAGTGTTGGGCCATCATCGCCATAGCCGGGCAGGCGCAAATGAACGCCGGTAAGATGCGCATTGGGAAGGGAAGTCACGTTATCGAGCCACGCGCCGGACATATCGCGTTCGGGACCCTTGGGTTCGCATCCGAACACCTCGCAGTAGAATCGAACCAGTCTTTTCCAGTCTCTGGCAATCAGATTTGTGTGAACGTACTTGGCTCGGATTGGCATTGTTTCCTCCTTCAGTAAACTCCAATAGTAACGCTTTACTTTGTTTTATGCCGACGAATGTTCTCGGGACAGAATTGAAATGTTGTTGTCGCGACCCGCTAACCGGATTCTACCGCGACGGTTTTTGCCGAACCGGCCCGGAAGACGTCGGCCAGCATACCGTCTGCGTTCAAGTCACACAGGAGTTTCTGGATTTTTCTGTGCTCGACGGCAACGATCTGGTTACGCCGCATCCGGAATTCGGCTTCCCCGGACTCAAACCGGGCGACAAATGGTGCGTGTGCGTCACGCGCTGGAAAGACGCTCTGGACCACAACCGGGCCGCTCCTATTGACCTTGAAGCAACCCATGCCTCGGCGCTAGAGTTCGTCACGCTGGAAGAATTAAAGGCGCACGCGTTGAAATAAAGCGCGGTTGAACCGCAGTGAGTTTGCCGCCACGCTAACGCCAAATTGAACCTTCCATTCAGTGTTTTCCTCGCGCTGCGGTATTTGAAGCCGAAGCGAACGTTTCTGTCGATTATCACATTAATTTCCGTGCTCGGCGTGATGCTCGGCGTGACGGTGTTAATTCTTGTGATTTCGGTAATGACCGGCTTTGACCGCGAACTGCGCCAAAAAGTGATCGATTTCGATGCGCATATTCTCGTGAGCTCGGAAGATGTTTTACGAGATTGGCGAACACTGGAAACGAAGATCGACAACACACCGGGCGTCGTCGCGACTGCCCCGTACATTCAGGGGCCGGTGATCGTGGAGTATCAAAACCGGCGGCTCGCACCGCTCATACGCGGCATAGATCCCGCGCAGGAAGAGAAAGTGATTCCGCTGCGAAAATTCATCAAATACGGCAAGCTCGATTTGGAAGGCGAATCCACCGTGCTCGGGATTGAGCTCGCGCGAAAACTGCAGGTGAGCGTCGGCGACAAGATCACGGTCTATTCGCCGGGCAACTTGGGTCAGATTCTCGACAGCATTAAGAAGCTGGAGAATGCCAGGGGCGAAGAAGAAAAGAAAGCGGTCGATGAATTACGAGACGTGATTCTCCCGAAAGAATTGACCGTTACTGGTATTTTTGAGACGGGCCACTACCTGCACGATTCCGAGTATCTTCTTGTGCCGATCTATGTCGGACAGGAGTTATATGGCCTGGAGGATGCGTTGCATGGCATCACAGTTAAGACCGATAACCCATACGGTGCGGAGCGCGTAAAACAGGCGATCCAACAATTTCTTGAACCGCCACAATACGCGCAGACGTGGATCGACATGAATCATCAATATTTCGAGGCCGTGCGCCTGGAACGGTCGGTGATGTTTTTCCTGTTGTTCTTTATCGTGGTCGTCGCGGCGTTTGGAATCATGAGCACACTGATCACGGTGACCGTTCAAAAGCGGCGCGAGATCGGGATTATGAAGGCGCTGGGAGCGAACATCGCGCAAATCATTTGGGTGTTCCTTGGCCAGGGAACAATCGTCGGCCTTTTCGGAACAGTTACCGGCCTCGGACTGGGCATGACGCTAATCCGTTATCGGAACGAATTCAGCCACTGGCTGGCATCAACGTTACACATCGAGATATTCCCGCGCGAAGTCTACCAATTCTCCTCGATACCGGCGGAGGTGATCCCGCGAGACGTCGCGATTATCTGCATCAGCGCGTTTTTCATCTGTTCGTTTGCCGCACTGATCCCTGCTTATTTTGCCGCGCGCCTCGATGCGGTCAAAGCGCTGCGCTACGAATAAAGTTGTAGAGGCGCTCGCCGCGGCGAGCGCCTGTCTCTAGTTGGGCGTTTGACACAAACGCCGCTACAACTTGAGGAAGGCATCCAACGCGCGAACGGCGTAGTCGTAGCCTTCGGCCCATTCGCTCTGGCGCGGACCAGCCACATTCAGGACGTCGATCTGGTGCTTGCGGACAAAACCGGAAATCAATTTCGCGCCGTTTTCCGCTGAATTCTTGCAAGCGTCTATCAGTTGGTGCGGCCGTTGTAGCTCAATGCAAAAGCCGACTGTTTGCTCAGTGCCCCCGCTTAATTTGCCGGGATAAATGATGACACTTCCATCAGAATCTTTCACGTCCTGCAAGGTCCTCTCGATGAAACCGCCGGCTGCCAGCTCCTGAACCGGATAGTGATCAGGAATCCTGCCGAATTCATCAAGGCGCCCGGCTGGACACCACCCCCCGCATTCAATTCCATGCTTGAGTGCGACATCGAGCGCTGCGCGATCCACGCCCGTCTGCCCGCCCGAAATGATTTTCACTTGCTTCGACCGTATTCAGTCGCCAGTCGGAACAATATCCGCGCGCTCGACCATTAAGATCACGCTTCGTTCAGGCGCGCGTGTGCGATGGCGCACACCTTTGGGCACGACAAAGCCCTGCTTCGGGGCCAGATCAACGACGCGATCTTCGAGATCGATCAGGAAACGGCCGTCCAGAACGAAGAAGAACTCATCGATGTCCTTATGCTCGTGCCAATGGTATTCGCCCTGAACCACCGCCATCCTGACGACCGAATCGTTCACCCTGCAGAGCGTTTGGTTGTACCATTTATCGGAGCAGGCGTCAGCCAGTTTCTGCACATCGATTACTTCAAGCGGTCCGTGCAGAATGTTGAGGTAAGTCTTGTACGGGAATTCTTTGGCGCTCTGTCGCGAATTCATGCCGCAAATGTAACCGCAGAGCACACGGAGGTCGCGGAGAAAACCACAAGAAGTTGGCTCTGCGATCTCTGCGTTCTGAACGGTGAAGGAAGTCTATTCTTCGCCCGCGAAATAATCGGTTTCCCGGCCCTTTATGACGACGCGATCTGCCGCCGATGATTTGTTGACTTTCCATTTCCCGCTGTCGGGATAATAGGCCGATTCACCGATCGGATTATCTGCGATGACGTAAAAGATAAAATCTTCATCACCAGAGTTAATCAATTGATGCGGTTCATCGGGGCCGAAGATGAATGCATCGCCGGCCAGAACTTCGGTTCTGCCGTCTTTATGGCGGACGGTGCCTTTTCCGGAAATGACCAAATACAGTTCCCATTGGGCCGAGTGTGCGTGGTAAGGAAAATTTGGTTTGCCCGGAGGCACGCGATTCCATTCGAGATCGAACGGATGACGCTTGGACAAATCAAGCGAGGCAGGCTCGCGCCCCAGCGCTTCAGAAATTCCTTTGAAGTACACAGCATATTTTCCGCCCGGTGAATGCCATGGCTCTTCCTTGGTATCGTTAATGTTTACTTTGCGCATTTCAGCCTTCTGTCATTCCGACCGAAGTGGAGGAATCTCTTACTTCGCACTCTCTCTCAATAGCGAGAGATGTCTCGACTTCGCTCGACATGACAGCGGTCATTCCTCTCCGTCGAAATATTCCGTCTCAGTGCCTCTCACGATTACTTCTTCACGTCCGTCTGTTGTCACCGCCCATTTACCGCTGTCGGGATAATAACAGGAATCACCCGTTGTACCGCCGCTGCGCGGATTGTCCGCGATTACATAGTAAATGAAATCTTCATCACCCGCGTTGCTGAGTTGGTGCGCTTCGCCCGGTTGGAACAAGAATGCGTCGCCCGGCCCAACTTCGGTTATTCCATTCTTATCCCGCACGCTGCCGCGTCCCGAGACGACGAGGTAAAGCTCTGATTCAGCCGCGTGTGCGTGATATGGACACAGAGTTTTGCCCTTGGGAATTCGCACCAGCGTGAGATCAAATGGATGCCGCTTTGATAAATCGAGCGACTCCGGCTCGCGTCCGAGCGCAACTGAAATGTTCTTCATCATGCGGCCAAACTTTCCTTTTGGAGATTTTCGCTCCAGCTCGGGAATATCTGTGAGATTCACTTTCCGCATGTGATGCACTTTTCAATCACTTCGTATTAATGTAACGAGATGCAACGCGCCTTCTGGCCGCGATGGAAAAAACGGCTATGCCAGCCCAGATCAGGTTCACGAATGTGGAAGGATAAGACCCGTAAAAGATCGTGTTTGCGGCCAACAGAAGACTGCCGCTGATATTGAGAAGTTGAAAGGTACCGGAGTCTCCCTCCAATCTCTTCGAGGAAACCAACGCGTAGGCGATTAGGAGAGCTACTGCACCCACCCATCCGATCGCATCAAACCACACAGAACTATTCATGCTCGATAATTTTTTCCTGAGTTAGAGTTCCCATTTCTTTGGTAACTTTTGCTTGAGTTTCTCGATAGGTCCAAAGAGGTCACCGAGTTTTTCGACGCGGGCGAGGACTTGGTCTGAGCGGAATTTCAAGAGCTCGGGCTTCTTCTTTTTCAGACAGGTTTCGACTTCGTTCCAGGTGACCGGGGTTGAAACAGTTGGTTCTTCCCTCGCGCGAAGCGAATAGACGCAAACGGTGGTTTTATGTTCGTCGTTTTGGCTCCAATCGACGAACACCTTGCCTTTGCGGACCGCCTTGGACATGTTCGAAGTCACCCGATCGGCATGTTCGCGTTCGAGGTGCTGCGCGAGTGCGCGCGAAAGATTTTTCGTTTCGTCGTAGCTGACTGGCGTGTTGAGCGGCGCGTACATCTGCAGGCCTTTTGATCCGCTGGTTTTTGCGAACGACTTCAATTTCATTTGCCCTAGCAAATCCCGCAGCCAAAGACCTACCTGGCAGCATCGGACGATGTCGGCCGGTGCGCCGGGGTCAAGATCGAACACCATCACCGTCGGACGTTCGATGTTGTTTTTGCGCGACAGCGACGTGTGAAGCTCCAAATCGGCGAGGTTACCGGCCCAAACGAGCGTGGGAAGATCGTTGACGAGGCAGTAGTGCATGATCCGCTGATTGCCCTCGCTCCAGACTTTAGTCGTCTGCACCCATTTCGGCCGATGCGACGGACAGTTCTTTTCGTAAAAAAATTCGCCTTCGACGCCATTGGGATAGCGCTTCATGGTAAGCGGCCGATCTTTCAAGTGTGGCAAAAGCACCGGCGCAACCCGAATGTAATAGTCGATCACCTGTCCTTTGGTGAAGCCGACTTTCGGATAGAGGACCTTGTCGAGGTTTGACACGTGAATCTTGCGGTCTTCGACGACCAGCTCAGCTTTGTTGGACATACGTGACGCAAACGTCCAACGCCCAACGTCTAACGTCCAACATCGAATTCAGAAAACGATCAGGCGAAGAAGCGCTCGGGCGAGAGCATGGGTTTGGGTTTGCAGATGCGTGCGACGCAATGTTCCCAGCTTTCGTGGCCACTGAGGATTTCGATCTCGACCCGCAAAAAATAGATCGGCACCTTCAATCCCGCTTCGGGCAGCCGCGGCATGCGGACCGAGTCTTTCTCGGTGGTCACAATCATAGCCAGATCGCGGCGGATACAACGCTTGATAAAGCTAATCAATTCGGCCTCAGTGTAATAGTGATGATCGATGTAGCTCTTGGCGAGATCGACATGCGCCCCGAGTTTCCGCAACGCGTCCTCGAAGCTTTCAGGCGCGGCGATCGCACAGAGCGAGCCGATGAACGTCTCCCGCAAAGCCTCCAGCGGCAATTGTTCGCCAGTGAAAACATTCTGGAGATGCAGCGGCTTATGCGCGCATTCGATGACCTCCGCAGTGCGATTGTAACGCCGAATACGTTTCATCAGAGCTGAGTTAGGCTCGCCGGTATTCTTTGTGATAAAGATGTAGCTGGCGCGGCGGAGATTGCCCGGGCTCTCACGCAATGTGCCTCGGGGAAGCAGGAATTCGTTTCCGAAAGGAGCCTGTCGATCGACGAGCACCATGTCGAGGCGATGTTTCAGATGCAAATACTGAAATCCGTCGTCGAGCAGCAAAGTATCGACGTGCCATTTATCGATGGCGAACCGTCCGCTTTTTACCCGGTCTTTGTCCACGAGTACGATTACGTCCTTCAAGTTGTGCGCGAGCATGTAAGGCTCGTCGCCCGCGGTCACCGAGTCCAGCAGCAATGACTTGCCATCGGAGACAACGCGTGGAGGATCGGAGTCCCCGCGAAGCCGGCTCAGCCATTTTCGCTTGCGTGGCAAGCTTTTGTAACCGCGGCTCAGAATGGCGACGCGCCGTCCGCCCGCCTGCAACGCACGAGCAAACTTCTCAACAATCGGCGTCTTCCCCGTTCCGCCCACCGTAAGATTTCCGATGCTGATGACCAGACAACCAAGCGCGCGTTCGCGAAATACTCTTTTCCGATAGAGATAAAGCCGTACCTGTACCAGGCGATCGTAAACGAATGAAAGACCATAAAGAATTCCACGCAGCACGGACGCCCGAATGCCGTGACGCCGCTCGAGGACCACATCGATCCCAAACTCCTCTAATTGTTCAAGCCGGCGACCCATGACGAGTGATTACTGATTAGTGATCGGTGAACGAATAACGCGTGCGCCGCTGTTATCGGCATGCGCGATGATGGTGCGCGCCGACATTTTCCCAGCACGCGCCATGGCGGCGGCAATTTTCTTGGGCGAGTCAAGTGTAACAGCCGCAACTGTCGATCCGCTTCCGCTGAGAAACGCACCGAGCGCGCCCGCTTTTTCAGCAGCCGCAACAACCCGTGGAAGATAGGGGATAAGTTTCGCGCGAAACGGCTCGTGAAGATGATCGGCAAAGGCGCCGCCCAATTTTTCGTAATTCTGTGATACGAAAGCCGCTGTAAGCGCGCATGCATTCGCACAATTCTCAACCGCCGCCGCGTGTGAAATTTTGGCAGGCAGAACCTTTCGCGCCATCGAGGTTCGAATCTCGAGGTCCGGAACCAAGAGAACGAAGTACAATCGCGGCGAAACTGCGAAGCGCTGAACGGTAGGGACGCCGCGCACCCACGCTACCGCTACGGTGAAACCGCCAAAAATCGCCGGCGCAGCATTATCAGGATGTCCTTCCAGTTCGGCACATAATCGGAATATCGTTAATCGGTCGAGCGGATTGGCGCTGAGCCGGTTCAGCGCAAGCAAGATACCGAGCCGAATCGTTGCGCTGCTGCCCAAGCCGCGGGAGCACGGAATTTGTTCCGCAATTGAACAGGAAAACGAAAACGAACGGCGACGCGCCTGCTTGAAAAATCGATCCGCCGCCTCGGAGATAATTGGCAGATGAACACGCTGACAGGATGCACCGCCTGCAATCGTGACAGTGTTGTAGATGCGCAGTGCCACACCAAGACAGTCGAAGCCAGGGCCGAGATTGGAAGTGCTCGCCGGAACGCGGACGGTAATTTGTTGCATAGGTGAGCCCCGCCACATCGAAGGTGCGCCGGGACGATCCTCTACGGTGCGGCAGTGTAGCAACGCCGGTTCAGCCGGCAACCGATCCGTTGCGCGATGCCGATTCGAAGTACGCGGTTGAACCGATAAAAGAAAATGAATTTCGGGTGGATCGATCCAGCTTTGGTTCGTGATTTTCAGACAGAGGGAACCGATGCACACCGGCTCTGTACTCTTCAGGATGGCTGGGTGGAGCGTTTCGGGCGGGACATCCTCATTTCGTTTAAACGAGTGCTGACCCGTGAGCGGCTTGTCGCCGAACTGCAATCCTGGGCAAGCTCTGTCGGTTTCGAGGTCGGACGGATTTTCGCGCGGTTTGTGCCGCGAAAAAACGAACAGCGCGAACCGCCCCGCCTGATATATGGGAACCCGGGCGAAAACCTACAGACTGTCGCCACCGAGCGACATCTGAAGTTCGGAATCGATTTTGGAACGGGCTATTCCCCGGGCCTGTTTCTGGATCAAAGAGAAAATCGTCGCTATGTGCGCCATGTTACGCCCAAGCGGTTGCTGAACTGTTTTGCCTACACCTGCTCGTTTTCCGTCAGCGCGGCGTATGTCGGAGCAGCTACTCTCAACATCGATCTTTCGAAAAACTATCTGGCGCGGGGAGGCGAAAATTTTGCATTCAACTGCCTGCCAATAATTGAGCATCGTTTTATCGTGGATGATGTCAGGGCGGTGTTGCCGCGCCTGGTACGAAAACGTGAGAAATTTGACGTGATCATCCTGGATCCGCCAACCTTCTCGCGTTCGCCCGGAGGAAAAAGGTTTCAGGTGGAATACGATTTCGAAAACCTGCTCATCGACGCTCTCGCACTGGCAGAGCGAGACAGCCACGTCTTGATTTCGACCAACTGCTCCACATTGCGCGAGCATGCGCTGGAAGTAATGGCCCGCTATTGCCTCAAAGCAACACGCCGCGCCGCTACATTTCAACGGCCGGCTCAACTGCCCGATTTCCCGCCGGGCACGGGCGCAAGCTCAATTTGGCTGACCTTGCGTTGATAACCAATGCGCGCGAAACAGTATTACAATGCGAATCTCTAAAGGAATGAACCAATCAACTGCTGAAGCGGTCGCCGAGTTTCCGGAACGAGGCGCGCAATGGGTGAAAGAACAATTCGAGACGGTTGTCAGTGAGACTGGGGATTACGTGCGCGACAAGCCCGCACAGTCTCTCGCGTGGGCCTTCGTGGCAGGCTTCCTTCTGAATCGGTTGCCAATTGCCCGCGTTGTGGGCGGTCTCTTGCGACTAGTCATCTTCGCGTTGAGACCTGCGATTCTTGTTTACGGCGCGACGAAATTATATCAGGCAACCCGGGAGCGAGAGTGATCGTTCAACCGATCCTCGCTGCGGCGAGCGGCTGGTCTTACAGCATTCGCCGGAGGCCGCGGCTACATCATTCTTCCAGGGTAAAACCGACTTTCAACGTCACCTGCCATTCGCCGACTTCACCCTCGTCGATCATTCCACGGGTCTCGGTCACTTCAAACCATCGCATATTGCGGACCGTCTTCCTGGCGCGCACCACTGCATTTTTTACCGCCTCCTCAAACCCATTCGGGGACGAACCAACTATTTCAATCTTCTTGTAAACGTGATCAGGCATGCGCGTATTATTTCGTGCGACGCGATGGAAGACAATAAAAACCCCGGCGATATCGTAGCACAAACATCTTATCCGTGAGCCAGGCGCGCGTCTCGCCTGGTAATTTGCTAGCAAATTTGCTTTACAAGGGCCTCGCAACTCGGGCAGCCTCGGCGTGTGCGAGGATCGATCGCCGCCTGTGTATTGTTCGTGGCTGCTCTCTCCTGTGTACGCGCTCAGGAACAGGAAAGAAAACTGGTGGATCGGCTGCTCAGGCCGGACATGGACCTAAAAAATGACGCGCAGCACAAGAAATTTTTCGGCGGTGGGACAGCCTCGATAAACAAACAGGCAACGGTCGGAACCTTTTACGTCCAGCAAAAATCGAATTCGAAGAGTTTTTGGGGGATAGGGAACTTCTTCACGCGCCAATTCAATTCCCAGCCTTTCTACAGCGGACGCGGCGCGTTCAATACTTCGTCGCAGCAACCAACGGGAAATTCCCAATCCGCCTACGCAAATCAGACGGCACCCGGCGCCCGCGATGCTCCGCAATCTGGCAAGAAAGTTGCCGCTCGCGCATACGCAGACAACCGTCCGTTTCTGGACGAGGGCAAAGCTCAAAAATCGCTCAACAGGCAAAATGCGCCGCTCACGATCGACCAGGTGCGTGAGTTGCTGAATAAAAACAAATAGCGCGCTGGCCAAGTGCGCTATTCTGTCATTGATCATGCAACCAGAAGAAGCTCTGGCGTTCCTAAAACAAGGCGCGGCGCAGATCATCAGCGAAGATGAGCTGCGGGATAAGCTGGCGCTCGGTCGGCCGTTGCGGATAAAGCTCGGAGTCGATCCGACCACCGCCGACATTCATCTCGGGCACACGATTGTGTTGCGAAAACTGAGGCAGTTTCAGGAACTCGGCCACCAAGCCATTCTTATCATTGGGGACTTTACGGGAATGATCGGCGACCCGAGTGGTCGCTCCATTACGCGGCCGCAGTTGACCCATGAGCAAGTGATCGCAAATGCGGCAACCTACCGCGAGCAGGCATTCAAAATTCTTGATCCATCGCGAACGGAGACGGTGTGCAACGGCGACTGGTTCCGGGTGATGTCATTCGAAGATGTCATTCGGCTGAACAGCCGTGTGACGTTGCAGCAAATGTTGCAGCGCGAAGATTTCAAGGCGCGAATCGATCAGCAGCAATCCATCCGCGCCCATGAAATTCAGTACCCAATCATGCAGGGGTGGGATTCGGTGATGGTAAAAGCCGACGTGGAACTCGGAGGAACAGACCAGCTTTTCAATATTTTGATCGGGCGCGATTTTCAAAGAGAAGAAGGCCTTCCGCAGCAGATCGTTTTCCTCTTGCCGATTCTCGAAGGGCTCGACGGAACCAAGAAGATGAGCAAGAGCCTCGGCAATTTTGTCGCGGTCAACGAGTCCGCCTCAGACATGTTCGGCAAACTGATGAGCATCTCGGACGAGGTGATGGCGCGCTATTATGAATTGCTCCTAGGGCGCGAAGTGGCGGCCGGTGCACACCCGCTCGAGGCGAAAAAGCAACTCGCGTTCGAAATCGTGCAGATTTACCACTCATCTGCTGCGGCCCAGAAAACGCTCGATGAATGGAACACCCGCTTCAGCAAGCGCGATCTGGAACACGCCAATCTACCGTACCTACGTCTCGATAACTATTCGGATCTCGTACATCTCGTTGGCCTCACGTTTCAGAACGCCTTCGGAATCAATAAATCTCGAACACAGGTCCGCCACTTGATCGAGCAGGGTAGCGTTCAACTTGACGGCAGGAAAATCACCGACCCGAACGCAGCAATCCCACTTCGCGCCGGTCAAATCCTCCGCCTCGACAAGACCCACGCAGTGCGAATCAAGTAAAAATGAAAGAACGCGAGGTTTTTGGACCTCGCGTTCTTTACAAGAGACGGTTCCGATCTCAGGCCGGGGCTGTTTGGAGAACGGGCAGAACGCGCGCGTGATCCAGATAGCTGGCTGCGATGCCTTCGAAATGCGCACGGATGCTGCGCAGTTCAGCAGTGACAAAGCTGTCGACAAAATGCAAACGCCGGTCGAGCCAGGCGAACAGTTTATTTTTGATCTCGTAGTGTACGGCGAGCGTGACCTCTGTGCAGTTTGGACGGATTTCAGCGAAATCAGCGATGCCCATCAGAGCAATATTCCCGCCCACGGACTCGAACGCATACTGGTCGGGCGAATCGCTGTCGACCGACAAAAGGACCGTGTGCGCCTCAAAGCCGAATGGGCCCCGAAAGCTGAAATCTACGGTTTTGGACGATGTCACTGTTGCACGCGTCACCATCAGGAACTGACGCCGATATGATTGAATGCTGGCCAGACGAGCTTTGCACTCCGGCAACGGCTGGCTCATGTGTAGGGTTTTTTGTAAGAGCATAGGAATAAGGTTTTCAGACACAGCTTTAAGCAGCAGCTATGCCATTCCGGTTGCCCAAGCGAAACCGGGCCGATTTTGCCCGAATTGTGTTCGTTTTCTTTACAATTCTGTATCAGCTTAACACGCCAATTCACTTAACAGAATCGAGCATAAGTCGCCAGTCAGCAGGCAGTTCTGTAAGGTTTTCCCCTAGTCCGGCAAGCAACGGAACATCAAGAATCCGCTCGAGTATATCCGCGTTCGTCAATGCAGCTATGTCGCTTGTCGTTTCGGTGTTGTTCAATACCAGACCCACGCACCGCAGCTGGTGTGCGGAAACGCTTCGCACCGTTAGGGCCGCGTGGTTAAGACAGCCCAGCCGGTTTTGCGCGACTACGACAACCGGCAGCTTCATCGCCGCGGCCAAATCGCTCACAAAGTAATCTGATCGAATCGGCACCAGCCAACCGCCGACTCCCTCCACGACGACATGTTCAATGCGCTCCTGCAGAGCGTGAAAAGCAGTGAGAACCTGTCCGATGTCAATCGTCACTTTCTCCATGAGAGTGCCCACGATCGGCGCGGCGGGTGTTTTTAACCAAACTGGATTCACCTCATCGATTGTCACGCAGTCACTGCCAGCTGCCAGAAGCGTCTCTGCATCCCGACGATCTCCACAACAAATCGGTTTCATCCCAGCGCAGCGGACACCTGACGCACGCAACAGATGCAAAAGCCGTGCGGCAATATGGGTCTTTCCTACACCCGTATCCGTCCCGGTAATGAAGAGACTCACGCGACCTGTGCCACGCGTTCGGATGCGTTCGGCAAATGACTGGCGCGAATCGTTTCCATCATTGACTGGAAAATCTTCGCGCCATCTGCGCTCCCGAGCTGCGAATCGGCGGCACGATCAGGATGAGGCATTAAACCGAAGACATTCCGTTGGTGATTGCAGATCCCACCGATGTTTTCGATTGAGCCATTCGGATTGGCGTCTGGAACGACACGCCCTTGTGCATCCGAGTAGCGTAGAATGATTTGTTCGTTGGCGTTCAGGTCGCGCAAAGTTTCCGGGTCGGCGAAAAAACACCCTTCGCCGTGGGCTACCGGCAGACGCAGAAGCGTCCCTTTCGGGCAGCCGTGAGTGAACGGGGAATCATCCACTTCCACTCGTGCGATAACCATGTCGCACACGAACCGCAACGAACGATTACGCACCAGCGCACCTGGCAGCAGACCGGCTTCGCACAGAATTTGGAACCCGTTGCATGTACCGAGCACGAGTTTGCCTGAGCGCGCATCGCTGATCACTGCTTTCATGACTGGCGAAAAGCGAGCGATAGCTCCACAACGAAGATAATCGCCGTAGGCGAATCCCCCCGGCAACACGATCGCATCGAAATCATCAAGTGACGTTTCCTTGTGCCAGACATACTCGGCATGCAATCCGTGCAAGCCGTTAATACTCGCGACACAATCCTGATCGCAGTTTGAACCGGGAAATTGGATTACGGCGAATTTCATTCGTCTATCTAATGTGCACGGGCGCGCTGCTCAGCGTGATAATCGTTCACTACCAAGCAGGCGTGAATGACTCCCGGGATCCAGCCAAGGAGCGTCAAAATCAGACTAAGAAAGAAACTGGCAATACGACCGGTCATGAGCACCGCGACTGGCGGCAGTATCACGCAGAAGAAATATCGCAGCGCTTTCATTTGTTCCTCTTCCTCTTACCCTGCGTCTTGCTCTCTTGTTGCTTTCCTGATTCTGCCTTGTGGAGCTCGTAATCTTCGATGACTGGGTTCGACAGCAAATCGCTACAAAGACGATGCAAGCGCGATTCGAGGTCTCCGCTTTCTCCCTTAATATCGATCTCCATGTATTTACCGATCCTCACGCTGCGAACCTCTGGCATTCCCAGGTGCCGCATAGCATCACGGACTGCGTTCCCCTGCGGATCGAGCACCGCTGCCTTCGGCATCACAATCACTTTTGCTTTCATCATCCCACGATATTTGTCGGCGAGCACGCGGACAAACGCAATCCCAGAGAAACTCCGTTCATCGCATGAGCGCACTTACTTTAAAATCACGACCTCGAGCGCTCCACTGCGGCGGAGCACGTTCACTCCTACGTCGCCTTCAGCGTGTCTGGTGAGCAGAAGATCAACTTGCGCATCTCCTACTTTCAGATCACGAATGCTGACCTCGGGAAGGAATGCCGGCAAAACTGGTTTCGAAAAGACGACTGTTTGTTCGGGAGCAGACACGCTCAAGCCGAGACAAGCTTCAAGCAAAAGAAAGACCGCTCCCGACGCCCAGGCCTGCGGATTACAGGCTACGGGATAAAGTGTCGGAGATTCGCCAGGCCTCCTGGGAAAGCCGCAAAATAGTTCCGGCAGACGATGCAGATCGAAGAAAAGACTGGCGTCGAGCAAACCTGCGAGGAGCATTGCCGCCGAATCCTTCAATCCATATCGTGCAAATCCGGCAGCAATTAAGGCGTTATCGTGCGGCCAAATCGATCCGTTGTGGTACGACATCGGATTGTAGCGCGCTTCGCTACTAGCAACGGTACGGATGCCCCAACCGGAGAACGATGTTTCGTCTATGAGCGTTGTGGCCACACGGCGCGCGTGCTCGTCTGTCGCAATACCAGCAAAAAGACAGTGCACGGCGTTCGACGTGCGCACTTTGCAAGGCTGTTTGCTCCCATCCAATGCAATGGCGTATGTGGAAATGTCATCACACCAAAACGTGCTCTCGAAGCGACGACAGAGTGCTTCTGTTTGTTCTGACAACTCGCGCGCACGTGCAGCATGCCCGAGTACCTTCGCAAGTTCACCGGCCGCCGTCTTGGCGGCGTAGACATAACCCTGTACTTCGCAAAGCGCGATCGGTCCTTCGGCAGAAGTGCCGTCCCTGTGGAAAATCGCGTCGTGAGAGTCTTTCCAGCCCTGATGGATCAAACCGTGTTTCGCTTTGCGAGCATATTCCACGAATCCATCGCCATCTGAATCGCCATAACGATCGATCCACTCAAGCGCGCGCACGATATTCGGCCAAATTGACTCGACAAAGGCGCGGTCGCCCGTGCGCTTGTAATATGCGCCGGCGAGCATTACAAACAGCGGCGTCGCATCGATGCTGCCGTAGTAGCGCTTGAACGGAACCTCTCCCAGCGTGGCCATTTCGTCCGCGCGGATCTCGTGTATGACCTTGCCAGGCTCCGCGTCCTGCTCCGCGATATGCGCCTCGGCCTGGGTAGCTGCTAGATATCCCAGCACGCCACGCGCAACAGAAGGATCAAACCACAGACTCTGAAGCGCGGTGATAATTCCGTCCCGTCCGAAAACCGTGCTAAACCATGGAACACCCGCGTAAGGATACGGGCCATAGGACGTCTCCGTTCGCATCATGTGGAGATCGGCGAGCGAACGGTTCAGCCAATCGTTGAACTGTTCGTTTCCGGTAAAAATCTGGGGCTCTCGGGCGCGCACGCGTTCGAGCGCACTCGCCGCCTCCTCCACAACGCTTTCGTAGCAAGGCCTGACCCCGTTTCGCGAATCGCCATCCACTTCGCATGCGATCGCGCACCGGTAACTGGCATCTTTACCGGATTCCAGTCGGATTTGAAAAGTGGCGACGGACTCGTTTAGCCGAGTAGGCGCCGGATCGAAAACGATCCGTGTCCGACGAAGACGGTTGTCCAACCCTTCGTAAGCGAGAACAAGCCCATCCTTGGTAACCTCCGTTTCCAAGCGACGGCCGCGACGTTCTCGGGTCATCCCGCGCAGCTCGAAAATGTCGGCAAAATCAGCATCGAATTCGATTGCAAAAGAAACATCGATGACTGCGCGTCCGTAGTTATGGATTCGAAGCCGCTCGTGACACGTTTTTTCCCACAGAATCTTGGACCGGAATACGTGCACAGTTCCCCTCGGAATGACTATCTCGCTATCGCGCCAGGCATCGGGGTTCGTGGCGTCCACGGCCATGACCGCGTTGTCTTCTCTGACCGTGGAACTAAGCAGCAGCGGGCGGTCCTTTCCAAGTTTCAGCGTTAGCCGCGACAAAAAGCGGGTGTCCTGATAATAAAGGCCGAGTTCACCGGTCCCGAATGTCTCGATGTCACCAAACCGGTCGAACACAGCGAAAGTGTCCCCCTGTTTCAGTACCCGCGTACGAACATCTACTCGAGCAGACGACGAACGAATATAGAATTCGTTCCGGACACGAATGACTTCCCTGGCCATTACGCGCGCACCTCCAAAGGTCTGTGTTGCGTGCTGTTAATTAGCCGTTCGTAAACCTTGACGTAATCGTACGCCATTCGCGCGGCGGTAAACCGTTGCTCAAAGACCTCGCGACACCTTTTGCGGCTCAATTCGGGTACTCGACGGGCCGCTTCAACCGCATCTTCCGAACCTTCCACGATGAACCCTGTATGACCTTCTTCCATCACCTCGGGTACTGCCCCACCGCGGTACGCAATCACTGGCGTGCCGCATGCCATTGCTTCAATCATCACGAGCCCGAATGGCTCTGGCCAGTCGATCGGGAAGAGCACAGCGTACGCATTCCCTAGGAATTCCTCTTTCTCTCCTTCGCCGATCTCCCCCACAAACTCCACAAATGGATGGCGCAGCAACGGCTCAACCACGGTCTCAAAATAATCCTTGTCCACTCGGTCCACTTTGGCAGCGATCTTGAGTGGGATCCGGACCTGCTTCGCAATTTCAATCGCCCGATCCACTCGTTTCTCGGGCGAAACCCGGCCGAGGAATGCTAGGTACCTCCCCGATTTATCGCGGAATTGGTACGTGTCTGCTGGCAAACCATGGTAAACCGTGGCCTGCCAGTTCGCCCACGGCAGCGGCTCTCTCTGGCCGTTCGAGATCGAAATCACCGGCATGTCTTTAAATTCCTGGTAAAGCGGAACAAGATCAGGAATATCGAGCCGACCGTGCAAGGTAGTCACATGCGTGATCTGCTCACGACGGCTCAGCGGAAAGTGCAGGTAGTCAGTATGAAAATGGACGATGTCGAACTCCGCGGCGCGTTGCACCACGTGTTCCAGCATCAACATGTGGTGCGCCAACCGGTCCACGCAATGCTTGTCCGTACGCAATGAGCGCCGGCACGCCGCGACCAGCCGCGCCTTTGTCACCGAATCTTCGCTCGCAAATAACGTGACGTCGTGGCCCTGACGCAGCAATTCCTCGGTCAGATATGATACAACTCGTTCCGTACCGCCATAATATTTTGGCGGAACGCTCTCATAAAGCGGCGCGACTTGAGCAATACGCATGTAGCTTAACTCTTCCTTGATAAGACCTTGTTAAAAGATTCCGCGGCTCAATCCCATTTGGATCAAATCACAAGCGCGCACGGCACAGCACGCTTTTGCCTTCCTCCTTCAACCCTCCCGAACAACGTCGGTCGGCTTTTTATCTTCGCGTAAACCAAGGAAAACGGGTGCACGCAATTTCCCATCGCGAGTCCACTCGGCGAATTTGATCTGAGCGACAAACTTCGGGTTCACCCAGTGCATCTTTTTCATCATGGAAGGCGTGATCCCTTGGACCCATTGCCCGTTTTGCTTCGATGGCAGATCGACGAATGGACAATCGTCGCGCGCTTCTTTTTGAAATTTCTTGTGCAACATGGATAAGGATTTGGCAGTGAAGCCGGTGCCGACTTTGCCGGCAAACACCAGCTTGTTGTTGTCGTAGTACCCAACGAGCATTGCGCCGAAATGTTTGCGCGCGCCCTGCGGGGGCGTGTACCCACCGATGACGAATTCCTGCTCGTTGACGCATTTGAGCTTGATCCATGCGCCACTTCGCCGGCCGGGTTCATAAACCGAGTTGCGTTGTTTACCAATAATGCCTTCCAGCCTGCGACGTTTAACTTCCTCGAGCAGCCGGTCGGCATCGGTTCCGATCGCGCCCGAGTAACGAATCGGATCACCCGCGTTCGCGCAGAGTTTTTCAAGGACATTTTTTCGCGCTTCCAGCGGCAGTCCAATTAAGCTTTTCCCATCAAGCTGGAGCAGATCGAATGCGTAGAGATAAATAGGCGATTTTCGTCCTTCCATCTCGTTCGCTTGCAAGAGTTGAAATGACGAACGGCCCTGGTCGTCGACAGCAACGACTTCGCCGTCGATCACGCATTCGCGCGGAGCCAAATTCTGTATCGCCTCGACAATCTCCGGGAAACGCGTGCTCAAATCATTTTGGTTTCGCGACAGCAATGAGACTTTTTTATTTCGCTTAACTGCGATCACGCGAATGCCGTCAAATTTAAGCTCATAAATCCAATCGCCCGTCGCCGGCGGTTTGTCGACCAGCTTCGCTTTCATCGGTTCGATGAACCCCGCCTTTGCCGAAAGCAAATCTGGTAGCGTCGCGATTGTAGGGCGGCCGCTCCGGCTGCCATGCTTTCCGTTAGGCAGGCGACGGGCCTGCCCTACAGCTTGATCGTTTTCCTTTTTTTTTATCGCTTTTCTGATCCGCGCTTTAAATTGCGATGTTGGGTTTTCATCCGTTTGGCGGTTGGACTCCCACTCGGTATCGCGAGCGTTGGCGATCTTTTTTATCTTGCGGCCCGTCTTGGCTGACTGGTCGTCGAGCTTTTGCGAAATTGGCTTTACATCGGCGCCTGTTTTGAGGATTAGCCATTGATTCTTTTCGTCATCGCGGCCGCGAATTCGCACCAGTGTCCACTCGCCTTTCGCTTTTTTCCCATCAAGAACCAGATGGAGCTTGCCTTCACGCAGCGATTTCACCGGCTGTTCGCCGTAAACATAATAGTTGCCGCAGTCCCACACCATCACTGTGCCGCCGCCATATTGTCCTTCCGGGATAATCCCTTCGAAGCCCTCGTATTCGATTGGATGATCTTCGACTTCGACGGCGAGATGTTTTTCGCCTCGCTTCCATGGAAGTCCTTTTGGCAGCGCCCACGATTTCAGTACGCCTTCCATTTCCAAGCGGAAATCGTAGTGCAAACGGCGCGCAGCGTGCTTTTGAATAACGAAACGCGACGCGCCTTTGACTTTTTTGGGTAGCGGTTTCCCTGCCGGCTCAGCTGTCTTCTTGAAGTCGCGTTTCCGTTTGTATTCGGCGAGTCCCATTCCGCCAAAATTAACCAGGGATTGCCTGTCTGCACGCGAAGTTATAGCGGCAACGGCGACCGCCTATTTTGATGTTGCCCGTTGCAAAACGCGTTGAGGCCAACGCGTTTTATCTAAGTTTCGCTGAGCAGCGGCTCACCAACGAGATAGCGGACGAAGCGGCGAATCAAGATGTTCTCGCCCAACTCGGCAATCTTTGCACTGAGCAAATCCTTGATCGTCACGTCGGGGTTTTTGATGAACGCTTGTTCAAGCAGGCAAACGGTGCTGTAGAATTTCTCGAGCTTTCCTTCAACGATCTTCTCCGCAACGTTGTCCGGTTTCCCTTTTACCTGCGCTTTGTAAATCTCGCGCTCGGCTTCGATCAGATTACCGGGAACATCTGCACGGCTCACGTACAGCGGATGCGCCGCAGCGATATGCAGCGTGATGTCTTTAACGAACTCGCGGAAATTCTCGTTTCGCGCCACGAAATCAGTTTCGCAATTCACCTCTACAAGTACACCGACCTTGCCTTGCAGGTGAATATAGGAGGCCACTATCCCCTCCTTGGTTACGCGCGAGGATTTTTTTCCCGCGCTAGTGATGCCTTTGGTGCGCAAAATCGCCTCGGCCTTGGATAAATCACCGCCGCTCTCGACAAGAGCGCGCTTGCAATCCATGAAGCCGGCGTTGGTTTTTTCGCGGAGTTGCTTCACAAGCTGTGGCTCGATTTCAGTCGTTGTGTTCATCAGGTGTTAGATTGTTAATTTTAAAGCGTTGCGCTGATGCAACGCAAAGCTCAGGCGGACACGCCTGCCATTTCGACCTGCTCGCGAATGCGCGCTTCGTTGCTTGCCGAAACAATCGCATCCACGAGCTTTTGCAAAATCACGCGGATAGCGCGAATCGCATCGTCATTGCCGGCAATCGGGTAATCAATGATCTCGGGGTCCGCGTTGGTGTCCACAATAGCGACCACCGGAATTCCAAGGCGCCGCGCCTCATTGACCGCATTTTGTTCGCGAATCGTATCGATCACCACCAGGGCATCAGGTAACTGCGACATCTCAAGTATTCCCTCAAGATTGCGCCTGAGCTTAGCCGCCTCGCGATTAAGCGCAGACAATTCCTGTTTTCCCATTTTCTTATACTCGGGCGACTGCTCGATCTCTTCGATGTATTTCAAGCGCCCAATGCTCTTGCGAATCGTAGCGAGATTAGTCAACGTGCCGCCGAGCCAACGCTGGTTTACGTAAAATTGCCCGCACGCTAGTGCTGCCTCCTTTATCGCTTCCTGCGCCTGCTTCTTGCAGCCGACGAACAAGATTTTGCCGCCCCGGCGTGCGATCTCCTGGAGGAATTCCGTCGCCCGGCGAAGTTGAAGGACAGTCTCGTCCAAATTGATAATGTAAATCTGATTGCGCTGTTCGAAGATGAAAGGCTTCATCTTTGGATTCCAGCGCTTCGTCTGGTGTCCAAAATGGACGCCAGCCTCCAACAATTCAGGCACTAATTCTGTTGTATCTGCCATAAGAGAAATTCGCGAAGGGGGAACTTCCAGAGCGGGAGGCTGAAGATGCTACAGCATGCCACGACGCGCAACCTGAAATTCGCCTCTGTTTTCGCCGCGTTCGCACCTCGGTGCAGATGGATGATAACGGATTTCAGGCAATGCATAACATCGTGCAAGAGAACCTGCTGCAGGTGCTTATTAATTTTTGGGACTGAATTAAAGCGCAATCGCGAAGCACGTGAGTGGTACTGCGGCGCTAACTGGAGGTTCGCGATTGCTTCTCCGCGTACCTCGCCAGAATCCAGCAGAGATCGGAAAGCCGATTCAAGTAACGCAAAATCTCAGGGTTAAAATCTTTCTCTCCGACGCTAAACGTGGCGATGTGCCGCTCTGCGCGCCGGCATGTTGCTCGTGCAAAATCAAGAGCCGCAGAAACGGGCGCGCCGCCGGGGATCACCCAGTCTTTGGGATAAAGCGATTTGTCTTTCTCAAGTTCGAAAATGACCGACGTGATCCGATCGATCATCCTCGCTGTGGTAACGTGAAAGCCATCTTTGACGTAGCGTTCACGGTCGACTGGCGCAGTTGCCAGCTCGCCCATGACAACGATCAAATCCTTTTGCGCAGCGAGGATTTCGTCGGAAATGAATTTATCCGTTGAAACGGAGCGGGCGAGACCGAGCGTGGCAGTCAGCTCATCCACACAGCCGTAAGCGTCAACGCGCGGATCGCCTTTAGAAAGACGCCGTCCGTACATCAGCGATGTTTGACCCTTGTCGCCCGTTTTGGTGACGATCGACATCAGGCGAATTGTAGAGCGTTTACGTAAAACGCCAATCCCAACTCGGCGTCTGACACAGATGCCCTAGAGTGTGTTGGTGAGCTTGGGTTTTTACCCGATCGCCGGCTGCGGTTCAGCTTCCTCCATCACAGGCGCGCCAATCGGCTCGCCTTTTTCGATCAGCTTGATCTGGCGATGCTCGGGGAAGCCTGTCCCGGCTGGGATCAAGTGACCCATGATGACGTTTTCCTTGAAGCCGCGCAGCTTGTCGACTTTGCCGAGCGTGGCTGCTTCAGTGAGAACGCGCGTCGTATCCTGGAACGAGGCAGCAGAAATGAAGCTGTCCGTTTCAAGCGAAGCTTTCGTGATGCCGAGAAGTACGGGAACTGCTTCCGCCGGTTTGCCACCTTTTTCGACCACCTTTTTGTTTTCCTCTTCGAAGTCGAGCTTGTCCACCTGATCACCCCAGAGCAACGACGTATCGCCCGGATCGGTGATTTTCACCTTGCGCAACATCTGCCGCACGATGATCTCGATATGCTTGTCGTTGATTTCCACACCCTGCAAGCGATAGACCTCCTGCACTTCATTGACCAAATGCTCCTGCAATTCCTGCGGACCGCAGACTTCCAGAATCTCGTGCGGCACGATCGGACCTTCGGTGAGTTGCTGGCCCTTTTTCACGAAATCACCTTTGAAGACGATGATGTGCTTGGTGAGCGGGATCAAATGCTCTTCCTCAGTTCCAGTCTCGGGATCCTTTAAGATCAGTCGTCGTTTTCCGCGGGCAGTTCCGCCCATTTCAACGATTCCATCGATCTTTGCAATCTCAGCCGCGTCCTTCGGCCGACGAGCTTCGAATAATTCGGCCACCCGCGGCAGACCTCCAGTGATGTCTTTTGTCTTTGCGACTTTTCGCGGCGTTTTTGCCAGCAACGCGCCAGCGCGCACCTTCTGCCCCTCCTCCACGATAACGTGAGCGCCAGCCGGGATCGAATAACTCGCAAGCACTTCCTTCTTGTCATC
>Ga0222622_10000032_pt1 | contig 61876 bp, 62 predicted proteins | sample PLM2_5_b1metaG_FD_177335 | JGI IMG/M metagenome (GOLD analysis project Ga0222622, IMG submission 177335) | Groundwater sediment microbial communities from an aquifer in East River, Colorado, USA - PLM2_5_b1 | ecosystem: Environmental > Terrestrial > Soil > Riparian zone | place: USA: East...
GCCTTCTACATGCAGGGCTCGATCGACCAGGTCACCGAGAACGCCAGCGCGGCGGCAGCCGCCTAGGAAGTCAGCATGGCCGGCGAGAGCAAATTCGAGGTCGAGGTCCTCACCCCGGAGGGGGAGGTCTTCAACGGCGAGGTGAGCCAGGTCTCGACCCGTACCGCGGCCGGTGAGATCGGCATCCTTGCCAACCACGCGCCGCTGCTGGCGGCGCTGCGCCCCGCCGAGCTGCGCCTCTACACGAGCGACTCCGAGGCGCGCCGCTACGCGCAAGCGCACGGCTGGCTGCAGGTCTTCGGCAACCACGCGCGCCTGCTGGTCGAGGAAGCGATCGCACCGGAGGACCTCGATGCGGCCGTGCTCAAAGAGCAGCTGGCCGATGCCGAGCAGCGCCTCGCCGACGCCGAGGACGGCAGCGGCGAGCGGAGCCGGGCGCAGAAAGACCGAGACCGAGCGGAAGCATTTCTCGCGATTGCCCAAGGCTGAGCGAGAGGAGCCGATGCCTCTCTGCGGCAATTTGGGTCGCTCGGCCTACGGCCTCCGCTCCCGATGGTTGAGCGCGGCCTGCGGCCGCGCGAACATCAGATTGCATATCGCCGCTTCGCGACATTGCCGCAGAGAGGCATCGGCTCCTCTCGCCCTGAGAGGCTTCGGCGGATGAGCGAGGAGCTGGTCGCGCTTGCTACGCGGCTGATCGGATACGACACGTCCGAGCCCGACGGGGTCCTGGAAGCGGCCGGCTTCGTCGAGGGTTGGCTAGAAGCGCGCGGAATCGAGGTCGCCACCGACGAGGTGCGCGGGCTGCCGGTGCTGAAGGCCGAAGTCGGGCCCGCCGATGCGCTGACCGTCGTCCTCCATGGGCACTTGGACGTGGTGCCAGGGCGAGCGGGCCAGTTCGACCCGCAGGTAGAGGGTGAGCGGCTCTACGGCCGTGGCGCCTACGACATGAAGGGTGCGCTCGCGGCGATGCTGGTCACCATCGCCGTGATGGGCGAGCAGGAGCGGGTCCGGGTGCGGTTGGGGATCGTCGGCGACGAGGAGTCCGAGGAGGAGGCGGACCGGGGCAGCGACCACCTCGTCGACAGCGGCTTCGTCGGGGACTTTGCGATCACCGGCGAGCCGACCGACCTGCAGATCGGCGTCGAGGCGAAGGGGGTGCTCGCCCTGCGGCTGGAGATCAGCGGCACGGCGGCGCACGGCGCGACTCCGTGGCTGGGCGACAACGCGGTGCTCAAGGCGCATGACGTTTTCCGCAGCATCGAGTCGCTACCGTTTGCCAGGCACAGCTCGGAGCTGTTCGACCGCCCCTCGATCAACCTCGGCCGGATCCTGGGCGGCGACGCGCTCAACAAGGTGCCCGACCGATGCGCGATCGACGTCGACATCCGCTACCTGCCCGACCAGGACCCCGCCACCGTGCTCGAGCAGGTGCGCGGCCTCCCCGACGCCGAGGTGACCTCGCTCTTCACCAGGCCCCCGGCCGTCGTCGACCGCGATTCTCTCTTCGTCCAGGGGTTGCGCGAGGCGGCATCGGCTCACCACGACGGCGAGCCGATGAGCGTCGGGCGGGACGGTGCCTCCGACGCTGTCTCCTTCCTGCGGGTGGGGGTGCCGGCGGTCGAGTTCGGCCCGGTCGGCGAGGGTCATCACGGCCCCGCCGAGTGGGTCTCGGTCCCATCTCTGGTGACGTATCGGCAGACCCTCGAAGGGTTCCTGAGAGCGATACCGGACCGGCTAGGGATCTGATCCAGCCGCGATGATCGAGCCCTTCAAGAAGCCACCGCCCTCGGGCGACCACGAGCCGCCGCCCAAGCCGAAGCGCTACTGGTGGCGCTTCACCCTTGCCTCCGTCGTGATCGTCGCCGTCACCGCGGCGGCGACGGCTGCCAGCATCCTCCTCTACATCGGCAGCATCGCCAACGCGCTCTCCCACAACAACAAACTGCAGAGCAAGGTCGAGCGCATCCTCTCCCAAACGCACGGCGGCGAACCGGAGAACATCGTCATCCTCGGCTCCGACAAGCGGGCCAGCGAACCCGAAGATCCCGGTCGCTCCGACACGACGCTGCTGCTGCGGCTCGATCCCGACAAAAACGCGATCGCGTTGATGTCGATCCCGCGCGACCTCAAGGTCGAAATCCCCGGCTACGGCACGGGCAAGTTCAACGAAGCCTATTCATACGGCGGACCGAAACTGACCCTACAAGTGGTAAAGGAACTGACCGGCCTGCCGATCAATCACGTCGTCAACGTCGACTACCTGGGCTTCGTCCGCGCGGTCGACGCGATCGATTGCGTCTACGTCGACGTCGACCGCCGCTACTTCCACTCCAACGAAGAAGGGCGAGCGCCCGAACAGTACGCCGAAATCAACGTGCAACCCGGTTACCAGCTCCTCTGCGGCAAAAAAGCGCTCCAGTACGTGCGTTACCGCCACACCGACACCGATCTGGTTCGCGCCGCCCGCCAGCAGGACTTCCTCAGCGCCGCCCGCCAGCGCGTCCCGATCGATCAGCTCGTCCTCGGCCGCAACGAATTGATCGACATCTTCACCAGCTACACGACCTCCGACATCAGCGACACCGAGACGATGTTGCAGGTGCTGAAGCTGTTCGTCGCCTCGCGCAACGCGGCGATCAAGGAGGTCCACTTCCCCGCTGAACTCGGCCCGAGCTACGTCTACGCGACGCCGACCGCGATCCAGGGAGCCGTCAACAAGTTCCTCGGGATAGAAGCCAGCGGCGGTCCGCGCGGCTCTCTCGACGACGGGGAAGGCTCCGCCGCCCCGCAGCCCAAGAAGAAGAAGGCTCGACGCAAGAGCAAGCCGAAGCCCCATCTGGCGGCACCGAAGCCACCCGGCAGCGATGGCCTGGTCCCCGCCGGGGAAGCCGGCGAGCTGGAGGCCAAGAGCGCGGCCCGCAAGGTCAGCCACGGCTTCCCGGTCTTCTACCCGGCGCGCCTGCCCTCCGGGGCCTTCTACGTCGAAAGCAACTCCTACTACCACGTGCAGGACCCCCGCGTCTACCACTTCAAGGACACCGACGGCAAGCGCCACGGCGCCTACCGGATGACGCTCAGCCTCAGCCTGCCCGACGGCGTCCACTACTTCGGAGTGCAGGGAATCCAGGGCTGGACCGACCCGCCGATCCTCTCCAACCCGAGCCTGACCAGGACGATCCGCGGCCGCGAGTACGACATCTTCGTCGACGGCGATCGCATCAAGATGGTCTCCTGGCGGCGCGGCGACAACGTGTACTGGATCTCGAACAGCCTGCTGCAGGTTCTGACCAACGACCAGATGTTGGGCATGGCGAGGTCGGCGCGGGTGATAATTCCGAACAAGAAGCCAAAGAAGGGCGGGAGGGCGCAGCGATGACCGGGAGCAGAGAGCCAATCGGCGTGATCGGGGTGGGCTGGGTCGGCCTGGTCACGGCGGCCTGCTTCGCCGAGCAGGGCCACAGGGTGGTGGCGCGCGACATCGTCGCCGAGAAGGTCGAGGCCCTCTCGCGGGGGGAGACGACGATCCACGAGCCGGGGCTGGACGAGCTGCTGACCCGCAACGCCGAGCGCCTCACCTTCACCACCGAGATGGGGGAGTTGCTGGACTCCGCGCGGATCCTCTTCGTCTGCGTCGACACCCCGCCCACCCGCTCCGGCGACGCCGACCTCTCGCGGGTCCGCTCCGTGATCGAGGAGCTAAGCGCGGACAGCGATCACGTCCTGGTGATGAAGAGCACGGTGCCGGCGGGGACGGGCGGGACGATCCGCCGCGACCTGCCCGGTCTCCCCTACGTCTCCTGTCCGGAGTTCCTCAAGGAGGGCTCGGCGGTGGAGGACTTCATGCACCCCGATCGGGTGGTGATCGGCGCCGATCCCGGCGACGAGGAGGCCGGCGACGCGGTCGCCACGATCTATGCGCCGCTGGGCGGGGAGATCGTCCGCACCGACGTGGCCAGCGCCGAGATGATCAAGCTCGCCTCCAACGCTTTCCTGGCGACCAAGATCTCCTTCGTCAACGAGATCGCCAACGTCTGTGAGGAGGTCGGTGCCGACGTCGGCGAGGTCGCCCGTGGCATGGGGCTCGACCAGCGCATCGGTCCCTCCTTCCTGCGTGCCGGGATCGGCTACGGGGGTTCATGTTTCCCTAAGGATGTCAGTGCGCTCAAGATGCTTGCAGGCAATACCGGCTACCACTTCCAGCTGCTCAACGCGGTGATCGAGGTGAACGAGCTGCAGAAGCGGCGAGTCGTCAACAAGCTGCTCAGCCATCTGGGGTCGCTGGTCGGGCGGCGGGTGGCTTTGCTCGGGCTGGCCTTCAAGCCCGACACCGACGACATGCGGGAGGCTTCGAGCCTGGTCCTGGCCGCGCGCCTGCAGGGGGAGGGCGCCGAGGTGGTCGCCTACGACCCGGTCGCCGCGGAGGCGGCGGGCGAGCTGCTCGACGGGGTTGAGCTGAGCGATTCCGCCCTGGGGGCGCTCGACGGAGCCGACGCTGCGGTGCTGGTCACCGAGTGGGCCGAGTTCGCGGAGCTGGACTGGGCGGAGGCGGCCGGCCGGATGGCGCGAGCGCTGCTCATCGACGGTCGCAACTTCCTCGATCCGCAGAAGCTGATTGCAGCTGGTTTCGAATATGAGGGCATAGGCAGGACTACGGTGGACGCACCGTCGGCGGCGACCGCCGACTGACGCATGCAAGCAATTGTCTTAGTCGGTGGCGAAGGGACGCGGCTGCGGCCACTGACCGAGACGGTGCCGAAGCCGGCGCTGACTTTGGTCGACCGGCCCTTCCTCGCCTACATGATCGAGTGGCTGGCCGGGCACGGGGTGACCGAGGTCGTCTTGGCCTGCGGGTTCCTGCCGGACGTCTTGCGCGAAGCCCTCGCTGACGAGGAGGAGCGGGCGGGTGCCTCGATTCGCTACGTCACCGAGCCTGAGCCGCTGGGCACGGCCGGCGCGATCCGCTTTGCCGCCGATCAGCTCGGCGACTCTCTCGACGATCGCTTCTTGGCGCTCAACGGCGACGTGCTCACCGACCTCGACCTGACCGCTCTGCTGCGCGCCCACGAGCAGCGAGCGGCGCGCGCCACGATCGGCCTGCACCCGGTCGAGGACGCCTCGGCCTACGGGCTGGTGCGCAGCGGCCCCGACGGCGAGGTCCTCGAGTTCCTCGAGAAGACGGGGGAGAGGGCGCCCGGCGAGGTCAATGCCGGCATGTACGTGTTGGAGCGCTCGGTGCTCGACCTGATCCCGGCGGGCGAGAACGTCTCGATCGAGCGCGAGGTGTTCCCACGCCTGGTCGGAGAGGCGCTGCACGGGCAGCATCTGGACGGCTACTGGATGGACATCGGCACGCCGGAGCGTTACCTGCAGGCGAGCTGGGACATCCTCGAGGGGCGGGTCGAGACGCGGGTCGAGCCGACCGCCTCGGGGATCTTGGTCGCTCGCGATGCGACGGTGGCCGACGGCGCGACGGTCGGGCCGCGTGCCGTGATTGGCCCAGGGTGCCGGGTGGCGGGCGGGGCGGAGATCCGCGGCTCGGTGCTCCTCGACGGCTGCGCGGTGGGCGCGAACGCTCGCGTCGCCGACTCGATCCTCGCCCCGCGGGCCGAGGTCGCGCCCGGCGCCCAGCTGGAGGGCGCTGTGGCCGCCCCGAATGAGAGAGTCCCCCTCTAGGCCGATGCTCGACGACGTCCTCGCCATTCCGAATCACCTGCGCGACGCTCTCTGGCGGGTCGAGTCGGCACGCCTGGAGCCGGGCGAGGCCGCCGGATTGCTGGTCTGCGGGATGGGGGGTTCGGCAATCGGCGGCGACCTCGCCGTCGCGGTGCTGGGGGACCGCCTGGCGAAACCGCTGTTGACCGTGCGCGGCTATGAGCTGCCGAGTTGGCTGACGGCCGAGTGGACGGTGTTCTGCTCGAGCTACTCCGGCGAAACCGAGGAGACGCTCGCCTGCTTCGCCGCGGCGGAGGGGCTGGGCGCCCGGCGCGTCGTCGCCGCCACCGGCGGAGCCCTGGCCGAGGCGGCGCGGGCCGCCGGCGACCCGGTGATCGGCCTGCCGGGGTTGCTCCCCGCCCCCCGCACCGCCGTCGCCTACATGCTGGTCTGCGCGCTCGAGGTCGCCGCCGCCGGAGGGATCGCGCCACGCCTCGGCGAGGAGGTCGAAGCGGCGGCCGTCTTCCTCGAGTCCAGCCGCGACGAACTTCGCCACCGCGCCGCCGAGGTCGCCGCTGCGGTCGGGGATCGTATCCCGCTCGTCTACGGCGCCGGCTCGACCGCGGCCGTGGCTCGTCGCTGGAAGGCCCAGGTCAACGAGAACGCGAAGCTGCCGGCCTTCTTCTCTGAGTTGCCGGAGGCCAATCACAACGAGATCTGCGCCTGGGAGGCGGCTGGCGACCTCCGGTTGGCGGCGGTCCTGCTGGAGAATCGCGACCAGCACCCGCGCGAGCGCCTCCGCTTCGAGCTGACCGCGGCCGAGGTCGAGAGGGCGGGCTCGACCGCTGTGCGCATCGAGGCGGCCGGCGAGAGCCGCATGGAGCGCCTGCTCTGGGCGGTGATGCTCGGCGACCTGATCTCGCTGGAACTTGCCTCGATGCGCCAGGTCGATCCGCTGTCGACCGAGGCGATCGATCGGCTCAAGGCCGCTTTGGGACGTCCCTGAGCGCCCGTTCGTTTCTCCGTATCCTTCGCCGGGCCGCGATCATTTTGACAGTGGCTCTTAGACGAAAGGAACCGATGGCAACCGCCGCATCCAACTACGACATCGCCGACATCGCCCTGGCCGACGCCGGCCAGAAGCGGATCGAGTGGGCCGACCGCCAGATGCCCGTGCTCACCCAGATCCGCGAGCGTTTCGAGCGCGAGAAGCCGCTCGAGGGGATCCGGATGGCCTGTTGCCTTCACGTCACCACCGAGACGGCGAACCTGGTCCGCACCCTGATGGCGGGCGGAGCCGACGTGGCGCTTTGCGCCTCCAATCCGCTCTCGACCCAGGACGACACGGCGGCGGCGCTGGTCGATCGCTACGGCGCCGAGGTGCACGCGATCAACGGCGAGGACAACGACACCTACTACCGCCACATCGAGACGGCCGTCGACAAGCATCCCCACATCACGATGGACGATGGCGCCGACGTGATCAGCGTCCTGCACGGGCAGCGTCCCGAGCAGCTCTCCGAGGTCTACGGCGGCACCGAGGAGACGACGACCGGCGTGATCCGGCTGAAGGCGCTGGAGGCGGAGGGCAAGCTCGGCTTCCCGATCGTCGCCGTCAACGACGCCGACACCAAGCACTTCTTCGACAACCGCTACGGGACCGGGCAGTCGACCCTCGACGGCGTCATCCGCGCCACCAACATCCTGATCGCCGGCCTCGAGGTCGTCGTGATCGGCTACGGCTGGTGCGGCAAGGGCGTCGCGATGCGAGCGAAGGGGCACGGCGCCCACGTGATCGTCTGCGAGGTCGATCCGCTGCGGGCGCTGGAGGCCGTGATGGATGGCTTCGACGTGATGCCCGGGGTCGAGGCGGCGAAGGAGGGCGATGTCTTCATCTCGGTGACCGGCAACCGCGACGCGATTGCCGGCGAGATGTTCGACGTGATGAAGAGCGGCGCGATCGTCTGCAACTCGGGCCACTTCGACGTTGAGATCAACAAGGGCGACCTCGACGAGCTCACCGAGTCGACCTACGAAGCGCGCCCACTCGTCGAGGGCCACCGGCTGAAGGACGGGCGCGAGATCTTCCTGCTTGCCGAGGGGCGCCTGGTCAACCTCGCTACCGCCGAGGGCCACCCGGCGGCGGTGATGGACATGAGCTTCGCCAACCAGGCGCTCGCCGCCGAGTACGTGGCCAAGAACCACGAGAGCCTGGAGACCAAGGTGCACCCCATGCCGCGCGAGATCGACCAGGAGATAGCCCGCCTCAAGCTGGCCTCCAAGGGCGTCAAGATCGACGACCTCTCCGAGGCGCAGTCGAAGTACCTCGCTTCATGGGATCAGGGCACCTAGCCGTTCGCCGCTTGTTGCGGATAGCGCCACAAACGGCGAACGGAGTGGCCCTTTAATGCGAGCAATGATTTTGGCAGCCGGCCTGGGCACCCGGCTGCGTCCGATCACCTACGCGATGCCGAAGCCGATGGTGCCGGTGCTGAACCGGCCGGTGATGGAGCACATCGCGCGGCTGCTGGCCCGTCACGGCTTCACCGAGGCGATCGCCAACCTGCACTGGTTCCCCGAGCTGATCGAAGCGCATTGCGGCGACGGCTCGGCATTTGGCTTGAATCTCTCCTATAGCTTCGAGGAGCAGCTGCTCGGAACGGCTGGGGGGGTGCGCAACGCGGCCGGCTTCCTCGGGGATTCGTTCCTCGTGGTCGCGGGCGATGCGCTCACCGACATCGACTTCAGGGCGATGCGCGAGTTCCACGACTCCCATGACGGGGTGGCGACCCTTGCCACCAAACGGGTCCCGGACACCGACCAGTACGGCGTCGTGATCGCCGGCGAGGATGGACGGATTCAGGGATTCCAGGAGAAGCCCGACCCGGCCGAGGCTCTCTCCGACCTGGCTAACACCTGCATCTACATGTTCCGGCCGGCGGTCTTCGATTTCTTCCCTGATCCTGGCACCAGTAAGGCCGCCGGGCCGGACGACCCTCCTGGATTCGCCGACTGGGCGATGGACGTCTTCCCGGCGCTGCTGGAGGGCGACGTTCCCTTCTACTCGCACGAGATCGGCGCATACTGGAACGACATCGGCAACCTCGACGAGCTGCGACAGGGCAATCTCGACGCGCTGCACGGAGCAGTCGAGGTCAAGCCGGGAGCGCCCGAGGTGGCAGCGGGCGTGCGTTCCTCCACCCCCCTCGACGGGGTGGAGGCGACGGCGCCGATCCTGATCGGCGATGGCGTCGAGATCGGCGCTGGCGTGCGGATCGAGGGCCCGGCGATCATCGGCGACGGCTGCCGGATCGGCGCTGGCGCCATCCTCCGCGACTCGATCCTGCTCGAAGGATCCGAGCTGCCCGCGGGAGCGATCCTGGTCGGCGGCATCGCAGCTCACGCGCGAGAGGCTTGACAGACATTTGACGTTCGGCGCGCCACGCGCGCGCCAGCGGCCCGCACGATCGGGCCATGAAGCTCCTCCACGCAGTTGCCGCTGGGCTGGCGCCGCCGCTCTGCGCCGCCTGCGGCCGAGCCTGCCGGCCGGAGGCAATCGTCTGCACCCGCTGCGTGCGGCGCCTCGCCGCCGCCGAGCCTCTCGAGGGCGGCGCCCCCGGCCTCGATCGCGCCTGGGCGGCGGCAGCGCACGAGAGCGTCGCCCGCGACCTGGTGACGGCGCTCAAGTTCCGCCGCCTGCTGCTGGTCGCGGGGCTGATCGCCGAGCGCATCCACTGGCTGGCCCCGGCCGCGCTGCTGAGCGGCACGCTCGTCCCGGTCCCGACCGCACCGCTGCGCTCTGCCCTGAGGGGTTTCGACCCAGCCGCCGAGATAGCGGCAGCTCTGGCACTCCGAACAGAGCTCCCGCTCCACGCATGTCTGACGCGCCGCGGCGGAGGCCGCCAGGTAGGTAAGCGCCGAGCTCAACGAATCGGCCACCCACCCCTAATCCAAGCTCGCGGCAAGGTCCCCCACAGCGTCCTCCTAGTCGACGACGTCCTAACAACCGGCGCCACGCTCTCCTCCTGCGCTCAAGCCTTACGCAGAGCCGGTGCCGTCCGGGTCGCCGCCATCACATTCACCCGCCGCCTCTAGGGCGAGAGGATCGGATGTCCCCTCAGCGGAACTTGTGAGCCGCTGGGAACTGAGCCCTCGCATAGAAACCGACGCGGGTTCCGTCGAGGGGACATCCGATCCTCTCGCAACGAGGGGACATCCGATCCTCTCGCCCTACGCGTCCGTAGAAGTTGCTCTTGCCGCCCGCATCGTTGAAGCGTCCCCTTGTCGCGATCCGGGTAGAGGCGTAGCATCGAAAGCAGACCCAACGAGGAGGCCAATATGCGGATCGAGGTGCGTGGGCGCAACGTCGAGGTGGACGACGAGCTGCGGGAACACGTCATGAAGCGATTTCGCCGCATCGGCAGGCAGGTCTCCGAGCTCGCGACGCTCGACATCGAGGTTCGGCAAGAGAGGAACCCGGCGATCGCCGACAGTCAGGTCGCGGAGGCGACGCTGCGTCTGAAGGGCGTCACGCTGCGAGCCCGAGAGGCCTCGCCCGAGATGTCCCACACGATCCACGAGCTCGCCGAGGACATTCGCCGCCAGGTCAAGCGGCACCGCGAGAAGCGCCGTAAGCGCAGCCGGACCCGCCGTCTGGTCAACCAGATGCGCCGCCGTACCGCCGAGACCTAGGATCTCTTTGGGCATTCCGCTTGACCGCCGAATCCGCGGCGGCATAGATTGCTCTCGTCCAGATCGTCGGATCGCGGGAGGAAAACGGATGAGATGGGGAATCGCGCCGGCCTTAACGGTGGTGCTGGCCATAGCGTCGTTGGCTACGGCTGCGCTCGCTGACCACTACGAGGGCAGCAAAGGGAATGGCGGGGTCAAAAGCCAGATCTCGCTGAGCAACAGCGAAGCGGGCGTCTACGAGGGCACCGTCACCTCCAAAGAGGCTCCATGCCGCAAACAGCGCCGGGTCAAGGTGTACCACGACCAGAACAAAAACGGCCTCGACCGCTCCGACTACCGCATCGGCAAAGACATAACCGACAAAAAAGGCAACTACGAGGTCAACGGCAACCAGGCGCCGACGGGGGACAACGTGATCGCCGTGGTCGCGGGCAAGCATCTTCGCGACGGCACCCTCTGCCTCGGCGACGACAAGACGATCGCCGCCCTCAGCGGATAAGAGCGGTCGCCGCGCTCGACGGCCGACTCCTGCCGCCCCGGGAGCGCTCCAGAGGCTCTGACCCGCGGCAGGGTCGAGCGCGGATGGCAGCTACCCTTGAGCGATGGCGAACGCCAGGGACATGGTCACGCGCGCCCTGCGGGTTGGAGAGGGGCGCAAATTCAGGGCCTACGAGAAGCGCGCCGAGAAAATCAACGCGATCGAGCCGGAGATGGAGCTGCTCGGCGACGAGGAGCTGCGGGCCGAGGCCGACTCGCTGCGCGAGCGGGCTCGCGGCGGCGAGTCGCTCGACGATCTCCTGCCCGAGGCGTTCGCCCTGACCCGCGAGGCGGCGCGGCGCAGCCTCGGCCAGCGCCACTTCGACGTGCAGTTGGTCGGCGGCATGGCGCTACACGAGGGGGCGATCGCCGAGATGAAGACCGGCGAGGGAAAGACGCTGACCGCGACGCTCGCGGTCTTTCTCAACACCCTCGCCGGCGACAGCGTCCACGTCGTCACCGTCAACGATTACCTGGCCCGCCGCGACGCCGAATGGATGAAGCCGGTCTATGACGCGCTCGGGGTCAGCGTCGCCGCGATCCAGGATGCCGACGACCACGAGGCGAGGCAGGTCAAATACGCCTGCGACGTCGTCTACGGCACCAACTCGGAGTTCGGATTCGACTACCTGCGCGACAACATGGCCGACGCGCTGGAGCACTGCGTGCAGCGTGGCCACCACTTCGCGGTCGTCGACGAGGTCGACAACATCCTGATCGACGAGGCGCGCACGCCGTTGATCATCTCCGGCGCGCCCGAACAGGCGGCGCAGATCTACTTCCAGTTCGCCCGCCTTGCCCGGCAGATGGACGGCGTCCCTGCCAAGGACCGGTTGCGCTCTCTGGGCGAGTCAAAAGACACCTCTGAGGCCGAGTACGACTACGAATACGACGAGAAGCACAAGACCGTCTCCCCGACCGAGCGCGGCGTGAAACGGGCTGAGGAGTTCCTCGGCGTCGACAACCTCTACCTGGGCGAGCACGGCACGCTCGTCAACCACCTCGGGCAGGCGCTCAAGGCCGAGTCGCTCTACAAGCGCGACAAGGACTACGCCGTCGTCGATGGCCAGGTGATGATCATCGACGAGTTCACCGGCCGCATCCTCGAGGGACGGCGCTGGTCGGAGGGCCTGCACCAGGCGGTCGAGGCGAAGGAGGGGGTGGCGATCGGGGAGGAGAACCAGACCCTCGCCACGATCACCCTGCAGAACTACTTCCGGCTCTACGACAAGCTCTCCGGGATGACCGGAACGGCGCTGACCGAGGCCACCGAGTTCATGAAAATCTACAAAGTGCCGGTGGTCGAGATCCCGACCAACCGCCCAATGGTCCGCGCCGACCACAACGACCAGATCTTCAAAACCAAGGACGGCAAGTGGAAGGCGGTGCTCGAGGAGATCGTCGCCCGCCACGAACGCGGCCAGCCGATCCTCGTCGGCACCGTCTCGGTCGAGGTCTCGGAGATGATCTCCGAGGAGCTGAAGCGCCGTGGAATCGAGCACGCCGTTCTGAACGCGAAGCCCGAGCACGCCGAACGAGAGGGCGAGCGGATCGCCGAAGCCGGGCGCAAGGGGGCGGTGATGATCGCCACCAACATGGCCGGTCGCGGCGTCGACATCAAGCTCGGCGGCGACCCCGAGCATCTTGCGACGAAAGAGCTGAAGAAGCGGGGGCTCGGCCCCGGCGACGAGGGCTATGAGGAGGCGCTGGAGGCAAAGATCGTCGAGATGGAACCGCAGTGCAAGGCCGAGGCCGGAGAGATCCGCGAGCTGGGCGGCCTCTACATCTGCGGCACCGAGCGCCATGAATCGCGCCGCATCGACAACCAGTTGCGCGGCCGCTCGGGTCGCCAGGGCGATCCAGGTGAGACGCGCTTCTTCCTCTCCGCCGAAGACGACGTGATCCGCCTCTTCGCCGGCGACCGCATCTACAAAATCCTCGACCGCCTCGGGCCGGTCGATGAGGATGGCGGTGAGATGCCACTCGAGGCGAAAATGCTTTCCAAAACCGTCGAGGGAGCGCAGAAGAAGGTCGAGGAGCAGAACTTCCTGATCCGCAAACGGGTGCTCGAGTACGACGACGTGATGAACGAGCAGCGCCGCGTCGTCTACAAATACCGCCGCGAGATCCTCGAAGGCCGCGATATGTCCGACATCGCCCGCGACGAGCTCGAGGGCGTGATCGAGCGCCTCGTCGACGAGTACACCCCCGGCGACGATCTCGAGGAATGGGACATACCGGAGCTGGAGCAGCAGCTGCGACAGATCTGGCCGGTTGGCGTCGAGGTCGGCGCGATGGCTCCGGAGACGGTCGACCGCGAACAGCTCAAGGACGCCCTCGACGAAGACGCGATGAACGCCTACGACGAGCGCCAGGAGCGGCTCGGCGAGGAGCTGATGCGCTACCTGGAGCGCTCGATCCTGCTGCAGGTCATCGACAACCGATGGCGCGAGCACCTCTACGACATGGATTACCTCCGCGAGGGCATCCACCTGCGCGGCTTCGCCCAGATCGACCCCCTCGTCGCCTATAAAAACGAAGGCTTCGCGATGTTCGAGGAGCTGATGCACTCGATCTGGGAGGAGTTCAGCAAGCTGGTCTTCCACGCCGAGATCCAGGTCGACCCCAGCCAGCTCGACGGCGCCTTCGCCGGCAACGGCGGCGGCGGTGGGCCGACTGCGCTCGACTACTCCGGCGGCACGCCGGAAGCCCAGCCCTCGGCGCTGCAGGAGGTCGCCGCGGCGGGCGCCGCCGGTGCCGTGGGAATGGCCGCCGGGTCGGCGGGCCCGAATGGCGGCGGCGACGCCCCCTCGCCACAAGCCGTGGAGACCGTGGTCAAGAACGAGCGCGAGAAAGACATCGGCCGCAACGACCCCTGCTGGTGCGGCAGCGGGAAAAAGTACAAGAAGTGCCACGGGGCATAGACCCCGTCCGCGAGTTCATCCGCGCATTCAATGAGCGGGACCTCGATGCCTTCGTCGAGGTGCTCGATCCGGAGGTCGAGCTTCATTCGATGAAGGGCCTGCGCAAGGGGCGCGAGGCGGCGCGGCTGTGGGCTACGCGGAAGCCCGGCGGGGTGCAGCAGACGATCGAGCTGGAGCAGCTCTACGAGGACGGGACCGAGTCCGGCGGCGGCTCGGCCGTGGCGTTGGTCAGGCGCGTCTGGCATTGGGAGGAGGACGGGTCCCTCGCGAACGCCGAGGAGATGGCTTGGCTGTTCGAGCTGCGTGACCACAGGGTGCGCAGCTGGCGCCCGTTCGACGATCGCTCGGAGGCGCTGCACGCGGGCGGGTTCGAGCACGGAATCGGATAGGCGTACCATCGGGCGCGTGGAGTCGGTGGCCGCGACCAATAAGGAGGCAGCTGAAGCTTGGAGCGGGTCGTTGTTCGACCGCTTCGTCAAGTTTCGCGACCTCGTGACCGCCGGCCTTGGTGCGCACGGAGATGTGGCGATGGAGGCATACCCGCCTCGACCCGGTGACAGGGTGCTCGACCTCGGCTGCGGGTTCGGCGACACGACTCAGCGGCTCGCCGCGCTGGTCGGTCGCGCAGGAGAAGCAGTCGGCATCGACGTGTCCGAGCCGTTCGTCGAGCAGGCCCGCGTGGAGCTCGAGGGCACCGGCCTCGAGAACGTGCGCTTCATGTCCGGGGACATCCAGGTCACCGAGTTCGGCGAGCGCTTCGACTACGCCTTCTCGCGGATGGGGATCATGTTCTTCGCGAATCCGGTGCAGGCGCTTCGCAACGTCCGTGAGGCGCTTGTCCCGGGAGGACGACTTTGCGCCGTCGTCTGGCGGCGCAAGCTCGACAACGAGTGGGTGCGCCGCGCCGAGCTGGTCGTCGAGGAGTACCTCGAGCATCCCGAGGAGACCGACGAGCCGACCTGCGGGCCTGGCCCGTTCTCGATGGCGGACGCCGACACGGTGAGCGAGCAGCTGAGAATCGCTGGCTTCGAGGAGATCTCGCTGCGGCGTTGCGACCTGCCGATCAAGATCGGCGGCGATCTTGATCACGCGGTCGAGTTCAACATGTCGCTCGGCCCCGCCGGCGAGGTGCTGAGGCTCTGGGGGGACCGTGTCGAGGAGATTCGTCCGAAGATCTCGCGGGATCTGCGCGAGGCGCTTGCCGAGTTCGACGGCCCGGAGGGCGTGATCGCGCCGGCGTCGACCTGGATCATCGGCGCAGTCGCCCCCTAACGGCGGCGCTCCAGAACCGGGCCGTTCGCGCTCGCCTAATACGCTGTGGGCATGGCCGAGGCCGCCTCAACCGAATCGGTGCCGGCGCGGCTCGCCGAGATCCGCGAGCAGTTGAAGCTGCTCTCGGACTACCTTTGACCCGGCTTCGCTGGAGGTCGAGGCCGAGCGCCTCGAGGCAGAGATGGGGCGGCCCGGCTTTTGGGACGACCAGGAGGCCGCCGCTCGCACCTCGGCCGCCCACGCAGCCGCGCAGCGCAAGCTGAGGACGTTTCGCGAGCTCGAATCCGAGGCTGGCGACCTCGACGAGCTGGCCGAGATGGCCACCGAGGACGAGGAGATGGCGGCCGAGCTGGCCACCCAGATGGGCTCGGTGCAGCGCCGGCTCGCCGAGCTGGAAGAGGCGCGCCTGTTCAGCGGCGAGTACGACTCCGGCGACGCGGTTGTCTCCGTCCACGCCGGCGCTGGCGGCACCGACTCCCAGGACTGGGCCGAAATCCTGCTGCGCATGTACCTGCGCTGGGCGGAGGGTCGTGGCTTCGAGATCGAGATGAAGGAGGCGTCTCCGGGGGAGGAGGCCGGCCTCAAGTCCGCCACCTTCGTCGCCGCTGGCGAGAATGCCTACGGGCTCTTCGCCGCCGAGCGGGGGGTGCACCGCTTGGTGCGAATCTCGCCCTTCGACTCCTCGGCACGCCGCCACACCAGCTTCGCCCAGGTGGACGTGGGGCCGCTGGTGGACGAAGGGGTCGAGGTCGAGATCGACGACGCCGACCTGCGGATCGACACCTATCGCGCCTCCGGCGCCGGCGGCCAGCACGTCAACAAGACCGACTCGGCGGTGCGGATCACCCACATGCCGACCGGAGTCGTCGTGCAGTGCCAGAACGAGCGCTCCCAGGCCCAGAACAAGGCGGTGGCGATGCAGCTGCTGCGCTCGAAGCTGATCGAGCTGGAGGAGCGCAAACGGGCCGAGGAGCTGGCCAGAGTACGCGGAGAAGTCAAGGACGTCGCCTGGGGCTCGCAGATCCGCAGCTACTTCCTCCACCCCGACCAGCGGGTCAAAGACCACCGCACCGGGCACGAGGTTGGGGACGCACAGCGGGTGCTCGACGGCGACATCGACGACTTCATCCGCGACTACCTGAACAAGACCGCGGCCTCGTCGGCCGGCTAAGAGGCGGTGGTCACCCCGCGCGCGCCGCTTGGCGGCAACGGCTAGCCCGGCTGGGACCAGACGGTCTGACGGCCTGGGGTGCGCTTGACCGTCAGCTGCCTGGTCTCGAAGTGACGGCAGCTGCCCGGCGCTTTCGCGACGTGCAGGCGAACGACGATGCGGTCGGCCGCCCGGACCTTGGCCATCTCCGCATCGGTCAACTCCTCGGTGAGGCGGATCACGCCGCTCCTGCCGAGCTGGTGGTGCGCCGTTCCCAGGTGGAGTGACCCCCTGCCCTCTTTGGCGCGGTAGTCGACCGTCACTGCGGTGGGCTCATAGGTGGTGTAGCCGACCGTCAGCCGCACGCTGTTGCGCGAGCCCGAGCCGACGACGCGGGCATGGGCGCTTTTCAGCAGGCACTCTTCGGGTACGACGGTCGCGTTGGCGCTGCTACCAGCCGCCCTGTTGCCGTCCTTGTCCGCGCAGGGCTGTTCGGGTTCGACTTCCCCGGCTTCGCCTTCTTCGAGTTCTTCTTCGGCCGTTTCGCATTCGGCTTCTTCGAGTTCGCCTTCTTCTTCGGCTTCGAATCCTTCTTCTAAGGCGAGCGGGTCGGCGACCGGACCGACCGGGGAGGCGGGGGCCGCGCTGACCGCGAGCAGCAGGCCCGCCAGGATCAGCAGGAAGACGAACGTCGCCAGCCAAACGAACCGGGCGGCGATCGGATCGCCACGGGGGGTGTCGAGCTTCCTCGGCACGGGGGCATCCATCGGCCTGTAGCCGTGCCTGCTTGAGTCGAACCAGGGAATTCCCGGTGGGACAGCGGGCCGCTGCGCTCGCTTCCGCGCTTGCCGGGGGTCGATCAGCCCGACGAATGTCCGTCCAGCACGCCCTCCAGCTCGAGCAGAGCTTCCTTCATCGGCAGGCCGCCGCCGTAGCCGCCGAGGGCACCGCCGCTGCGCAGCACCCGGTGGCAGGGGACGACGATCGGGATCGGGTTGGCGCCGCAGGCGGTGCCGGCGGCGCGAACCGCCCGCTCGTTGCCGGCGCTGGTGGCGATCTGGGTATAGCTGCGGGTCTGGCCGTAGGGGATGCGGTCGATCGCGCGCAGCGCCCGGCGCCGGAAGCCGGTGCTGAGCCGCCAGTCGAGTGCCAGGTCGAACTCGCGCAGGCGGCCCTTGAAGTAGAGGTCGAGCTGGCGCCGGACCTCGTCCAGCTGCGCCGGCGCTTCGAGCATCCGCGGGGAGATCCGCGCCGCCAGGTCCTCGAGCGTATCGTCGGGGTCGTAGGCCGGCAGGCCGACCTTGACCAGGCCGCGAGGCGTGGTTGCCACGAGCAGCCGTCCATAGGGGGAGTCGAAGGTCGCGTAGGCGACGTCGAGCAGCCCGTCTGCGGCGGCGCGGTCGGTGAGGCGCTCCAGCTCTGCCTTCATGCCAGCTCCTTTCTCAGTCGCTTCATTCCCTCGTGGAGGCTGCGGCGCGCCGCATCGGGCGAGCAGCCGAGCGCCGCGGCGATCTCGGCGTGGGGGAGATCGCAGGCGTAGCGCAGCGCCACCGCCGCGCGCTGCTTCGGTGGCAGGGCCCCTACCAAGATCCAGATCCCGTCATCGCGCGGGAGCTCGATGGCTCCGGCCGCCTCCTCCACCTCGGCGACCGGAAGCGGTCGCCGTCCGTTTGCCCGGTGGTGGTCGATCGCCTTGCGATGGGCGATCGTCAGCAGCCAGCCGCGCAGGTTGCGGTCATCGCCCAGCTTCGGGTAGGCGCGCAACGCAGCCAGGAAGGTCTCCTGGAAGCAGTCCTCGGCGTCGGCGCGGCCGACCGCGCCGCGTAACACCGCCATCACGTCGGTTGCATGCTCGTCGAGCAGGGCTTGGAACGGCGGCAGTGCGGTCATCACCTATGGATTAAACGCCCCGGAGGGGCCAGGTGTGAGAGGGACGGGTGCCCCTCCGCCGGAACCCGCCGCCGGCAGCTTGCCTAGGGCACAGGCGCTTTGTGGGCTCACAAGTTCCGTCGGAGGGGCACCCGTCCCTCTCCCGATCTAGGGTCCCCTGGGTGGTTGATCTTGAGGAGACGGTTGCTCGCGCGCTCGCCGAGGACCTAGGAGCAGGGGATGTGACCTCTGAAGCCACCGTGCCCGAGGGTGCGCGGGGGAGAGCGCGGGTCGTCCAGAAAGAGCCCGGCGTCGTCTTCGGCCTCGCCGCGGTGGGCGAGACGATGCGCCAGTGCGGGGTGGAGGACGTCGACAACCTCGTTGTCGAGGGGCAATGGTGCGAGGACGTGCCGGTGGAGGTGGCGCTGGCGAGCGGCCCCGCGCGAGCTCTGCTGGTCGCGGAGCGCACCGCGCTCAACCTCCTCGGCCACCTCTCCGGGGTCGCCACGCTGACCGCGCGCTTCGTCGAGGCAGTCTCCGGCACGGGCACTCGCATCCTCGACACGCGCAAGACGACTCCAGGCCTGCGGGCCCTGGAGAAGGCGGCGGTGGCGGCGGGCGGTGGCGGCAATCACCGCATGGGCCTCTACGACGCGCTCCTGATCAAGGAGAACCACATCGCGCTTGCCGGCGGTGTCGCGAAGGCCGTCCACGCGGCCCGCACGGCGCAGCCGGGCATGCCGGTCGAGATCGAGTGCCGCGACGTGGAAGAGGCCGCCTACGCGCTCGGCACGGGAGCCGACCGGCTGCTGCTCGACAACATGACGCCGGCCGAGCTACGCGAAGCCGTCGCTCTGCGCGATGCAGAGCGAGGCACCGACGGCCCGGCGCTCGAGGCGTCGGGCGGCGTCACGCTCGAGACCGTGCGCGCGATCGCCGAGTCCGGCGTCGACTTCATCTCGGTCGGCGCGCTCACCCACTCGGCGTCGACTCTCGACTTCAGCCTCCTCCTCGAGCCCGCCTAACCCTCTCCCGGCACGTCCCAAGGGGCTACTTGAGGAGGCGTGAGAGGCGCCGGTCCTTGAGGACTCGACCCCCCGTCTGCTCCTTCGGGCAGTAGTTGGTCTGGTGCTCGGCGAAGAAGACGGCCTCGATCGTCGTGCCGCAGCGCGGGCAGGGCTGGCCCTCGCGCTTGTGGACCTTCAACGGCATCGGCAGCTTGTCGGGCAGCTCGGCGCCGATCGTCGCCTCGTAGTGGTCGATCGCGTCGCCGAGCACGTGAAGGGCGCTGTGCAGCCGCTCCACCTCGCCGGCCTCCAGCTCGGACCCCTGCTTGAAGGGTGAGATCCGAGCCTCCCAGAGGATCTCGTCGACCCAGGAGCGACCGATGCCGGCGATGTCGCGCTGATGGCGCAGGAGCGGATGCAGGTGGCGGGGCTGGTCGATCGCCGCGGCGAAGGCCTCGAGCGGAGGGGCGGGCCAAGCCTCCGGCCCGAGGCTCGCGACCATCTCGTCTTCCGCCACAGCCGTGGTGGCGAGCAGCTTCGCCCAGGCGCGCTGCTTGGTCCCGAACTCGCGCAGGCGCAGCTCGCGGCCGTCCTCCAGCCGTACCAGCACCCGCGACGCCCGGTCTTTGGCCGAGGCCCGTTTCTCGAAGACACGCAGCCGCCCCGCCGACATCAGGTGGATCAGCAGGGCCAAGTCGCCGAACTCGACCACGGGCATCTTGCCGACCCGCCGCACGGCCGTCACCTGCCGCCCTGCAAGCTCTGCCAGCGGCGGCTCGAAGGTCTTCATCACGTTCATCCCCGGTGCCAGCGCCGATTCCACCGTCGCTCCCGTGAGGGCGGAGTCCAGCCTGCGCGCCGTGATCTCAACCTCGGGCAGCTCGGGCATGGAGAGAGAGTAGACTTGCGATCAGTTCATTCGACTGGACTCAGGCCAAGGCCATGCCAGCGAACATACGACCAGCGGGGCCCCATCAGGGCCTCTTGAGGCACCGTCAGATGAGAGAGCTGCCGACGATCAACGAGCCGGTCCCGATGCTCGACCTCTCGCCGCAGGAGGTCGAGGAGATGTCGCGCGAGGTGCGTGAGCTGGCGCGCGAGCGCGACGCCGTCATCCTCGCCCACAACTATCAGGTGCCCGAGGTGCAGGACGTCGCTGACTACACCGGCGACTCGCTCGGCCTCTCGCGCAAGGCCGCCGAGTCCGGCGCCTCGACGATCGCCTTCTGCGGCGTCCACTTCATGGCCGAGACGGCGTCGATCCTCTCGCCGCGCAAGACGGTGCTAATCCCCGACCTCGACGCCGGTTGCTCGCTGGCCGACTCGATCAGCGCCGGCGAGCTGCGCGACTGGAAGGCGCGCCACAGCCCCGACGCGGTCGTCGTGATGTACGTCAACACCTCGGCCGAGGTGAAGGCGGAGACCGACTACTGCTGCACCTCCTCCAACGCGGTCAAGGTCGTCGAGCACATCCTGCGCGAGCGTGGCCCGGACACCGAGATCCTCTTCGGCCCCGACATCTGGCTCGGCTCCTACGTCGAGCGCGAGACCGGCCACTCGATGCACGTCTGGCCGGGGGAGTGCCACGTCCACGCCGGGATCCGGCCGGACGACATCAAGGCGCAGCGCGCCGCGCACCCCGACGCCGAGTTCCTGGTCCATCCCGAGTGCGGTTGCGTGACCCAGGTGATGGAGTTCGTCGCCGCCGGCGAAGTGGAGGAGGAGGGCGTCCACATGCTCTCCACCGGGCAGATGCTCGACTACGTGCAGCAGCGGCCCAACGGCGAGTACATCGTCGCCACCGAGAACGGCATGCTGCACCCGCTCCAGCAGGCGGCTCCGGATGCAAGCTTGATCGAGGCGAACCGGATGGCCTACTGCAAGTACATGAAGATGATCACCCTGCCGAAGCTGCGCGACGCGTTGCGCGAGATGAAGTTCGAGGTCAGCGTGCCGGCCGAGATCGCCGAGCGAGCGCGGATCCCGATCGAGCGGATGGTCGCGATCGGGTAGCTCGGCCGCCCGCAGATGCCGACGCGGCTGCCCGTTGCGCAGATAAAGTCGCCTTCATGTCTTCGTCCCAGGTCAGCCCAGAGAAACCCGTTAGCCCCGAGCAACTGCACGAGCTCGCTCAACAGCTCCGCGTCGACTCGGTCCGGGCTGCCGCCGCAGCCGGATCCGGCCATCCGACCTCGTCGATGTCGGCCGCCGACCTGATGGCCGTGCTCCTTGCGAACTACCTTCGCTACGACTTCTCCTCCCCGGACAACCCGGCGAACGACCACCTCGTGTTCTCCAAGGGGCACGCCTCGCCCCTGCTCTACGGGCTCTACAAGATGGCCGGCGCGATCGACGACGAGGAGCTGCTCACCTTCCGCCAGTTCGGCTCGCGCCTCCAGGGGCACCCGACGCCGGAGATTCCCTGGGTCGACGTGGCCACCGGCTCGCTCGGTCAGGGCCTGCCGATCTCGGTCGGGATGGCGCTGGCAGGCAAGCGCCTCGAGTCGGCGGGCTTCAGGGTCTGGGTGCTTTGCGGCGACTCCGAGCTGGCCGAGGGCTCGATGTGGGAGGCATTCGAGCACGCCGGCCACGCGGAGCTCGACAACATGATCGCGATCGTCGACGTCAACAGACTCGGGCAGCGGGGCCCGACCATGCACGAATGGGACACCTCCTCGTGGGCCACGCGTGCTCGCGCCTGCGGTTGGGACGTACAGGAGATCGACGGGCACGACCTCCTCGCGATCGACGACGCGTACGCTCAGGCCCTCGAGGCCGACGGCCCGGCGGCGATCTTCGCCCGCACGAAGAAGGGCTCCGGCGTCTCCGCCGTCGAGGACGAGGACGGCTGGCACGGCAAGCCGCTCCCCGACCCCGAGGCTGCGGTCGAGGAGCTCGGCGGTGTGCGCTCGCTGCAGGTCGCGGTCCAGCCGCCGCCCCCCGCGCAGCCATTCGAGGTCAAGCGTGAGCCGGTCGAGCGGCCGTCCTATGAGGTCGGCGAGAAGGTCGCGACCCGCGGCGCCTATGGCGATGCCCTCGCCTGGATCGGCTCCACCGACGAGAAGGTCGTGGCGCTCGACGGCGAGGTCAGCAACTCAACCTACGCCGAGCGCTTCGCCGCCAAGCACCCGGACCGCTTCTTTGAGATGTACATCGCCGAGCAGCAGATGGTCGCTGCCGCGGTCGGCATGCAGACCCGTGGCTGGAAGCCGTTCGCCTCGTCGTTCGGCGCCTTCCTCAGCCGCGCCTATGACTTCATCCGCATGGCGGCGATATCCGACGCCGATTTGAAGCTCTGCGGCTCCCATGTCGGCGTCTCGATCGGCCCGGACGGCCCCTCGCAGATGGCGCTCGAAGACATCGCCTCTCTTCGCGCCGTCTTCGACAGCGTGATCCTCTATCCCAGCGATGCCAACCAGGCTGTGCAGCTGCTCGATGCGATGCGCCAGCACCGCGGCATCAGTTATCTGCGCACGACCCGCGAGGCGACGCCGGTGCTCTACGCGGCCGGCGAGACCTTTGAGATCGGCGGCAGCCGCACGATCAGGTCCAGCGCTGACGACGACGTAACGCTGATCGGCGCCGGCATCACGCTGCGCGAATGCCTTGCCGCTGCCGACGACCTTGCCGGCCGCGGGGTCACGGCGCGAGTCATCGACCTCTACTCGGTGAAGCCGGTCGACGCCGAGGCCATTCTCGGCGCGGCGGGCGAGACGAAGGCTCTGATCACGGTCGAGGACCACTGGGCCGAGGGCGGGATCGGCGAGACCGTCGCCGGCGTCCTCGCCGAAGCCGCCGCCGGCACCCCGCTGGTCCGCCTCGCCGTCAGCGGCCGTCCCGGCAGCGGTCCGCCCGCGGCCCTCCTGGCCGCAGCCGGCATCGACGCCGCGCACATCGTCGCTGCGGTCGAGCAGGCGCTCAACTGATCGCGCCCAAAGCCTTTACTAGCGTTCGCTAACAATTCGCTAAGCTGCCGCACATTCCTATGGGCGGGGTGTTGCGTGCCATGCGGTGCGCAGGAGTCACCCTGTTGCTGGAGAAGGGACCGCGGGCATGGCCAGAGCGCAAAAGCGAGCGAAGGGCAGGGAGGGACCCTCGTCGTCCAACCGCAAGGGCGGCGCGCCGATCATCGAGCTGCGCGACGTGACCAAGGTCTATCCCGGCGGCCACATGGCGCTCGACCGGGTCTCGCTGGCGATCGACCGCGGCGAGTTCGCCTTCCTGGTCGGCCCGACCGGCTGCGGCAAGTCGACCCTGATCAAGACGTTGATCCGGGAGCTGGACGCGACCGAGGGCAGCGTGCGCATCGCCGGACGCGACATCGGCGCCTTGCCGGAGAAGAAGATCCCGCAGCTGCGGCGCAACATCGGCACCGTCTTCCAGGACTTCAAGCTGCTGCCCGACCGCACCGTCTACGACAACGTCGCCTACGCCCTGCAGGTGATCGGCGCCCACCGCGGCGAAATCCGCCGCCAGGTGCCGGAGACGCTGCGCCTGGTCGGCCTCTCGACCAAGCTTCACAGCTACCCCGATGAGCTCTCCGGCGGCGAGCAGCAGCGCGTCTCGATCGCCCGCGCCTTCGTCAACCACCCGCCGCTGCTGCTCGCCGACGAGCCGAGCGGCAACCTCGACCCTGTCACCTCGATCGGGGTTATGCAGCTGCTCTACCGGATCAACAAGACCGGCACGACGGTGGTCGTCGTCACCCACGACCGGGAGATGGTCGACAACATGCGCCGCCGCGTGATCGAGCTATATGAGGGCCGCGTCGTCCGCGACGAGGTCAGCGGCGGCTACACCGAGGAGTCGACGACCGAGTTCGGCCTGCGGATGCGGGCCGAGATGGGCGTCGCCCCCGAGGGGCAGACCAACGGCCACGACTCCCACGACTCGCTCCTCTAGATGTCGCGACTTCTCTTCTTCACCCAGGAGGCCTTCCGGGCGCTGCGCCGCAACGGCGCGCCGAGCATGGCGGCGATCGTCACCACCGTCGTCACCGTGATCCTGCTCGGGGTGCTGATCCCGATATTCCAGACCACGCAGGCGAAGAGCGACCAGGTCCGCGACAGCCTCGAGTTCCGGGTGGCGATCTACGACGACGCGACGGGGCCCGAAATCAAAGACCTCGAACAGCAGCTGCAGGCGCTCCCGCACGTCGCCTCGGTGAGCCTGATCACCAAGTCCGAGGCACTGCACGAACTGACCGAGGACCTGGGCAAGCAGAAGAGCGGCGAACTGCTGACCCAGCTGCACTCCAACCCGTTGCCGGCGAACTTCCGGGTCAAGGCCGACGACGCGAGCAACCTCGACTCGCTGCGGGCGGCGGTGACCCCACCCGGCCCTAACGGCAAGCCGCAGCCGATCTCACCGATCGTCCAGGAGGTCTTCGACCGCCAGGAAGACTCGAAGAAGATCGAGCAGGTGACGAGCGCGCTGAAGATCGTGCTGACCGTGATCACCGCGCTCTTGATCGTCGCCTCGCTGATGCTTGTCGGCAACACGATCCGGCTCTCGATCTACACCCGCCGCCGCGAGGTCGAGGTGATGCGGCTGGTCGGCGCGACGCGCTGGTTCATCCGCTGGCCGTTCATGATCGAGGGGGTCGTGGTCGGCTTCTTCGGCGGCCTGGTGGCCATACTGATCCTGTGGCTGGGCAAGCTGACGATCGTCGACCCGCTGAGCGACAGCATCGGCTTCCTGGCGGCGCAGAACAGCACCACGCTTTCCTTCCCGGCGCTGGTCGCGGTCCTCTTCGCCGCCGCCGTGCTGGTCTCGGCGATCGGCTCCGGCATCACCCTGCGCCGCTTCCTCAAGGTCTGAGCGCGGCATGAGGGCCGGCCGGACCGTGGGCCTGACGGCCGCGTTGCTCTTCATGCTCGCCGCTGGGCTCTGGATCGGCGGCCACCCGGCAAAGATGCCCCCTCCCCTTCGCGACGTCTTCGTCGACGACTCGGCGGGTCTGACCGCCGAAGCGAGCGAGCTGATCGAAGACAACTACTACCGCTCCGTCCCCCAGGACGAGCTGATCGACTCCTCCCTGCAGGGCATGGTGCGGGGGCTGCGCCGCCACTACCGCGACCGCTTCTCCGACTACTTCTCGCCGGCGATGCTGGCCCGCTTCAACGAAGAAATCGAGGGTCGCTTCTCGGGCATCGGCCTCAGCGTGACGGGCGTGAAGGACGGCCTGCGGGTCGTGCAGGTCTTCAAGAACTCGCCGGCGCAGCGCGCCGGGATCGAGGTGGGGGAGACGATCGTCTCGGTCGACGGCCGCTCCATAGCCGGCCTCGACTCGAACGCCGCCACGGCCCTGATCAAAGGCCCCGAAGGGAGTGAGGTGACGGTCGGCGTGCGGAGCCCCAAGGCCGAGAAGGTTCGTCAGGTGCACCTCACCCGCGCCCAGATTTCGGTGCCTGTCGTCAGCGGCAAACTGGAGAATGTGGACGGCCGGAAGCTCGGCTACGCGCGCCTTGCGACCTTCAGCGAAGGCGCTCACGAGGCGCTGCGACGGGCGGTCCGAAAGCTGCAGAAAGGCGGGGCGCAAGGGCTGGTGCTCGACCTGCGTGGCAACGGCGGAGGCCTGCTGGAGGAGGCGGTGCTGACCGCGAGCGTCTTTCTGCCGGAGGGCGAAACGGTGGTCTCCACCGAGTCGCGCAGCCAGGGTCATGCCGTCTACGAGACCAAGGGCGGCAACCTGCCGCCGTTGCCGACGGTCGTCCTGATCGACCGCAATACCGCCTCTGCGGCGGAGATCCTCACCGCAGCGCTGGCCGACGACGCCGGCGCGAAGACGGTCGGCACGCGCTCATTCGGCAAGGGCGTGTTCCAGCAGGAGATCGATCTCTCCAATGGCGGCGCGCTGAAGCTGACGGTTGGCGAGTACTTCACGCCGGATGGGACCAACCTGGCCGGCAAGGGAATCCACCCGGACGTGCCCGCCAGCGACGTGCCCGGTACGGCTCGCGACGAGGCGCGCGAACGTGCCCTGGACGTGCTCGCAGCGCGCCGATGAGCTTCCGCTGTGCCTTTTCCCTGTTATGTGCCGGCAAGGAACAGCGGAAGGTGCTCCTGTGACTCAGCCTGACTGGCGCCAACATCGGGCACGGCAACGCAGGCGCGGCCGAGGGCGCAGGCAGGCCGTGCCCAAGACCGCCCGGGACGCGGTCGAGGCGCTGCTGCGCGAGGAGCTCGGCGGGCGCGGCTTCCGCGCCTCGCTGGAGCTGGAAGCCGGGGAGGCGGCGGGTGCTGCCGAGACCCGCACCGGCCCGCGCCGCGATCTGACCGAGCTGCCGACCTTCACCGTCGACCCGGCGACCGCGCGCGACTTCGACGACGCGGTCTCCGCGCGGCGGGAGGGGGACGCGATTCGCCTCTGGATCCACATCGCCGACGTCGCCGCCCACGTGCCACCGGGCTCGCCGCTCGACCGCGAGGCGGGACGCCGCGCCAACAGCACCTACGCTCCGGGCACCGTCGAGCCGATGTTGCCGCACGCGCTGAGCGAGCAGGCGTGCAGCCTGGCGCCGGGAGTCGAACGCCTTGCCGTGACCGCGGAGATCGAGCTCGGCTCGGGCGACAAGCCCGGCTCGGCGAGCTTCTACCGCAGCCGCATCCGCTCGGATGCGCGGCTCGACTACGACCGGCTCGACCTGGTCTTCTCCGGCCGCGCCGCGGCGCCGGAGGCAATCGCGGAGCCGCTTGCGGTCGCGCGCGAGGCGGCGGCGGCGCTGGGGGAGCGGCGCAGCGCGACCAGTCTCGACGTCGAGTCCTTCGAGCCCGAGTTTCGCTTCGACTCCGACGGCAACGTGGTCGCCGCCCGCTCCGTCACCCAGACCGAGGCGCACCGGCTGATCGAGCGGCTGATGATCCTCGCCAACGAGCAGGTGGCCCAGTTGCTGGAGCACAAGCGCGTGCCGGCGGTCTACCGGGTCCACGCCCGCCCCGACCCGCCTCGAATCGAGCGGCTGATCGCCCAGCTACACGACCTCGAGATCCCCACGCCGCCGCTGCGCGGGACGGCGGCGCCAGGCGAGGCGGCGGAGCTGGCGGCGGAGGCGAGCCGCCTGGTAGTGCGGGAGGCGGCGCGACGCGGGCACGGCCGGGCCGCGTATACATCGCTCGTGCTCCGCTCCCTCAAACAGGCCCAGTACAGCGAGCGCAACAGCGGCCACGCCGGGCTCGGCAGCGCCGCCTACTGTCATTTCACCTCGCCGATCCGCCGCTACCCGGACCTGATCGTCCACCGTGCCCTACTGGCGGCGCTGGGCGAGGGGGAGCCCGCGCCCAGCGCCGCGGAAGCGCGGGAGGCGGCCCGGCACTGCAGCGAGCGAGAGCGCGATTCGATGCGGATCGAGCGCACGGCGGATGACATCTGCGCCGCCTTCCTGCTCGAGCGCGAGCTGCGTGAGAGGGGCGCGGATACGAGGTTCGAGGGCGAGGTGTCGGGGCTGATCCGGGCCGGGGCTTTCGTCGCCTTCGGCGGCGAGCTGGGCGACGTCTACGAGGGCTTCCTGCCGGCTCGTCGCTTGGGGGTCGAGCGATTCGAGCTGAACGAGACCGAGACCGCGCTGGTCGGCGCCGAGTCGCAGCGCAAGCTGCGGCTCGGGGACCAGATATCCGTCCAGGTGAGCGGGGTCGAAGCAGCGCGCGGGCGAGCCGATCTCGTGCCGGAGGCCTGAGGCATGGCGAAAAAGGCGAAGAGGAAACGCGAGCCGGCCTCCGGCGACGTCGCCACCAACCGCCGCGCCCGGCACAAATTCGAGCTGATCGAGAAAGTCGAGGCGGGGATCGTGCTGCGTGGCTCTGAGGTCAAGTCGCTGCGCAACGGCAAGGCGCAGATGACCGATGCCTATGCCGTGATCGACGACGGTGAGGTCTGGCTGCGCAACCTCCACATCCCGCCCTACGAGCCGGCCAGCCGCGAGAACCACGAGCCAGAGCGGCCCCGCAAGCTGCTCCTGCACCGGGCGGAGATCGAGCGCCTCGTCGGCAAGACGGCGGAGCGCGGCCTGACCCTGATCCCGGCCCGGATCTACTTCAAGGGCTCCCGGGCGAAGGTGGAGCTGGCGCTGGCCCGCGGCAAGGAGGGGCGCGATCGTCGTCGCGAGATCGCGGACCGCGACGTGCGGCGCGAGGTCGAGCGCGAATTCAAGGGCAGAATGAGGTAGCTTCGCGTCTATGGCTGACTTCGTCAGCGACAACATCGAGTACTTCGTGGCCGGGCTGGTCGTGGCGATCTTGCTCTTGTTGCTCGTGATCAGCGTCGCCCAGCGCCGCAGCAAGGACCAGCGCAAAAAGGGCGGCGCCGGCAAGCCGCCACCGCCACCATCGACTCCTTTGGCTCCGCAGCAGTCCGCGCAGGTGCAGCCGGAAAAGGGCGCGGCTCCCCCGCCCCCGCCCGCGCCCCCCTCGGGGAAGCCGTTGAACGCCAGAGAGAAGCGCAAGCAGGCGCGCTTGCAGCAGCGTGCCGCCCGCGCCGAGCACCGCAAGCGGCGCCAGGAAGAGGCGAAGCGGCGCCGCGAGGAACGGACCCGGAAACGAGCCGAGCGTCGCCATAAGCCCGCCGGGGCCCGCGGCTCCAGCCGCCGGGCGAGGAAGCAAGCGGCCAAGGCGGAACGCGAGATCGCCGCAGCTCGTGCCGCCCAGGAGCGGGCGCTGTACGAGCAGCAGGCTGCCGCGGGCATCGCCCAGCAACCGGTTCAGGCGCAGCCTGCCCAGGCGATGCCGCAGGTACCGCCCCCCGTGCCGCCGCAGACGGCGCCTCCGCCGGTGCCGCCCGCCCCCGCAGCCGCCGTCTCCCCACCGCCGCCGACTGTGCCCCCGCAAGTGGGAGCGCTGCCAGCGCAGCCCGCCGTCCCGCCGCCGGAGAGCGGTTACGACCCGGCCGCCGCCGAACAGCGGGTGCAGGACAAGGTGGCCGAAATACAGCGGGAGGAGGAGCGGATCCGGGCCGAGGCCGATCGCCGCATCGAGGAGGCGGAGCGGCTGCAGCGCGAGGCGGAGGAACGGCGCGTGCGCGCCGAGGCCGGGCAGACTACGCAGAGCATGGCTGCGGCCCCACCACCACAACCGGCCCCCGTCGCGCCGCCGACGCCGGATCTGCAGACGGCCGAACAGCGGCTGCAACAGCAGCGTGAAGCGCAGGAGCGCTCGCTCGAAGATGCCCAGGACCGCTTGCGTCAGATCGAGGAGAGGACCCGGGCCGCGGAGCGACGTGCCGCCGAGGCGGAGCGCCTCGCGAAGCTGAAAGCCGAAGAGGCCGAGCGCCAGGAGCGCCTGCGCGAGATCGAGGCCAGCGTCGCCCAGGCGGAAGAGCGCGCCCGCGAGGCCGAGCGCCGCGCCGCGGAGGCGGAGCAGGCCGTGCTCGGCTCGCTGCAGGACATGCCCCCAGCGCAATCGCCGCAGCCTCCAGCGCCGCCACCTCCCGCCCCGCAGCCGCCGCCCCCCCCGACGCCGCAGCCGGGTCCACCGCCTGCGCCGCCGCAACCGAGCCCGCAACCCGGGCCCCCCCCGGCGCCGCAACCGGGTCCACCGCCTGCACCGCCGCAACCCGGGCCGCCCCCGTCGCCGGGTCCAGAGCCGCCGGCCGCCACGCAGCAGGGGGAGACGATCGAGCTCAACAACATCAGCTTCGAGCAGTTACGTGCCAATGGGCTCTCGGTCACCCAGGCGACCCGCTTGCTCGCGCACCGCGAGCGCGTCGGGCGCTTCCAGTCGATCGACGAACTCGACGAGATCCCGGGGTTTCCGCGAGAGTTCGCGGAAGACCTGAAGCGGCGCTCACGGGTCTAGAGAGCCCATCCGGCAGGGCCTCCACTTAACTTTTTCCGAAGACAGCCAGCGGCTGTCCGCCGGCGTCGCCGCGGAAAAAGCACAAGACGTTCCGCCCCTGCCGGATGGACTCTTACAGGCCCACGGCTTCGATCAGCTTCAGCCAGACCTCGGACCGGGTCGGATAAGCCGCGACCGCGTGGCGTAGCTGCTTAAGAGGTACCTCTCCCACGATCGCGACCGTGGCTGCGTGGAGGAAGTCGGCCGTCTCGAAGCCGGTGAAGGTGGCGCCGACGATCGTCTCCCTAGTGCGATCGACGACCAGGCGAGAGGTTCCGCCGGTGCCTCGGCCGTAGAAGCTGGCGCCGGCGGTGCTGTCGGTGGGGACGTCGACCGCGCGGGCGTCGATTCCGGCTTCTTCCGCCTGGGCCAAGGTTTTGCCGGCGGCGGCGACCTGGGGATCGGTGAAGGTGACACGGGGCGAGCCGATGTCTTCGGCGACAGCCTCGACCTCGCGACCGAGCAGGTTCTCGGCGGCCACCCAGGCCTGATACTTGCCCATGTGGGTGAACAGCGCCCGTCCGTTGACGTCGCCGACCGCGTAGAGCCAATCGCGCCCTTCCACCCGTAGCCTGCCGTCCGTCTGCAAGAAGCCGTGCTCGCCGGACTCGACCCCTGCCGACTCGAGGCCGATTTCCTCGCTGCGGGGCTTGCGACCGATCGCGACGAGGATCTCCGCCGCCTCGACCCTGTCGCCGTCGTTCAACTCCACCACGACACCCGCCGCCTCGGCGGAGGAGACTCGCTCGGCGAGGATTCCGGTCCGCACGTCGATCCCGTAGGAACCGCGCAGCGAGGCGGCGACCTGCTCACCCGCGAAGGGCTCCTCGCGCGGCAGCAGCCGTTTCTCGCCCTCGACCAGGGTGACCGCCGTCCCGAGCGTCGACCAGGCCTGGGCCAGCTCGGAGCCGACCGGTCCGCCGCCGAGGATGACCATGCTCCGCGGCACTCGCTTCGAGGTCGTCGCGTCGCGGTTGTTCCAGGCGCGGACCGAGTCGAGGCCGTCGATCGGCGGCATCGCCGCGCCGCTGCCGGTCGCCACGACGACTGCCTTGCGCGCTGTCAGCGTCTCTTCGCCGACGACAACCTGCCGCTCGCCGTCGAGTCGCCCCTCGCCGCGAAACAGCTCGATGCCCCGTTCCTCCAGCCAGGGAAGCTGCCCCGAGTCGTCGAGGTCATGGATCACCTCGTCGCGCCGGTCGAGGACCGCCTGCGGGTCGAGCTCGCCGGTCACCGCCGCGGCGACACCCGGTACCCGGCGTGCCTCTGCCAGCAGCTCGCCTGGCCGCAACAACGCCTTCGATGGCATGCAGGCGTAGTAGGAGCACTCGCCGCCGACCAGGTGTTGCTCGACGATCGCGACCCGCAGCCCGCCATCCGCCAGTCGTCCCGCACAGACCTCTCCCGGGGCGCCCGCGCCGATCACGATCGCGTCGAATTCGCGCTCCGAGATCATAAATTTCGCGCTTCGCTCACGGCGCAATGAACCAGAGATGCACGCTTGCTCGCTCCGCACTCATGCGTTACACCGTACAATTGGAAGCACATAGCACGGGGGCGACAGGCTTCGACGCGGTCGGTCCGTGCGAACGGTTGCAGGTCGAGGTGGTCGGAGGCCTCGTTAAACACCGGCACCAACCAATACGTGCGGACCATGAGTTCGCCCTCGCTGCTTAGTTAGATCTAAGTGAGTGAGAGTCGGCCCTCTCCCGCCCGCGGAGAGGGGCACCGGCTTCAAATTGCGGGCTCACCCGGGCGGTTCGCCCCGTCCGCCAGGGGACATTTCAGAGGGCTTTGTCTTCCGTAGTGCCCGCCGGCGCGGACCCCGGAAGACGAGATTCAAGCGCCGGCTAAACCTGTAGAAGCCTTCGCGCTACGACCACGGACGCCGGTTCAATTCCGGCCGCCTCCATAAATCGGAGCTCTCAACCACCAACGCATCGCAGCCAGCCGAGCACCTCGGCGGCGTTGCGGTCGGGTGGGAAGACGGGGTAGAAGACCTTGACGATGCGGCCCGCTTCGGCGACGAAGGTGAGGCGCCTGTAGAGGACCATGCTCTCGGCCTCGAAGGTGGGTAGGCGCAGCGCCGCTGTCAGCTTCAGGTCATTGTCGCTCAGCAGGGGGAAGGGAATGTGCTCGCGCGCGGCGAACTCGCGCTGCTCAGCTGGCTCCTGTGCGCTGATCCCGATCACGGCGGCGCCGAGGCCGCGGAACTCCGCGAGGCTGTCGCGAAATGCGCAGCTCTGCGGCGTGCATCCCCGCGCTCCCGGGATGTCGTCCCAGCCCGCGGGCGACGGCCGGCCCGGCAACCCGGTGCGCGGATAGACGTAGGCGACGAGCCGCCCCAGCCCGAGCTGGGCCAGATCCGCGGTGTCTCCCTGCGTCGTCGGCAGCGCCAGCTCCGGCAACTGCATGCCGGTCAGGTGAGCGGCGGCGCCGTCGTCCTCGGGAACGGGTAGATCGGGCGGAAGGCTCCTGTAATCGCTCACCCGCAGATCGTCGCAGTCCGAGTGCAGGCGAGTTCGTATGGTGCAAGGCATGGGTCGCTACGTCGCTTTTCTGCGAGGCATGAATCTCGGCGGCCGCCGGATCACCAACGACGACCTCCGCGCGCATTTCGAGGCATTGGGGTGTGATGGCGTCTCCACCTTTCGCGCCAGCGGCAATGTGATCTTCGAGAAGGACCAGGCAGCCGCGAAGCTGACCCCGCACCTCGAAGCTGGCCTCGCCGATGCGCTCGGCTACGAGGTCCCGGTCTTCCTACGCTCGGCGAGGGATCTGCTGGCGATCGCCGCCCGCGAGCCATTCGACGCGCAGCTCGTCGATGGGTCGAAGGGCAAGGTCCAGGTGGCGCTGCTCGTGAAGAAGCCGCCTGCGGCAGCCGCGAGGAAGGCGTTGGCGATGTCGACCGACGCAGACCGCCTCGCGATCGAGGGCCGCGAGCTCTACTGGCTTCCAGAGGGCGGCATCTCCGACTCCGAGCTGGACCTGAGGGCGATCGGCGCCGCCCTCGGCATGACCACGATCAGGACCAAGGGCACGATCGACCAGATCGCCGCCAAGCACTTCTCTGACTGAACCTACGGTCGGCAGTTCGAGCGAGGAGTCGAGGCTCCTCTCCTGCAAGCTTGCGGAGGATGCAGATGCTCCAGGGAAGGGGACACCTGATCCCCTTCCACCGGTGCGTCCCATAGGGTCGGCCCGTGGGCGACGTCTTCTTCCTCGCGTTCCTGGCGGCGCTCTACCCGACCCTGCTGGCCGCGACGACGGTGATGCTCGTGCTGCCGCACCCGAAGCGGTTGCTGCTCGGCTACCTGCTCGGCGCGGCGATGACCAGCATCACGCTCGGCCTCGTGATCGTCTTCACGCTGCGCCACTCGGGCCTGGTGCACACGACGCAGACGACGCTCGGGCCCGGCGCCGACCTCGCCCTGGGCTGCCTGGCGCTGGCGATCGCCGTCGTGCTCGGCAGCGGGCGCGACCAGCGCCTTGTCGAGCGGCGGCGCGAGCGCAGGGCGGCGAAGGGCCCCTCGGGGCCGCCGCGCTGGCAGCAGGCGCTCGGTCGTGGCTCGGCACGGACCACCTTCGTGGTTGGGGCGCTCCTCACCCTGCCGGGCGCCACCTACATCACCGCTCTTTACCGCATCTCCGACGAGAACCTGGCCGATCCGATCACCGTCGCCGTCGTCCTCGCCTTCAACCTGATCATGCTGGTGCTGCTGGAGGTCCCGCTGCTCGCCTACACGATCGCCCCGGAGTGGACGCCGGAGGCGGTCGAGCGGTTCAAGCGGGCGCTGCGTGAGCGCGGGCGCGGATGGGCGGTGCGCGGAGCGGCGATCGTCGGCATCCTGTTGATCGCGCGCGGAATCGTCACGCTGCTCGTCTGAGCTTTGCCAAGCGGCGCCGCGGCACCTGAATCCCGATGGCAATCGCGACCGCAACCACCCTGGACGTCCACATGGGCGGCGAGCTGCTGTTCGCCGACGTTTCCTTCAAGCTCGAGCCGCGCGAGCGGATGACGCTCTCCGGTCGCAATGGCGCGGGCAAGTCGACCCTGCTGCGCCTGCTCGCCGGGGAGCTGGCGCCCGACTCCGGCAGCCTCGTCCTGCAGAAGGGCGCTCGCGTCGCCCTGCACGACCAGCGCCCGCCGCGCGGAGCCGCGGTCTCGCTCGGCGAGTACGTCTTCTCGGGCCGTACGGACATGTTGGAAACGGAGGCGGAGCTGGAACGGCTGGAGGCGGCGATGTCGGGCGGCGACGCCGGGGAGGAGATCCTCGGCGCCTATGCCGCCGCCCAGCAGCGGCTCGAGCACGGCGGCGGCTACCGCTGGCGCGACGGCGTGCTCTCCGTGCTGCGCGGGCTCGGCTTCGGCGGCGAGGAGAGCGAGCGCTCGCTCTCGACCTTCTCCGGTGGCGAGCTCACCCGCGCCTCGCTCGCCCGGGCGCTGGCCACCCGCCCCCACCTGCTGCTTCTCGACGAGCCGACCAACCATCTCGACATCCCCTCGCTCGAGTGGCTGGAGAAGTACCTGCAGGATCTCGACGCGGCGGTCGTCCTGGTTGCCCACGATCGCTGGTTCCTGGAGGCGGTCGGCACCTCGGTGCTGGAGCTGGACGCGAAGCGGGCACGTTTCTTCGCCGGTCCCTGGCACGCTTGGCGCAAGGAGCAGGCGGCCCGCGAGATCGCCCGTGGCAAGGCGATCGAGCGCCAGCAGGAGGAGATCGCGCGGATGGAGCGCTTTGTCGAGCGCTTCCGCTACAAGGCGACCAAGGCGCGGCAGGCGCAGTCGCGACTGAAGCAGATCGACAAGATCAAGCGCGAGGGAGTCGAGGCCGACCGGCGCGACCGGCGCAACCTGCGCTTCTCCTTCGTGCAGCCGGAGCGTCCAGGGAAGGTCGTGCTCAAGCTGGTCGGCGCGACGATCGAGGTGCCCGGCCGCACCCTGCTCTCCGATGCCCGCCTCGAAGTCGAGCGCGGCGAGCACGTCGTCCTCGTCGGCCCCAACGGCGCCGGCAAGACGACGCTGATCGAGACCTTGGCGGGGCAGCGCGAGCCGGCTGCCGGCTCTGTCCGGCCCGGCCACAACGTCAAAATCGGCTACCTCTCCCAGCATGCCGACACGGCGGTGGGGGAGGGGACCGTGCTCGACGCGGCGCAGCGGCAGACCGGCCTCAGCGGCCAGAAGGCGCGCGACCTGCTCGGCGGCTTCCTCTTCTCGGGCTCCGATGCTCAGAAGCAGCTGAGCGACATCTCCGGCGGTGAGCAGCGGCGCCTCTCGCTGGCGATCCTGGTCGCCTCGGGCGCCAACGTGCTGATCCTCGACGAGCCGACCAACCACCTCGACCTCGAGAGCCGTGAGGCGCTCGAGGACGCTCTCCTGGCCTTCGAGGGCGCCGTGATCCTCGTCTCCCACGACCGGGCGCTGCTGGAGGCGGTCGGCGCGCGCACCCTCGTCTGCGAGGACGGCGAGCTGCGCAGCCACCCGACCGGGTGGGCGACCTACCAGCGCGAGCGCGACGAACGGGAGGAGGCTGCCACGCTTGCGGCGCAGGCGGCAAAGCCGGCTCGCGCCGGCGGTAATCGCAACGCCGGTCGCGCGGCAAAGAAGGCGACGCGGAAGGCGGGCCGGCTCGCCGAGCGGATCGAGCAGGCCGAGGCCGAGCTGCGGCAGGTCGAGGAGGAGCTTTCGGACCCGGAAGCCTGGTCGAGCCCGGGGCGGGTCGAGCGGGCGGAAGAGCGCCACACCGCGGCCAAGCGGGCCGTGGCGAAGCTGTACGAGCAGTGGGAAGCGGCGGAGGGCGAGGTCAGCGCAGCGGGCGATCCAGGCTGACCCGCGCGCCCTTGCCTGGGGCGAGAGTGATGTTGCGTACCTTCACCTTCTCCGGTTTGGGATCCGGGGCGCTGAGATCGGCCCGCTCGAGGATCGCGCGCAGGACGACCCGCATCTCGTATTCGGCGAAGGCGGCGCCGATGCAGCGGCGCACGCCGCCGCCGAAGGGGATCCAGACATAGGTATCAGTCTTGCTGTCGAGGAAGCGCTCGGGGCGGAACTCCTCGGGGTCCGGGAAGAGGTCCTCGCGGTAGTGCAGCGCGGCGATCGCCGGCATGACGAAGGTCCCGGCGGCGAGCTCGTAGCCGCCGATGCTCGCCGGCGCGGTCAGCTTGCGCGCCACGTCGAGGATCACCGGCCGCGCTCGCAGCGTCTCCTTGATCGTCGCGTCGAGGTACTCGTCCTCGCCGGCCGCGAGCGACTCGCGCAGGCGCCGCAGCGCCCGCGTCGTTCGCAGCAGCCGCTCCATCGCCCAGGCCAGCGCGGTTGCCGTCGTCTCGTGCCCGGCGCCCAGCACGGTGACCAGCTCGTCACGCAACTCCTCGTCGCTCATCGGGCTGCCGTCGTCGTGGCGGGCGGCCAGCAGCAGCGAGAGCACGTCGTCGCGCTCGGCACCCTCGCGCTCGGCCTCGGTGCGCCGGATCGCGATCTCCTCGTAGATGAACTCGTCGAGCGCCTCGCGGGCGCGCAGGAAGCGCATCCAGGGGCTCCAGTGGCCGAGGTTGCGCCGCAGCGCCGGGAAGGCGGTGATCGCGTTGACGCGGCTGGCGAAGGTGTCGATCAGACCCCCGAAGCGGACCAGGCGAGCCTCGTCGTGGACGCCGAAGACGGCGCGCATGATCACCGCCAGGGTGATCCGCTGCGTGTGAGGCCGCAAGGCGAAGGGCTCGCCGACCGGCCAGCTCTCCATCTCCTGCAGGGTGGCCTCGCGGATCAGCTCCCCGTAGCGCTCGATCCGCTCGCCGTGGAAGGGCGGCAGCAGCAGCTTGCGCTGCTGCATGTGCGGGGCGTCGTCGAGGGTCAGCACCGAGTTCGGGCCGAGTGCCGGCTCCAGCACGGTCGCGTTGGCCTCACCCGCGTGGAACTGGGCGGGGGAGCCGGTGAAGACGGCTTTGACCAGGGCGGGGTCGGCGACGTAGACGACCTTGCCGAAGTACGGGAACGAGACCGTGAAGATGTCGCCGTAGCGGCGCTGGAGCTGGGTCAGGAAGCCGAGCGGCTCGCGCACGTAGCGGAGCGCTTGAGCGACCGCCGGTAGCCGCGATCCCGGCGGAAGCGGGTGCGCGGCCGTCGTGGCCGGGCGTGAAAGCGTCGCCTGCTCCATCTGCCGGGGACATTACGACATCGGCTGGCCAGACAGCCAGTGTCGCCCCAGGGCGCGGACCGGCTAGAAGACGATCGTGCGGGCGCCGTCGAGAAGCACCCGGTCGTCGAGGTGGGCCTTGACGGCACGGGCGAGGACGAGGCGCTCGACGTCGCGCCCGATTCGCCTCAGGTCGTCGACCTCGTCGCGGTGGCTGACCCTGACCACGTCCTGGTCGATGATCGGGCCCGCGTCCAGCTCCTCGGTCACGTAGTGGGCGGTGGCGCCGATCAGCTTGACGCCACGCTCGTGGGCTCGGGCGTAAGGATCGGCCCCGACGAAGGCGGGCAGGAAGCTGTGGTGGATGTTGATCGCCGGCGCCTCGACCCGGCGCAGGAACCCGGCCGAGAGGATCTGCATGTAGCGGGCGAGGACGAGCAGGTCGATCTCGCCGCCGAGCAGCTCCAGCACCCGCTCCTCGGCCGCCTCCCTGTTTCCCTCCTCAACCGGCACGTGGTGGTAGGGGAGGCCGAGCGAGGCGACCTGGTCGGCGTGGTCGGGGTGGTTGGAGACGACGGCGACCAGCTCGGCGCCGAGCTCGCCGCTGCGCCAGCGCCAGAGCAGGTCGGAGAGACAGTGGTCTTCGCGCGAGGCCATGATCGCCATGCGCTTGCGCTCGCTCGACTCGGCGAAGCGATGCTCCATCCGCAGCGGCGCCGCGATCTCCGCCTCGAAGCGGCGGTAGAGATCCGCCCGCTCCCCCTCCGGTGCCGGGTCGAACGCCATCCGCATGAAGAACCTGCCCTCGCGGCTGGAGTGCTGGTCGGCGTCGACGATGTTGCGACCGGCCTCGGCAAGGAAGCCGCTGACAGCGGCGATCAGTCCAGGCCGATCGGGGCAGGCGAGGAGGAGGCGGGAGGTGGGGGGCTGGCCGGCGATGGGCAGATGATCCCGGTTGACGCGCAGGATCGCGTTCATCGACCCGATCCGGGATCCGCGATTCATGCCTGAGCTAGTGCAGATCGGCACATCCGCGGTCGCTATGTGAGGGCGATCACCCTGCGGCGCAGCGAACCTCGCCACGGTTCCGCGCCGTGCTCACAAAACGCACATATTCCATCCCCATCCTTCTGATCGCCTTTGCCGTTCCGGCAGTGGCCATCGCCGCCCCCGGTGGCAGCGGTTCGTCGCAACGGATCGGCATCTCCGGCGCCGAGCCGGTCGAGGTTCCAATGCTGACCCGGCCGGCCGAGAGCTTCCGGCAAGCGATCCGCCTTCACCTGCACCGGATCAGGGTCGCCCGTCACGCGAGATTGCGACGCGAACGTCGCGAAGCGTTCGCAACCCTGCCGGGCGGCGTCTCATTGGCGACGCTGGAGGCGATTGCTTCTTGCGAGTCGGGCGGCGACCCGACTTCGGTTTCGAGCGACGGCAGCTATCGCGGCAAGTACCAGTTCAGTTACGAAACCTGGGCTTCGGTGAGTGGCTCAGGCGACCCGGCAGCAGCTACCGAGGAAGAGCAGGACTACCGCGCAGCTCTCCTCTACGCCGCTGCCGGCTCCAGCCCCTGGCCCGTCTGCGGCTGACCGTCGAGAGAGGAGCCGGGGGGTTCCCCACCTGGAACCCGCGTCGGTCGCTGTGCGAGGGCTCTTGCCTCGCCGGCTCACAAGTTCCCGGCGGGGAACCCCCCGGCTCCTCTCTTTGCAGCTGGCGGAAGGGCAGGGTGCTCCAGAGGAAGGGGGTCGGGTGTCCTCCACCGGAACTTGTGAGCCGGCGGGATCTGACTCCTTGCGAGCGATTCGACGCGGGTTCCGGAGGGGACGCCCGACCCCCTTCCTACGATTGCTCCATGAGTGACGAGGCTGTTCCTGCACCCGATCCCCAGGGGCCGAGCCGTAAGCCTCCCGCGGAGGCGATCGCTGAGGCGAAAGTGCGGGCGCCGACGCGGGGGAATCGGAAGCTGGAGCAGTTCCTCGATGCGGTCAACGGTGACGAGCAGGTGCGGGCTTGGTGGTACATGGCGCAGGTCCATGCCGAACGGCTCGGCATGTCGGACCACTCCTGGGTCCACACCCAGATCGTCCTCAACATCGCCCTGCGGCTGCTGCGCCTGCTGGTCAAGGCCGGGGTCGAGCCGGCGGTCGTCGCCGACCACGGGATGTCGGCGCGCGACGCGGAGGTGGTGGTCGCCGGCGGTGCCCTCCTGCACGACGTCGGCATGTCGATCCACCGCGCCGACCACGAGGCCTACAGCCTCTTCCTTGCCAGCGGCGCCCTGGAGCGGCTGCTCGCCGGGCCCTACCGCGAGCCGAAGCGGACGATCGTCGCGGCGGAGATCCTGCACGCGATCATCGGCCACCGCCGCCGCGGCGAGCCCTACACGCTGGAGGCCGGCGTGGTCCGCGTCGCCGATGCCCTTGACATGGCCCAGGGCCGCACCCGCATCCCGCTCGAGGCCGGGCAGGAGGGAATCCACTCGATTTCCGCCGCGGCGATCGACGAGGTGCGGATCGAAGCGGGGGAGGAGAGGCCGGTGCGGATCGAGATCGAGCTCAACAACTCGGCCGGCATCTTCCAGGTCGACGACCTGCTCGCAACCAAGATCCGCGGCACCCCATTGGAGGGCCGAGTGGAAGTCGCCGCGAAGATCGAGGGCGAGACGGAGAAGCGCCTGCTAACCGGTTTCAGGCTCGACTGACGGCTATCAGCCGTAGCGCTCGAGATCCTGGCGGCGCATTTCCTTGCGCTTCTCGAGCCGGCCCTGGATCAGCGACATGACGATGACCAGGATCGCGAAGAAGGCGATCACGCCGAAGCAGAAGAAGGTGACCGTCTTGTCGGTCGTCGGCCCGGCAAGGCCAACTCCGTTGTCGGCCAGCGCCGCAGGCGCAGCGACCAGCAGCATCGTCAGCGCCACAAAGAGAGCGGCGACGATCTGGCTGCGACGCGAAGAGCTCATCACGCTGGGCAATTTACCGCAACGGACGGCAGGCTCCCCCGCGAGCGTGAGGCAGGACCGCCCGGTCCTGCCTGTCGCCATAGGATGCTCGGCCAATGTCCGAGCTAGAGGCGCTGCTGCTGGGGATCGTCCAGGGGCTGACCGAGTTCCTGCCGATCTCCTCGTCGGGCCACCTGATCATCGTCCCGTGGCTGCAGGATTACACGTTCCTGCTCGACCACCCGCAGTTCAACAAGACCTTCGACGTGGCTCTCCACGCCGGCACGCTGGTCGCCGCGATCGCCTACTTCCGCCACGAGGTCGTCCAGCTGACGCGCGGGTTCGTCGAAGCCACCAGGCGGCGTGCGATCGAAACCCCCAACCAGCGGCTCTCGGTGGCGATCGCGGTCGGCACCGTGCCGGCGGTCATCTTCGGCGGTCTTGGCTCCGACTTCATCGACAAGCATCTCGGGGAGCCGTGGATGATCGCGATCCAGTTGATCGTCTTCGGCACCTTGCTGCTCTTCGCCGACCGCCTGCCGCAGCGCAAGTCGCTCGAACAGTCCTCGGTCAAGGACGGCCTCTACATCGGCCTTGCCCAGGTGCTGGCGCTGGCCCCGGGGACCTCCCGTTCCGGGATCACGATCACCGCCGCTCGCTACCTCGGCCTCGACCGCGACAGCGCCGCCCGCTTCTCCTTCCTGCTGCTGATCCCGATCGTCGCTGGGGCGACGGTCTTCAAAGCGGCGAGCGCAATTCACGATGGCCTTCCCAGCGGAGTCGCCGGCCCGATGATCGTCGGCACGATCGCCGCCGCGATCTCCGGCTACCTGGCGATCGCCTTTCTCCTGCGGCTGGTGCGAACCGTCAGTTACGCCCCCTTCGTCTACTACCGCTTCGCAGTGGGCATAGCCATCCTCCTGATCATCGCGACGGGCCTTCGTCCCGCGACTTTCTAGAAAGAGCAAGCGGCCCAGGGCAGGTGGGCCGCTTGCGACGAGAGAGGAGTCTCGTGAGGACTCCATCCTGCCCGCGCCACGACGGCCCCGGGTGAACATTTCGATAAGCGGGCACAAGGCTCCGCGCGGGTTCCCGCAAATTACGAGTTTCGTCTTGTAAAAATCCTGTGAAAGCAGGGGTTTCGCCCGGCGGTCCGACGGGCGGTGTGCATACAATCGCCCTGTCTTGACGGGTACTGGGCAGCTTCCTGGCACGCTGTGCCCGTCCGCCATAGCGGTGCTGCAAACGTGAACCCACAGCAGACCACCAGGCTCGCAGTCATCGACGACGACAGCGGTTTCGTAACCGTGCTGGCGAAGCGCACCGAAGCAGCGGGCTGGCAGCAGCGCACGCTCGGCGGAGCGATCCCGCCGGAGGAGCTGGTGGCGATGAAGCTGAACGCGCTGCTGGTCAACCCCGCGATCCTCGGCGGCGACGCCTGGGTCTACCTGGAGCGGGTCTGCGGGATGCTTCCCGATCTCGGCGTGGTCGTCTGCACCAGCCGCTCGACCGTGGCGCAGCGGGTTCGCGGCCTGCGCCTCGGAGTCGACGACTGGATCACCAAGCCCTGTCATCCCGAGGAGGCGATCGCCCGCCTCGAAGCGGTCTCGCGCCGCCGCCGCCGCGCCCGCCCCCAGGTCGAAGCGGGCCCCCTCGTCGCCGGCGAGCTGGAGATCCGCTCCGACCGCTTCCAGGCGTTCGTCGGCGATGTCAGCCTCGACCTGACCCGGCGCGAGTTCGAGTTGCTGCAGCTGCTCGCCGATTCACAAGGGCAGGTGCTGGAGCGGGAGGCGATCTACCAGCGGGTCTGGGGCTACGCGATGGCCCACGGAGACCGCTCGGTCGACGTCTTCATCCGCAAGCTGCGCCAGAAGCTGGAGAAGCTCTCGCCGGGCTGGAGCTACATCCACACCCACTTCGGAGTCGGCTACCGCTTCGATCCCGAGCCGGCCGACGGCAGCGCCCTGCCTGTCCCCGCCGCGGCAAGTGAGCCGGTTCCGCACCCAGCTCACGGCGATTTGACCGTCGCCTAGCGCCAGCTGCCCCCTTTACATCTTTTTCACATCCTCGATACAGCCAGGTAACAAGCTGTCGCCGGGCCGCTGAGAGTGTGGCGGGCGAGGCCGGTCTCTGGGCCGGCTGCCGGAGTGAACAAACGAGAAGGAGACAGAGTGACTAGCTCTAAGTGGCTCATGGTCATCGCCTCCGCAGCCGTCCTGGCGCTGGCTGTTGCGGCGTGTGGCAGCAGCGACGATGAAGCGACCGGTGGTAGCGGCGATCTTTCGGGCTCCATCAGCATCGACGGATCGAGCACCGTCGCCCCCCTCACCGAAGCGATCGCCGAGGAATTCCAGGCGGAGAACCCGGATGTGAAGGTCTCCGTGGGGACCGCTGGAACTGGCGGCGGCTTCGAAAAATTCTGCGCCGGCGAAACCGACATCAGCGATGCTTCACGCGCGATCGAGCCCGAAGAGGAAGAAGCCTGCAAGAAGGGCGGGATCGGCTATGAGGACGTTCACGTCGCCACCGACGCCCTGACCGTGATGATCAACAACGAAAACCCGGTCAGCTGCCTCACCGTCGACCAGCTCAGCGCCGTCTGGGGCCCGGATTCGAAGATCTCCAACTGGAGCGAAATCCCCGGCCTGAAAGAGGAATTCGACGAGGAGCTGGCGCTCTTCGGCCCCGGCACCGACTCCGGCACCTTCGACTACTTCACCGAAGAAATCAACGGTGAAGAGGGAGCCACCCGCAAGGACTACAACAACGTCGGCGAGAACGACAACGCCACCGTGACCGGCGTCGAGGGCTCGCCCGGCGGCATGGGCTACGCCGGCTTCTCCTACTACACGGAGAACGAAGGCAAGCTCAAAGCGCTCGAAGTCGACAACGGCAAGGGCTGTGTCGGGCCCTCGGTCGAAACGGCCCAGGACGGTTCCTACTCACCGCTCAGCCGGCCGCTGTTCGTCTACCCGAGCGACGCCGCGCTGAAGAAGCCGGAGGTCAAAGCCTTCGTCGACTACTACCTCGCGAACGTCACTGACATCGCCGAAGCGGTCGGCTTCGTGCCGCTGACCGAAGAGCAGCTCGAAGAGTCGGAAGCGGCCGCGACGAAGGCCGGCGCTTAGCGCCACTCTCACGGGCGTGATCGGCACTGGCGGCAGCGGGGCCTCGGGGCCGGCAGGGAATCTTCCCAGCCGGCTCCAGGCGCCGAGCCGCCGCTACGGGGAGAAGGCGATCCAGGCGGTCCTCGCCCTCTGCGGCATCCTCTCGGTGCTGACCACGACGGCGATCGTCATCTCCCTGGTCGGGCCGACGATCGGCTTCTTCGAAGTCGTGCCGATCGGCGATTTCCTCTTCGGCACCGATTGGACGCCCCAGTTCGAGCCGCCCAGCTTCGGCGTGCTGGCGATAGTCGCCGGCACCCTCAACGTCACCCTCTGGGCGATGTTGTTCGCGATCCCGATCGGCCTCGGGTCGGCGATCTACCTGAGCGAGTACGCGACTCCGCGGGTGCGCAGGACGCTCAAGCCGACCCTCGAGATCCTCGCCGGCATCCCCACGGTGGCGATCGGATTCTTCGCCGTCACCTTCATCCTGCCGCAAGTCATCCAGCCACTCTGGCCTGGTGACCTCTTCGGCGGAGCGGTCGGCAAACCGTTCATAGCGCTTGCCGCCGGGCTTGGCATTGGCCTGATGGTCGTTCCGATCATCGCTTCGATCTCCGAGGACGCGATGTCCGCCGTTCCCCGCGGTCTGCGCGAAGGCGCCTACGCGATGGGTGCGACGAGAATGGAGGTGTCGACCAAAGTCGTCTTCCCGGCGGCGCTCTCGGGCATCGTCGCCTCGATCGTGCTGGCGATCTCACGGGCGCTGGGCGAGACGATGATCGTCGTCCTCGCCGCCGGTTCGACCCCCAACTTCACCCTCAACCCCGTCGAAGCGATCCAGGCGATGACCTCCTACATCGCCGTCACCGCGACCGGCGACATCCCCGCCGGCTCGATCAGCTACAAATCGGTCTTCGCGGTCGGGACGCTGCTCTTCCTGATCACCCTGGCCATGAACGTGGTCAGCATCAGGCTGGTCCGCAAGTACCGCGAGGTCTACGAGTGATGGCTGAGCCGGGCGTAGCTGCCCCGCGCAGCCGGTTGGCGGTCGCCGGCGCCCGGGCGACGACGCGAGCGACGCTGAGCAACCAACCGCGCAGCGACGTGATTCGCAACGTGATCTTCGCCGCGCTGCTCCTGCTGGCGATCCTGATCGCCCTGGCGGGATTGATCGCCCTGCTCGTCCAGGCCTTCGTCAAAGGAGCCCCGGCGCTTAGTCCGGACCTATTCACCAATGGCCCCTCGCGCATTCGCCCTGAGAGTGCCGGTTTCCGCCCCGCAATCCTCGGTTCGCTGGAGTTGATCGCCGGGGTGATCGCCTTCGTTGTGCCAGTTGGAGTTGGTGCAGCCCTCTACCTGGAGGAGTACGCGGACAAGACCCGCTGGTGGAACCGGCTGATCGAGGTCAACATCCAGAACCTGGCGGCGGTTCCCTCGATCATCTACGGCATCCTCGGGCTCGGCTTCATCGTGCGCGGGCCGCTCGACCTCGGCTTCGTCCTCGCCGCCGGCTCGCTGACGCTGGCGCTGCTGGTGCTGCCGATGGTGATCATCGCCGCCCGCGAGGCAATTCGCGCCGTTCCCGACTCGATTCGCCAGGGCTCACTTGCTCTCGGCGCCACCAAGTGGCAGACGATTCGCCGCCAGGTTCTGCCTGCCTCGGTCCCGGGGATCCTCACCGGGATCATCCTCGCGGTTTCGCGGGCGCTGGGGGAGGCCGCGCCGCTGCTCCTGGTCGGGGCCGCGGCGTTCGTCACCTTCGATCCGCAGCCGTTGGGCAGCGATCGCTACTCGGCGTTGCCGGTACAGATCTACAACTACGCGACCCAGCCCCAAGAGGAGTTCCGGGCGCTGGCCGCGGCGGGCATCATCGTGATGCTCGTCGTCCTGCTGGCGATGAACTCGGTCGCGATCTGGCTACGAAATCGTTACGAGCAGCGGTGGTAGGTGATCTATTGTGAGCGAGCGGATGGCCCAGGACGAGAGCAGAGCTGAGACGGGGCGAGCGGGCCGCGAAGCAGCCGCCGAACGGGCGTCGATTGCGGTGCGGCCGGGGGAATTCCGCCAAGGCGGCTCCGGCAAGCGGGAGAAGGTCTTCGAGTTGAAGGACGTCGAGGTCCTCTACGGCGGCGTGTCCGCGGTCAAAGACATCTCGCTGGACATCCATCGCAACGACATCACCGCGATGATCGGCCCCTCGGGCTGCGGCAAGAGCACCCTGCTGCGCTGCTTCAACCGCATGAACGACCTAATTCCCGGCGCCGAGGTGCGCGGCGACCTGCTCTACCACGGCGAGGACCTCTACGGCCAGACAGTGGACCCGGTCCAGGCCCGCAAGCTGATCGGGATGGTCTTCCAGAAACCGAACCCCTTCCCGAAGTCGATCTACGACAACGTCGCCTTCGGGCCGCGCGTCCTCGGCGAGAAGGACGGTCTCGACGAGAAGGTGGAGAACGCCCTGCGCGGGGCGGCGCTCTGGGACGAGGTCAAGGACCGCCTCGACAGCAACGCCTTCGGCCTCTCCGGCGGCCAGCAGCAGCGCCTCTGCATCGCCAGGTGCATCGCGGTCCAGCCCGACACGATCCTGATGGACGAGCCCTGCTCGGCGCTCGACCCAATCTCGACCGGCAAGATCGAGGACCTGATGATCGACCTGAAGAGCGAGTTCTCGATAGTCATCGTCACCCACAACATGCAGCAGGCAGCGCGGGTCTCGGACCGCACCGCCTTCCTGATGGTCGAGCTGGACGCGGACGAGGGCGACCGCTGGGGCCGCCTGGTCGAGTACGACGAGACGGAGAAGATCTTCACCAACCCCGCCGACCGGCGCACCGAGGACTACGTCTCCGGCAAGGTCGGCTGAGGCCTCCGATGGCCGAGCAAACCAGGGTTCACTACCAGGAGGAGCTGGACCAGCTCGAGGCCAGCGGCCTCGGCGGCCTCGACTTGGTCAGCGATGCGCTGGCCCGCACCTCGGAGGCGATCGAGCACCAGGACGTCGAGCTGGCACAGCTGGTCATCGCCGACGACGATCGCATCGACGGCCGCTACCTGGAGGTCCACCAGAGCCTGATCGCCCTACTCGCCACGCAGTCGCCGGTGGCGACCGACCTGCGGCTGATCTCGGCGCTGCTGCATGTGCTGAAGAGCATCGAGCGAATGGGCGATCAGTGCGTGAACATCTGCAAGATGATCCCGCTGACCGGCAACAAGCCGCCGGCAGACGAGGAGATGCTGAAGCTGATCCTCGCCATGGGCAAGCAGACGCGGACGTTGATCAGCCAGTCGAAGCGGGCCTTCGAAGAGCGCAACGTGGAGATGGCGCGCGACCTGGTCCGTCAGGACGACGTGGTCGACGACCTCAACCGCCAATGCTTCGGCCTGGCGCTGGAGATCGGCGAGGACGCCGACACGCGAGAGTGGGCGATGACGATGCTGCTGGGGGCACGGGCGATCGAGCGGATTGGCGACAACGCGGTCGACATCGGCGAGCAGGTCGCCTTCGTCGTCACCGGGCTGTTCCGGGAGTTCGAGGACGCGTCGCATCCGAACGAGTAAGCGGGATGTGGGGTATCCCCCTGCGTAAACCCGCATAGGGGGCAGCCTTACGGGTTCTTACCGGGGAGGGCTCCAATGTTTCCGCAGGGGGATACCCCACATCCCGCTCATTGGTCCGGGATTGAGATCCGACGAGCTTGGGAACATGCAAGGAATCCCGGGATGCTCTGCGCCGCCATTGATATTGGGTCGAATACGACGCGCTTGCTCGTGGCGGAGCCCGTGGATGGGCAGTTGAAGAAGGTGATGGAGCAGCGGGCTTACACGCGGATCAACAAAGCGATCCGCGATTCGGGTGAGATTCCGGCCGAAAAGGCTGCTGAAGTCGCAGAGGTCGTTGCGACGCAGGTTCGACTTGCCCGCGAGCTCGGGGCGGAGACGATCCGCTCGGTCGCCACCGCCGCGATCCGCGAAGCCAGCAACGGCAAGGCGGTGGCGGGGGCGATCGGCGAGGCGTCCGGGGTCCCGGTCGACATCCTCGAGGAGGAGGAGGAGGGACGGCTCTCCTTCATCGGCGCCACCAAAACCCTCGGGCACCCGGTCGACGGCCGGGTTGGCGTCGTCGACGTCGGCGGCGGCTCGACCGAGGTCATCCTCGGCACGGTGTCAGGCGGCGTGCAGGAGGTTCGCTCCTGGCGCGTCGGCTCCGGCGTCCTGGCCGATGAGCTGATCGCTTCCGATCCGCCCTCGGCGGCAGAGATCCGCAAGGTGCGCGACCGGGTCGAGGACATCTTCGCCGGCGTGGAGGTCGAGCAACCCGCACAGGCTGTCGCGGTCGGTGGTAGCGCGACCTCGCTTCGTCGCCTGGTCGGTGCGGTGCTGGAGTACGAGACCTTGGAGCGGGGAATCCGGGTCCTCGCCTCCGATGCGGCCGCAGACGTGGCGCGGCGCTTCGAGCTCGACCCCGAACGGGTCCGCATCCTGGCGACCGGCGTGCTGATCCTGGAGAAGGTCTCGGAGCTACTCGGCCAGCCGCTGCAGATCGGCAAGGGGGGACTGCGCGAGGGCGTCGTCCTCGACCAGCTAAACGGCGACGCCAACGGCTCCTCGCCCGCCCGCCTTGCGGCCTAGAGCCACCCGGTAGGGGTTCCACTTAACTTTTTTTGAAGACAGCGGGTGGCTGTCCGCGCTTGCCGCCGCAAAAAAAGTACAAGACGTTCCACCCCTACCGGGGTGGCTCTAGGCTGACTACGTGGCGCGTGCCCGAGATGTCCCTGGACTCGATTGTGAGGAGTCGTTCTCAGCTTCAGCGGCGCGCGTGGTCGAGGTGCGTGCCGCCGAGGTCTTCGAGCACTCTGCCGGTGTCCTCGACATGGGTGAGATCGAGCGGGTGCACGACATGCGGGTGGCTACGCGGCGCTTGCGTGCTGCTCTAGAGGTCTTCGAGCCGTGCTTTCCACCCAAGCGCCACCGCAAGGCACTGAAGCGGGTGAAGGCGCTGGCCGACGCGCTCGGCGAGCGCCGCGATCGCGACGTCGCAATCGAGTTCCTCGAGGGGTTCGCGAGCGAGGCGCCCGAGGGCGACCAGGCGGCCGTAGCCGCGCTGATCGAGCGACTGCGCGACGAGCAGCGGCGGGCGAACGGGGAGCTGGCCCCTTATCTTGCCTCCAAGCGCCTGAAGAAGCTGCGCCGCCGCCTGCGCAAGCTGGCAAAGGCGGCGAGGTTGTGAAGGCACGCCGGGTGGAGGGCCTCGACCCGGCGGCGCCGCTGCGTTCCAACGCGGAGCGGATCGTGCGCACGAGGCTGGAGGAGCTGCACTCCTTCGCCCCGACCGCGCTCGAGCCTTCGGCGTCGATGGCGCAGCACGACATGAGGATCGCCGCCAAGCGACTGCGCTACCTGTTGGAGATCGCCGGGCCCTGCTTCGGTCCCGAGGCGAAGGCGGCCCGGGACGCCGCCAAGCGACTGCAGAGCGTGCTCGGCGACATCCACGATTGCGACGTGATGCTGCCCCGTGTCTGGGGCATCGAGTCGTTGCGGGACCTGCTGCGCACCCGCCGCGAGCTGCTCTTCCGCCAGTTCAGCGAGCTCTGGCGCGACGAGCTCGAGCAGGGAGCCTGGGCGGCGCTCGAGCGGGCCTTGCTCTCTGCCGGCGGGCCAAAAGGCGGAGCCGGGGTCGACTTTTAGGCCAGTCGGCTGCGGTTCACGGGATGTTTACCGGCTGATCTCGGTTGGTTCACATGTTTTCCCTGCTCAGGGGCGAATCTGGGAGTGACCAGAGGAATAGAGAGAGGAAGGCACCGATGACTTCCGGGATTCTCTGCCGGCCCGACGCGGACCACCTGGCGCTCGGCGAACGCGCCGCGAGCGGGCAAGCCGCTTCCCGGGCCGCCTGAGGCCCGGGGACGCGCGAGGTGCCTCAGTACGATGGCCGGATCGACGATCCGGCTCTTTACTTCAACCGCGAGCTTTCCTGGCTCGACTTCAACCAGCGGGTTCTCGAGCTGGCCGAGGACCCGGAGGCGCCGTTGCTGGAGAGGTTCAGGTTCTGCGCGATCTATGCCTCCAACCTGGACGAGTTCTTCATGGTCAGGGTCGCCGGTCTGTTCGACCAGCTCGACGCCGGGATCGACGCCCGTGGGCCCGACGGCCTTGCCTCCAAAGAGCAGATCGATGCGATCCAGGCGCGGGTATTGGAGCTCGACACGCGCCTGCACAGCTGCTTCAACGGGACGCTGCGCCCGGCGCTGGAGGAGCAGGGGGTGCGCATCGTCTCGCTCGAGACGGCAAGCGAGTCGGAGCGACGCGAAATCGACGTTCGCTTCCACGAGCAGGTCTTCCCGGCGCTGACCCCGCTCGTGGTCGGGCTCGGGCGCCCCTTTCCCTACATCTCCAACCTCTCGCTCAGCCTCGGCGTGCTGCTGCGCGACCCCGAGAGCGGCACCGAGATCATCGCCCGGGTCAAGGTGCCGAAGGAGCTTCTTGGCCGTTTCCTGCGGGTGGGGGAGCGAAACGACGTGTTCGTGCCGCTGGAGGAGGCGATCGCGGCGAACCTCGACGCGCTCTTCCCCGGCGCCGAGGTGGTCGACCACGGCTACTTCCGGGTCACCCGTGACGCCGACTTCACGATCAGCGACGAGGCCGACGACCTGCTGCAGGCCGTCCAAGACGAGCTGCGCCGGCGCCGCTTCGGCGAGGTGGTGCGGCTCGAGGTGGCGGCGGGCATGAACCAGAAGCTGCGCGGCCAGCTGATCGACGCGCTACGGCTCGAAGACCGCGAGGTCTACGACGTCGACGGTCTGATCGATCTCGCCGACCTGGGCGACGTCGTCGACGCCTCGGGCCACCCGGAGCTGCGCTACGAGCCCTGGTCGCCGGTAACGCAGCCTCGCCTGCAGGGCGAGGACGACGAGCCGGTCGACATGTTCGCCGCGATTCGGCAAGGCGACATCCTCGTCCACCATCCCTACGACTCCTTTGCCAGCTCGGTCGAGCGCTTCGTCGTGCAGGCGGTCGCCGACCCCGACGTGCTGGCGATCAAGCAGACGGTGTACCGGACCAGCGACGACTCGCCGCTGGTGCCGGCGCTGATCCGCGCTTCCGAACGCGGCAAGCAGGCGGTCTGCATGGTCGAGCTGAAAGCCCGCTTCGACGAGGAGGCGAATATCCACTGGGCGAAGTCGATGGAGGAGGCCGGCGTCCACGTCGTCTACGGCATCCCGGGGCTGAAGACGCACGTCAAGGCGATCCTCGTCGCCCGCCGCGAGGGCGATCGGGTGCGCGAGTACGTTCACATCGGCACTGGCAACTACAACCCGACCACTGCCCGCACCTACACCGACCTCGGCCTCTTTACGGCCGACCCCGAGATCGGCGCCGACGTCGCCGAGATGTTCAATTTCCTCACCGGATACGGGCGGCCGGCGGGGTATCGCAAGCTGCTGGTCTCGCCGACCACGATGCGCGATCGCATCATCGCCGAGATCGAGTCGACCGTCGAGGCGCACCAGGCCGGCCAGGAGGCACGGATCGCGCTGAAGATGAACGCGCTGGCCGACGCCCGCTGCATCCAGGCGCTGTACGAGGCGTCGCGGGCGGGGGTGCGGGTGGACCTCAACGTGCGTGGCATCTGCTGCCTGCGGCCCGGCGTGCCGGGCGTCTCCGAGAACATCCGCGTCGTCTCGATCGTCAGCCGCTTCCTCGAGCACTCGCGAATCTACGCCTTCCACCGCGGCGAGGAGACCCGGGTCCTGACCGGCTCGGCCGACCTGATGCCGCGCAACCTCGACAGTCGGGTGGAGCTGGTGACCCCGATCGAGGACGAGGGTTTGCAGGGGGAGCTGCTCGACGTGCTGGAGCGCTGCTTCGCCGACAACGTCAACGCCTGGGAGCTCGACACTAACGGCATCTGGTCCCGCCTCGTCGCGCCCGCCGGGGAGCGGCGCAGCGTGCAGGAGGAGCTGCGCGAACGCCACAGCGCGCGGGCCGGCGAGCACCTCGCCGCGGCGCCCAGCTGACCCACGTCGGGACCGGCCCGACCACTAGGATTGGCCCGTGGTTCGCCTCTCGCTCCTGCCGCGTGACAGCGCCTTCTTCGACCTCTTCATCGAGGCCGGCCAGAACACCCTCCACGCGGCCCGCCTGCTCGACGAGATGATTGGGATCTGGCCCGACGGCGGCGATCTGCCGCGAGAGATCCTCAAGGCCGAGCAGGAGGGCGACCGGATCACCCACACGATCGTCAAACGGCTCAACTCGACCTTCGTCACGCCGATCGACCGCGAGGACATCTACGGCCTGGCGACGCAGATGGACGACATCGTCGACTACACCGAGGAAGCCGCCGACCTGCTCGGCCTCTACCAGATCGAAGCGCCGATGGCGCAAGCGCAGGCTCTGACCAAGGTCCTGGTCAGCTGCTGCGAGCAGCTCTCCGCCGGGCTCGAGCACCTGCGCGAGCTGAAGGACCTGGACCGCTACTGGATCGAGATCCACCGGCTGGAGAACGAGGGGGACCGGATCTCGCGCGACGCAGTCGCCTCGCTGTTCTCGAACGGGATCGACCCGATGGTGGTGATCCGCTGGAAGGACATGTTCGCGGTGCTCGAGAACTCGATCGATTCGACCGAGACCGCGGCCCAGATTCTCGAGGGGATCGTGATAAAGAACTCGTGACGGCCCCAGATCGTCGCCATACTGCGTCCTCGGTCGCTCGCGTGCAGAGCACGCCACGCTCCCTGCGTCCTTGTCTGGCAACGCCTGGGGCTCGTCACTTGTGAGTTCCGATGTCATCCTCGTCATCGTCGTCGGCACCGCCTTGGCCTTCGACTTCACTAACGGGTTCCACGACACGGCCAACGTCGTCGCCACCTCGATCTCGACCGGGGCGGCGCGTCCGCAGGTTGCGATCGGGATCGCCTCGCTGCTCAACTTCGTCGGCGCCTTCATCTCGATCTCGGTTGCCGCGACGGTGGCCAACGATGTCGTCGATGCGGCCGTGATCACGCCGACGATCGTCTTCGCCGGTTTGATCGGCGCGATTGCCTGGAACCTCGTCACCTGGTGGTTCGGCCTGCCTTCGAGCTCCTCGCACGCGCTGATCGGCGGTGTGGTCGGCTCGGCGGTCGCGGCGGCGGGCCTCGACGCGGTGTTCGCCGAAGGCCTGGTCGGCAAAGTGCTGATCCCGGCCGTGGTCGCTCCGCTGGTCGCCTTCGTCGTCGCGGGGATCGGCATCGGGCTCGCCTACCGGATCGTGGGGCGGCAGCGGCCCGGCCCGGTGACACGCGGCTTCCGCTACGGCCAGGTCGTCTCCGGTGGCCTGCTGGCGCTCGCCCACGGCACCAACGACGCGCAGAAGACGATGGGCGTGATCACCCTGGCGCTGATCGCCAACGGCACCCTGGGTGTCAACGCCGACCCGCCGCTCTGGGTGATCGTCTCGGCGGCGACGGCGATCGCGCTCGGCACCTACTTCGGTGGCTGGCGGATCATCCGCACGACCGGCAGCCGGATCATCAAGATGGACGCCGCACAGGGCTTCTCGGCGCAGGGGGCCGGCGCCGCGGTGATCCTCGCCTCGACCCACTTCGGCTTTCCGCTCTCGACCACGCACGTGATCAACGGTGGCGTGATGGGCGCCGGCGCCGGTAAGCGGATCTCCGCAGTGCGCTGGGGGGTGGCAGGCAACATCGTCGTCGCCTGGCTGCTGACCCTGCCGGCGGCGGCGGCGATCGGCGCCGCGGTCTACGGCCTGACGCGGATCTTCGGCACCGGTGCCCTGGGGCCGCTCCTGGTCACCCTGTTGGCACTGGGCCTCGTCGTGGCGATCTCGCGCGGCGCTTACAGCAGGGGACGCCGGTACCCGCCAATTGAGCCGATGACCGCGACGATCCTCCATACCACCGAGTTGCTGGAGACGGTTGTCGCCTCACTGGTCGCAGGCGTGGGAGTCACCGCGACCTTCTCCGTGGCGATCTGGGGCGGCGCTCGCTTCGTCGACCTCAGCCGCGGCGGCCGGCCGCTCGCAGCCGGGGCGGCGGCGGCGCTCGGCGGCCTCGCCCTGACGACGACGCTGGCCGCCGTGGTGGTTGGGATCGTCGTCATGACCAGCAAGTAGCGCGCGTAAGATTCTGGTGTGCGGAACTTGCGTAATGCCGCGATCGTCATGTTGCTCGCCTTGGTGGTGGCGTTCGCCCCTGCGGGGGGCAACGTGGCGGACGCGATCCTGACCGCGATCACGATGGGCTTCCTGGCCGCGATCGCCTGGACGGTCTTCGTGTTGAGCCGGCAGAACCAGCTCACGCTGACTGCGATGAGCGACGGCCGGCGGGCAATCCTCTACGCGGCCCTGGGCATGATCGCCCTGCTGATCGCCGGCAGCGACGAGCTCTTCGCGAGTGGCGGCGGCACCCTCGCCTGGATCCTCCTGCTCGGCGTCTCGATTGCGGCTATATGGCGCATCTGGCTCGAGGCCAACACTTACTGAAACGGCAGCGGCCGTGACTGAATTGTTTGCTTGAGCGCGCCACCCGCGCGCTTGGGCTTGGAACGGTCTGGGTGTGTCGCGCCAGGCCGTCAGCAGCTTTCGCAGGGAGGGCGGGACCGCCTCGGTCGAGCTGATCGCGACGGTTCCGTTCCTGCTGCTGGCGGTCCTGGTGGCGGCACAGGTCGGGCTTGCCGGGCAGGCATTGTGGTCTGCGGCGGTCGCGGCGCGAGCCGGTGCGCGGGCTGCCCTGGTTGGGGGTAACGCGACGACCACGGCACGACGGGCGCTGCCGCCGTCGATGCGGGCGGGGGCGGAAATCCATGAGGGCGATGCGGTCTCGGTACGGGTGTCGGTGCCGCGACTGCTGCCTGTGCTGCCGCCGGTCATGGTGGGAGCGACTTCTGGCCTTGGTGGATGACGTGGCCGATCGAGCAGACCAGGGGCGCAGGGAGCGTGTCGTGCTCTGCACGCGAGCGACCGAGGGCGCCGATATGCGCAGGTCAGGCGCGTCACCCGGTCAGGCGACGGTCGAGCTGGTGGCGGCGCTGCCGGCGCTGATGTTGGCCGGCCTCGTTGTCCTGCAACTGCTCGCGACCGGCTACGCGTTGACCCTTGCCGATGGCGCCGCCGAGGCGGGGGCGCTGGCGCTCGCCTCCGGCCGCCCGGCGATCACTGCCGCCCGTGACGCCCTGCCGGACTGGGCGGAGGACGGCGTCGACGTCTCGGTGCGGGGCGGACGCGTCACTGTGCGGCTGCGGCCGCCGTCGCTGTTGTCCGCGATTGCCAATCGGCTCGCTGTTACGTCCTCGGCGGCGGCGAGGCCGAGGTGACGCCTGCCTGGCCAGTTGTGCTCGTTACCGGAGTCGGTGCCGCCGGCGGTTCGAGGGCGGCTGCCGCGGCGCTCGCCTGCGCCGGTTCGGAGCCGGACCGCGCCAGCCTGCTGGTCGATCTCGATAGCGGGCGCGCGGCGCGTCCCGCGCTGATCGCCACCGCTGCTGCCCGCGAGCTGGAGGAGCGCCTGGCCATCCATCTGCCACAGGCGGCGGTGGCCTCGCGCGGGCAGATCTGCCGGCTCACCTTGCCAACCGAGCCGAATGGCCTCGACGGCGTTGGCGCCGCTCTGCCGGCCGTGCGCGACTCGGTCGCCGTCATCCACCTGCCACCGAGAGCTCTGCAGGCGACGCTCGGCGATCCGCGCATCCGGCCGACCGCCGTCCTGCTTCGTGCCGATCTCGCCGCCGACCGTGCGCTGACGGCGCTCGCGGTTCGCGACCTGATCGAGCGGGAGCTCCGGGTCGCTGTGCTCAAGCGGCCGCCGGGCTGGCTCGCGGCGCGCCGCGCCCTGCTCGGCGGGCTGCCCGGCAGATACGACGGGATTCCCGCTCGGGTGCGCGAGCGCCTCCTGGGGGATGACGTACCGCCTCGCATTTAGGCGGTGAAGCGCCCTGCTCAGGGCGTGGCCGCGTGCCAGGTGCCGACGTCCTTGAACCCCTCTCCGTTTGCATCGCCTCGCTTCGAGTCGTCGTCGAAGGTGTAGAGCGGCCGGCCTTCGAACGTCACCTGGCGCCTTCCGTCCGGGCGCCTGACGGTGCCGAGCGAGACGGGGCCGGTCGGCTTCACCCCGGCCGCCACGACCAGCGGATGCCAATCGGCGAGGCAGGAGCCCTTGCAGATGAATTTGCCGTGCTTCTCGGCGCTGAGCGTGTAGAGCGTGAGGCCGCTGTTGGCGGTGAGGACCGTGCGGCCGAGCGACTGGCTGTGTGCCTCCTTGACGACGCGCTTCGTCGCCGGTCGCGCGGCTGCGAGGGAGCTGAAGAGGCCGGCGGCGGCCAGGACGGCGACGATCGCGAAGATCGGGAGGGTCAGGGTGCGTGGACGGTGACTCTTGCGGAAGTGCGGCATGACGCTCCTTGGGGTCGGATTCCGGCTCGCTCGTTCTACGGACACGGTTCCAAGCGGGTTCGATCGCACATCTTTTCGTTTGAGCGCGCCACGGGTGCGTCCGTGCCCGGCAGGGTCGAGGCATGGGAGCCCGCAGGGAGGACGGACAGGCGCTGCTACTGGCGCTCGGTGGGGCCCTTGGGCTGATCGCTGCCGCATTGGCGTTGGTCGCGATCGCCGGCGCCGTGACCGGCAAGGGACGAGCGCAGCGGGCAGCGGACCTGGCGGCGATCTCGGCGGCACGCTCGATGCGCGACGACCTGCCGCGGCTGCTGGCTCCGCCGACGCTGCCGAACGGCTTGCCGAATCCGGCTCATCTGGAGAAGGTCGCATACCTGGCGCAGGCGCGGGCCGTGGCGGTCGGAGTGGGGAGGGCGAACGAGGTCGGCGCGGGGCGGCTGAAGGTCTCCTTTCCGGACGCGGATTCGTTCGCGCCGGTGCGGGTCAGGGCGGTGGTGACGGGCCGGCTCGACCTGGGCCGGGCCGGCAATGAGGGAGAGGCCCCCACCGATATCCGAGCCTCGGCGGTGGCCGAAGCTGCGGCACCGGCGAGCGGCGTCGGCCCGATGCCGTCGGTCGCCAGCGGGGGCGGCTACAGCGGCCCGCTCGTATATCGCCAGGGCGAGGGGATGCGTCCTGACGTCGCCGCCGCCTTCGACCGGATGGCGGTCGCCGCCACGCACGCGGGCTTTGGCCTCCTCGTCAACTCGGCCTTCCGCTCCGACGCCGAACAGGCTGCCCTCTTCGCCGCCCACCCGGACCCCCAATGGGTCGCGCCGCCCGGTCACTCGCTGCACCGCTGCGCGACCGAGCTGGATCTGGGGCCGGAATCCGCCTACGGCTGGCTGGCCGCCAACGGGGCTCGCTTCGGCTTCCTCCGGCGCTACTCGTGGGAGGCCTGGCACTACGGATATACGCGACCCCCGGCGCCATGTTCGGCTGCGGGCAACGCGGTCGGAGCGGTAGGAGGCGTCGCCGGGGCCGGTGGTGGCGACGGCACGGTCGCCGGCAGCGGCGGCTTGCCCTCCTTCGTCCCAGCTCGCTTCCGGGCACCGCTGCTCCGCGCCGCCGCTCACTGGAACGTGTCAGCCGCGCTGCTTGCCGCGCAGCTGATGGCGGAGTCGAACTTCAACCCGTTCGCGGTCTCGCCCGCCGGCGCCCAGGGCCTTGCCCAGTTCATTCCCTCCACCGCGGCCGCCTACGGCCTCGCCGATCCCTTCGATCCGGTAGCCGCAATGGAGGCCCAAGCCCACCTGATGTCAGACCTGATCCGCCAATTCGGCTCTCCGCAGCTGGCCCTGGCCGCCTACAACGCCGGCCCCGCCCCGGTCGAAGCCTGCCAGTGCGTCCCCGCCTACCCCGAGACCCAGGCCTACGTCACTCGGATCCTCGCTCTGCTCGGCAGCGCCGGCGTCCTGGTCGCACCAACCTTTGAAGTGAGACTCGTCGCATAGCCGTAGGAGCCGCCCTCGGGGGGACGGCTACTTGGCAGCGGCGTACCGCCACCGTTCCTCGCGCAACGGGTTAACCCTTCTTGGAGTTGTGTCTAACGCCCTCTGTTGCTTTCAATACTGCGAAAAATTTGCCTTCCTGCAAGAGGTCGAGAGGACGCTGCCATCCGAGTCCGCGGTTACGCGAACGAAGCCATCCCGTTGCCAAGGAAGGCTTCACTCCGCTCCAAATCAGTTGCACCGCAATCGCTCGCAGATCGTCCAGCGCAGGGGGGCGATCTGAGTCCCCGTCCTTTCGCCACCTTGCCAAGGTTGTGCGGCTTACCCCGCACAGAGTCATCAGTTCCTGGTCACGGAACTTCAGTTCCTGCGAGAGCGCCTGTAGCTGTACGGAGAGAGCACTTGCCCCATCGAGACTTAGAAGCACCTGCTTGGCATGGGAATCCAGTGTGGGCTCACAGGGCTTATCGGGCCGTCTGGATTCGTCATAGGTGCGTCTCTCGATCGGCACCAAGAACAAACGTTGCTACGTGAGGAGCGCGACGGCTCGAAGTGCGGCGGGTGTTGGCTCCACCATCTCGTCCTCGCGGTCGGCGAATAACCCGAACTCGCGGAGGTTGCGGATCGCCTGAACACCTGTCTCAATCTCTCTCGCATCGTCGGGATCGCTGACGATCTTCAGTAAGAGTCCACCTGTCGATAGGTGCTCGGGATGAAGTTCTGCGGCGATTTCGAGGATTACAGCTTCGACTTTCGCCACGTCGTAGTTAGGTGAAATGTCGGCGTCAGTCATGTCTCTCTCTGCGTGGGGCAAGGACACGGGCGCGGGGGGGCGTAGAGGCGGTCTGCCCCTACGCCCCCGGTGGGGGCCTATTTCGCTGCTGCCCGGCCTTGCGGCTAGCCCTCTTGCTCCCGCCGCCGTTTCGACCAACGCCGCTTACCTTGTTTGCCGACGCGCTCGTTCCCTTTTCGGCCTGCGCTACGAGTGCGTGCAGGTCGGCGGGCTCCCAGGCCGCCTCGAACGCAAGGAGCGCGAAGGTGTAGCCGGTCGCCTTGCCGCCGTCGCCGTTGGCCTTCTCCATTCGCTCGGCGGTCGAGCGCTGCTCGTTTTCGATTTCCTTGGTCGCGCGCTCGGCGATTGCTTTCACGTTTCGCTCACCCTCGGCGTCGAGGATGAGAGGGGTGCGGGTGATGTGATCGTGGTCTCCTTGCAGCTTGCCCGCTTTCAGCGCGTCCGCCAGGTCGTTGAACAGGTCGCTGGCCTGGCCTGCACCGACCACGGCGCGGAGCCCTTTCTTGAGCCGTCGCCATGCCTTCGCCGGGAAAAGGGTCTTCGCGCTGGCGCGGTAGTAGTGCTCGACCGCTCCCCGACGCGGCTCCGTGCGCGTCTCTTCGATCATCCCTTCGCAGTCGTCGCGCAGGACTTTGACGTGATAGCTGACCTGGCTCAGCCCTTCATCGAGCGCCTTCGACAGCTCGTTGGGGCTGACCTCTCCCGCCACAGTGGCGAGCAGGATGTGTTGCCGCAGAACGTGATCCAGTGCCTTGACGAGTCGCGGGTCCACAAGGACCGGCAGATGCTCCCCGCCTTTCCTGTCCTCAGTGCTTGACCTATCTCTCGGCATTCTCTCGTCCCTTCAGCCGCCGCTCGCAAAGCGAATCGGTGCTATTTGAAGTAAGAAGTGTCAACTTCTTGGAACGAGTTGAGTCTTGCCGACCTCTCAGTAAGTTTCGCAACCTGCGCGAGGTTGTAGCTGTTACTAAGCTTTTTCTTAGTAATGCTTTCCGGCCGACATGGCGGGAGCGGATAGAGGCATTGCGTGCGGTTAGTCGAGGAGCTGGCCCGGCTTGACCTCGACCGCTTTTGCAAGCCGCCGCAGCGTCGAGATTTTCGGATCGCGCTTCCCGGCCTCCATACGGCTGACCTCCGTGACATGGACGCCGCTGCGCTGTGCGACCTCTTCCTGGGTGAGCCCCAGGCGTTCCCGTGCGTCCCGCAGTCTGGTGCCGAAGTGGGTCACGGCCGGGATCGTCTGCGCTGGAGACACAAACCGCCATAGGAAACTTCACAAGTCCTTGCGTAGACTCCTCCCCTCCATGCCGCCTCGGGACGAAGACGGGGGAGCCGGCCACGAGCCCTACGCAAGCGGGCCGCGGCCGGCCCCCTACATCGCACGCCTTAGCCGTGCTTCATCACTTGCACGCTGGGACAGACGTTCGTTACTTGCGCGATCTGCATTGCATTCACCTCCCTTTCTCGTCTTTCAGCGGGTGGTCCCGCTGGACAAGGAGGGAATGCTAAGGAAATATCGAGTATCCGCTAAAAAACGGCCTGGCCAGGGTGTTTTCTCCAGGCAGGCCCTTATGCTCTGGCACGCCTGAGTAAGCGAACCGCACGGAGCAACGACTATTTTGGCGGAGACGGCGATCAGATTGGGGCAGGGCGAGCGGGGCGTTGCCGCCGCTGTCGCCTACGCCGTCACGCACCAAGCTAGGACCGAAATCCACACGCTCCTCAACGAAGCGCCGCGCTCGCAGGAGGAACTAGCGCGTCTAATCTGCGCCCCTGCGAGCAAGAACGTCGCGCATCACCTCAGGGAAATGCTTGCAGACGGCTCCATCGAGCTTGCTTATGTCAAACCGGTGCGCAACGCCTTCGAGCACTACTACCGCGCGGTCGAGATTCCCTTCTACACCGATGAGGAGATTGCCGCGATGCCCCCAGAGGCGAGAGAGGCAATCGCAGGCGTGATCTTTGAGGGGGTCATGTCCGAGGCGATGGCTGCGCTTTGGGCGGGCAAGATGGTCAACGACCGTCGGGTTTGGCTGTCTTGGCGCTGGTTCAACGTAGATGCTCAGGGCCGTGAGGACATAGCAAACGACCAGGCGAGGCATTGGGAGCGAGTTCGAGAGATCGAGGTTGAATCACTTGGACGTTGCGCCAAGTCGGGGGAGCCGACCAAGTCGATCATCGTGACCTCGTTGGGATTTGAGCGCTTCCGTTTCTCGGCACCCCAGCCAATGCCGGTGGTGGGTTCGGAAGAAAGCGCGCCGCCGCTGATCAGGTTGGGCCAGGGGAAGCGAGGAGTCGAGGAAGCTGTCGGCTACGCGCTCAAGCACCAGCACCGGGTTGAAATCCTGTGCCTTCTGAACGAAGGCGAGCACAACCGCTACGAGCTAGCCGCGTTGATCGGCGAGGAGCCGACCAAGATCAAGCACCACCTCAAAGAACTGCTGGACGAGGGCTCGATCGAACTGGCCTACTCCAAGCGCGTCGGCAACATGATTCAGCACTACTACCGGTCGGTCGAGATCCCGTTCTACACCGACGACGAAATCGAGGGGCTGCGTCCTGAGGAGAGGCAGGCATTTGCTGGCGTGATCCTCCAGGCGGTCATGGCTGAGGCGCTGGCCGCGCTGTGGGCGGGGAAGATGGCTGACGATCCTCGCGTTTGGTTGTCCTGGCGTTGGTTCCACGTCGATGCGCAGGGCCGTGAGGACATAGCCGACGAGCAGGCGAGGCATTGGGAGCGAGTTCGAGAGTGCGAGGCAGAATCGACTAACCGCTGCGCCAAGTCGGGGGAGCCGACCAAGTCGATCATCGTGGCATTGCTCGGACATGTGCGCTGCCGCAGAGCCCCTATGGGAACGCCGGCCGACGATCCGACCGAGCCTGGCGCTGTGGGCAATGTTCTGAGACCCACAGGGCTCGCGCAAGAGGTCCGACTGTAGGCGCGCCCTCGCGCACTAGTGCCGCTCATTACTGAAACTTATTCCAGTAATGGCCAGGTCTTCTTACGATCGTGACTGGCGACGCGAAGGCCACCTATGAGGCGATGGCATCCGTCTACGACATCTTCACCGCTCACTATGACGACGAGCTTTGGATAGGCGAGCTGGTTTCCGCGCTTGAACGCAACGGCTTGAGCGGAGAGCGCCTGCTCGACGTGGCGTGCGGGACCGGAAAGAGTTTCCTGCCGATGCTCGACCGGGGATGGGAGGTGACTGCGTGCGACATCTCGCCCGCGATGCTGGCGCACGCACGGGCAAAGGTCGGAGAGGCAGTGCCGCTGTCGGTGGCTGACATGCGGGGCTTGCCCGAGATCGGCAAGTTCGATCTTGTCTGGGCGCTGGACGATTCGATCAACTACCTGCTCAGCGGGGACGAGCTGCTCGAGGCCCTGAGCGGGATGGGGGCAAATCTCGCCCCGGGAGGTCTGCTGCTATTCGATGTCAACACCCTGGTTGCCTATCGCAGCTTCTTCGCCGAAACCGCCGTGGTCGAGCGCGCCGGGCGGAGGCTTGTTTGGCGTGGTCAGACTGCCAGCGATGCGGAGCCTGGGTCGATCTGCGAAGCGGTCTTGGAAGAGGATGGGGGGCCGACGAAAACGCATGAGCATCGGCAGCGCCACTTTGCTGATGCCGAAATACGATCAGCAGTCAAGCGCGCCGACCTCGCCCTAGTCGATGTCTACGGCCTCTATACGGACGCGATACTGAGGCAGCCGCTTGACGAGGGCGCTCACACGAAGGCTGTCTACATCGCAAAGGCAGGCTAGTCGCATGGGGGCGAGTTGAAGCGGTAGGAGGCGTCGCCGGGGCCGGGGCCGGTGGTGGCGACGGCACGGTCGCCGGCGGCGGCGGCTTGCCCTCCTTCGTCCCAGCTCGCTTCCGGGCATTCCCTCTACCGCGGCCGCCTACGGCCTCGCCGATCCCTTCGATCCGGTAGCCGCAATGGAGGCCCAAGCCCACCTGATGTCAGACCTGATCCGCCAGCTCGGCTCTCCGCAGCTGGCCCTGGCCGCCTACAACGCCGGCCCCGCCCCGGTTGAAGCCTGCCAGTGCGTCCCCGCCTACCCCGAGACCCAGGCCTACGTCACTCGGATC
>Ga0222622_10000033_pt1 | contig 61805 bp, 53 predicted proteins | sample PLM2_5_b1metaG_FD_177335 | JGI IMG/M metagenome (GOLD analysis project Ga0222622, IMG submission 177335) | Groundwater sediment microbial communities from an aquifer in East River, Colorado, USA - PLM2_5_b1 | ecosystem: Environmental > Terrestrial > Soil > Riparian zone | place: USA: East...
GCTTTCGCGCATTGCGCAAGATTCCCCACTGCTGCCTCCCGTAGGAGTCTGGGCCGTGTCTCAGTCCCAGTGTGGCTGATCGTCCTCTCAGACCAGCTACCCATCGTCGCCTTGGTGGGCCGTAACCCCACCAACAAGCTAATGGGCCGCGAGCCCCTCCCAATGCGGAGGCCGAAGCTTCCTTTAGCGAACAGGCTTACGCCTGTGCGCCACATCCGGTATTAGCCCGAGTTTCCTCGGGTTGTCCCGGTCATCGGGGCAGGTTACTCACGTGTTACTCACCCGTTCGCGGCTTGGCCCCAGGGCAAGCCCTGGTTCGTCGCACCACTTGCATGTGTTAAGCACGCCGCCAGCGTTCGTCCTGAGCCAGGATCAAACTCTCCGTGAAGAGTACTTCTACAGAGAGATGCCATGCCTGGCTGGCCGCCGGGTACACATACATGGCGGCCGGCATGACGGGTAAATCAGACCACTCGACACGCTGACGAGTCGAGTGGATCGGGCTCAAACACCCACGGACACGAATGTCCGCGGGGTGCACGCTGCTCAGTTTTCAAAGACCGCTGCGCCTCGCGACGGGACTCGCCGCTTTCTGCGCACGGGAAGGCACTGGGCCTTCCCAGAGGGACCAAGGAGTATAGCGCCACAGCGGTGCTTTGCCTAGTGGCCTCAGGCCCGTGCGCGCATGCGGCGGAAGCGGCGCTTGCCGACCTGCAGGACGCGACCATCGAGATCGCCGGGATCCATGTCCAGGGCATCGCCGTCCAGCGGTTCGCCGTCCAGCTTAACGCCCCCTTGCCTGAGCAGCCGCCGCGCCTCGCTGGAGCTGATCTCGAAGGCGCCGGACATCAGCAGTGGCAGGTGGACCGAGGCACCGTCATCGCCTAGATACCCCTCCAGCTCAACCTCCTCGACCTCGTCCGGAGCCTCGTGGCGCACGAAGAGCCGGTCGAAGTGCTCCTCGGCCGCTTCTGCGGCATCGGCGTCGTGGAAGCGCTCGACGATGCGCCGGGCCAGCTCCCGCTTGGCCCTGTTGGGCGACGTGGCCGGGACGGCCTCGCCAAGCAGCAGGCGGAAGTACTCGGCCATCGCCTCATCCGGCACCCGCATCAGCTTGCCGAACATTTCCTCCGGCGCCTCGGCGACACCGACGTAGTTGCCGAGCGACTTGCTCATCTTCTGCACGCCGTCGATCCCGACGAGGATCGGCATCGTCAGGATCGACTGCGGCTTGTGCCCATAGGCGGCCTGGATGTCGCGGGCGAAGAGCAGGTTGAACTTTTGGTCGGTCCCCCCCAGCTCGACGTCGGCCTCGACCGCGACCGAGTCGTAGCCCTGCAGCAGCGGGTAGAGGAGCTCGAGGGCGGAGACCGGCCCCCCGGCTGCCATTCGCTTCTGGAAGTCGTCGCGCTCGAGCAGGCGCGCCACCGTGGTGCGGGCGAGCAGCCCGAGCAGGTCTTCCGGCGGCATCCGCAGCCACTCGCTGTTGAAGCGGACCTCGGTGCGATCGCGGTCGAGCAGCTTGAAGGCCTGTTCCTGGTAGGTGGCTGCGTTGGCCTCGATCTCCGCCGCGGAGGGCAGGGGTCGCTGGGCCGACCGGCCGCTGGGATCGCCGACCTGGGCGGTGAAGTCGCCGACGATCAGGACCACCGTATGCCCGGCCCGCTGGAACTCGCGCAGCTTCTCGAGGACGACCGTGTGTCCGAGGTGGATGTCGGCGGTGGTCGGATCGATGCCGAGCTTGACCCGCAGCGGGCGCCCGCCGGCGAGCTGCTCGGAGAGCATCCCCTGCGGCAGCACGTCGACTGCGTTGCGCGTCAGGTCCGCCATCTCACACAGCCTCGCGCTTCACACGGCGCGAAGAGCCGGTATGCATGCTTGCTCGTTCCGCGCTCACGAGGCAATGCTAGACTGCCGCCTCCGCTCGGCGGGCCGAGCCACGCCGGGCCAGGAATTCGATGGCGGCCCTAGGAACAAAGCCCCGCCGGCCGGGCGGCGCAGTTCCGCCGCCCCCACCGGCGGCACCTCCAGCCAAGACCGCGCGACCGCGGTTGAAGAAGCTGCGCATCCTCTTCGTCCTGCTCGGGCTCGCCATCCTGGCCGTCGTCTCGATGGTCTTCGGGATGATGATGGCGGTCTCCCAGGACCTGCCGGCGATCTACGACTTCGCCCAGTTCAAGGCCTCGAAGAACAGCCAGGTCTTCGACGCCTCGGGAGAACCGATCGGCACGCTTACCAGCAACCAGAACAAGATCCTGCTCAGCTCCGGGCAGATCTCACCCAACGTCAAGAACGCCGTGGTCGCGATCGAGGACTCGCGCTTCTACGAACACGACGGGGTCGACTTCCAGGGCATCGGCCGGGCGCTGATCAAGGACATCCTCAGCCAGAGCGCCGCTCAGGGCGCCTCGACGATCACCGAGCAGTTCGTCAAGGAAGCGCTCGCCGCGCAGGGCAGCCGCACGGTCTTCCAGAAGTTCCGCGAGGCGGCCCTCGCCTACCGGCTCGAGCGCCACTGGAGCAAGGACAAGATCCTCACCGAGTACCTCAACACGATCTACTTCGGCGAAGGGGCCTACGGGATCGAGGCCGCCGCTCGAACCTACTTCGGCCAGGCCCACCCTGGCTGCGGGACCCCCACCGAGCCCTGCGCTGCGGTGCTCGAGCCCTGGGAGGCCGCGCTGCTGGCGGCGATCATCAACTCGCCCTCCGCCTACAACCCGAAGTTCTTCCCCGAAAACGCCCTCGGCCGCCGCAACCTGGTGCTGGAAAGGATGTACGAACAGGGCTACATAACTCAGACCCAGTACGAAGAAGGGAGCCGGCAGGCGCTGCCGGCTCCCGCCGACATCGAGGCGCCGAAGCTCGACTCCAAGGCCCCCTACTTCACCGCCTGGCTGCGCCAGCAGCTGGTCGAACGCTACGGCGCCGCAAAAACCTTCTTCGCCGGCCTGAAAGTGAAGACGACGCTCGACCTGCGCCTCCAGAGCGCGGCCGAAGAAGCGGTCAACTCCTATCTGGGCTACCTGCCCCCCACCGCCTCGGTCGTCGTCCTCGACAACAAGAACGCCGGCGTGAAGGCGATGGTCGGCGGTCCCAACTTCGACACCAAGCCCTTCAACCTGGCGACTCTGGGCCACCGCCAGCCGGGCTCCTCGATCAAGCCCTTCACCTTGATCACCGCGCTCGAAGAGGGGATCTCCCCCTACACGACCTACGAATCGGCCCCGCAGGAATTCCACTTCGGCAAGAACGGCCAGGAAACCTTCGTCGTCCACAACGACGAGGACTCCTACCTCGGCTCCTGCGACATCGTCTGCGCGACCACCTACTCCGACAACTCGATCTACGCACAGCTCGGGCTGGAAGGGCTGGAAGGCAAGACGATCGAGGACCGCACCCGCTCGATCGCCGCGACGATCCACAAGATGGGCTACTCGGACCCGATCTCGACCAACCCGGCGATGGTGCTGGGCGGCCTGCGCGAAGGCGTGACCCCGCTCGGCTGGGCCTATGCCTACCTGACGATCGCCAACGGCGGCGACCGGGTCAGCGGCACGCTGGCCCCAGAGCCCGGCGACAGCCCCGTCGCCTACACGCAGGTAACCGATCAGGAGGGCCACACGATCAAGGGAGGCGACAACGACTCCATCCACGAACAGGTGCTCGACGAAGGCGTCGCCGAAGAAGCGAAGGGCATTCTCGAAACCGTGGTCAGCAGCGGCACCGGGATCCACGCCAATATCGGCGCCTCGGGTCAGTGGGGCAAGACCGGAACGACCGAGAACAACGGCGACGCCTGGTTCTGCGGCGCGGCCGAAGAAGTCACCGCCTGCGTCTGGGTCGGCTACGCGGACACGACCACGCCGATGACCACCCTCTACAACGGCGGCCCGGTGATGGGCGGCACCTTCCCAGCGCTGATCTGGGCCAGCGTGATCTCCGCCTGGGAGGGCATCAAGGCAGACCGCGAGGCCGAAAAGGCCAGCGAAGACGGCGGGAAGTCGACCGGATCGGGCAGCGGCTCCGAAGAAGAAGGCTACGTCCCCTCCGAACCCTCGACCGAATCCGCACCCACTCCGGAACCCAGCGAACCTTCGCCCACCCCGGAAGGTGCGCCCGAAGGCGAAGCAGCCCCGGCGACGCCGGAATCGGCTCCCGAAGCCGCGCCCGAATCGGGCGGCGGCGGCGGAATCACGGCCGGCTAGGGCCGCGGGCGCGAGACGAAGCGGCTGCCGGCGAGGCTGAAGCGCCAGGGCTGCTCGACCGCTTTGCTGATCCCCACCCGGGTGCCGGCGAGGACCCGGCCGCTCCAGCCGGGCTCGGGCGGCAAGAGCCGGAAGGGATCGGCGGTGAGGTTCGCTCCGTTGGCGTCGAGCCCGATGCCGAGCGCCTCGGTCAGCTTGCCAGGCCCCGAGCAGAGATCCGCGTCCGGGCGCTCGCCCCGCCTCGCCCGCATCGCCTCCAAGCCCGCACTCGGCTCGAGCGCTCGGATCAATACCGCCGCCGCCTCGCCATCCGGTTCGGCGACCGCGTTCAGCAGTTTGTGGATGCCGTAGGAGAGGTAGACGTAGGCCCGGCCCGGCGGTCCGAACAGCACCTCGGTGCGCTTGGTGAGGCCGGCATAGGCGTGGCAGGCGGGATCGTCGCGCTCGTAGCTCTCGGCCTCGACGATCGTGCCGCCGCAGCCGTCGTAGAAGAGGCGGCAGCCGACCAGCTCGCGGGCGACGGTGTGGACCGAGCGGGCGAAGAACCCGGTGTCGAGCCGCTCTGCCGCGGTCGCCTTCACGAACGCTCGTCGACGACCCTCGCCTTGACCGCCGCCAGGGTCTGGTGCGCGAGCGCGATCTGCTCGGCCAGCGCGACCGAGCCGGTGCCGCCCTCGATCTGCTTCGACTCGAGCCAGCTCTCGCGTCGCAGCACGTCGTAGAAGGACTCGTCGAGGTGCTCGGAGCGCTGCCGCAGCTCCTCCTCCGTCAGCTCGGAGAGCGAGATACCGCGCTCGACCGCGTCGCGGACCAGCCCGCCGACGATCCCGTGCGCCTCGCGGAACGGCACCCCCTTGCCGACGAGCAGGTCGGCGATCTCGGTTGCCGCCAGCATCTCGTCCCCCGAGGCGGACTCGAGCCGCTCGCGGTCGAAGACGATTCCGGCGAGCATCCCCTCGGCGGCATCGAGGCAGGACTCGATCGTGTCGATCGCGTCGAAGAGCGGCTCCTTGTCCTCCTGCATGTCCTTGCCGTAGGTGAGCGGCAGGGCGTGCATCGTGCCCAGCAGGGCGAGGTAGTCGGCCGCTACCCGCGGGCTCTTGGCGCGCAGGAGCTCGGCCGAGTCGGGGTTCACCTTCTGCGGCATGATGCTCGACCCCGAGGAGAAGGACTCGTCCAGCTCGCAAAACCCGAACTCGCTGCTCGACCAGATCACGATCTCCGAGCCGAGCCGCGAGAGGTGCATCGCGCAGGTCGAGGCGGCGGCGAGGTAGTCGAGCACGAAGTCGCGGTTGGAGGCGCCGTCGATCGAGTTGCGGCTGACGTGTTCGAAGCCGAGGTCGTCGGCGACGGCGTTGCGGTCGATATCCCAGTTGACGCCGGCCAGGGCGCCGGAGCCGAGCGGCATCACCGAGGCGCTGTCGAGCGCGAACTGGAAGCGCAACACGTCGCGAGCCAGCATCCAGAAGTAGGCGAGCAGGTGGTGGCCGAGGTAGACCGGCTGGGCGCGCTGCAGATGCGTGTAGCCGGGCATCGGCCAGTCCCGGTGGCGCTCGGCCAGCTCGAGCAGGCACTCCATCGTTTCCCCCGCCAGTTCGATCGCGCGCAGCGAGTGAGCCTGGACGACCATCGCCACGTCGGTGGCGACCTGGTCGTTGCGGGAGCGACCGGTGTGCAGCTTGCCGGCAAGGGGCCCGATCTCCTCGACGAGCAGCCGCTCGATCGCCATATGGACGTCCTCGTCGGCCTCGGCGAACTCGAAGCCGTGCGTGCCGATCCGCTCGCGAACCCGGTCGAGGCCGGGGACGATCTGCTCCAGCTCGGCCTCGTCGAGGACGCCGACCTCGCGCAGCGCCCGTGCGTGCGCCTGCGACTGGTCGAGGTCGTAGGGAGCGAGCCGCCAGTCGAACTCGAGCGAGCGGTTGAGGCGCCAGAAGCGCGGGTCTGGGTCTTTGCGGAAGCGGGACATCAGGCGAGGGATTGGGCGAGAGCCTCGCATACCCGCGAGACCTGCGACTCCGTCATCGCGGGGAAGAAGGGAAGCGCCAGCGAGCGCGCCGAGGCGGCTTCGGCTACTGGGAACTGGCCCTCGCGGTAGCCGAGCTCGCGCAGGTGCGGGAAGAGGTGGATGCAGGGCAGGTAGGCCTTGGCGGCGATGCTGAGCTCGGCGAGGCGGGCGATCGTCGCGTCGCGGTCGGAGTCGTCGGGCAGCCGCACGACGTAGACGAACCAGCTGCGCTGCTCGGCGCCGCGTGCCGCGAGCGGCGTGCCGAGACCCTCGATCACGCTCAGCCCTTCCTCATACAGGGACGCCACCGCGCTGCGGCGCTCGAGCAGATCGTCGAGCCGCTCGAGCTGGGCGACGCCCAGCGCCGCGGCGAGGTCGGAGAGCCGGTAGTTGAACCCGAGGCCGCCATGGTCGAGCCAGCCCATGTCCGCGGCGCGACCCTGGTTTCGCTCGGCACGCAGCCGCGCCGCGACCGCAGGCGAGGGAGGCACGACCATCCCCCCCTCTCCCGTGGTCAGCTGCTTGTTGGCGTAGAAGGCGAAGGTGACGAGGTTGCCGCGCGTTCCCACCGCGCGTCCCTCGGAATCAAGCGCGCCGAGCGCCTCGCAGGCATCCTCGAGGATGCCGAGGCTGTGGCTGGAGGCGATCGCCTCCAGCTCGGGCATCGCGGCCGGGAAGCCGAAGACGTGGATCGGCAGGATGCCGGCGCTGCGCTCCCCGGCGGCCGCCTCGACCGCTGCCGGGTCGATGTTCAGGGTCTCCGGATCGACGTCGCAGAAGACGGGGCGGGCGCCCTCGTAGAGCAGGCAGTTCGCCGAGGCGACGAAGCTGAAGGGGCTGGTGAGAACCTCGTCCCCCGGGCCCCAGCCGAGCGCCCGCACCCCGAGGTGAAGCGCCGTGGTGCCGCTGGAGACCGCCACCGCGTCGCCGCTTCCCAGCCAGTCCGCGAACTCACGCTCGAAACGCTCCCCCATCGGGCCCAGCGAGAGGCGGCCCGAGCGCAGGACCTCGAGCGCGAGCTCTTCCTCGCGGGCGCCGATCTCGGGGCGCGCGAGCGGGATTGGATCGGTGTCAGGCAGGCCGCCCATCGGCGGCCACCCTACCCGGCGCTCCCGTTAGACACACAGGGATCGCGCTCCGCTCACTGCGCGAAGAATCAGATATGCACGCTTCCTCGCTACGCGCTCATCGTGGCTGGAAGGCGTACTCGAGCGAGTCGACGAGCGCCTCCCAGGAGGCCTCGATGATGTTCTCCGAGACGCCGATCGTCCCCCACTCCCGCTCGCCGTCGAAGGAATCGAGCAGGACGCGGGTGACGGCGCCGGTGCCATGGCTCTCGTCGAGGATCCGCACCTTGTAGTTGGTCAGCTCGATGTCGGCAAGGTGGGGATAGCGGCCGGCGATCGCGCCGCGCAGGGCGCGGTCGAGCGCGTTGACGGGGCCGTTGCCCTCGGCGACGCGCAGGTAGCGCTTGCCGTCGACCTCGACCTCGATCGTCGCCTCGGTCTTCACCTGCCCGTCGGCGCGTTTCTCGGTCACCACGCGGAAGCTCTCCAGCTCGAACAGCGGCTCATAGCTGTCCGCCTCGCGCCGCAGCAGCAACTCGAAGGAGGCCGGCGCTGCCTCGTAGTGGTAGCCGCGGTGCTCACGCTCCTTGAGCCGCTCGACCGCCCGCGCCGCCGCTGCGTCGTCGAGGTCGAGCCCGGCCCGCGTCGCCTGGCTGCGGATCGTCGCCTTTCCCGACAGCTCCGAGGCAAGGATCTCGCGCTGATTTCCCACCAGGGCGGGGTCGAGATGCTCGAAGGTGCGGGCGTCCGCCTCTACCCCGGCGGCGTGCATGCCCGCCTTGTGAGCGAAGGCGTTGCGGCCGACGTAGGGCTGGTCGGGGTTCGGCGTCATGTTGCAGAGCTCGTCGAGATAGTGGCTCGTCTGGGTCAGGGCCGTCAGCTGCTCGGAAGCCACCACGTCGAAACCCATCTTCAATTGCAGCGCCGGCAGGATCGTCGCCAGATTGGCGTTGCCGCAGCGCTCGCCGTAGCCGTTCACGGTCCCCTGCACCAGGCGGGCGCCGGCCTCCACGGCGGCAAGCGAGCTGGCGACCGCGCAGCCGGCGTCGTCGTGGGTGTGGATGCCGACCTCGACCCCCTCTCCGAGCGCCGCGACCGCGGCGGCCGTCGCCTCGGCGACGAAGCCGGGCAGGCTGCCGCCGTTGGTATCGCAAAGGGTGACGTTCTCGGCGCCCGCCTCGGCCGCGGCTCGGGCGCATTCCAGCGCGTAGGAGGCGTCGTCGCGGTAGCCGTCGAAGAAGTGCTCGGCATCGAAGACGGCACGCTTGCCCCGCTCGCGACAGAAGGCGATCGAGTCGGCGATCATCGCCAGGTTCTCCTCCCGCGAGACCTTGATCACCTTCTCCAGGTGCAGGCCCCAGCTCTTGCCGACGAGGCAGGCCACCGGGGCGAAGCTGCCCACCAGCACGCCCAGGGCCTCGTCGTCCTCGGCCCTGCGATCGCGGTGCCTGGTCATGCCGAAGGCGGCGATCGTCGCCTGCTCCAGCTCGAGGTCGGCCAGCTGCTCGAACAATTCCATTTCCTTGGGGTTGGAGCTGGGGAAGCCGGCCTCGATCAGCTGGATGCCGAGCTTGTCCAGCGCCCGCACCACTTTCAACTTCTCGCCGACCGAGAGCGACATGCCGGGCCCGCCCATGCCGTCGCGCAGGGTGGTGTCGTAGAGCTTCACCTGTTCCATCTGATGCCTTTCGAATACGAGTGGATCGGGAAGAGGGCCAACGGGAGGCCCGGCTTTGCGCGCAACGCTGCGCCAGCCGCTAGGCGGCTGCGGTAATTCGCCCGATTGCCTCGAAGAGCGGCTGCATCAGGAGCTCACCTTACTCGGCTCGTCTGCCCCGGCCGGGACCTCGATGAAGTCGAGCCACTCCAGATACTCCTCCGCGCGGCCGTGCAGGGCGTCCTGGAACTTCGCCTGGATCACCCGCGTGATCTCGCCTGGCTTGCCGATTGGATGGTTGTCGACCTCGCGCACTGGGACCAGCTCAGCGGCCGTTCCGGTCAGGAACATCTCATCCGCCAGGTACAGCTCGGAGCGGGCGATGCCGCGCTCCTCGACCGAGTAGCCGAGGTCGCGGGCGATCTGGACCACCGAGTTGCGGGTGATCCCGTCGAGGATCGCCGCGGTGTGCGGAGGCGTGCAGATAACCCCGTCGCGGACGACGAAGACGTTCTCGCCGGAGCCCTCGGAGACGCAACCGTGCTGGTCGAGCAGGATCGCCTCGTCATAGCCGGCGTGGGTCGCCTCGGTCTTGGCAAGGACCGAGTTGAGGTACTGGCCGGCAGCCTTGGCATGCGGGATCAGGCTGTCGCCGGAGATCGTCCGCCAGGAGGAGACCTTGGTGCTGATGCCGTGCTGATTGCCCTCCTCGCCCAGGTAGACGCCCCAGGGGAAGGCGGCGACGATCACGTCGATCGGCGCGTCGGTCGCGTACAGCCCCAGGTTGCCGTAGCCGCGGAAGGCGAGCGGGCGGATGTAGCAGGAGCCGAGGCCGTTGCGGCGGATCAGCTCCCGCGTCGCCTCGGCGATCTCCTCGGTGGTGTAGGGCAGCTCGAAGTAGTAGAGCTCGGCAGACTTCGCAAGCCGCTCCAGGTGCTCGCGGTGGCGAAAGACCGCCGGGCCGCGCTCGGTCTCGTAGCAGCGGATCCCCTCGAAGACGCCGGTCCCGTAGTGCAGGCCATGGCTGAGCACGTGCGTCTTGGCCTCATCCCAGGGCACGAACTCGCCGTTCTGCCAGATCAGCTCCGCCTCGTCCATTCGGGAAAAGTATGCCCGATGTGCGGCCGAGGGTCGAGCTAGAGCTCGGCCAGCACGGCGTCGGTCATCTCCGCAGTGCCAACTTCCATCTCAGGCAACGGGTTTTCCGGCAGCGGCGGCGGGCCGAGCGTCTCGCTCAGCAGGTCGGGGGTGCGCAGGCCGCACTCCAGCACCGCGTCCACGGCGGCCTCCACCCGTGCGGCGTCGTCGGGCCGCTGGAGACCGTGGCGCAGCATCATCGCCGCGCTGAGGAAGGTGGCGAGCGGGTTGGCGATCCCCTGGCCGGCGATGTGGGGGGCGGAGCCGTGAACCGGCTCGAAGAGGCCCGGCTCGTCCTCCGCGCCGAGGCTTGCCGAGGGCAGCATCCCGAGCGAGCCGGTCAGCATCGCCGACTCGTCGCTGAGGATGTCGCCGAAGAGGTTCTCGGTGACGATCACGTCGAAATCGGCCGGCCGGGAGACGAGCTGCATCGCGGCGTTGTCGACCAGCAGGTGCTGGAGCTCGGCATCGGGGTACTCAGCGGAGACGCGGGTGACGACCTCGCGCCAGAGCCGTGAGGTCTCCAGCACGTTGGCCTTGTCGACGGAGGTGACGCGGGCGCGCCGGCCCGAGTTCTCTGCACGGCGCAGCGCCGCTTCGAATCCGGCTCGCGCGATCCGCTCTACCTCGCCGACCGAGTACTCGCAGGTGTCGTGGGCGGTGTCGCCATCGCGGCCGCTGTCACCGAAGTAGATGCCGCCGGTCAGCTCACGCACCACCAGCAGATCGGTGCCCGAGATCCGCTCCTCGCGCAGCGGGCTGGCGCGGACCAGCGCCGGGCTCGGACGCACCGGCCGCAGGTTCGCGTACAGGCCCATCCCCTTGCGCAGGCCAAGCAGCCCCTGCTCGGGACGGGGCGCGTCGGGATCGGTGGTGTCCCACTTCGGGCCGCCGACCGCTCCCAGCAACACCGCGTCGGCGGCTCTACATGCCTCGAGCACCTCGTCGGTCAGCGGGACGCCGTGGGCGTCGATCGAGCAGCCGCCCATCAGCTGCTCCTCGAACTCGAACTCGCCGATCACCTCCAGCAGACGCCGCGCTGCGCCAACGATCTCCGGCCCGATCCCATCGCCGGGCAGCAGGACTATGTGCGGCGCATCGCTCATTGGAGGCGGACTCTATGCGCCGACGACTAAGCGCGGGCCTCGATGTTGAGGCGAACGTAGTCCAGCCTGAGCGGCTTGGGGGATCGATCGAGGATCGCTTCGGCGAAGGGCCGGCGAAGCTCCTCCGGAAGCTGCGCCAGGTGAGGGCCCAGGGTGACGGTCGAGGTGAACTCGAGTGGCCTCTCCGGTGTCACCGGCTTCGGCTCCAGCCAGCAGCGGGCAGCGGAGAACCCGGCCTTTCGGAGCCTCTCCTCGGTCTCCTCGGGAGCGGCGAAGTTCCACATTCCCCCCAGTCCGTCGAAGTGGGAAGCGAACTCGGGCCGTCCCACAACCGCCGCGATCGCCTTCGCGTGCTCGGCGACGTTGCCCTGCCCGCCGCACTGCGCGACCAGCCGCCCGCCGGGCGTCAGCGCCGCGTGGAGGCGCTCGAAAAGCCGCTCGTGATCGAGGATCCAGTGAAAGGTCGCGGTCGAGAAGATCAGGTCGACCGGCTCCTCGAGCTTCAGCTCTGCGAGGTCGGCGACCAGGTAGGAGACCCCATCCCCCAGCCGCTCCTTTGCTTTGGCGACCATCGCCTCGGAGCCGTCGACGGCGACGATGCGACCCTCGGGCAGCCGCCGCGCGAGCTCGGCGGTCACGCGTCCCGACCCACAGCCGGCGTCGAGCGCGATCTCGTCGCCGCGCAGCTCGAGGCGCTCCAGCACCTCCATCCCCCATTCGAACTGGGGATCGGAGATCGCGTCGTAGGTCTCGGCGTCCCAGTCGAGCGGGCCGCTGTTCATCGCCCCCGCCGCGCCGGAGGCGTTCACAGCGCCGTCGTGACCGGGCCGCCGGCGTCGCGGGAGCGCTCGAACTCGTCGATCGAGGCGGCGCTCTCCAGGGTGATCCCGATGTCGTCAAGGCCGTTCAGCAATCGGTGTTTGACGTCCGGCTCGATCTCGAACTCGAAGACGCCGGCAGCGCTCGTCACCGTCTGATCGTCGACGTCGATTCGCGCCTCTCCCGCCTCGGCCACGGCGCGGCAGTGCTCCTCGTCAAGCACCACTGGCAGCAAGCCGACCTTGGTGCAGTTGACGTAGAAGATGTCGGCGAAGGAGGGAGCGACGATCGCCTCGAAGCCGAAGTCCTCGAGCGCCCAGGGGGCGTGCTCGCGCGAGGAGCCGCAGCCGAAGTTGCGGCCGGCAAGCAGGATCGGGTTCGGCTCTAGCTCGATCTCGCCATCGCGCAGCCAGTCGTAGAAGAGGAACTCGCCGAAGCCGGTCCGCTCGACCCGCTTCAGGAACTGCTTGGGGATGATCTGATCGGTGTCGACGTCGGCCCTGTCCAGAACCGAGACCTTGCCTTCTATGACGTCAATCGGCCTCATCGCTAGCTCCAATCCCTGATGTCGACGAAGTGACCCTCGATCGCGGCGGCGGCCGCCATCTTCGGGCTGACCAGATGGGTGCGTCCACCCTTGCCCTGACGGCCCTCGAAGTTGCGGTTCGAGGTGGAGGCGCAGCGCTCGCCCTCGATCAGGATGTCCGGGTTCATGCCCAGGCACATCGAGCAGCCCGCCTCGCGCCACTCGAAGCCCGCCGAGCGGAAGACCTCGTGCAGGCCCTCCTCTTCGGCGCTCGCCTTGACCTGCTGGGAGCCGGGCACGACCATCGCCCGCACCGAGCCTGCGACGCGGCGTCCCTCGACGATCGCAGCGGCCTCCCGCAGGTCCTCGACCCGTGAGTTGGTGCAGGAGCCAATGAAGACGCGTTCGGGCCTGACCTCGGTCATCGGCGTGCCGGGCTCGAGCGCCATGTAGGCAAGCGCCCGTTCCGCCGACTCCCGATCGGCCGGCGATTCCATCGCCGCCGGGTCAGGCACCGCGCCGGTGACCTCGACCACCATCCCGGGGTTGGTCCCCCAGGTAACCATCGGCGAGATGCCGGCGGCGTCGATCTCGACCTCGGTGTCGAAACCGGCGCCCGCGTCGGTCGGCAGCTCGCGCCAGCGTTCGACCGCGGCGTCGAAGTCCTGAGGTGCTGCGGGGCGTCCCCGCACCCACTCGAAGGTGGTCTCGTCGGGCGCGATCATCCCGGCCCGTCCGCCCCCCTCGATCGTCATGTTGCAGACCGTCATCCGGCCGGGCATCGAGAGCGACTGGATTGCCGGGCCGGCGTACTCGACCGCGTGGCCGACCATGCCGCCGGTCCCGAGCCGGCCGATCGTGGCCAAGATCAGGTCCTTCGGCGTGACCCCGGGCCCCAGCTCACCGCTGTAGAGGATGCGCATCGTCTTCGGCCGCTTCTGCACCATGCACTGGGTCGCCAGCACGTGCTCGACCTCGGAGGTGCCGATGCCGAAGGCGAGCGCGCCGAAGGCGCCGTGGGTCGAGGTGTGGCTGTCGCCGCAGACGATCGTCATCCCAGGCTGGGTGACACCCAGCTCGGGGCCGATCACGTGGACGATTCCCTGGCGCTCGGAGCCCAGCGAGTAGAGCGGTATCTCGAACTCCTCGCAGTTGCGCTCGAGCGTTTCGACCTGGACGCGAGAGAGCTGATCGGCGATCAACCGCGCTGCCATGGTGCCGTCGGTCGGCACGTTGTGATCGGCGGTCGCCAGGGTCTTGTCGGCGCGGCGCACCGGCCGGCCCGCCATGCGCAGGCCGTCGAAGGCCTGCGGCGAGGTGACCTCGTGGACCAGGTGCAGGTCGATGTAGAGGAGGCCGTCGGAGACCTCGTGCTCGCTCCAGATCTTGTCGAACATGGTTTTCGGCATGGCGGTCAGCTTCTCCTCAGCCCGGCGGCGATAACGGCGAGGAAGCGTGCCTGCTCCTCGCCTTCGTTCTCGAAATGGTGGGGCAGGTCGGCGTCGAAGGTGACGCTGTCCCCGGCGTGCAGCTCGTGGCGGGCGCCGTCGACGATCAGCGCCAGCACGCCGGCCAGGACGACGGCGGTCTCGCGGCTCCCCGGCTCGTGGATCGGTGGGTCTCCCGGCCCGCCGGTCGTCGCGCCCGGCTTCAGGGTGTGCAGGGAGACGTCTGCGCGTTGCCCGGGTAGCGGTGGGGTCAACTCCTCGAAGCGGTGCCCGCCGCGCTCGTAGCGGCGGTGACCCCCGGCACGGCTGACCGCGACGTGCTCGCCCTCGTCGAGGCGAAGCAACTGAGACAGCGTCAGCTCGAGCCCGGCGGCGATCTTCTCGGCGAGGGCGAGGGTCGGGCTGGTCTCGCCCCGCTCGACCTGGGAGAGCATCGGCGCGCTGACCCCGCTGCGCTCGGCCAGGGCGCGCAGCGAAAAGCCCATCGCGTCGCGCAGCGCCCGGATCCGCACCCCGATCGCAGCAGAGCTATCAGGCTGACCCACAGTCGGCTTCGGGGAGCGGGTCTCGGTGGCGACAGCTACCATTACACTTGTACGTTATCACATACGCTCAAGACCACCGCCAGCGGGTGAGACTGCGTTAGGCGGCGCTATGCGCCGATCGCGCTCTTTCCCATCCCGGTCTGAATGAGCTGCGCCCGCGATATCACCCCGTACTGTCGACTGGCAAGCTCCGCCACCTGCCATTCACCCGATCGAGACTGCGTTTGCCGTCGGCATGCGACGCTTGATGCAGTCTCGATCGGCATGCCCTTGACCTTGCCTGGACATGCCGCGTGTGTGGTGCGCTGAATGTCAGGAAAGCGTCACGGGCCCGGGGTGCGCTCCGTCGCGGCCTCGGCGGTCGCCGCCTCGGCCTCGCGGATCGCGGCGCCCTCGAGCGCGTTGGACAGCGCCCGCACGTAGGCCCTGGCCGAGGCCTCGAGGATGTCCGTAGCGACTCCCTGACCGGTGGCGAGGCGTCCGGCCACCCGCAGCATCACCGTCACCTGGCCGAGCGCGTCCTCCCCCCCGGTCACCGCCTCGACCGTGTACTGGCGCAACTCGCACTCGGTCTCGGTCGCTTTCTGGATCGCATGGAAGATCGCGTCGACGGGACCGTCGCCGCTGGACTCGCCGATCTTCTCCTCGCCGGAGGGCAGCTTCACGGCTACGCGGGCCAGCGGCTCGCGACGCGACCCGGCCTCGACCTCGAACCAGGCCAGCTCGTGGGCGTCGGCGCGCTCGCGCATCTCGTCGGAGACGATCGCCTCCAGGTCGAGCGCCGTCACCTGCTTCTTGCGGTCGGCGATCTCCTTGAAGCGCTTGAAGGCGGCGTTGAGAGCGTTGCCCTCGATCTTGAAGCCGAGCTGCTCCAGCGCGTCGCGCAGGGCGTGACGACCGGAGTGCTTGCCCAGCACGATCGAGTTCGACTCCAGGCCGACTTCGGTGGCGTCCATGATCTCGTAGGTGGTGCGCTCCTTCAGCACGCCGTCCTGGTGGATGCCGGACTCGTGGGCGAAGGCATTGCGTCCGACGATCGCCTTGTTCGGCTGGATCGCGTAGCCGGTGAGGCGGGAGACCATGCGGCTGGTGCGGGCCAGCTCGCGGGTGTCGAGACCGGTCGTGAGCCCATGCACGTCCTCCCTGGTCTTGATCAGCATCACGAGCTCCTCCAGCGAGCAATTGCCCGCGCGCTCGCCGATCCCGTTTACGGCGCACTCGACCTGACGGGCGCCGGCCAGGACCCCGGCGTAGGAGTTGGCGACGGCCAGGCCGAGGTCGTCGTGGCAATGCACGGAGGTCTCGACCTCGCGCAACTCCGGCACCAGCTCGTAGAGGCGGCGGAAGTAGTCCGCGTACTCCTCGGGGGTCGTGTAGCCGACCGTGTCGGGGATGTTGACCACGGTCGCTCCCTCCTCGACCGCGATCGCGCAGACCTCGGCGGTGAACTCGACGTCGGCGCGCGTCGCGTCCATCGGCGAGAACTCGACGTCGGCGCAATAGGAGTGGGCCAGGGCAACGGCGGCACGGGCTTGGCCCTTGACGTCCTCGCGATCGGTCTGCAGCTGGTGCTCGATGTGGATGTCGGAGGTCGAGACGAAGGTGTGGATGCGGGGCCGCTGCGAGTCGCGGATCGCTCCCCAGGCGGCGTCGATGTCTGCCTTGTGGGTGCGGGCGAGGCCACAGATCGTCGGCCCCTCGACCTGGCGCGAGATCGCCTCGACCGCCTCGAAGTCGCCCGGCGAGGTGATCGGGAAGCCGGCCTCGATCACGTCGACGCCGAGCCGAGCCAGCTGCTGGGCGATCTCGACCTTCTCGGCGGTGTTGAGCGAGATGCCGGGCGACTGCTCGCCGTCGCGCAGGGTGGTGTCGAAGATGTGGACGCGGTTCGGGTCAGATGCTGAACCCATAAGACTTACCTCCTTCTCCAGTGAACTCGAATGACCTTGTCTCTTGCGGCTCTCGCGCCGCCCAGCGCTATTCCCCCCGGAGGGGGAGGAGAAGGAGAAGCGCCAGGCTGTCGGGCCGGTACGTCATTCGCCAGCCAGCTTAGCGCACGTCCCCGGCTCTTTCTAAGCTGCCGCCCATGGAGTCAGGCTCCGGGGCCATCTCCCGCACGACCCGGCTGGCACTGCTGGCAATGGGCATCAGCGTCGTCGTGATCGCCAACGACTTCTCGGCGATCAACGTGGCGCTGCCGACGATGGAGCAGGACTTCCACACCAACGTCAACACGATCCAGTGGGTGATCAACGCCTACGCCCTCACCTTCGGCGTGATGATCGTCACCGGGGGACGGTTGGCGGACATGTTCGGCCGGCGACGCGCCTTCTTCCTCGGCACCGCGATCTTCGCCTCGATGTCGGCGCTGGGCGGGGTCGCACAGACGGAGACCTGGCTGATCGCTAGCCGGGTCGTGATGGGGATCGGCGGGGCGCTGATGTGGCCGGCGATCCTGGGTATGACCTACGAGCTGCTGCCGGAAGAGAAGGCCGGGCTCGCCGGCGGGATCGTGATCGGCGCCGCCGGCCTCGGCAACGCGATGGGCCCGCTGGTCGGCGGCGTGCTCACCGACGCGCTGAGCTGGCGCTGGATCTTCTTCCTCAACGTCCCGGTCTCGGTCTTCGCGGTGCTGGTCACCTACTACCTGGTCCGCGTCAAGGAGCCGGAGGCAGGCGGGCAACGGATCGACTATCCCGGGATGGCCGCGATCTCGGTCGGGCTCGTCTCGCTTCTCATCACCCTCGACCAGGTCGACGACTGGGGCTGGGGCGACCCGAAAGTGATCGGGTTGTTCGCGCTGGCGGCGGTGCTCGTCGCCGCCTTCCTGCCGATCGAGCGGCGGGCGGGGATGAGTGCTCTGGTCCCGCGCGACGTGATGAGGAACGAGAGCTTCCGCGCCTCCTGCCTCGCGATCCTCTTCATGTCGGCGACCTTCTTCGCCGCCCTGCTCTACCTGCCGCAGTTCATGCAGAAGCAGCTCGGTTACTCGCCGCTGGAAGCGGGTGTCGGGATGCTGCCCTTCCTGGCGACGTTCGCGGTCGTCTCATTCGTCGCCGGGCCCCTCTACAACCGGCTCGGCGCGAAGTTGCTGGCCACGCTCGGCGCCGCCTGCATCACGATTGCCCCGTTCGTCTTCTCGCTGGTCGGCGAAAGCTCCGGTTATGGCTCGCTGGTCACCGGCATGATCGTGCTTGGGATCGGCATCGGCGCCTTCTACCCCACCGCGACCACGGCCGGCGTGACCTCGGTCGACGAATCGGAGACCAGCCTGGCCGGTGGGGTCGTCTATATGTTCCAGATCGCCGGAGGCTCGATCGGACTGGGACTGACCACCACGGTCTTCTCTGCCCAGGAGTCCTTCGTCGACGGCATCCAGGCCGCCTTCCGCCTCGACGCGGCGCTCTCCCTCCTCGGCTTCCTGATCGCGCTCTTCTTCGTCGGCGGCAGGCTGCTGGGCGGGCGGGTGGCCCGCGAAGCTGCCTAGGGACTCCAGGGACCCCGCAGCTCTTGGTGGACGCTGTCGTCGCCGGAGCCGGCGGCCAAGGTGTCTTCGCCGTAGCCGCCCCGAAGCACGTCGCTGCCCGGGCCGCCGATCAGGATGTCCTTCCCTTCCCCGCCATATAGGAAATCGTCGCCGTTTCCCCCCATCAGCTTGTCGTTGCCTTCCCCGCCGATCAGCTTGTCGGGTCCGGCACCACCGACCAGGAAGTCGCCGCCGCCGCCGCCGCGCATCGTCACCGGCACCGAGACCTTCTTTGCGATGCCCACCCGATCGTCGCCGCCGCCGGCGTTGACTTCGAAGCCGGTGATCGTCGGAGCATCGCAAACCAGCTCGTTCGGGTTTGCTTCGGGGTGCACACAGACGGTGCCGCCGACTTCGAGCTGCACGACCGAGTCGATCACATACTGGCGCCCGTCAGGAGTGAGCCAGATACGGATCATGTTCTCTTCCTCTCCACCCGCCAGCAGGACCGTGTACGTCTTCGGCGCGGCATGCCCAACGGCGGGCGCCGGCAGCGCCAGGAGCATGAGTGAGATGAGAAGGAGCCTCTTCATCGGTGGGTCGTCCCCGCCGCCGATCGGGTCGGAGCGTCTATGAAGGAAACAGCACGACCTTGCCTACGTTGCGGCGCTCGGCGATGAACTTGTGCGCGTCGCCGGCTCGCTCGAAGGGAAACGCCTCGGCGACGACAGGGTCGATGCGACCGGCCTCGAGGTCCGCCATCAGCGGCTCGACCACTCGGTCGAGGCTGCCCTCGGCGTCCCACCACTTGAGCATGTTGAGGCCGAAGACGCCCTTGTTCTCGTTCATTACGACGAGGCTCTTCCACCAGGGCATCGTCGCTATCGGCATCGCCGCCAGGCTCTTCAGCATCGCCGGGATGTCCCGCTTTCCCTCCTTGGAGCCCTCCGAAAGCCCGTACATGACCAGTCGCCCGCCGGGACGTAGCAGCCGGTAGTCCTTGCGGAAGGAGGTCGGCCCGAGCGCGTCGATGATCAGGTCGACGCCCTCGCCATCGGTGAGCCGCATAGTCTCGACCTCGAAGTCCAGCGACCGGTAGTCGATCGGATGGGCGACCCCCTGAGAACGGATCGCCTCGTGCTTGGACGGCGAAGCGGTGCCGAAGATCTCGGCACCGACGTTACGGGCGATCTGGGTGGCAGAGATGCCCACTCCGCCCGCCGCGGCATGGATCAGGACGCGGTCGCCCTTGCGCAGGCTGCCCATCAGGATCAGGGCCGCATATGCCGTTCCGTAGTTGACCGGAAAGGCGGCGCCCTGCTCGAAGCTGAGGCCGTCGGGCAGGGGTAGCACCTGCTCAGCAGGAACCGTGACCAGCTCCGCCTGACCGCCGAAGCGGGTGCCGGCCACGACACGGTCGCCGACCTTGTGATCGCCGACCCCCTCGCCGACCGACTCGATCACGCCCGCGACCTCATAGCCGAGCACGCAGGGGGGCTTGGGCGCGTCGGGGTACAGACCGACCCGCGCCATCGTGTCGGCGAAGTTGATCCCGGACGCCTTGACCGCGATTCTGACCTCCCCGGGCCCAACAGAGGGATCTGGGTGCTCCTGGACCTGGAGCACCTCGAAACCGCCCGTCCCTGTCAGCACCACCGCCTTCACCGAACAGGGAGCCTATCTCGCTAAAGGTCGACCGATCGGCCGATCGAAAAGCCGTCGAGCTGGAGGATCTTCTCGACCGTCTCCGCTCGCACGGGAGCATCGGTGGTGAGCGCCATCACGGCGCGCTCGCCGCCGGGCTCGGCGCCGACCGCGGCGGAGATGATGTTGACGCCCTCCTCACCGAACATCGTCCCCACTCTGCCGATCATCCCCGGCCGGTCGGCGTAGCTGAAGACGGCGAGATGGTCGGCGAAGGGCAGGTAGAAGCTCTCACCCCAGACCGAGACCAGGTAGGGCTCGTTGCGCGGGCCGACGCCGGTTCCCGCCACCTCGACCTCGTCGCTGCCGGAGCCCAGGCGTACGGTGATCAGCTCGGTGAAGTCCTCGGAGCCGCTGTCCTTGGTCTCGACCAGCTCCATACCCCGCTCCTCCGCCATCTGCGGGGCGTTGACGAGGTTGACCGGCTCCTCGGTATTGCCCGAGAGGATGCCCACCAGCACCGCGATTCCCAACAGGCGCGTGTCGTGCGAGGCGATGCGGCCGCGGAACTCAACGCTGACGCCATCGATCGAGCCGTCCCCCAGCCCTTGGGCGAGGCGGCCGAGCTTTTCGCAGAGCGGCACGAACGGCGCCAGCGCCTCCATCTCCTCGGGGCGCACCGCGGCGATGTTGACGGCGTTGGTCACAACGCCACCGCTCAGCGCCGCGATCACCTGTTCCGCCGTGACGACGCCGGCGCGGTCCTGCGCCTCGGCGGTGGAAGCGCCGAGGTGAGGGGTGACGACCACGTCGTCGCGGCCGAGGAGCGGATGCTCGGTGAATGGCTCAGACGGGAAGACGTCCAGCGCCGCGCCGGCAAGCTTGCCCGACTCGAGTCCGGCGAGGACCGCGTCCAGGTCGACCAGCTCGCCGCGGGCGCAGTTGACGATTCGCGCCCCGTCCTTCATCGCGGCGATCGCATCGGAGTCGATCAGGTCGATCGTGTCCGGGGTCTTCGGCACGTGCAGGGTGACGATGTCGGCACGCCCCAGCAGATCGTCGAGCTCCTCCACCCCCTCGACCCCGAGCTCGCGGAAGCGCTCCGCGGAGACGAACTTGTCGAAAGCGACGACGTCCATCTCGAAGCTCTGCGCCCGCTTGGCAACCAGCTGGCCGATCCGGCCGAAGCCGATCACCCCGAGTGTCTTTCCGTACAGCTCGGAACCTTTGAACTTCGGCCGCTCCCAGGCACCCCCGGTCAGCGAGCCGTGGGCGCGTGCCACGTTGCGGAAGAGGGCGAGCATCAGCGCCAGGGTGTGCTCGGCGGCCGCCACCGAGTTCGATTCGGGCGCGTTGGCGACGACGATGCCGCGCCGGGTCGCAGCCGGGATGTCGACGTTGTCGACCCCGGTGCCGGCGCGGCCGATCACCTTGAGGCGATCGGCGCGCTCGATCAGCTCGGGAGTCACCTGGGTCGCAGAGCGGACCAGGATCGCGTCATAGTCGCCGATCGCCTCTCGCAACTCGTCCTCGGACATGTCGAGACCAAGGTCGACGTCAAAGCTCTCACGCAGCAGCTCGACACCGGAGTCGGCGATCTTCTCCTTGACCAGGACCTTCACCGGCTCACCTCGGGGACGTTCTCGACCACCCAGTCGATGCAGGCGGTGAGTGCTTCGACGTCGGCGGGCTCGACGGCGGGGAACATGCCGACACGGAGCTGGTTGCGGCCCAGCTTGCGGTAGGGCTCGACGTCAACGATCCCGTTCGCCCGCAGGGTCGCTGCCAGAGCAGCGGCATCGACCGACTTCTCGAAGTCGATCGTGCCGACGACCAGCGAGCGCTTCCGCGGGTCGGCGACGAATGGATGGGCGAAATCCGTGCCCTCGGCCCAGCCATACAGATGCCCCGAGGAGGCGCCGGTCCGCTGCACGCACCACTCGAGGCCGCCGCCGGCCAGCATCCACTCGATCTGGTCGGCGAGCAGCAAAAGGGTTGCCACGGCGGGGGTGTTGTAGGTCTGGTCCTTGCGCGAATTCTCGAGCGCGGTCGAGAGCGAGAGGAAGGCGGGCTGCCAGCGGTCGCGGGCGCTGTCCAGCTGCCCGATCCGCTCGATCGCCGCCGGGCTGAGCAGCGCCAGCCAGAGGCCACCCTCGGCGCCGAAGCTCTTCTGCGGGGCGAAGTAGTAGGCGTCGGCCTGCGATGCGTCGAGCGGCAGCCCAGCCGCGCCCGAGGTCCCATCGACCAGCACCAGGGCATCACCGGCGGGCCCGGGACGGCGAACCTCGACCATCACCCCGGTCGAGGTCTCGTTGTGCGCCCAGGCGATCGCATCTGCATCGGGGTCGACACGTGGGTCGGGTGCGTCGCCGGGCTCGGCCTCGACCACGATCGGGTCCTCGAGGAAGGGTGCGGCGGCCGTCACCCTGGCGAACTTCTGCGAGAACTCGCCGTAGCTGAGGTGGAGGGCGCGGCGGCGCACCAGCCAGGCCGCGGCAGCGTCCCAGAACGCGGTCGTGCCGCCGTTGCCGAGCGCTACCTCGTAGCCTTCCGGCAGCTGGAACAGCTCGCCGAGGCCAGAGCGGATGCGGCCAACCAGGTCGCGGACCGGCGCCTGCCGGTGCGAGGTGCCCATCACGTCGGCCCGCTCGGCCAGCTTGGCCAGCGCCTCGGTGCGGACCTTCGAAGGACCGCAGCCGAAGCGCCCGTCGGCGGGCTTGAGGTCAGCGGGGATCTTGGCTTGGATCGAAGTGGCCATCGGGCCGGACAGGTTATTGACCCCCGCGGGTGGACTCCCGCCGGGGCCGGGGATAGGCTGGCCGCGCCATCGCCCGGCAGGATCCACGAGGAGGAAAAGGATGTATCCAGTCGCTTACGAGGTCGATTTCAACCCGGAACCGAACCGCTGGACGACCTTCTTCCGGCTGATCCTGGCAATCCCCTGGCTGATCGTCGCGCTCTTCTGGGGAATCCTCTTCGCTTTCACCCACCTCTTCGCCTGGGTCGCCGTGGTGATCCTCGGCCGCTACCCGCAGTGGCTGTACGAGTTCAACTCCGGCGTCGTCCGCTTCTCGATCCGGGTCTCAGCCTGGATGTACCTCCAGACCGACGCTTGGCCGCCGTTTGGCCTCAACGACGACCCCAGCTACCCCATCCGCGTCAACATCGCTCCCGCCGCCGAGCGCCAGAGCCGGTTGAAGGCGTTCTTCCGCCTGATCCTCGTCCTGCCCGTTGCGCTGATCCTCTCCTACGGGACCTCCTACATACAGCTGCTGGCCGGAATGGTGGCCTGGCTGACGATCGTCTTCCGCGGATACCTGCCGGAGGGAATCAACAGCATGATGACCTTCGTCAACTCTTTCCACGCTCGCGTCTTCGGCTACCTCGCGCTGCTCACCGACGACTACCCGCCGGTCGGGGTCGAGCGCGCCAAGCCGGCCGGCACCGTGGCGCCTCCCCCTCCCCAGCCGCCCCCTGCGACGCCCGCCGCGTAGGCTGCCGGCATGGGCGACGCCGCAGAGCAGTCGGTTGCCAAGGGCGACGGGTATGCCGTCGCCAACCTCGCGGACCTCGGCGAGGGGTACGGGTTCCGCAAGATCCGCAAGGAGCTGGGCGTGACCGCGTTCGGCGTCAACGCGATCGTCATTCCCCCCTCCTACGAAACGGGCCGTCATCTCCACGAGGAGCAGGAGGAGCTCTACTTCCTGCATAGCGGCCGGATCGCGGTCGAGTTCGACGACGGCTCCAGTCACGAGCTGGAGCCCGGCGGCCTCGCCTGGGTCGACGCGCCAACCGTGCGCAAGATCCGCAACCTGAGCGACTCCGAGGATGCCGTCTACGTCGTCGTCGGCGGCAAGGACGGCTACGTCGGCCGCGACGGCAAGCTGCCGCCCGGCGAGGAGAGCCGCTTCGGCGACAACGCCCCTCCGGGCGCCTGACCGCTGGGGAGAAGCCCGGTTGTCCTCTGGGCGAATTGATGTCGCACGCGCTTCGCGCTTAGCGACGGTGTTGCTGCGCGGCTGACGCCGCGCCCACTGACAGATTGCATGTCGCCGCTTCGCGACATTCGCCCAGAGGACAACCGGGCTTCTCCAAACGCAAGCTCACCCCAGAGCGCAAGCTCGAACCAAGCGGTGACGTCAGCCCATCCAGCTTGGAGCGTCGCGATCTCGGCGAGAGAAGCTGAGCATCGTGAGCCTAGAGCTGGAGAAGCTGGAGCGGTCGTGAGCCGGGAGGCGGTGTCCCTCTCCCGGAATGTCGCGAAGCGGCGATATGCAATCTGGTAATTGCGCGGCGCAGCCGCGCTCAATCTCAGTCGCTAAGCCCCGAAGGGGCGTGCGACATCAATTCCGGGGGAGGGACACCGCCTCCCGGCCTGCGCAGGCTCAGAACTTCTGGTCAATCCAGGGCATCATGTCGCGAAGGTCCTTGCCGACCTCCTCGACTTCGTGCTTGGCGCCCTCCTCGCGCATGCGCGAGAGGTTCTCGCCGCCAGCGCGGTTCTCGGCGATCCACTCCTTGGCGAACTCGCCCGACTGGATCTCGCCGAGGATCTGCTTCATCGCCGCCCGCGACTCCTCGCCGATCACGCGCTTGCCGCGCGTCATGTCGCCGTACTCGGCGGTGTTGGAGATCGAGTAGCGCATCCCCTGGATCCCCTTCTCGTACATCAGGTCGGCGATCAGCTTGAGCTCGTGCAGGCACTCGAAGTAGGCGAGGCGCGGGTCGTAGCCCGCCTCGACCAGGGTCTCGAAGCCGGCCCGGACCAGCTCCGAGGCGCCGCCGCAGAGGACCGCCTGCTCGCCGAAGAGGTCGGTCTCGCACTCGTCCTTGAAGGTCGTCTCGATGATCGCCGCGCGGCCGCCGCCGATCCCCGACGCGTAGGCGAGGACCAGGTCGTGCGCGTCGCCGGTCGCGTCCTGGTGAACGGCCATCAGGCAGGGCACGCCGTGACCTTCCTCGTACTGGCGACGCACCAGGTGTCCCGGGCCCTTGGGGGCAACCATGCCGATGTCGACCCCGGGCGGGGGTGCGATCTGCTCGAAGTGGATCGAGAAGCCGTGGGCGAAGAGAAGCAGGTTGCCGGGGGCGATCCCGTCGGAGATCTCCGCCTCCCAGACCTCGGCCTGTCTCTCGTCGGGCAGCAGCACCATGACGACGTCCCCGCGGCTGGCCGCGTCGGCGATGCCGAGCACCTCGAGGCCAGCCTCTTCGGCCTTGGCGCGGCTGGAGGAATCGGGGCGCAGGCCGACGACGACGTCGACGCCGGAGTCCTTCAGGTTGAGGGCGTGGGCGTGGCCCTGGGAGCCGTAGCCGAGGATGGCGACGGTCTTGCCCTGCAGCCTGGAGAGGTCGGCGTCCTTGTCGTAGTAGATGTCGTCGGTGCGCACGGCTGCGGAGGCTATCGGAGGGCCCTGCGCAGGAGCTTGCCCGAGGGCGTGCGCGGCAACGCCGCCGCCAGCTCGACCCGCTTGGGGACCTTGAAGCCGGCCAGCGACTCGGCGCAGTGGCGGCGCAGCTCGTCGGGGGTCGCCGCGGAGCCGTCCTCGAGGACGACGACGGCGGTCACCGCCTGCTGCCACTCCGGGTCGTCGCGGCCGACCACCGCGGCGTCGGCCACCTCGGGGTGGCGCAGCAGCACCTGCTCGACTTCCGCCGGAACCACGTTCTCGCCGCCGCTGACGATCATGTCGTCGATCCGGTCCTCGACGTAGAGAAAACCCTGCTCGTCGATCCGCCCCAGGTCGCCGGTGTGCAGCCAGCCGTCGGCATCGACGCAGCTCGGGGCGACGGTCGGGCCCTGGACGAGGATCTCTCCGTCGCGGATCCGCAGGTGGGTCGTCAGAAGCGGCCGGCCGGCGGAGCCGAGCTTGCGCTGCGCCTCGTCTGGGGCGAGCGTGGTCACCTGCGAGCAGGCCTCGGTCAAGCCGTAGGTCTGGACCACGGTCGCGCCCCGCCCGACCGCCTCTTCCAGCGCCTCCTCGGGGACCGGCCCGCCGCCGACGAGGATCGCCCGCGGGCCGGAGAGGTCGGCGCCGGCCTCCAGCAGCCGGATCAGCATCGTCGTGACCAGCGAGATGACGGAGATCTGGTCGACTTCCAACGAGGCCGCGACCCGGTCGCCGTCGAAGCCGTCCTGCACCACCGCGGTGGTGCCGTAGATCACCGAGCGCATCACGATGCTGAGCCCAGAGATGTGGCTGAGCGGCACGCAGCAGAGCCAGCGGTCCTGCGGCTCGACACCGATGTTGAAGCCGGAGCCCACCGCGCTCCAGAGGAAGTTGCCGTAGGTCAGCTCGACCGGGTTCAGGGTGCCGCTGCTGCCGCTGGTCAGCACCCGGCAGCAGGGGGCGTCCATGTCATGCTCTCCCAGCAGCGGCAGGTCGGCCTCGGTCTGGGTCAGCTCACCGGGATCGCTGAGGTCGACGGTCGGCTCCTCCGCCGCGATCACGGCGGTGCGCTCCGCGGCGGTCAGGCGCGGGCTTAGCGGCAGCAGCACGGCTCCGACCTTCATCAGGGCGTGGACGAGGACGACCTGCTCGCGCCGCGGCTCCATCGTCAGGGCGGCGATCGAGCCGCGGCGCACACCGTGCGCCTCCAACCGCCGTGCCACCCACGTCGCCTCGGCCTCGAGCTCGGCGTAGCTCACCTCGGAGCCGTCCGCGATCAGGGCGGTGCGGTCGGGACAGCTCTGGGATCTCTGGGCGAGCCAGTCGTCGAGTTTCATCGAGGCCGGGATATCGTTGCCAATGATGCCGGACCGCCACAAGGACGCACCGCCCGAGCAGGACCTCTACGCGCCGATCGAGTGGGAGACGGCCGGCGAGTACGGCGACATTCGCTATGAGAAGGCCGACGGGATCGCCAAGATCACGATCGATCGCCAGGACGTGCTCAATGCTTTCCGCCCGCAGACGCTGATCGAGATCTCCGCCGGAATGGAGCTGGCCCGCGAGGACACCGAGGTCGGCGTAGTCGTGCTCACCGGGGAGGGGACGAAGGCGTTCTGCTCGGGCGGCGATCAGACGGTTCGCGGCGACAGTGGCTATGTCGCAGAGGGCGACTCGCTCGGGCGCTTCCACGTCACCGATCTGCAGGTGCAGATGCGGCGGCTGCCGAAGCCCGTTGTGGCGATGGTTGCCGGCTATGCCATCGGCGGGGGTCATATCCTGCACCTCTGCTGCGACCTCACGGTTGCCGCCGACAATGCCCGTTTCGGGCAGACCGGGCCACGGGTCGGCTCCTGGGACGGCGGCTTCGGCGCCTCGCTACTGCGCGACCTTGTCGGCACCAAGAAAGCGAAGGAGCTCTGGCTGCTGTGCCGCCAGTACGACGCCGCGGAGGCTCAGCAAATGGGCTTGGTCAACGCGGTGGTCCCGCTCGACGAGCTCGAGCGGGAGACGGTCGCCTGGTGCCGGGAGATGCTCGCCCTCTCACCCTTCGCCCTACGCCTGGTCAAGGCGAGCTTCAACGCACACGAGGACGGCTACGCGGGGATCCAGCAGCTGGCTCACGACACCAACCTGCTCTTCTACGGCAGCGAGGAGGCCCGCGAGGGCCGCGAGGCATTCAAGGAGAAGCGCCCGCCCGACTTCTCGAAATTCCCGAGACGACCATGAGGATCTGGCTGATGGCGGCGCGGCCGCGGACGCTGCCGGCCGCAATCGCACCGGTGCTGGTTGGAACCGCCGCTGCGGTCGAATGGGCTGGGCGGCTGCCGCGGGTCGGCGCCTTCCTTGCCGCACTGGTCGGCTCGATCTTCATCCAGATCGGGACCAATCTCGCCAACGACTACTCCGACGCGAAGCGGGGTGCGGACACGGTGGACCGCCTGGGGCCCGTGCGCGTCACCTCGGCCGGGTTGGTGACCCCGCAGCGGGTGCTGGTCGCGACCTGGGTGGCCTTCGGGGTCGCGGTGGCCTGCGGCATCTACCTGACTCTGGTCGCCGGCATCGTGATCCTGCTCATTGGCGCCGTCTCGATCGCCGCCGGCGTGCTCTACACGGGCGGGCCGCGCCCCTACGGCTACGCCGGTCTCGGCGAGGTCTTCGTCTTCCTCTTCTTCGGCCTCGTCGCCGTCAACGGTTCCTACTACGTCCAGGTCGAGCAGCTCGACGCGCTGCCGCTCGGCCTCTCGATCGCTGTGGGCTTTCTAGCCACCGCGATCCTCGTCGTCAACAACGTGCGCGACCTCGAGACCGACCGGCGGGCGGGCAAGATGACGCTTGCGGTGCGGATGGGCCGCGGCAACGCCGTCGCGCTCTACCGGCTACTCGTGCTGGGCGCCTACGTGGTGCTGCCGATCGCCCTGGTCGCAGGCGACGCCAGCCTGCTGCCGCTGATCGGCCTGCTCTCGCTGCCGTTGGCGATCGGGCCGTTGCGGGCGATGAGCAACCGCACCGACGGTCCGGCGCTGAACGCGGCGCTGGCCGGAACCGGCGCTCTGCTCGGCGCCTTCAGCCTCCTGGTCTCCCTGGGTCTCCTGCTCGCGGCCTGAGCCTGCATCTACCGTCGCATAGCGACGGTAGATGCAGTTTCGAGGATGATGCTTCGCATGCGCATCGCCTCCGTTGAGGTCGTTCCCTACGCGCTTCCATTCCGCGAGCCATACGTGACGGCCACCGGGACCCTGACGCGCCGCGAGATGGTCTTGCTGCGGCTGCGCGCCGCAGACGGCCTGCTCGGGCTCGGCGAAGCGGTGCCCCTCTCACTGCGCGGCGGCGCCGCACTGGCCCAGGTGGTCGAAGAGCTGGAGCGGCTCGGCGAGCAGAAGACGCTCGACGAGGCAAGCATCGGTGGTGGCGCCATGGCGCTCTCCGCCCCGGCGCGCTGCGCGGCACTGACCGCCCTGCTCGACCTACGTGGGAGGCGGGCCGCGGCGGAGAGAGGTACCGCGCCGGAACCCTCGCCACCGGTCCGCTGCAACGCGACCCTGACCGCCGGCGATCCCCCCACCGTCGTCTCCGCAGCCGAACGCTGGGCGGCAGATGGGTTCTCCAGCTTCAAGCTGAAGCTCGGGAGCGGCGACGATGCCGCCCAGGTGCGGGCGGTACGCGAGGCGCTCGGGCCGCGGGCGTGCATCCGAGTCGATGCCAATGGCGCTTGGGACGTCGAGACCGCGAGGCGCACCCTTGGCGAACTGGAGCCATACGAGGTAGAGCTGGCCGAGCAGCCCGTGGCGACCCTGGAGGAGGCTATGGAAGTGGCGAGGTCGACCTCGATCCCTGTCGCCGGCGACGAGAGCATCGAGAGCCGCGCCGACGCCGAGCGGGCCGCGGCGATGGAGGCCTGCCAGATGACCGGGGTGAAGCTGTCCAAGGTCGGTGGCCCGGAGGCCGCAATCGAGATCGCCGAAGTCCTCCCGGCCTATATCTCCAGCGCGCTCGACGGACCGGTTGGGATCGCGGCGGGGGCGCAGGTGGCGGAGACCCTGGGCGAGGCGGCCGGGAGCGCCGGCCTGGATCTCGCGCACGGCCTCGCAACCCAGCGCCTCTTCTCCTCGACGATCGCCTCGACCGAATGCGAGCTGCGAGGCGACATGCTGTACCCGCCCCCCGGCCCGGGGTTGGGGGTCGAGATCGACGAGGCGGCGCTCGCGGCACATCGCCTCGACGCCCGGTGAAGCATTTGGGGGTCTACGGGCCACCAAAAGCTTCCACCAATGTCCTCGTTTAGGTTCTCGGCATGGATATGACCAATCGCAATACGGCCCTTGCCTCCGCCTTCGTCGAGGAGCTGGCGCGCTGCGGGTTACGCCATGCCGTCATCTCCCCCGGCTCCCGCTCGACGCCGCTCGCCCTGGCGCTGTGGCGCCAAACGGAGATCGAGACGACGGTGATCGTCGACGAGCGCTCGGCCGCCTTCTTCGCCCTGGGAGTCGCCCAGGCGAGCGGCGCCCCGGTGGCAATCCTCTGCACCTCGGGCACCGCGGCGGCGAACTTCCACCCGGCGATCTGCGAGGCCGATCACGCCGCCGTCCCGCTGATCGCGCTGACCGCCGACCGGCCACCGGAGCTGCGCGGCATCGGTGCCGGCCAGGCGATAGACCAGCTGAAGCTCTACGGGGACTCGGTGCGCTGGTTCTGCGAGGTCGGCACCCACGACGCAGACGACGATGGGCTGCTCCACTACCGCTCGACGGCGTGTCGGGCGGTGGCAGCGGCCCGGGGCGACCCGCGTCCCGGGCCGGTCCACCTCAACTTCGCCTTCCGCGAGCCGCTGGCTCCGCTGCCCGAGGAGGGCGCGGTGAGCGCGAGCGACCCGCTCGCCTTGCGAGGTCGCGGCGAGCGGCCGCTGACCGCGGTGACCCCGATCGACACGGAGCCCTCGCAGTTCCTCCTCGACGAGGTTGCCGGGCACATCGACGAAGCGGATATTGGCGTGATCGTCGCCGGCCGCCAGCTCGACCCCGAGTTGCGCGAGCCTCTCGCCCGTCTTGCCCGCGTCGCGGGCTTCCCAATCCTCGCCGAGCCGACCTCGCAGCTGCGTTGCGGGCCTCACGACCGCTCCCGCGTCATCACCGCCTATGACTTACTGCTGCGCGACGAGCGGTTCCGTGAAACCGCCTCGCCGGACCTCGTGCTGCGCTTCGGCGAGACGCCGACCAGCAAGCCGCTGCGTTCCTGGCTGGTGGAATCCGGTGCCGACCAGATCGTCGTCGACCCCTTGGGCGACTGGAACGAGCCGACTCGCAGAGCCGCGGCGCTGCTCCGTGCCGATCCGACCGAGCTGGCGGCCGGTTGGGCGGCGCGGCTTGGCGAGGAGCGCCCTGCACCCGCGATGTGGTTGCAGGCGGAGCGGGCGGCCCGCGAGGCGATCGAGGCCGAGCTCGGTTCCATCGGCGAGCCCACCGAGCCCGGCCTGCAACTGGCGCTCGGCGCCACCTACGGCGACGGCGAGCTCGTCTACACCGCCTCGAGCATGCCGATCCGCGACCAGGAGGCATTTCTGCCGGCCAGCGAAGCCGATACGACCTTCCTCTGCAACCGTGGAGCCAACGGGATCGACGGCCTCATCTCCTCCGGCATCGGTGCCGCCCACGCCAGCGGCAAGCCGACCACGATCCTCAGTGGCGATCTCGGCCTGCTCCACGACATCGGCGGCCTTGCCGCCCTGCGCGATGTCTCCACCCCCGTGCGAGTCGTCGTGATCGACAACGACGGCGGTGGCATCTTCCACTTCCTCCCCCAGCGGGAGGCGCTGGAGAACGCAGAGTTCGAATCCCTCCTCGGCACCCCCCGCGGCGTCGACGTCGCCAAAGCCGCCGCTCTCTTCGACCTCCCGCACCGTTCCCTCAATTCGCTCGACGATCTACCCGACGCCCTCGCCGCCGGTACCGGACTGATCGAGGTCCCCGTCGACCGTCAGGCCAACGTGGCGCTCCACCGCCGTTTAGCGGATCGTGTCAGCACCGCGATCTCCTAGCACTCGATCCGTCCCGCCTCGCGCCCCGAGCCGGGCTGCCAAACGGGGAAGTCGAAGGCGACCCAGTGGCCGCCCGGGCGGAGAATGGGAGCGGAGATACGGGACGGGCAGGTCCCGTCCGCGTTCACCTGCATTACCGAGTCCACGTAGCTGCCCAAGGCTTCGGCTGGGCCGCCCGCGGTCATGTAGGCGAGCCGCTCGCCGGAGGGGTCCCAGCTCGGCGGCTGCTCGGCCTTCAGCGAGGTGTCCGTGAGCCGGTGACGCGATGACCCATTCTCGTTCATCGTGTAGAGGTCGACGGTGAAGCCGTCGCCGAGCTCGCAGCAGGAGCCTCCGTCAGCCGCTTCGACGCCGACGAAGGCAATCCGGCTGCCGTCCGGCGAGTACCTGGGCCACTTGGCGTTGCGGGCCAAGACGAACGAGCTGTCGTCGCTGAGACGCAAGGCCCTCGCGTCGACCCGTTCGCGGATAGCATCTCGATGGGTGAAGGCGAGGATCGATCCGTCGGGAGAAGACGACGAGGGCAGATTCTCGATGCCGGGCGCCCACTCGGTGAGCTGAGTCAAGCCGCTGCCGTCGAGGTCCACGCTCCAGATGGAGATGCTCTTCTGGGGCATGCCGGGTGAGCTGAACTTGCTCTTGGCAAAGGCGATCCGCCAACCGTTCGGGAAGAAGACCGGGCCGAAGCCTTCCCGCGTGCCCGGGATCGCGGCGAGCCCGCTCCCGTCTGCGGCAACGAGATAGATCTGCCGGCGCCGCGGCTTGAACAGCCCCGAAGACGGCCCCCTCGTGGCGGTGAAAGCGATCAGGGCCCCGTCGGGGGACCAGGCAGGCCCCGAGAGCGCGTAGGGGAACGGTCGAACGCGGGAACTCCCTCCCGCCACCGTTGTGCGCTCGGCGAGGGAGGCATCCCCGGTCGCCACCCTCAGCGCGTCCGGCTGGTTGACGAATTCCAGGAATGCGAGTCGCGGCCCTTCCGGCGCGACCGCATTCGCGACGCTCGCCGCCAACAGCAGCGCCAGCGCCCCCAATCCCATCGCCCGCCGAATCACGCGAGGCATTCTGACGTACCCGTTGCCCGGAAGCTCAAGCGCCTACTCAGCCACGAGCGGCAACAGCGCTTGGAGCTTGACCTCGGTCTCGGCCAGCTCGGCGGCGGGGTCGGAGCCCGCTACGACTCCTACCCCGGCAAAGAGACGGGCGTCGCGGTCGCGCAGCAGGGCGCTGCGCAGAGCGACGCAGAACTCGCCGTCTTCGGTCGTGTCCATCCAGCCGACCGGCCCGGCGTACCAACCGCGGTCCATTCGCTCCAGGTCGGTGATCGTGCTTGCGGCGGCGGGCCAGGGCTCGCCGCCCACCGCCGGCGTCGGATGCAGCATCCCGGCCAGCTCGACCGCCGAATGCGATTCGGCCAGCTGCGCGATCACCGGCGTCGCCAGGTGCTGGATGTTGGCGACCTTGACTACCTCGGGCTCGCGCCCGCTCTCCACCCAAACGGAATGTGGGCGCAGCTTGCGAACGATCCGCTCGGCGACGATCCGCTGCTCGCGGCGGTCCTTGTCACTGCGCAGCAGCCGCTCGCCAAGGTGGTCGTCAACAGCGGGGTCGGAGCTGCGCCGGGTGGAGCCGGCCAGCGCCACGGTCGAGGCGCCTGGGCCCGAGCGACGGATCAGCAGCTCGGGGCTGGCGCCGAGGAAGGATGCCTCCGGCGTGCCGCGGCAGAAGCAGAAGCAGGACGGGAACTGCTCCCGCAGAGCCCCGAAGATCGCCGCCGGGTCGTGGGCACCGACGGCCTCGACCGTGACCTCGCGCGCCAGCACGACCTTGCTCATCTCGCCGGCGGCGATCCGCTCTGTGGCGGCGGAGACGGCGTCTTCGAACTCGCCGGGCGGATGGACGCTGCGAATCTCGGGACGATCGGTGAGGTGAGGGTCGAGCAGCGGCAGCTGGTCGGGGCGAAGGCCGGCAAGCCGCGCGCCGATCCGGTCGGCGGCCGCTTCGGCATCGTCACCGGGCGAGACGACCAGGTTGGCGGTGAGGAAGAGGTCGTCGCCCTGGCGGCAGAGCGAGATCTCCGGCAGAGACATCGAGGCGGGCTCGAAAGACGACCACGGCGCCGATGACGCCCCATCGGCATCGAACGCAAAGCCGCCGGTCCAGACCGCGCCGGCCCCGGCGGGGAGCCCGACCGGCTCATCGACGATCGCCCCCTCGTTGAGACGAAGGCACTCCCGGGCGACATCGGCAAAGCGACCCTCACCGCGCGAGGTCGCTTCGTGTGCGGTGCCTAGAGCGGCAAGGGCGAATTCACGATCCGGCTGCTCCCAACAGAACCAGTGGTCGGAGGCCAAGCGAGATGCAAATACCGCTGCGCACGGCTCCCCCCCTTCGACCGGCCTGGTAAGGCTGACGAGAGTTCTCCGCTCGCGGGCGAGGGCGCGTTCGACCGCGGGCCGGAGGCTAGGAAATGACGAGGTCCAGAGGTCGCCAGGCAAGGACGCAGGGAGCCCGAATAGCAGCGCTATTCGGGCGACTGAGGACGCAGCATGGCGGCGTCTGGGGTCGTCATTTTCAGTCTCCGCCCCGGGCGATCGCGATCTCGCCCGTCCTCACCATCTCGATCAGTCCGTGGGGGCGGATCATCCGCTCGAAGGCCTCGATCTTGTCGGCCGAGCCGGTGACCTCGATCGTCATCGCTCGCCGCGAGACGTCGACGATCTTCGCCCGGAAGATCTCCGCGAACTGGATGATCTCGGCCCGGTTCTCGACAGCAGCGGAGACTTTGAACATCGCCATCTCGCGGGCGACCGTCTCCTCCGGCTCCATGTCGCGGATTTTCAGCACGTTGACCAGCTTGTGCAGCTGCTTGATCACCTGGTCGATCGGGTGGACGGCGCCGTCAAGGGTGAGCGTGATCCGCGAGATGCTTGGATCGTCGGTCGGCCCGACTGCGAGCGTGTCGATGTTGAAGCCGCGCCGCGAGAAGAGACCGGCGATCCGCGCCAGAACCCCCGGCTTGTTCTCGACCAGGATCGAGAGGATGTGCTTGCGCCCACTCAGCTGCCCGGGCAGGTGCAGATCCTCGAGTTTGACCAGTTGCGGCGTGCCCGCCTCCATCAGCTCACCACCTCCGGAGCCTCGACCATGTCACGCGCCGCTTGACCGGGCGGGATCATCGGGTAGCAGTTCTCCTCCTGGGCGACGCGCACGTCGAGCAGCACCGGCCCGTCGGTCTCCAGCGCCTCGACCATCGTCTGCTCGAGGTCATCGGCGTTCTCGCAGCGCATGCCGGTGGCGCCGAACGCCTCCGCGAGCTTGACCCAATCCGGGCTGGCACCCATCTGCACCGAGCTGTAGCGGCGGTCCCAGAACAGCTCCTGCCACTGGCGGACCATGCCCATGTAGCCGTTGTTCATCAGGAAGACCTTGACGGGGATCCCTTCGGTGACGCAGGTGGCCAGCTCCTGGCAGTTCATGATCAGGCTGCCGTCGCCGGCGAGGCAGACGACGAGATCGTCCGGACGGGCAACCTTGGCGCCGACCGCAGCCGGCAGGCCGAAGCCCATCGTCCCGAGGCCGCCCGAGTTGATCCAGCGGCGCGGCTGCTCGAAGCCGTAGTACTGCGCCGCCCACATCTGGTGCTGGCCGACGTCGGAGGTGACGATCGCGTCTCCTCCGGTCGCTCGGTGCATCGCCTCGATCATGAACTGCGGCTTGATCTCGCCGTCCTTGCCCGGCTCGTAGCGCAGCGGGTGATCCTCCTGCCAGGCGCGCAGTTGCTTCCACCAGGGGTCGAGGCGCGAGGAGTCGGTTTGCAGCGCTTGGTACTCGCGGGTCAGCTCCGGCAGCACCAGCTTTACGTCGCCGACGATCGGGATGTGGGCGCCGACGTTCTTGGAGATCTCGGCCGGGTCGATGTCGATGTGGATGATTTTCGCGTGCGGCGCGAACTCGGCGAGCTTGCCGGTGATCCGATCGTCGAAGCGGGCGCCGATCGCAACGATCAGGTCGGCGTTGTCGATCGCCCAGTTGGCGGTGACGGTGCCGTGCATGCCGAGCATGCCGAGCCAGTGCTCGCCGGATGCCGGGTAGGCGCCGAGGCCCATCAGGGTCGAGGTGACCGGGAAGCGGTCGGCTGAAGCGAGCGCGCGCAGCTCCTCGGAGGCGTTGGCGTTGACCACCCCGCCGCCGGTGTAGAGGATCGGCCGCTTGGCGTTGGCGAGCGCCTTGGCGGCGATTCGCACCTGTTTGATGTTGCCCTTGCTCATCGGTTTGTAGCCGGCCAGCTCGACCGGCTCGCTACGTGTCGCGTAGTCGATGTCTGCCCGCGAGAGGTCCTGCGGGATGTCGAGCAGCACCGGCCCCGGGCGCCCGGTCGAGGCGACGTGGAATGCCTCGTGCACGTACTCGGGGATCTGGCGCGGGTCGGTGACCTGGAAGGAATGCTTGACGAAAGGCAGGGTGGCACCGAGGATGTCGGCCTCCTGGAAGCCGTCGGTGCCGATCAGCTCGGTCCGCACCTGGCCGGTGACGAACACGGTCGGCACCGAGTCCATCATCGCGTCGGCGATCGCCGTCACCAGGTTGGTCGCGCCGGGGCCCGAGGTGGCGAAGGCGACGCCGACCCGGCCCGAGGCCTTGGCGTACCCCTCTGCGGCGTGCCCGCCTCCCTGCTCGTGGCGCACCTGGATGTGGCGGAAGCCGGCATCCACGAGAGCATCGTAGGTCGGCAGGTTGGCCCCGCCGGGGATGCCGAAGATGTTCTCGACACCCTCGGCCTTGAGGCTTTCCATCAACGCGTCCGCGGCTCTCATCGGACTCGCGATGGTACCAGCGGGGCTGTGCCTAGCCAGCGGGGGTTTTCGCGCCGTCGGAGGGGTTCCAGCGGGTGTGGGGATCGATCGAGGTCTCGATCACGTGGCCCTTGTAGCGCTCGATCGCGTGGATCATCGACTCGACCAGCTCCTCGCCGAGCAGGGTCGGCTGCAGACCGAGGTCGAGGAGCTTGGTGTGGGCGGCGTTGTAGTAGTGCTCTTCGAGCTCGACCCGCGGGTTGTCGACGTGGTCGATCTGAACGGAGTAGCCGAGGTGCTCCCCGGCCTGTTTGACCAGCTCGGCCAGCTGCCCGACCGAAAACTGCTCGGTGAACTGGTTGAAGACCCGGAACTCGCCGCGGTCGGCCGGGTTCTCGACCGCCAGCTCGACGCACTGAAGGGTGTCGCGGATGTTGAGGAAGCCGCGGGTCTGGCCGCCGGAGCCGTAGACGGTGAGCGGGTGGCCGATCACGGCCTGCACGCAGAAGCGGTTGAGCACCGTGCCGAAGATCTCGTCGTAGTCGAAGCGGGTGATGAGGCGCTCGTCGCGGGCGGTCTCCTCGGTCTCGACGCCATAGACGACGCCCTGGTTCAAGTCGGTCGCGCGCAGGCCCCAGGTGCGGCAGGCAAAGTGGATGTTGGTCGAGTCGTGGACCTTGGAGCAGTGGTAGAGCGAGCCGGGCAGCTTCGGGAACGGAAGGGTGTCCTTGCGGCCCTTGTGCTCGATCTCGATGTAGCCCTCCTCGATATCGATGTTGGGCTGGCCGTACTCGCCCATCGTCCCCAGCTTGACCAGGTGGCAGTCGGGGACGTGGTCGCGCAGCGAGAAGAGCAGGTTGAGGTTGCCGATCACATTGGTGTGCTGGGTCTCGACAGCGTGCTCGCGCGAGATCATCGAGTAAGGCGCCGAGGGCTGCTCGCCGTAGTGGATGACCGCCTCAGGGCGAGTCTCGGCGACGACGCCGTCGAGGAAGTCGCCGTCCTCGACCGAGCCGACGTAGCTGCGGATCTGCTCGCCGGAGGTCTCGCGCCAGGCCTCGATCCGCTGCCCGAGATCGCCGATCGGCGTCAGCGAGTCGCTGCCGCTCTCGCCGACCCAGCGGCGGCGGGAGAAATTGTCGACGACCGCGACCTGGTGCCCGTGAGCCGAGAACCTCAGGGCGGTCGGCCAGCCCAGGTAGCCGTCGCCCCCAAGAATGAGAACGCGCATAGGTCGCGGCAGGGTAACGGACGAGGGCGACATAGCATCCGAACGATGAAGAGGCTCGAGGCGCGCAACGGCGGGCAAGTGGGGCTTGCCGCGCTGGTCGCGATCCTCCTGCTCGGGCTGGGCCTGCGCCTCGACTACGCCTGGGAGGGGCGTGCCCCGGTGTACGACGCCGCCGCCTACGCCCGCATCGCCGCGAACCTGAACCATGGCGATGGCTTCACGCTGGGCGACGCGGCAACCCAGCCGGCGAGCAACTACTCGCCCGGGTTGCCGCTCCTGGTCAGCGGCCTCTACGAGCTGAGCGAAGGCGTCCACGAACGCTTTGCCCGCCTCGTCCTGGCCCTGATCGGCTCTCTCTCGGTCCTCTTCGCCTACCTGATCGGCCGCCGACTTGCCGGCCCCATCGCCGGCCTGATCGGCGCCGGGGCCGTCGCGATCTACCCCGCCCTGCTCGAGTACCAGGGCATGCTGATGAGCGAGCCGCTCGCTGCCATGCTCCTCTCGGGTGCGGTCCTCGCAATGCTCTGGGCAGACGGCACGGGACCAGCCATCTCCGCGCGCGGGTCCTGTCGCGGGGGAAGGGGGGCGCTGCGGGCGGGGTCGTCTTCGACCCCCCTCCCCCCTCGCCACCCGCGCGTGAGGTGGCTGGTTCCGGGACTTCTGCTCGGAGCGCTGGCTTTGACCAGGCCGGAGTACCTGGCGATCTCGTTGCCGATAGCCGTCGTAGTGCTGGCACACCACGGTTGGAACGGCTGGCGTGACGGTTCCGTGCAAGCGATCGTCCTGCTTGTTGGCCTAGCGATGGTCATCGCCCCCTGGACGATCCGCAACGCCGTTGCCCTCGACCGCTTCGTACCGGTATCCACCGGCGGTGGCCAGGTGCTCTTTTCCGGCACCTATATGCCGTCAGGTGGCGATCCCGAACGGGTCGGGGAAGAGGTGCTGAAGCGTCACCCCGACCTGCGCCGACAGCTACCCGCCGATCCGCGCCTGGAGCAGATCCTTGCCGGGCTCGCCGCACAGCGATACCCGGATTTGGAAAGCGACGCTGCCCTGGCGCGGATGGGTCGCGAACGGCTTTGGGACGACCTCTCGGAGAGACCGCTCGACTACCCCGGCTTCGTCGCCGCCAAGATCGGGCAGATCTGGTCGCACGGGCCGCGCGACGTGATGCGGGAGCCGGTCTGGGCGGCGCTGCATTGGGCGATGATTGCCTTCGGCCTCCTCGGGCTGATCGTCCTCGCTTGGAAGCGACGATGGGAGGCGCTGCTGCTGGGTGCCGTCCTCGTCGCGGTTACGGCGATCGGGGCCCTGCTCGTCGCCTCGCCGCGGCGAGCGCTGGTGGCGATGCCGCTCGTCGCCGCGCTTGCCGGAGTCGGCCTCATCTGGTTGGAGGGAACGCTGGTAGAGAGGCGCCGGCCCAGCCGGGCCGGCGCCTCGTCGGCGGATAGCCTGAGCCAGCCTTGACCGCGATCGGCAACTGGATGCGGGCCCTCCCCGAGCGCCACGGGAGGACCACGCTGACCCTGCTGGCGCTGATCTTCGTCCTCGGCTTCGGCTTGCGCGCCTACCGTGTGGTGGAGCCGCTCGCGACCCCCGGCGACGACGCTCGCGCCTATTACGCGCTCTCGAAGGCGCTGTACGAGGAGGGCAGCTACGGCGGAGCGAGCTTCCGCGACGCCAGTGACTGGTCGCCGGGGGCGCCACTGCTCTACGCGGCGGCCTTCTACGCCACCGGCGGGGCACGGGAAGGCGTGGCGCGGATCGTCGAGCTGCTGCTGGGGCTGGCGGCGATCGTCGTCGCCTATCTATTGGGACGCCGGATCAACTGCCGGCCCGCCGGGCTTATCGCCGCCTTCGCGGTCGCCATCTACCCCCCCTTCATCCACTCGACCGGAGCGCTGTTCAGCGAGCCGCCGGCGATCCTCACCCTGCCCGCCGGGGTCCTCGCTTTCCTGTGGGCCAGCGAGCAAGAACGCCTGCGTGCTTGGCTACTGCCGGGGCTCTTGCTTGGCCTGACGGCGCTGATCCGGCCCGAGTACCTGCTGGTCGGCGTCGCTTTCGCCTTCCTGGCCGCGATCCGGGTCGGCCGGGCCCGCGGTTGGCAGCCGGGCCTCGCGGGCGCCGGGCTGCTCGTCGCGGCCCTCCTGGTACCGATCGTCCCCTGGACGGTCCACAACCAGGTCGTCCTCGATCGCACCGTGCCGATCTCGACCGGTGGCGGCAAGGCGCTCTACGTCGGCACCTTCCTGCCGGCAGACGGCGAATACCAGCGGGTCAAGGCGCTCCTGGTCAGGCGCTACCTGCACCGCGAGCTCGAACCAGGCTCCGAAGCACTCGAACGGGTCGACCCGGCGCCGCTCTTCGACCGGGTCGCCGCTCGCTACCCGGACCTGCCCCGCGACTCGGCGCTGGGCAAGATCGGCAAGGACAACCTCGCCACCTACTTCGGCGAAGACCCCCTCGGCTACGCGGCGATGACCCTGCGCAAGGTGTGGCGGATGTGGAGCGGCGGCATCGGCGAAGCGATGAGCAGCACCGCCGGCCGGGTCGTGCAGGTGCTGATCATCCTGCTCGGCCTGATCGGGCTGGGCGTGCTCGCCTCGCGTCGCCGCTGGTGGGATCTGGTCGCGATGGCTACTCCGATCGCTCTGGTCACCATGGTCGGCGCCGTCTCCCTGGCGGCACCGCGGCGCAACGAGATCCTGATGGCACTTGTCTTTCCGCTCGTCGGTGTGGCCCTGGCTCGGGTGGGTGCGGCCATATCCTCCAACGGCTCATGGTCCCCGAGGCAGGCATCTTCCCCTCCGAGCTGACCGCGCTGCGCGCCGCCGGCCTGCTGATCGCTGCGGCGATCGTCGCCTTTGCGGTCCTCCGACGCCGCACCCTGCGCAACGTCGACGTGCTGATCCTGCTGGGCGCCGGGATCGGCCTGGCGATCGTCTCCGGGACCGAGCTGACCGACAAGCTGCTTTCGGCCTTCTCCTTCGAAAAGGGAAACGGCGGCCGCATCCTCGGCCTCGCTGTCTTCTCGATCTTCGTCCTCTTCCTGCTGGTCCTCAGGGCGCTGTCGCAGGCGGCCCGCAACGCGCGCCAGCTCTCCGCCGTGCTGGAGGGACTCGCCTGGGAGGAGTTCCGGCAGGCGAAGTTGCCGGAGCGCTTCCGTGGCAAGATCGCGATCCTCGTCCCCGCCTACAACGAGGCCGACAACGTCGGCCAGGTGCTCGACCTGATGCCGGGCGAGGTCTGCGGCATGGAGACCGCGGTGCTGGTGGTCGACGATGGCTCCCGGGACGGCACCGGCGACGTCGCCGCCGAGCACGGCGCCATCGTCGCTCGCCACGTGATCAACCGCGGCGGCGGCGCGGCGCTGCGGACCGGCTACCGGCTGATGGTCGACTCCGGTGCCGAGATCGTCGTCACGCTCGACGCCGACGGCCAGCACCTGCCCGCCGAGATGGAGCGCCTGGTCAGGCCGGTCCTCGACCGCGAGGTCGACGTAGCCCACGGCTCCCGCGTCCTCGGCGAGGCCGACAGCAACCACTTCGCCCGCGAGTTGGGCATCGTCTTCTTCAACCGCGTCGTCTCCTTCATCACCCGCACCAAGGTCAGCGACTGCTCCAACGGCTACCGCGCCGTTCGCGCCACCGTCCTCCCCCAGCTCGTGCTGCGCCAGGAGCAGTTCCACACCTCGGAGTTCATGATCGAGGCGATCAAGCGCGGCATCCCCGCCAGGGAGGTGCCGGTAACTGTCGCCAAGCGCCTCCACGGCCACTCGAAGAAGCCAGCGGTCGTCCGCTACGGCCTCGGCTTCGCCAACGCGATCATGAGGGCCTGGCTGCGTTGATCACCCGACGCCGGGGTGACGCACTGCAGCGGGGTCTGGCAGGTAGAGGTCGGCGCCACAGCGCGGGCAGACCTGGACGTAGAGCTTGACCGCCTTACCGCAGGTGGGGCACTGCCGTTCCGGTTCGTCCTTCTCGGTCCGGTAGAGGACGACCGCGATCAGGCCCAGCGGCGGCAGCACCGTGCCGATCGCCAGCCAGAGCCAGAACGAGCTGCCCTTGGCGCGACCGATGATCGCCGTGGCTAGTCCGAAGAAGAAGGCGATGACGAGGTACTCGAATCCCACGGCCCCATTGTCGCGCCCAGCGGCTGCGGGTGCCCGATCGAGCCGACCTCGGCGAGGTCGCGGCGGAAGGGCAGGCTGGCGGTCCAGTCGATCACCGCCCGCGCCTTGCGCGCCGCACCCGGGATCTGGCTCATGTGGTAGGTCCGCGCCATCCACCAGGCGGGGAAGCCGCGAAAGGTGCGCCCGCCGACCCTCCCCACCGCCTTGTAGCGGCCGAGGTTGACGAACGATGCGTTGCCGCGGTACCGGAAGGGCTGCGCCGTCCCGACGCCCAGCTCGGCGGCGATGTTGCGTGCCGCGACCGGTCCCTGCCGGACCGCGTGCTGGGCGGTGGGTGGGTAGAAGCCCCCGCGCGGGTCTGGCGCGGCGGCGCAGTCGCCGATCGCCCAGACCGAATCGGAGCCCTTCACCCGCAGGTGGTCGTCCACCGACACCCGCCCACGCTCGTCGAGCGGCAGCGAGAGCTGGCGCAGGCTGGGATGAGGCGCGACGCCGGCGGTCCAGACCACGGTGCGGGTCGGCAGCGCCTCGCCGCTCGAGAGCCGGGCACGGTCGGCGCTGACCTCCTCCAGCGTCGTCCCGAGGCGAATGTCGATGCCGCGCCCGCGCAGCTCCCGCAGCGCGTAGTCGGCCAGGCCGGCGTCGATCTCGGGCAGCACGCGGCCGCTGGCCTCGACCAGCACCCAGCGCATCCCGTGCAGGCGGGCGCGGGGGTAGCTCTCCATCGCATCGGCGGCGAAATCCTGCAGCTCGGCGAGAGCCTCGAGGCCGGCGTAGCCGCCGCCGACGAAGACGTAGGTGAGCAGCTCGTCGCGGCGAGCCGGGTTCTCGGTCGCGTTGGCGGCCTCCAGCGTCTCGACCAGGTGGTTGCGGAGCCAGATCGCGTCGGCGAGGGTCTTGAAGCCGACGGCGTGCTCGGAGAGGCCGGGCACCGGCAGCACCCGAGAGACCGAGCCGAGCGCCAGCAGGAGCTGGTCGTAGGGAAGCCGCTCGGTTTCCCCGTCGCGGGCCCGGAGCTCCACGGTGCGCGCCTCCGGGTCATGGGCGGAGACGACTCCCAGCCGCAGGTAGGTTCGCGCGAGGATCTCGCGCAGTGGCGTCACCACGTGGCGTGGCTCCAGCGTCCCGGCGGCTGCCTCGGGCAGGAACGGCGTGTAGAGCATGAAGTTGACGTCGTTGACCAGCGTCAGCCGCGCCGACTGTCGCGGCATGATCCGCTCCAGCTCCCGCGCCGCCATCGCCCCACCGAATCCGCCCCCGGCGATGACGACGTTCCAAGCCATGACCTCACCGTAGCACTTTGTAACAACTTGTCACAAAGTTTCAGACCGCACTTTCGGCTTCAATTCCCTTCCTACAGTCCCAGCTGCTGGCGGATCAGGCGGTTGACCTCGCCGCCGTCGGCGCGGCCCTTGGTCTCCTTCATCACGGCGCCGACGATGGCGCCGATCGCCTTTTGATTGCCGCTGCGGACCTGCTCGGCGGCGTCCGGGTTGGCCTCGACCGCCGTTGCCACGATCGACTCCAGCTCGCCGCTGTCGGAGATCTGGGCGAGTCCCTCGCGCTCGACTATCGCCTCCGGGTCGCCGCCCTCGGCGACCAGCGTCGCCAGCACCTGCTTGCCGCTGCCGTGGGAGATCTTCTTCTCGCCGACCATCGCGACAAGGGTGGCCAGGGCCTCCGGCGCGACCTTGGAGTCAGCGGGAGCTCCGCCGCCGCCCTGACGCAGGGCCGCCGCCAGCTCGCCGGTCACCCAGTTGGCGATGATCAGGGCCTCGATCCCGGCAGCGCTCACGCGGACGGCTTCGAAGTAGGCGGCCTCGTCGGGGTTCGCCGCGAGCTGGACGGCGTTCTCCACCGTCAGCTTCAGCTCCTCTTCGTAGCGGCGCTGCCTCGCCTCGGGCAGCTCGGGCAGCGACTCGCGCGACTCGCGCAGCATCTCCTCGGTCGGCGCCAATGGCACCAGGTCGGGCTCGGGGAAGTAGCGGTAGTCGTGCGCCTCCTCCTTCGAGCGCAACGGGTGCAGGCTGCCGTCCTCGGGATGGAAGTGGAGGGTCTCCTGGACAACGCTCTCCCCGGCCTCGACCAGCTCCCTCTGGCGCGCCAGCTCGGCCTCGATCCCGCGTTCGAGGAAGCGGAAGCTGTTCATGTTCTTCAGCTCGGTCTTCGTGCCCAGCACCTCACTGCCTGCGGGGCGGACGGAGACGTTGGCGTCGACCCGCAGGCTGCCCTCCTCCATGTTGACGTCGGAGACCTCGAGCTGACGGACGGTGGTGCGCAGCAGCCGCGCCCAGATCCCCGCCTCCGATGCGCTGCGCAGGTCGGGCTCGGTGACGATCTCGACCAGCGGCGTGCCGCCGCGGTTGAAGTCGACCAGCGAGGCGCCGGAGCCGTGGATGCGGCCCGACTCGCCCAGGTGGATCGTCTTCGCCGCGTCCTCCTCGAGGTGGGCGCGATGGATGCGAATCCCCCCCAGCCGGCCGTCGACCGCAAGCGGCTCGTCGTACTGGCTGATCTGGTAGGCCTTCGGGTTGTCGGGGTAGAAGTAGTTCTTGCGGTGGAAGATCGAGCGCGGCGCGACCTCGCACTCCAGTGCGGCGGCGATCTTCAGCGCGTAGCGGATCGCCTCCTCGTTGGGCACTGGCAGGACGCCGGGGTGGGCGAGGCAGACCGGGCAGGTGTGGAGGTTCGGCTCGTCGCCGAAGGAGAGCTCGCAGCCGCAGAACATCTTCGTCCGGGTCGAGAGCTGGACGTGGATCTCCAGCCCGATCACAGCCTCCAGCTCAGCCATCGGCGCCCTCCCCTGGTTTGGCGTCGAAGCCGATCGCCTGCTCCAGCGCGTAGGCGGCGTCGAGCAGCTTCTGCTCGGCGAAGGCGGGGGCGGCCAGCTGGAAGCCGACCGGCAGTCGCGGGCCGCCGCGGTCGGGCTCGGCGAGCCCTGCGGGGATCGAGATCGCCGGAATGCCGGCCAGGCTCATCGGCACAGTGAAGAAGTCGTTCATGTACATCGCCAGAGGATCGTCGGTCTTCTCGCCCAGTCCGAACGCGACCGAAGGGGAAGTAGGCGTGACGACGAAGTCGAAGCGCTCGAAGGCGGCGGCGAAATCCCCGGCGATCTTCGTGCGCACCTTCTGCGCCCGCCCGTAGTAGGCCTCGTAGTAGCCGGAGGAAAGCGCGTAGGTGCCGAGCATGATGCGCCGCTTGACCTCGTCGCCAAAGCCGGCGGCGCGGGTCGATTCGTACATCTCGACCACGTCGCCCTCGCTCTCCACCCGCATCCCGTAGCGGACGCCGTCGTAGCGGGCGAGGTTGGACGAGGCCTCGGCCGGCGCGATCACGTAGTAGGCGGAGATGCCGTGCTCGGCGTGCGGCAAGGGGACCTCCGCGATCTCCCCGCCCAGCTCCTCGATCCGCTTCAGCGTCGCCTCGAAGACAGCGCGAACGCCCGGTTCGATCGCGTCGTGGGCGAGCTCGGCGGGAACGGCGAAGCGAAGGCCGCTCAGGTCCTCTCGGGCCGGGGCCTTCACACCGCCTTCGATCCCGACCGAGGTCGAGTCACAGGGGTCGCGCCCCTGCAGGGCCCCCAGCAGCAGCGCCGCGTCGGTCACGTCGCGGGTCAGCGGACCGCACTGGTCGAGCGAGGAGGCGAAGGCGATCATCCCGTAGCGGGAGATCGCCCCGTAGGTGGGCTTCAGGCCAACGATCCCGCAAAGCGAGGCGGGCTGGCGAACCGAGCCACCGGTGTCGGTGCCGATCGCGCAGGGGGCGAGACCGCCGCCGACTGCGGCGGCGGAGCCGCCGGAGGACCCCCCGGGGACGCGCTCGCGGTCCCACGGGTTGCGCACCGGGCCGTAGGCCGAGTTCTCGTTGGAGGAGCCCATCGCGAACTCGTCCATGTTGGTCTTGCCGAGCACCTCCGCGCCGGCAGCGGCAAGCCGCCATACGGCGTTGGCAGTGTAGAGCGGCCTATGGCCCTCGAGTATGCGTGAGCCGGCCGTGGTCTCGACGCCCTCCGTGCAGAACAGGTCCTTTACCGCGACCGGGATCCCGCCGAGCGGCCCCTCTCCCCCTCCCTCTCCCTCCTCGGCCCGCCAGAGGTAGGCGTTCAGCTCGTCCCCGGCCGCCGCTTCACGCCAGGCCTCGAAGTACTCGGCGGCGCCGACCTCGCGAGCCGCGATCCGCTTCGTCGCCTCGGCGACGCTCAGCTTCAGCAGCCCGCCCATCAGTCCGCCTGCGGCGAGGGAACCCGGAAGGCGCCGTCGGCCGGGTCGGGCGCCTGTTCCAGCACGACCTCCCGGGGCCAGCTCGGACGGGGCGCGTCCGGCCGCAGCACGTTCTCCAGCTCGACCACGTGCGAGGTGGGCGGCACGTCGTCCAGCTCCAGCTCGTCGATCCGGTCGACGTGCTCGAGAATCCCCGAGAGCTCGCCGGCCATCCTCTCTACCTCGACATCGCTCAGCCGAAGCCGAGCCAGCTTGGCGACATGAAGCACCTGCTCCCGCTCAATCACGGGCGCGATTCTATGGCGCGACGACGGTGCGCGAGCGGGCGGCGAGACACATCACCGGGCGTTGCGGCAACTCGTAGCTCAGCACCTCGGCGTAGACGCGTTTCCCCTGCAGGGCGGGAAACGACTTCAGCCGCCATTCGCCGTAAGTCGGGAAGACCCGCGCCACGACTTTGTCCTTCCCCGGCATCGCCTGTCTGATGCGAACGGTGCTCGAGTCGCAAAATTCCGAGGGAGCGTCTGACTCGATCGTGCCGCTGAGCTTGCCCGCGGCACGATCGACGCTGATCGTCAAGGTCACGGGATAGGTGTGAATCACGTCCGCTAAGACGGCAGGCGCAGCCGCAGATGCGATACAGCACGCAAGGACCAGTGTCGTGGTGCGCTTCATTTGCACCATTCTCGCAAAGTAGCAACGGCCGTCGCGGCGGGTGGCGCGGATCTGGGGGACCACCCCGAGGAAGCTTTAGCTACCGCAGGGGTGGTGGAACCAGATCCGTGACAGGACCCGCCGCGCCAGGTGCCTGGCTGCCCAGCCAGTTAGAGTGCCCGGCAATGCGGGGAGCCAAAGCAGAGGCATTCGTCGTCCTCAACCTGCGACTGATGGCGGTGGGCTTCGCCATCGTCGGCATCCTCTTCATCGCCGTCCCCAGCGGAGTGCTCGACACGATCTCCGACCTGGGCGACTCGCTCGGTGACTTCACCCGGGCGCCGCACGGCGAAGAGCAGCTCTGGCTGGCGCTCGCCTTCGCCTACATGGTCGTGATCGCCGGAATCTGCCTGCTCGCCCAGGCCGACGTCGTCCGCTACCGGCCACTGCTGCTGGTCCTGGCGGCGGGCAAGACCGCCTCCTCGCTTGGCTCCCTGGGCTTTTACCTCTTCGACCAGGACGTCTTCATCTACCTGCTCAACTTCCTGGTCGACGGCTTCCTCGCCCTGGCGGCGCTCTGGCTATGGTCGCTCGCGGGCAGGGTAGACCGGCTCGCTGCCCCTGGCTGACAGCGCGCGCCGGGGCTCTCGGCCGCCGAGCAGCGCACCTTGAGCGCGATCTGCGAGGCGATGGCCCCCGCCCTCGGCGGCCTGCCGGCGGCCGAGGGCGAGATCGACGTCTCGGGACCCGTCGGCCGCTTTCTCACCTCCTTTTCGCCGCGCGTCCTGACTCGGGTCCGGCTTGGCCTGCGCGCCTTCGAGTGGCTTCCCTTCCCGTGGCGTTTCAGCCGCCTTGGCTTGGCGGCGCGCGAAGATTTCCTGCGACGCATGGAGAGCTCGCGCTTCGGCTTTCACCACGAGCTGCTCTTGATGGCGAAGACCTTCACCACGCTTGGCTACGCGGTCGATCCAGAGGTGGAGGAGAAGCTCGGGCTCGAGACGAGCTGCAGGGTCGCCGACGGCTCGCTTCCGGAGCCCGCCGCGCCGCTGGGCGACATCGACCCCAGCGGCGATGGCGAGGAATGCGACGTGGTCATCGTCGGCTCAGGCGCCGGGGGTGCCGTCGCCGCCGCCACGCTCGCCGAGGCGGGCCTCGACGTGATCGTGCTCGAGGCGGGCGACAGCTACACCCGCGACAGCTACCCCAGCGATCCGCTCGAGGCGATCGCCGAGCTCTACCGGGACGGCGGTCTGACGATCGCCGAGGGGCGGCCGCCGATTCCGGTGCCGGTTGCCAAAACGGTCGGCGGAACGACCGTGATCAACTCGGGAACCTGCTTCCGCGCCCCCGAGCCGGTGCTCGACGAGTGGCGAGCCCGCTACGGAGTCGAATGGGCAGACCGGCTGGATCCCGACTTCGCCGAGGCCGAGGAGTTCCTGCGGGTGACGCCGCTCGACCCCGAGCGGATGGGGCGTAATGGCCAGCTGGCGATGGAGGGTGCCGCGGCGATCGGCGCCAGCGGCGGCCCGATCTCCCGCAACGCCGGTAACTGCGTGCAGTGCAGCTCCTGCCCCTTCGGCTGCCGGATCGACGCCAAGCGGGGCATGCACGTGAGCTATCTGCCCCGTGCCGTCGCCGCCGGGGCCCGGTTGCGAACCGGGGTCGAGGCGCGCCGCGTCATCGTCGAGGACGGCTGTGCCGCCGGGGTCCGGTGCGTGGTCACGCCGGCCGGGGAGCGCAACGGCAACCGCCGCCCGTATACGGTCCGCGCCCGGCGCGCGACGATCGTCGCCGGGGGAGCATTCGGCACGCCGGAGCTGCTGCTGCGCTCCGGCCTCGGCGGCCCCCAGGTCGGACGCAATCTCCACATTCACCCTGCCTGCTGGGTCGGCGCCCGCTACGAGGAGGAGGTGCGCGGCTGGGACGGGGTGATGCAGAGCTACTACGTCGACGAGTGGGAGTCAGAGCGGGTCCTGCTCGAGGCGACGTTCACGCCGCTTCCCTTCGGGGGAGCCTGGCTGCAGGGCTCTGGGCGCGAGCATCAGCAGGCGATCCTCGACTTCGGCCAGATCAGCTCGATTGGCGTCCAGCTCTCCGACGAGTCGGCAGGCAGGGTCGGGGTAGCCCGTGACGGCTCCCTCCGAGCCAGCTACAGGCTGAGCGACGACGACGCACGCCGCCTTGTCTTCGGCATTGCCCGAGCCGCCGAAGTCCACTTCGCCGCCGGAGCGACCGAGGTCTACCCAAACATCGGACGCGCCCAGGTGCTGCGCCCTGGTGGAGTCGTCGATTTCGAGGCGACCCCCTTCAAGCCGTCGGAGCTGCGCCTCGAGGCCTTCCATCCCATGGGCACCGCCCGGATCGCCGCCGACCCGGGTGAGGGGGTCTGCTCAGCCGACGGCGCGGTCAACGGGGTCAGCGGCCTCTACGTCGCCGACGCCTCCCTCTTCCCAACCGCCGTCGGGGTGAACCCGATGATGACCATCATCGCGTTTGCGAAGCGAGTCGCCAGCGGGCTTATACCTGCGTAGGGCGTTGTCCTCGGTCGGCCGCCCGCGGGTCACGCACTTAAGTGCGCTCCCCTTGGCGGCCTCCCTGCGTCCTAGCCCTACTTTGGTCTAAGCCCGCTGGTCGGAATCGTTACGTCCCAGTGGGTGGTGGTGGAGGCGGCGGCTGCTGCTGCGATGGCGGCGGAGGCTGCTGCGGTGGCGGCGGAGGCGGCCCGCCGGCCGGGGGCTGGCCGCCGCCACCGCCGGAGAGCCGGTCGGCGGTATCGCCGAAGCTGGCGCCTTCCTCACGCATCGCGCTGTAGCCGCCGTAGGCGATGCCGGCCGCGGCGATCAGGCCGAGGAAGATGCCCAACTTGAGCGTCGCGTCGACCGAGACCCCGCCGAACGAGCCGAAATCGGGTGGGGAGACGATCCGGTAGAGGATCAGCAGCACGGCGAGACCGCCAAGCGCTGCGACGATCGCGTTCATCGAGATCGGCGGCTCCAGGTCGGCGTCGGTGAGGCGGACCACGGCGACGCCGATCGCCACGATGATCGCCAGCATCAGGAAGATCGGGATCACGTCGAGCGCGTCCCAGGCGCTGCCTCCACTGCCGGAGATGTCGCCGGAGAAGCCGGGGACTCCCGACACCTTGACGCCAAACCAGTCAAAGAACATGAATATGAAGAGGAGGACCGCGGAGGCCGCGGAGACCTTCTCCCCCGTGCTCAACTTGTCAGCTTCCATCTACACATCCCTCCGAGGAGTAGGGGTCGAGCCGACACTACACCCGAGCTCGGGCGGCATCCAACGTATTTACGAGTAGCATCGCGATCGTCATCGGGCCAACGCCGCCGGGGACCGGCGTGATCGCGGCCGCGACCTCCGCTGCGGCCTCGAAATCGACGTCTCCGCAGAGGCCGTCATCGGTGCGGTTCACACCCACGTCGATCACCACGGCGCCCGGCTTGACCGCGTCGGCTCCCAGCAGGCACGGCACCCCGACCGCCGCGACCAAGATGTCGGCGCGGCGACAGACGGCGGCGATGTCGCGGGTGCGCGAGTGGCAGACGGTCACCGTCGCGTCCGCCCCGAGCAGCAGCCGCGCGACCGGTACCCCGACCAGCTTCGAGCGTCCGACCACGACCGCTTCGGCGCCTTCCAGCTCGACGCCCTCGCGGCGCAACAGCTCCATCACGCCGGCGGGGGTGCAAGGGACCAGGCCCGGCTTGCCGTGCGCGAGCAGGCCGGCATTGACGGGCGTGAGCCCATCGACGTCCTTGGCCGGATCGATCGCCGCGACGACGCGGTCGGGGTCGATCTGGTCGGGAACCGGGAGCTGGACGAGGATTCCGTCGACCTCGTCGTCGAGTCCCAGCGCGGCAACCAGCTCGAGCAGCTCGCTCTCGGTCGTCTCCCCCGGCAGGTCGTGGTGGACGGAGCGCATCCCGGCCTCCTCGCAGGCGCGCTGCTTGTTGCGGACGTATACCTGGGAGGCCGGGTCTTCCCCGACCAGCACCGTCGCCAGCGCCGGCGCCCGGCCGCCCTCCGCTAGCAGCGATGCGACCTCGTCGCGAACCCGCTCGCGGACCTCCGCCGCGACCGCCTTGCCGTCGATCAGCCGTGCCGCGACCGCCCTCACCGCCTGCGAATCGGTGCGTAGTCGGCCATCAGCTTGCGCTCTGAGCCATCGCCGGCGAAGCGAACGACGACGACCCCGCCCGGCTCGACCGCGGTGACGACGCCGTCGCCGAAGCTGGCGTGGACGACGTCGTCGCCGGTGTGCAGTTCCAGCGCCGCGCCGGGATCGATCGGGCTCGCCGCCTCGGGCGGCGTCCCGGCACCCCAGCCGCCGGCGGGCGCCGGAGCGCTCGAGCCGCGCTCGACCAGCTCCTCCGGCAGCTCCTCTACGAAGCGCGAGGGCAGGTTGCGCTCGGCGCGGCCGAACAGCCGCCGCTCGCGGGTCCAGGTCATGTAGAGGCGGCGGCGGGCGCGCGTGATGCCGACATAGCAGAGGCGCCGCTCCTCCTCCTCGCCCCCCTCTTCCAGTGCTTTCATGTGCGGGAAGGCACCGTCCTCGCAGCCGACGATGAAGACGGTCTCGTACTCCAGGCCCTTGGCGTTGTGAAGGGTCATCAAGGTGATCGCCGACTCGTCGCGCAAGCCGTCCTGGTCGGTGTAGAGGGAGATCTGCTGCAGGAACTCCTCAAGGGCCGACAGCTCGCCCTCCCCCTCCAGCTCGCGGTTGACGTCGAACTCGGCGGCCACCCCGACCAGCTCCTCGAGGTTCTCGGCCCGGCCCTCGGCCTCGACGGTCCGCTCCGCCGCCAGCGCATCGAGGTAGCCGCTCTCGCGCAGGGTCGCCTCCAGCAGCTCTGCCACTGGGGCGGAGTCGGCTCGCCCCCGCAGCCCCTCCATCGTCTCGTGGAAACGGGATACCGCCTTGATCGCGGCCGCTCCCAGCCCAGGCACCTCCTCGGCCTGGCCCGCCACCCCCCAGATCGGCAGGCCGGTCGTGTTGGCGTGGGCAATCAGCCGTCCCTGGCTGGTGTTGCCGATCCCACGTCGCGGCGAGTTGACGATCCGCGCGAAGGAAACCTGGTCGGACGGGTTGACCAGAAGGCTGAGGTAGGCGACCGCGTCCTTGATCTCCGCCCGCTCGTAGAACTTGGTGCCGCCGATCACCTGGTAGGGCAGCTCGTAGCGCACCAGCGTGTCCTCGAGCACCCGGCTCATCGCGTTGGTCCGGTAGAAGACCGCGATGTCCTCGCGCCGCACCCCCTCTTCCTCGCCCAGCCGCTCGATCTCCCCCGCCACCCAGCGTGCCTCCTCGTGCTCGTCGGAGAGCTCGCGCAGTTGCAGCGGCTCGCCGCCGGACAGCTCGGTCCAGAGCCGCTTCGGTCGCCGCTGCCGGTTCCGTTCGACCACCGCGTTGGCGGCGGAGAGGATCGTTTGGGTCGAGCGGTAGTTCTGCTCGAGCTTGACCACCTCGGCCTCGGGAAAGTCGCGCTCGAAGTCGAGGATGTTGCGGATGTCGGCGTGGCGGAAGCCGTAGATCGACTGATCCTCGTCGCCTACGACCATCAGGTTGCCGTGCTCGGAGGTGAGCAGCTGCAGCAGGCGGTACTGGGCGTGGTTGGTGTCCTGGTACTCGTCGACCAGGACGTGGCGAAAGGTGCGCCGCCAGCGCTCGCGCACCTCCTCGAACAGCTCGAGCGCGTTCACGGTCCGCACCAGCAGGTCGTCGAAGTCCATCGCGTTGGCCTCGAGCATCCGCTTCTCGTAGAGCCCGTAAACCTCCGCCGCCGTTTCCTCGAAGACGCTGCCCTGCGCCTGCGCGTAGCCGGCCGCATCGACGAGCTGGTTCTTCGCACCGGAGATCTGCGAGCGGATCGCCCGCGGCGGGTAGCGCTTCGGGTCGACGTGCAGCTCCTCCATGCAACGTTTGAGCATCCGCAGCGAGTCGGACTCGTCATAGATCGTGAAGCTGCGCGAGTAGCCGAGCCGCTCGGCGTCGGCCCGCAGCATCCGCGCACAGGCCGAGTGGAAGGTGGTCACCCACATCGCCCGTGCAGAGCGGCCGACCAGGGCCTCGACCCGCTCGCGCATCTCGGTCGCCGCCTTGTTGGTGAAGGTGATCGCCAGGATCTCCCCCGGACGGGCCTCCCCCGTGGCCAACAGGTAGGCGATGCGGTGGGTCAGGACCCGCGTCTTGCCGGAGCCGGCCCCGGCCAGGACGAGCAAGGGCCCCTCGCCGTGGCGCACGGCTTGGCGCTGCGGCTCGTTGAGCTCCGCCAGGAGGCGCTCGGCGCGGTCCGCCCCGGGTTCGGTCGGCGCCGCCTCGGGGGCGCCCGGCGCGTCCGCGGGGGTATCCGACTCCGTTTGAAGCATCACCGCCGAGAATAGTGCGACGCGCGGCTGGCTCAGCCGCCGGCGGAGGAGCGGCCCGTACGGGGACGCAACCCCTGCTCGTCATCCGACGAGACATCGCCGCCGTCGAGCTCGCCGATCCGCTCCTCCAGCCTGGAGATCCGCTCCGAGAGGGTCTTGATCGCCTCGGCGATCGGGTCCGGCAGGTGGATCCAGTCGGCATCCGGTCCCTCGGGGCGCCTGCCCTCCACCTTGACCGGGTGGCCGGGGTTGCCGACGACGGTCGAGCTCGGCGGCACGTCCTCGATGACGACCGTGTTGGCGCCGATCTTGGCCCCGTCGCCGATCGCGATCGGCCCCAGCAGCTTGGCGCCCGAGCCCACGGTGACGTTGTCGCCCAGGGTCGGGTGGCGCTTGCCGCGCTGGAAGCCGGTTCCGCCGAGCGTCACTCCCTGGTAGAGGGTCACCCGCCTGCCGACTTCAGCCGTCTCCCCGATCACCACCCCGGAGCCGTGGTCGATGAAGAACTCGGGGCCGATCTTCGCCGCCGGGTGGATCTCGACCCCGGTGACGGCGCGGCTGACGTAGGCGATCGCACCGGGCGCCAGCGGCACCGCGGCCTCATGCAACGCGTGCGCGACCCGGTGCGCGAGCAGCGCCTGCACGCCGGCCCAGCCGGTGAGGATCTCGAAGGTAGAGACGCCCTGCGCGGCAGGATCTCGATCCCGCGCCGCGGCCACATCGGCCCGGATCTCCCGGATCACACGACGTAAGACGTTCATGGTGCGAAGAAGGGTAGGGACATGTAGCGCTCGCCCGAGTCGCAGACCACCGTCACGACCCTCTTCCCCGCCAGCTCCGGGCGTCCCGCCACCTCCAGCGCAGCCTTGATGTTGGCGCCGGCGGAGATACCGGCCAGGATCCCCTCGCGCAGGGCGGTGAGGCGGGCGGTCTCCAGCGCGTCCTCGTCGGAGACGGCGATCGTCTCGTCGATCACCGAGCGGTCCAGCACCGTGGGGACGAAGCCCGCCCCGATCCCCTGGATCTTGTGCGGGCCAGGTACGCCCCCCGAGAGGACCGGCGAGGTTGCCGGCTCGACCGCAACCACCAGTGCCTCCGGGTTGCGTTCGCGCAGCAAGCCGCCGACCCCGCTGATCGTGCCGCCGGTCCCGACCCCGGCGACGAAGGCGCCGACCTCGCCATCGGTATCCCGCCAGATCTCCTCCGCGGTGGTGCGGCGATGCACCTCGGGGTTGGCGGGGTTCGAGAACTGCTGGGGCATGAACCCCTTGCGTTGCTCGCGGATCTCCTCCGCCAGCTCCACAGCCTCGGTCATCCCACCCAGCGATGGGGTCTCGCGAACCTCGGCACCATAGGCGCGGAGCAGCTTCGCCCGCTCCCGGCTCATCCCTTCGGGGAGGGTCAGGATCAGCTCGTAGCCGCGAGCCGCGCAAACCATCGCCAAGGCGATCCCGGTGTTGCCGCTGGTCGGCTCGACGATCACCCCGCGCCCGGGCTCGATCAGCCCCTCTTCCTCCGCAGCGTCGAGCATCGCCACTCCGATCCGGTCCTTGACCGAGCCACCGGGGTTGAAGTACTCGAGCTTCGCGCAGACCTCCGCCTCCAGCCCCTCGCCAAGGCGCCGCAACGAGACCAGCGGCGTGTTCCCCACCGCAGCCGAAGCCTCCGCCCCGATCCGCATCAGAGCCCCTGCCAAAATAAGCGCCGGTCCGCGATGATTTTGGCAGGGGCTCTCAAATGAAGTACATCCCCGAGCCGGCCTCCTCCGCCTCGCGGCGGGCGACTTCGGCGATCGTGGTCTGGCCGAATACCTTGCGCAGCGCGGTGACCCCCTCGGCCCAGATTCCGCCCGCCTCGTCGGCCTCCTGGCCGACTTTGCCGTCGAGGCTCTGGACGACCTCCAGCACGGTGATCTCGTCGGCGGGGCGGGACAGCGTGTAGCCGCCTTTCATTCCGCGGTGGCTGGTCAGCAAGCCGGCGCGTCGCAGGGTCGAGAAAAGCTGCTCGAGGAACTGCTCGGGGATACCGCGGCGCTCGGCCAGCTCCTTGATCGGCACCGGCCTCTCGCCCGAGCGAGCCAGCTCCGCCATCGCGACGACCGCGTAACGCGACTTCGAGGTGATGGAAATCACAAGGTCCTTTCTACCGCACAACTCGGACCCGGCTGGGTTAGGATCGATCGGTCCCCAGCGAGCGCCCACATTGCCTTGTCATCGACCCCCACCCACTGGTGCGGTTGGGCGTGCGCGAGGCTCTCGCCGCCGATTTCGAGATCCACGAGAGCGAGAGCCGCGACGAGGCGGTCGGCCTGATTCAGGACATCGGCAGCATCGACGTTGCGATCGTCGACCTGCGGCGCGAGCCCACCGGCGAGGATGGCGCCCTGCCCGGACACGAGGCGATCCGGGCGCTGCGCCGCTCCGCGCCCGGCATGGGGATCGTCGCCCACGGCGAGCGCCCCGAGCGCCATCTCGCATCGGCGGCCCTGCAGGCAGGCGCCACCGCATACGTGGCGCGCACCACCGGCCCCGATGAGCTGGCCCGGGCCACGCATGCCGCTCTCGACCAAGAGCGCTTCGTCGATCCGGCGGTCCCGCCGAGCGGCAGCCGGGGCAAGCTGACCCGGCGCCAGCGAGAGATCCTGCAGCTCCTGGCCGACGGCGGCTCGACCATCGTCGCGGCACACGAGCTCGGCCTCAGCGAGGAAACGATCAAGACCCACACCAAGAATGCCCTCGCCCGCCTCGACGCAAGGAACAGAACGCACGCTGTCGCGATAGCGCTGCGCGAGTCGTTGATCGAGTAGGCGCCTCGCGGGCCAGGCGCTAAATCCAGCCGCGGTCGCGTGCGGCGAGCACCGCCTGGGCCCGATCGACCGCGCCGATCTTGCCGTAGACGTTGTGCAGGTGGGTGCGGATCGTCGAGACCGAGAGCTGCATCTCGCCGGCGATCTGCTTGTAGACCATGCCCTCGGAAAGGTGACGGAGAACGTCCAGCTCGCGGTTCGAGAGCGGACAGGGCTCGCTGATACGGGCATCGGTCTCGCGCGGGTAGGGAAATTCGTAGAGCACGTCGCGCAGGCTGTCGTTGCCGAGGCCGCACCGGTTCGCGGTCTCGCGCAGGCGCTCCGGCGTCACCGCCTCTCCCTGCGAGTAATGGGCGACCATGTCGGCGGTGGCGACGATCGCAGCCAGGCCTTCGGCATCCTCGGCGTGGTGACGCTCGATCGCCACCGCGATCCGCTGCGGCACGTTCCAGCGCCGTGCCAGGACGCCGCCAACCAGGGCGTGGTCGATGCCGAGCTGGTCTCGTTCTTCACGGATTCGCTGCTCCGGAGTGCGGGAAGCGGCGTCGAAGTAGGTCTTGCGCCCGGGGTGGAGCTTGGAGATCACCAGCCGTCCGATGTCATGGAGGAGGGCGGCAACCATCAGCTCGTCACGATCCCCCCAGCTGATCTCTCGGCCAATCCGGGCCGCCGCCTGCTGGGTCGCCAGGGCGTGGACGCGAAACTGCTCCGGCCTCAGCTCCCAGCCTCCGTTGGACTCGAAGAAGTCGAAGACGGGAGCCGTCCCGGCGATCGCCAGCACCCCGGACGGCTTCAGGACGTCGACCGCCGCCGGCACGCTGCCGACGCTGCCGGCGCCGGCGGTTCGGTTCGCGAAGCGCAGGACGGCGATCGTCAGCGCCACGTCGGCCTCGACGATCTCGACCAGCTCAGCGACGCGGGCGGTCTCGGCGGTTGCGGCCTGCATCACGCGGGTGCGAGACTCGATCAGGGTCGGGAATTTCTCCACCGCCTCGAAAGCTGCGGCGAGCCGGGCGCCGGGCGCCGCCGCCGGGGCGCCACTCCCGCCTTGCGCCACATCGGCCTTCCTGGCCTTGCCATTGGTGTGTTGTTTGCTCGAAGCCATAGCCGGTCGCTTCGCCCTCGTCATCGGCAGAAGAGGACGCACGGTTTAGCCTCGGCCTCCCCATTAGTGGGGTCTGATTCGCGATCCCTTGTCCAATCCGGCGAGCTGAGATGCAGACCGTTGTCCGTCAGCGTCGGAGGCGGGCGATCGCCGCCTCGATCCGGCTCAGCGACTCCTCCCGGCCCAGCACCGCCAACGATTCGAAGATCCCCGGCGAGACCGTGCCGCCGCTGATCGCCACGCGGATCGGTTGATAGACACGCCCGGGCTTCGCACCCAGACGCTCGGGCAAGGGTGCCAACGCTGCCTCCACGGACTCGGAGTCGAAATCGCCTCCTGCCGACAGAGCCTCGTGGGTCGCCTCCAGTGCAGCGAGGGCCTCCCCCGTCATCACCTTGCGCCAGGCCTTCTCGTCCTCGACCGGCGGCTCGAAGAGGAAGCGGATCAGAGGCCAGACCTCCGCCAGCGTCTGCGCTTTCTCCTGCACGATCTCGCAGGCCTCTCGCAGCCTCTCGTCCGGTTCGCGGCCGAGGTGCCTCGCCACCACGCGCAGATAGTCCTCGAGTGGCATCTCGCGCATATAGCGACCGTTGACCCAGCGCAGCTTCCTCTCGTCGAAGATAGCCGCCGCCTTGCCGACATCCTCGACCCGAAAGCGCCCGATCAGCTCCTCGGTCGGGATCAAGGTCGCGTCGTCATCGGCGCCCCAGCCGAGCAGAGCGAGGTAATTGCGCACCGCCGCCGGCAGGTAGCCCGCCTCGCGCAGTTCCTGCACGGAAGCGGCGCCATGGCGCTTCGAGAGCTTGCGGCCGTCGGGCCCGTGCAGGAGCGGCAGGTGCGCGTAGCGGGGCGCCTCGAAGCCGAGCGCCGCGAGGACCAGCAGCTGCTTGGGGGTGTTCGAGAGATGGTCGTCACCGCGCACCACGTCGGTGATCCCCATCTCCGTGTCGTCGACCGCGACCGCGAAGTTGTAGAGAACCGAGCCGTCGCCCCGGGCGATGACAAAGTCGTCGTAGCTGCGGTTTGGGAAGCTGACCGGGCCGCGGATCAGATCGTCGACCACCGTCTCGCCCTGGTCGGGAACCCGCAGCCGCACCGCCGCTCCAGGCTCGTCGCTGGGCTGCCCGCGGTAACCGCGGTCGGCGCCGTGTTCCGCCTTCCAGGCCTCTACCTCTTTGGCGGTCGCGGGGTCGCGGTAGGCAGCACCGCTCTCGAGCAGCTGGCTCAACGCCGCCTCGTGGCGGTCAGCCCGGGAGGCCTGCGAGATCGGCCCCTCGTCCCAGTCGAGCTCCAGCCAATGCAGCGCATCGAGGATCTGTTCGACGTTCGCATCGGTGGAGCGCTCGCGGTCGGTGTCCTCGATCCGCAGCACCAGCGAGCCACCGTCGTGACGCGCAGCGAGCCAGTTGTAGAGTGCCGTCCTCGCGCCGCCGATGTGAAGGGCACCGGTCGGCGAGGGAGCAAACCTCAATCGGGGAGTTTCTTCAGGCATGTTGATCGGCGCGCATGTTTCCACCTCCGGCGGACTGGCGAAAGCGATCGAGCGCGGGACCGAGCTCGGCTGCGAGTCGATCCAGATCTTCAACCAGAGCCCGCGGATGTGGCGGCCGACCAAATACGGCCCCGATGACTTCGCCGCCTTTCGCGAGACGATGGCCGATTCGCCGGTAGAAGCGGTCGTGATCCACGCCGTCTACCTGATCAACTGCGCGACGAAAGACAAGGAGATGCGAAGGAAGTCGCTTGACTCGCTCACCCACGCGCTGCGGACCGGCGATGGGATCGGCGCCGCCGGCGTCGTCCTCCACCCCGGTGCGCAGAAAGGCGAGCCCCACGGCCCCTCGATGAAGCGCGCGGCGAAGGTCATCGCCGCGGCGCTGAAGGACAGCGAGAGCTGTCCCCTCCTCCTTGAGCAGACGGCTGGTCACAAAGGCCTGCTGGGCCGCGACTTCGACGAGACCGCCGAGCTGATCGAGCTCGCGGGCAGCGGTAAGCGCCTCGGCCTCTGCCTCGACTCCTGCCACCTCTTCGTCCAGGGCTACGACGTCACCGACGCCGAGCACCTCGGCGCCGTCCTCGACGAAGCCGACGAGAAGGTCGGCCTCGCCCGGCTGCGCTGCCTTCACATCAACGACGCCGCCGCCCCGCTCGGCTCCTGCCGCGACCGCCACGCCAACGTCGGCGAGGGTGAGATGGGCAAGCAGGGCCTGGCCGCCTTCCTCTCCGAGCCGCGCTTCGAGGGCCTGCCGGCGACGCTGGAGACTCCGGGGCCGAGCAAGAAAGGACCCGACCGCAAAGAAGTGACGGCCGCCAAGCGCTTGAGGAAAGCCGGGCTCAAACGTCGCAGGAAGTGAGGGACGGCAACCCTCTGTGCGTGAATTTAGGTCGCACGGCCTACGGCCTTAGCGACGATGGTGGAGCGCGGCTGAAGCCGCGCAATCTTCAGATTGCATATCGCCGCTTCGCGACATTCCCGCACAGAGGGTTGCCGCCCCTCCCAATCGGACGTCGCCGTTGATCCAGCTGTTCCGAGGCGATCGAAGCTCACTCCAGCGCCCGAATGTCCTCAGCTCACCGAAGACGAGCCAGCGCCACAGGCCCTCTTCATTGTGAGCTGGGCGAGGGGATCGAGGCGTGTCTGACTTCGTGTGGATAGGAAGCCCGGTCGTCCTGCGGGTGAATGTCGCGAAGCGGCGATATGCAATCTGTCTTTTGCGCCGCGGCAGCGGCGCTCAACCTCAGTCGCTAAGCGCGAAGCGCGTGCGACATCGATTCGCCGCAGGACGACCGGGCTTCCTCACCATGAAGCGCTTGAGCGCTACCTGATCTGGACGCCCGAGATCGCGCGGGAGATGACCAGGCGCTGGATCTCGGAGGTGCCCTCGAAGATCGTGTAGATCTTTGAGTCCCGGTGCATTCGCTCGACCGGATACTCGCGGGTGTAGCCGTTGCCGCCGAGGATCTGGATCGCCCGCTCGGTCGCCCAGACGGCGACCTCGCCAGCCTTCAACTTCGACATCGACCCCTCTGCGTTCTCGAACTTCTGGCCGCTACGGCCCATCCAGGCAGCCCGCCAGACGAGCAGCCGGGCGGCGTCGATCTCCATCTTCATGTCGGCGAGGGCGAAGGCGATTGCCTGGTTCTCGACGATCGCCTTGCCGAACTGCTGCCGCTCTTTGGCGTACTCGAGCGCGTACTCGTAGGCCGCGCGGGCGATGCCGATCGCCTGGGCGCCGACCGTCGGCCGGCTCGCCTCGAAGGTCTGCATCGCGGCCTGCGATTTGGAGCGTTTGCCCTCGCGGACCCGCGCCAGCCGCTCGTCGAGCTTCTCTTTGCCGCCCAGCAGGCAGGAACCGGGAATCCGGCAGTCGTCGAGGTGGACGTCGGCGGTGTGCGAGGCGCGCAGGCCGTGCTTCTTGACCTTGGCGCCCTGCTCGCAGCCCTTGGTGCCAGGCGGGATGACGAAGGCCGCGTGGCCGCGCGAGCGCAGCTCGCGGTCGACCGTGGCGATCACCACGTGGACGTCGGCGATGCCGCCGTTGGTCGCCCAGGCCTTCTGGCCGTTCAGCACCCACTCGTCGCTCACCTCGTCGTACTTGGCGGTGGTGCGGATCGCCGCCACGTCGGAGCCCGCATCGGGCTCCGAGGAGCAGAAGGCGGCGACCTTGGGGTCCTCCGCGCTGCCGAAGCACTGCGGGATCCACTCGCCCATCTGCTCCGGGGTCCCCTGCCCGAAGATCGCCGCGACCGCCAACGAGGTGCCCATGATCGCCATGCCAATGCCGGCATCGCCCCAGAAGAGCTCCTCGTTGGCGATCGGGAGCGTCAAGCCGGTGTCGTCGGCGAAGAACTGGCCGAGTGCTTCGAAGCTGTAGAGGCCGATCTTGGCGGCCTCCTGGATGATCGGCCACGGCGTTTCCTCGCGCTCGTCCCACTCCTCGGCAGCGGGCCGCACCACGCCCTCGGCAAAGCCGTGCACCCAGTCGCGAATGTCCCGCTGGTCCTGGTTCAGCTCCAGCGTGAACCGGGGTCCCTCGGTCCCGCCACCAGCCGCCGCATCCGCCCCGGGCTGCTCCGCCTCCACCTCTGCAACTGCCGCTTGATCGCTCATGCGCGAAAGCCTACATCAGATTATGTTGTCGTTATAGCCTGGCGACTCGGAGGCGAGGTCGCGCAGGTCGAATGCCCGCAGCCCCTCCGGGCCGCCGTCCGTGCAATCGAAGAAGCGCCGGTTGACGCAGTCGTACTCCGGCCCCGAGCCGAGATAGGCGCGCTCGATCGAGAATGGGCAGTGCGGCAGGGCCGAGCCGGTCACCTTCACACCGCCGAAGCCACCCGGCTGCAACACCGCGTCGAGCTCGACCTTGGCGCCGAAAACCTCCTGCATGCAGCCGACGTACTGGGTACCGGTCAGCCCGTCGATGACGCTGTAGAGAAAGCGGCAGCCCATTTCGACGCAGCCACGCGGCTCGACCATCCTGTCGCAGAAGGAGCGGCACTGGCGGCACTCACCGGTCTTCGCGCGGGTTACAGGCATGAGCAGAGTTTAGGGGGGTCTGGCCGCGTGAAAACCAAGCAGATCAAGGACGCAGGGAGCGTGGCGTGCTCTGCACGCGAGCGACCGAGGACGCCGATATGCGCCGGTTTCTCACGCGGCCAGGGCGTCGGCGCCTAGGACTTGGTCCAGCTCTGCGCGCAGGCCGCTGGAGGGACGCACCCGATAGCCGTCGCCCAGCCTCACCTCGGTCGGCTTGCCGTCCTCGCCCTGAATCGCAAGGTGGACATCTGCCTCGCCTCTGTGGTGCTCGAAAACTTCCTTCAGCTGGTCGACCATGCCAGGGCGGCGCAGGCTCGCGGCATCGATCGTCAGCCGCAGCGTCTCCGCCGGCGCCGCTGCACTCGCGCGGGCGATCTCGTCGCCGTCAGGCTCGAAGCGCTGCGCCTCCTGCACGACGAGCTTCGTCTCGCCCCGCTCCTTGTGGTCGATTCGGCCGCGAACGATGACCACTGCGTCAGGTGCGATTGCCGTCGCGCTCTCCGCCTGGTCGGCCTTGAAGACCAGCATCTCGACCTGTCCCTCGACGTCGTCGAGCGTCGCGAACATCATCTGGTTGCCGCTCTTGGTGCGGATCTTCTTGCTCTCGGTGACGATCCCGCCGACCGTCACCCATGCGCCATCCGGTTTGCTGGCCAGGTCGGCAAGACCGCAGTCGACCCGGGCGCGCAGCGCCTCGCGCACTTCGGAGAGCGGGTGCGAGGAGAGGTAGGTGCCGAGCGTCTCCTTCTCCATCGCCAGCAGCTCGCGGCGCTCGAACTCGGCCGACGAGATCGGCGGCCGGTGGTGGGAGCTGGCGCCGCCGCTCGCGCCCCCCTCCCCCGCCCCGTCGCCGAAGTCGAAGATCGAGCCCTGCCCGGGCTGCGCGTC
>Ga0222622_10000034_pt1 | contig 60313 bp, 38 predicted proteins | sample PLM2_5_b1metaG_FD_177335 | JGI IMG/M metagenome (GOLD analysis project Ga0222622, IMG submission 177335) | Groundwater sediment microbial communities from an aquifer in East River, Colorado, USA - PLM2_5_b1 | ecosystem: Environmental > Terrestrial > Soil > Riparian zone | place: USA: East...
CGTGCGCGTAGTGGCGCTCGGTCGTCGAATACTCGACGTGGCTCGTCGCGATCGTCAGGATCTTGGTCGCGTCGCGCCGCCCCTGCGACTCGGAGGCTTTCGCCACCTGGTCGTAGGAGATGTACGTGCCGAGGCCTTTGTCGGCCGACACTTTGGTCAGCGCCGAGGTCAGGGTCGTCTTGCCGTGGTCCACGTGGCCGATGGTGCCGACGTTCACGTGGGGCTTCGTGCGCTCGAACTTTGCCTTTGCCATGACTCTAGCCTTTCACTTTCGAAACGATTTCTTCGGCCTTCGCCTTCGGCACTTCCTGGTAGTGACTGAACTGCATGCTGTAGATGGCGCGCCCCTGGCTCATCGACCGGAGCGTGGTCGAGTAGCCGAACATCTCGGAGAGCGGCACGCTGGCGGCGACGATATGCGCGTCGGCCCGCTGCGTCATCCCGCCGATCTTGCCGCGCCGGCTCGACAGATCGCCGATCACTTCGCCCATGTAGTCGGATGGCGTCACGACCTCGACGTCCATGATCGGCTCGAGCAGGATCGGCCCCGCCTGGCGCGCCGCTTCCTTCACGGCCATCGACCCGGCGATCTTGAACGCCATTTCACTCGAGTCGACGTCGTGGTAAGAGCCGTCCACCAGCTCGACCTTCACATCCACCATCGGATAACCGGCAAGCACGCCGTTCTCGAGGGCTTCCTTCACCCCCGCCTCGACGGGACTGATGTATTCCTTGGGGATCGTGCCGCCGACGACGTTGTCCTCGAACACAAAGCCGGTGCCCGGCTCGCCGGGCTCCATATGAATCACCACGTGGCCGTACTGGCCGCGGCCGCCCGTCTGGCGGATGAACTTGCCCTCGATGTACTCGACGCGCTTGCGCACCGTCTCGCGGTAGGCGACCTGCGGGCGGCCGACGTTGGCGTCGACCTTGAACTCCCGCCGCATCCGCTCGACGATGATCTCGAGGTGTAGCTCGCCCATGCCGCTGATGATCGTCTGGGCCGTCTCGGCATCGGTATGGACGCGGAAGGTGGGATCTTCCTCGGAGAGCTTCGCCAGGGCGATGCCCAGTTTGTCCTGGTCGGCCTTGGTCTTGGGTTCGATGGCGACCGAAATCACCGGGTTCGGGAACCGCATCGCCTCGAGGATGATCGGATGCTGCTCGTCGCACAGCGTGTCGCCGGTGCGCGTGTCCTTGAGACCGATGGCGGCGGCGATGTCGCCCGCGCGCACTTCCTCGATCTCTTCGCGCTTGTTCGCGTGCATCTGCAGGAGGCGCCCGATGCGCTCGCGGCGCTCCTTGCTGCTGTTGTACACGTACGAGCCGGCCGCCAGGACGCCCGAGTAGACCCGGAAGAAGGTCAGTTTCCCGACGTACGGGTCGGTCATGATCTTGAACGCCAGCGCCGCGAACGGCGCGTCGTCCGTTGCAGGCCGTTCGGCGTGAGTGGCGTCGTGGTGCGGCAGGTGACCCTTGATCGGCGGGATGTCGGTCGGCGCCGGCAGGTAGTCTACCACCGCATCGAGCAGCGCCTGGACGCCTTTGTTCTTGAAGGCGGCGCCGCAGATGACCGGCACGATGTGTCCGGCCACCGTCGCCTTGCGCAGCACCTTACGGATCTCTTCCTCGGTCAGCTCCTGGCCTTCGAGGTATTTGTGCAGGATCGCGTCGTCGTGTTCGACGCACGCTTCCAGCATCTCGTGGCGCAGCTGCTTCACCTTCTCCTGCAGCGCGGCCGGCACGGGGCCTTCGACGTATTTCTTGCCGAGCGTTTCGTCGTCGTACACGATCTCGATCTGGCGGACCAGGTCGATCAATCCGGTGAACAGCTCGCCCGAGCCGAGGGGGTACTGGATCGGGAAGGCCTTGGCGCCGAGGCGCTCGCGCACCATGCGCAGGCACATGTCGAAGTCGGCGCCGACGCGGTCCATCTTGTTCACGAAGATGATCCGCGGCACGCCGTAGCGGTCCGCCTGGCGCCAGACCGTTTCGGTCTGGGGCTCGACGCCGCCCACCGCGTCGAGCACAGTCACAGCGCCGTCGAGCACGCGCAGGCTGCGCTCCACTTCGACGGTGAAGTCCACGTGGCCGGGGGTGTCGATGATGTTGATGCGGTATTGTTCGCCGAGACGCGGCCAGAAGGCGGTCGTGGCCGCGGACGTGATGGTGATGCCGCGCTCCTGCTCCTGCTCCATCCAGTCCATCGTGGCGGTGCCGTCGTGCACCTCACCCAGCTTGTAGGTGCGGCCCGTATAGTAGAGGATGCGCTCGGTCGTAGTCGTTTTCCCGGCATCAATGTGGGCCATGATGCCGATATTCCGAATCCTGTCGAGCGGCGTCGTGCGAGGCATTGCGGTCCTTTATTCAGCCATCAGCAAAAAGGCGGGGCGACCAGGCACCCAGAGGGTAGGCCGGTCTCGCTCCGCTAAAACCCCGCGGCATGACCGCGGGGGTCACTACCTACCAGCGATAGTGCGCGAACGCCCGGTTGGCTTCCGCCATCCGGTGCGTGTCTTCCTTCTTCTTTATCGTCTCGCCTTCGCCCTTCGACGCCAGGATCAGCTCGGCGGCGAGGCGCTCCGACATCGTTTTCTCTTTGCGCGCGCGGCTGTACTGAATGATCCAGCGCATGCCCAGCGCCGTGCGGCGCTCGGGCCGCACTTCGACCGGGACCTGGTACGTCGCACCACCGACGCGTCGAGACTTCACTTCGAGAGACGGCTTCACGTTCGACAGCGCCTGCTTGAACACGTTCACGCCTGGCTGCCCGGTGCGCTGCTCGATCATGTCCATCGCCGAATAGAAGATCCGCTCCGACAGCGACTTCTTGCCGCACACCATCAGGTTGTTCAAAAACTTCGACACGGTCTGGCTGTCGTAGCGCGGATCCGCCGGAACCGGCCGTTTGACGGTCTTTTTCCGCCGGCTCACTTCGCAGCCTCCTTGGGACGCTTCGCGCCGTACTTGGACCGCGACTGCTTGCGCTCGTTCACCCCGGCGGCGTCAAGCGTGCCGCGGATGATGTGATAGCGCACGCCCGGGAGGTCCTTCACGCGGCCGCCGCGGATCATCACGATCGAGTGCTCCTGCAGGTTATGCCCTTCGCCGGGGATGTAGGCCGTCACCTCGAAGCCATTCGTCAGCCGCACGCGCGCCACCTTGCGAAGCGCCGAGTTCGGCTTCTTCGGCGTGGTGGTGTAGACGCGGGTGCAGACGCCGCGCTTCTGCGGATTGCTCCGCAGGGCCGGCGCCTTTTCCTTCTTCGCGACGTCCTTGCGGCCGTGGCGAACCAGCTGATTGATGGTCGGCATACCCCTCAAACGACGCGGTGAAAAAGTTGCGAAATAGACTTGAAAGCTAAGGGGGGGATTGAAGTTAGGTCAAGGGTGGTGTCATACTTAGAATGTGCGATCCCTGCTCGTCGCACTCGCCCTTTCTCTCGCCGCGGGCCCGTTAGCTGGCCAGCGCCTGGCGAAGCCCTTTCCTCATTGGGAGCCCTCCCTCCAGTCCACTGCGCCGGCGCCCAAGACCCCGGCTCCCGATTACCGCTGGGAGGGGCTGGCGGTCGGGGGCGCGTTCGTGGGGATCCTGGGGGCGGCCCTCGGCAACGGGTTCTGCGGCTACGACGATAGCGGCGTGAAACGCAACTGTTTCTGGCCCACGGTCGAGGGGTTCGTCGTGGGCGCGCTGGTTGGTGGCGTCACGGGCGGCTTGCTGGGGTCTGCCATACGCAAACCGCCCCCCGACGATCCCGGACACCCGTAAGAACAACGGCGCGGACTTAGGGCAGCGGACTCCACACCGCCGTGCACTCATCCACATTCGGATTAGCGCTGAGTTTGACCTCGCCGGTGCCATCGGCGTTGATGACGAACAACTGCTGGTGACCGCCGACCGTCCGGCAGAACACCAGGCGACGGCTGTCCGGCGACCAGCGTGGGTTGTTCTCCTGGTCTGGATTTGAGGTCAGCACGACGGGGTTCGAGCCATCGGCGTTGCGAACGACGATGTCCCCGGCGCCCGACAGACGGGCGTACGCGACGCGCGACCCGTCGGGCGACCAGGAGGGCGCGCGCGCCCCGTCCTCGTTGGGTAATGGGGTGAGTCCCGTCCCATCGGCGTTGATGACCTGCAGCACTCCGTCGCGCGTGAAGACGATCTTGCTCCCGTCGGGCGACCAGCTGGGAGCGTCGTCGGATGTGAGGGCGTTGGGATCGGCGTCATCGGGGGTGACCTGGTGCCGCCCGCTCCCATCTGCATTTACCACGAGAATCCGGGCGGCGAGCCCGCCGGGACCCTGCACCGTGGCGCGGAAGGCGACCTGTGATCCATCAGGCGACCAAGCAGGCGCCCCGACGTGAGCATCGAAACCAAAGAACAGGTGAGTGAACCCGTCGGTGATACCTACCGCGTCTGCGTCGATCACAAAAACACTGAAGTCCGTAGAAAAGGCGATCCGGCGGCCGTCCGGTGAGATGTCCGGCGAAGGGTACCCGAAGGCATCCAGCGTGAGCAGCCGTCGACCGGTGCCGTCGGGTTTCACGGCGGCGAGGGCGGGGTATCCGAATTCCGTGGTTGAATAGACAATGACGTTCCGCAACACGCGGTCGGCGACCCGCACCTGGGCGCGCGCCGTATCGCTCCCGAAGACCGCTTGAATCTCGACAAGGCCGTTGTCGAGCGCGGTCACGAGTCCCGACGACGTGACCGTCGCCACGCCCGGCCCACTCGATGACCATGTCACCGGCGGATGATCGACGACGTTCCCATTCGGAAGTCGGACGGTCGCTGTAAACTGGCGGGAGTCGGACGGCGCGAGCTTGGCATCGGTCGGGGCAATCTCGATGGATGCTCCGGCACCGCCCCTGGCCGAGGGGAAAGGACTCCAGTCGGGTTCACCATCGGAGTTGCCGCTGAGACTCAACCGCGTCTCGCCCGTCCCGTCGGCATTGATGACAAAGAGCTGGAATCGGCCCGCAGCGACGCGGTTGAAGACCAGCCGGCGCCCGTCTGGTGACCATCGCGGCCACCCCTGTTGCTCGGGAGTGTTTGTGACCGTCACTGGATTTGAGCCGTCCACGTTTCGCACGCGGATATCGCCAGGCCCGTCGGATGCTTGGTAGGCAATACGGCTGCCGTCCGGAGACCACGATGGGTTTGACGCGAGGTCTTCCTCCGGGAAGGGCGTGAGTCCGGTGCCGTCGGCGTTGATGAGATACAACACTCCGCTGCGCGTGAACACAATGCGCGTGCCGTCCGGCGACCACGACGGTCCGTCGTCGTACTGGTAGTCGTCGGGACCCACGTCGGGTGTGACTTGTCGCAGGCCGGTCCCATCGACGTTGATGATGAAGATCCGGCCAAACGCTCCAAATGGCCCGTCCACCAAGCTCTGAAACGCTATCCGACTCCCATCGGGCGACCAGGCCGCCTCGCCGTCGAAGAGAGGCGAGAGGTGGACGAGCAGCGTCTGCGCGCTGCCGTCGCCATTCATCAGGAACAGCCCTTCGGGGCCTTCGAGACCGAACCTGGTGAAGGCGATGCGGCGGCCATCGGGCGAGATGGCCGGCATGATGCTGCCATTTCCCCCGCTGGTGATCATGCGCCGCCCCGTGCCGTCAGGGTGCATGATCGCAATTTGGCCCGGGGAGCCATTGACCGGGTCGGTTACGAACGCGATGACGCCGTAGAGCGTATTGGGTCCGTCGCTCCGGCTCGCCGAGATGCCGGGAACGGCGGTCACTTCATCTCGATTGCACGCGCCCATCGGAAGGGCGAACACCGCCGCCGCGACGAGCCACAGGGGCTGACGTTTCATGTGCCGTTCACCGTTGAGGTCCTCATGAAACGGTCGCGTGGCTGCGGGCGTCGCAAGGGCAAGCGCCCTAAACGTCATAACCGTGCGGAGCGAGGCCTTGCCGACGGCGCGATTCGCGGCATTGTATTTCTGGATGAGCCGCTCGACCTGCGCGCTAGTGATCGTCGTCGCCGGAATGTCCTCGATGTCGAGCGGCGGGACCGGCTCCGTGGAGCAAACGCGCCCCGGACGCCGGCCACCCGCCGCCCTGCGCGCCAGCTTCGACGGCCTCGGCGTGGGGTTCGTGGGTCCGCACGGCCCGGCGACGGGGCGTAACCCTTCCGACAACAGCATCGCCGTTGGACCCGATCACGTCGTGCAGATCGTCAACTCCCGCTTCGCCATATTCACGAAGCAAGGGAAGGTGCTGTACGGCGCGACGCCGACGAACACCTTGTTCAAAGGATTCGGCGGAGCGTGCGAGGCGCGCAACAACGGCGACGCGGTCGTGCGCTACGATCAGCTAGCGGACCGCTGGTTGTTCGTCATGCCGGTGTTCCGGCGCAGCCCCGAGCGTCCCGATCAGCCGCCGCTCTGGAAGGCTGCGGACACGGCGTACTCGAGTCCGCCCGGGGTCGCCGGGCAGCCGGGGCCCGCCGTGCCGCTGTTCGTGCCACCACCGGCGCCACCAGCGCCACCGGCCGACACGACGGTCCGTCCCCCCACTGCTGCGGCGCGGCCTCCAGAGGAGAAGGGCCCGTACTCGATGTGCTACGCGGTGAGCGCGAGCCCTGATCCGCTCGGCTCATACTACCGCTACGAATTCCTGCGGCCCCTCTTCCCCGACTATCCGCGGCCGGCGGTGTGGCCCGACGGCTACTACGTCCCGACCAGCACGGGCGATGAGGTGATAGAGAAGCACACGTGCGTGGCGAATCGCCGCCGCATGCTCGCGGGCGAGCCGGCCACGGAGCAGTGTTTCGTCGTGGCCGACGTGAACTTCCTGAACAACGCCGATCTGGACGGGAAGACCCTGCCGCCGGCGGGGGCGCCCAACGTCGTGATGGCGGCGGGCGGCACGCAGCTACATGGCGATTTCGACGACGACGGGATCTACGTATGGCAGTTCCACGTGGACTGGGCCACGCCGGCGCTCACGCGCCTCGCCGGCCCCGCGAAGATTCCCGTCGCCCCCTACCACTACCTCTGCGACGGGCAACTCACGACCTGCGTCCGGCAACCGGGGACCGCTCAGCATCTGGACGCGCAGGGCGACAAGCTCATGGCTCGGCTGGTATATCGCCACGTGAACGGCCGTGAATCGGTGGTCGCGGTGCACTCGGTCGCCATAGCCGCGGGCGGAGGCGGCGTGCGCTGGTACGAGTTCACAGTGGACGCAGACCGCACGGTACGCCTGCGGCAGCAAGGGACGTACGCTCCCGACAGTTTGTACCGCTGGATGGCCAGCCCGGCGATCGACGCGCGCGGCAACATCGGCATCGGCTACTCGTTCGGCGGCACGCCGCACTTTCCAGGACAGCGATTCGCCGCCCGCCTGGCGGGCGATCCCCTCGGCGTCCTCACGCTGCGCGAGACCGTGCTGGCCGAAGGCGAGGCGGCGCAAACGAACACGCTGCGCTGGGAAGACTACTCCCAAACGGCTATGGACCCGAGCGACGATTGCACGATCTGGTACGTCGGCGACTATCTCAAAAGAGACGCGACCACCTACTCGACACGCATCGGCGCGTTCCGCCTCCCGGGTTGCTAGTGTCCTGGTGTGGCGGTCGCGCGACACGGCCGACGTCGACACCTCTAGCGACCATCGCCAAGCGATAATATTCTGGACGTTGACCCCTGCCCGCCGACGTGACCTATGCACGACCCGATCTCTCGCCGCGACTGGTTGACGATCATGAGCGCCGCCGGCGCCGGCACTATGTTGCCGCACGGCGTGATCACCGGCGTCCCGCCGTCGCCGACCGAGTCCCTCCCCGTCCTGCCGCTGACCTCCACGAGCGAGGTCTTCATTCCCGGACGCGGGCGCGGGTTCATGAAGTTCAGCTTCGACTTCCCCGAGCCCGCGGTCGAGTTCGAGGGGTACCGGTTCGGCTTCCTCGTGTTCACGCGCGAGAACACCTATGGCCTCGACGCGCGGCGGATCACCGCTCAACGCACGGGAGATGATCTCGAGATCAGCTGCTCAGGACTCGTGTGGGCCGGAGGCCAGCAAACGGCGCCCGGAAAGGTGACGGCGCTGCTGCACAAGCGCGGTAACGCGATCGAGTGGGACGTCACCGCCGAGATGGACCAGCCGATCAAGTCGGTGACGACGGTGATTCGCGGCATACCGCGCGGGAAGGTCTCGACGGGCGGTGAGCCGTTCGATCCCCGCGACGACGAGTTGCTGTTCGGCTATCCGTTCTCCGGAGGCGACCTCTTCGGCGCCAACACCGCGCGCGGCATGTCGACGCCGCTCGTGATCGTGCAGCGCGGCGAAGGCGACTTCGTCTTCTTGTCGTCCCTCGACGACCGCGTGCGCGCCAAGCGCTTCTTCTTCCAGCCGGGCGAGCAGGGGTATCGCGTCGAAGCCGTGTTCGAAGCCGAGGGCTGGAAGGATCAGAAAGTGCTCCGCGTTCCCACGTGGCGACTGGGCCGCGCAGCCTCCGTCGACGAGGCGGCGCAAGCGCACTTCACCCATCTCGAACGCGTCTATCACTTGGAGCCGTGGGAAACGCGGCGCGACGTTCCCGACTGGGTGCGCCGCACGTCGCTCGTCGTGTCGCTGCATGGGATGCACTACACGGGATACATCTTCAACGACTACGCGCGCATGCTCGAAATCGCCAAATGGGTCGGGACGCGCATCGACCCGCAACGCGTGCTGCTGTTCCTCGCGTCGTGGGACGGGCGGTACTACTGGGACTATCCGCTCTACAAAGCGAACGACCGCATGGGCGGTGACGCGGGCCTGAAGCGCTTCATCCAGGAGGCGCGGGGCCTCGGTTTCCACGTGATGCCCATGTTCGGCGCCAACGCGGCGAACCGGCGCCAGCCCGTCTTCGCCGGCATGGCGGACGCGGCGACGAACAAGATCGACGCCGACCGCTTCGATCTGAATTGGGTCGACTGGGATAACGACCGCCACCAGGAAGGGTGGCTCGCCTACATGAACCTAGGCGTCAAGTCGTGGCGCGACTGGCTGACCGGCCGCATCGCCGACGCGATCGACCGCTACGGCGTGGATGCCTACTTCCTCGACATCGTCGGGGGCTACATCAACAACACCCAAGCCGACATGCACGAGGGCACCCGGCTGCTCGTGCAGGCGCTGCGAGCGCGGTACCCGCAGGTCCTCCCCGTCGGCGAGATGCACTACGACGGCCTGCTCGAGTTCATCCCCTTCTATCATGTCGGCCTGGGCCGAGGGAGCAAGTACGGCCGCTTCTTCTCGCATCTCTCGCACCCGGCGCCGGGACGGGGCAGCTCGGGCGTGCACGAATCAGGGTTCGGGCGATTCAACCCCGAGACCCTGTCGCTCGGGCAAGGCACGATTCCCACGATCACCGTCGTGGACGACACGTTCACGACGCAGCGATCCCTGATGGAGGCCATTATTGGGCGTGCCGCTTTACCTGGGACTGGACAGTAGCACCCAGAGCCTCACGGGGATCGTGATCGAGGTCGCGGGATCGACGCGCCGTGTGGCGTTTCAGCGATCCCTCAACTTCGACGCCGAGTTCCCTGGCTACGGCACGCGAAACGGCGTGCTCCCTCCCCCGCCCCAAGATCCGCTCGTCGCGTCGTCACGGCCCTTGCTGTGGGTCGAGGCGTTGCAGCGGTTCATGCAGATCCTGACCACGGAAAGCGGTCTCGATCTGACGCAGCTGCGGGCGGTGTCGGGAGCGGCACAACAGCACGGCAGCGTCTATCTCAACGGGCAGGCGGCGGCGCGCTTCGCGGCACTGGAGCTGCGGGACGCCTTGAGTCGCGCGGAGGCGCCGATCTGGATGGATTCGAGCACGACGGCACAGTGCGCCGCGATCACGCAAGCAGTCGGCGGCGCTGACGCCCTCACGCGCCTCACGGGCTCCCGCGCGTTCGAGCGGTTCACGGGGCCCCAGATCAGGAAGTTCTGCGAGCGCGACCCGGCGGCGTACGCCGCGACGGAGCGCATCCACCTCGTCAGCTCGTTCCTCGCGTCCCTGCTCATCGGCGCGCATGCGCCGACCGAGCCGGGAGATGCGGCAGGCATGAACCTGATGGACCTCACCACGAAACAGTGGTCGGAGGTCGCTCTGCGGGCGACGGCGCCCGACCTGGAGCGCCGACTCCCGACCATCGTGCCCTCAGCCTCGGTGATCGGCCGCCTGTCGCCGTACTGGGTGGAGCGGTACGGCGTGCCCCCCGCGAAGGTCGTCGCGTGGACCGGGGACAACCCAAGCAGCCTCGTCGGAGTGGGGCTCGTGACCCCCGGCCGAATCGCGATCTCCCTCGGCACGAGCGACACGCTCTTCGGCTTGCTCGAGGCGCCGAAGGTCGACCTGTCGGGCGCGAGTCACGTGTTCGGCGCAGCCACCGGCGGCTACATGGCGCTGGTGTGCTTCAAGAACGGCTCGCTCGCGCGTGAGCGCGTCCGAGACGCGTACGGCCTCGACTGGGACGGCTTCACCGGGGCGCTGCGCGCCACACCACCGGGCAACCGTGGTGGAGTCATGCTGCCCTGGTTCGCAGCCGAGATCACGCCGCTCGTTCTGGCGCCGGGCGTGCGGCGCTATGGGCTCGACGCGGTCGACGCGGCCGCCAACGTCCGGGCCGTGGTCGAAGGGCAGATGATGGCGAGCGCCATCCACTCGGGCTGGATCGGCGAGCGCACCACGGCGATCTACGCGACGGGCGGCGGCGCGCAGAACCGCGACATCCTCCAGGTTATGGCCGACGTGCACGACGCGGACGTCTATCCCCTCGACGTCAGCGAATCCGCGGCGCTGGGCGCGGCCCTGCGGGCGTTTCACGCCGACGAGGTGGATCAGGGCCACGCGATCGGCTGGGAGGACGTGGTGTCGGGTTTCGTCCGGCCCGCGGCGCCGGTTCGACCCGAGCCCCGTAACGTCGCGGTATACGCCGAGCTGCGGCGGCGCTACGCCGCGTGCGAGGCGCACGCGCTCGGCCGCGGCCCGGCACCGATGCCCATGCAGGCCTCAGGAGCCCATCCATGAACTGTCCAGCGACCCGAAGTCCCCGAGTGTGGATCCCCGTCCTTCTACTATTAGCGCCATCCACGGCGGCGGCCCAGCGGACGACCCGAGACTTCGAAGCGGCGTGGCGATTCCACCTCGGAGAGGTGTCGGGAGCGCAGGAGCCCACGTTCGACGCCTCGGGGTGGCGGACACTCGACGTGCCGCATGACTGGAGCATCGAGGGAGAGTTCAGCGCCGACAACCCGGCGGGTGTGGGCGGCGGTGCGCTCCCCGGCGGCGTGGGGTGGTACCGCAAGCAGTTCGCGGTTCCCGCGCGAGACTCGAGCCGCCGGGTGTTCGTCGAGTTCCACGGCGTGTATCGCAACTCGGAAGTCTGGATCAACGGACACTACCTGGGAAAGCGCCCGTACGGCTACAGCTCTTTCCGCTACGATCTGACGCCGTACGTCACGTACGGTGGCCGCGGCAACGTGATCGCCGTGCGGGTCGACAACTCGCAGCAACCGAACTCGCGGTGGTACTCGGGCTCGGGGATCTATCGCCACGTGCGCCTCGTCACGACTGATCGGGTTCACGTAGACCAGTGGGGCACCTACGTCACCACGCCCCGCGCGACTCCCGATACGGGGCGGGTCTCGATTCGGACCGTGGTCCGCAACGACTCACCGGTCGAGCGGCGCATCGCGCTGCGGACGATCGTGTACGACGCCGCCGGGACAGAGGTGGCGGCAACCGCCGCCGACGCGGTCATCCCGGCCGACTCGATGGCGGAGATCGTGCAGGCGTTTACGGTGCGACGCCCGAAGCTCTGGTCGGTGGATCGGCCCTATCTCTACCGGGCCGTAGCGCGCGTGACCTGCGGCGCCAGGATGTGCGACCAGTACGTCACGCCGTTCGGCATCCGATCGTTTGCATTCGACGCCGCGCGCGGGTTCATCCTCAACGGCACACCACTCAAGATCCGGGGGGTGTGCCTGCACCACGACCTCGGCGCCCTGGGCGCGGCGGTGAACACGCGCGCCATCGAGCGACAGCTCGAAATCATGAAGCAGATGGGCGTGAACGCCCTCCGCACCTCGCACAACCCGCCCGCGCCGGAGCTGCTCGATCTCACCGATCGCATGGGCTTCATCGTGATGGACGAGGCGTTCGACATGTGGAGGAAGCAAAAGACCGACTACGACTACCACCTGGACTTTGACGCCTGGCACGAACGCGACCTGACGGACATGGTGCGCCGCGACCGCAATCATCCCAGCGTCTTCATCTGGAGTATCGGCAACGAGGTCATGGAGCAGTGGAACGACGGCGACACGACGGCCGCTCCCATCGCGCGCGAGCTGGCGGGCATCGTGCGACGTCTCGACCCCACGCGGCCGATTACGTCGGCGAACAACAACGGCAGCTCGGGGAACCCGCTGTTCCACGCCGGCGCGCTGGACCTGCTGGGACACAACTACCATCACGAGGCCTGGGCGAACTTCCCCGCGCAGTTTCCGGGCGGGAAGTTCATCATCACCGAGGCGATGTCGGCCTTGAACTCCCGCGGCATCTATGAGCAGCCCTCCGACAGCGTCGCTGTCTACTACACTCCCTACGAAAAGAACCGCGGAGCGCAGCCACCCAAGAACGGCCGCATCGCGTCGTACGACAACCGGCGGGCGTTCTGGGGCTCACTGCACGAGGAGTCGCTGCGCCTGTTCGAGGGACACGCGTTTCTCTCAGGGATATTCATCTGGCAGGGAATCGACTACCTGGGCGAGCCGACGCCGTACGAGTGGCCGGCGCGCAGCTCGTATTTCGGTGCCGTCGATCTCGCCGGCTTCCCGAAGGATCCCTTCTACTTGTATCAGAGCGTGTGGACGACGCGACCGATGCTCCACGTCTTCCCCCACTGGAACTGGACGCCGGGCGATACCATCGATGTGTGGGCATACACGAATGCGGAGGAGGTGGAGCTGTTCCTGAACGGCGCCTCGCTGGGCGTGAAACGGAAAACCGAGGACGTGTCCCACCTGATGTGGCGCGTGGCGTACACACCGGGGACGCTGCGGGCAGTCGCCCGTCAGGGTGGCCAGGTGACGACGACCACGGACGTGAAGACCGCGGGTGCCCCCGCGCGCCTCGCGCTTACACCGGATCGCTCGCGCATCCGCTCGGACGGCGATGATCTGTCGTTCGTCACGGTGAGCGTGCTGGACCGAGACGGCGTCCCGGTGCCCACGGCGGAGCCAGTTGTCCACTTTCGGATCACGGGCGGCGCCCAGATCGTGGGCCTCGATAACGGTGACGCGTTCAGCCACGTGTCGTTGAAGGGCGATCGCATGGCGCTGTTCAGCGGCAAGGCCCTCGTCATCGTTCGCGCAGGTATGCGGCCCGGCACGGCCACGCTGACGGCCGACGCCGAGGGTCTGACGCCCGCGTCGGTCCGGATCGACGTCGCTCCGGTCAGGCCCCGACCGTAATCTCCAGCTTGGTGACCGACGCCGCGGGGAAGCGGTAGACGAAGGGCGCGGCACTCGCCGGTACGTTCGCAGTGGCCGGCGCGACAGTACGCGGGGCCTCGAACGTGTTGTGATCGTGCACGTCCCGCGCCGCGAGCGTGGTCGCCGCCACCGAACGCACGACCCTGCCCCGGACCGCGATCTCGGTGTCCCGCGGCTCCGTGAGATGCGAGTTGGTCACGGTCAGCGTGATCGCATCGCCCTTCACCGACGCCGAGCCGTTCAGGCCCCACAGCGAATGGTCCCGCCCCTGCCCGTCCTTCCAGCTCACGGGCGGCGCCGACGATTCGGTCCGCACCGCCGTCGCCCCCTGATGCGCGGCGTACATGGCGAACACGTGATACGTGGGCGTGAGCAAGAACTTGTCTTCGTGCGCCAGAAACAACGACTGGATGCAGTTGATGAGCTGCGCGATGTTGGCCATCGCCACTTTGTCGGGGTGGCGGTTGAACGTGTCGAGCGTGAGCCCGGCCACGAGCGCGTCGCGGATGGTTGACTGCTGACCGAAGAGGTGGGTGGGATCGACGTTCGTCGTCATCTTGTGCCATGCCCCCCACTCGTCCACCACCAGTTTGACCCGACGTTCGCGGTCGCTCTCCCCCATCACCTGCCAATGCGACGTGATCAGCGACTCCATGCGGTTGGCGCTGCCGAGCAGGTCGTACCAGGCGGTGTCGTCGAACGCCACCGCCTCGCCGTTCGGGGCGCTGCAATAATGATGAAGGGCCCAGCCCCACATCCGGTCGAAACTGCGGCGCTCGCCCATCTCGCGAAAGAACCGGCGGGTCCAATCGATGTCCCCCCCGCTCGGCCCCGATCCGATGAACCCGAGCTTGACGCCATACGTCGGCACGGCCCAGGTCGCGAAGCGGCGATACTCGGCCGCGTACTCCTCCGGTGTGAAGTTCCCGCCGCAGCCCCACGACTCGTTCCCGATGCCCCAATAGCGCACGCCGAACGGCTCGCGGTCGCCCCCTGCCGAGCGCTGGTCGGCGAGAGTCGTGCTCCCCGCCGGTGAGTTGCAGTACTCGACCCACTCCATGAACGACCGCGCGGGCAGGGTCCGTAGGTTGACGGCGAGATAGGGCTGCGCGTCGATGAGCCGGCAGAAGCGCAGGAATTCGTTCGTGCCGAACTCATTGGGATCGTATTTCGCAGCCACGTTCCCGAGCGTCTGGAAATGGCTGTCGTCGATCCAGAAGTTCGTGCGCCGCGGCCGGCGCTCCCGGGGACCGATGCCGTCGCGCCAGTCGTACGAGTCGGCGAAGCACCCCCCCGGCCAGCGCACCGGTCCCGGATGAATCGCCCGGAGCGCATCGACCAGCGCCCGGCGGACGCCGCCGACGTTGGGAACGCGAGACTTCTCGCCGACCCACACGCCGTCGTAGACCACCCCGCCCAGATGCTCGACAAAATGACCGTAGATCTCGGGCGCGATCGTGCCGATCGGTTCGTCCACGAGGACGTCGATGCGGGCGTCTGCCAACCGAGACCGCACGCGGTGGCCGGCGAGTGCCAGCCCCGCGGCGACGGTCGAGGTGACGAAATCGCGTCGCGTGAGGATGGTCATGGCCTCACCGCGCCGCGTCGCCGCGGATCACGCGCAGGCCGAACACGGTCGCGATCTGGCTCCCCGCCTTCGCCTCGAACCGGATCGTCACCTTGCTCTTGCCCCGCACCAGGTCCGCCGGTACGGGATACTCGAGATCGAAGAAGCGATGCGGATCAGCGAGCCGCAGCGTCTGCTCCGCGACGCGGCGGGCGTCCACCTGAATCTCGAACTCGGCCGGTGTGCCCCGTCGGTCTCCAGAGTAGTAGGTCGCGACCAGGGTCATGGGATGCGCGGGGTCCACTGGGACATCGTAGGAGAACCAGGTCGTGCCCCGCCGCCCCGGCCGGCCCAAGATCCGCTGCGGCACCGCGCCCTCGCCCGCCTGATAATTGAAGGGGCGCTCGAACACGGTCTCGCCCGGCTGCAGCCACGCGACGGTGGCGGCTTCGAGCTTCCGCAGCCGCTCCGCCTCGGCCACATACTCGGCCTTCTTCGCGTCCCATTCGGCCGGCGTGAAGAGATCCCAATACGTCGAGTACGTGCGCCGGTGCAGGCGGAAGAACGGCTGGAACTCGACCTCTCGGGGCAGAGCCGCCGCGGTGGGCTCGCGGCCTACGCCGTCGGTCGTGAACCGGCCTGGAGCTGGACCGCCGGCGACGGGCTTGAGCCACGTCTCGACCGGCCGGTCAGCCGCCACGAAGACGGGCACCCTGGGCGGATTGCGTGGGACGCGCTGGGCATCGGGTGCTTCCGCGCGCCCCGGAGGCTCGGGCCCCAGGTCCCCCGCGAGCACGATGGGGCCCCACAGAAGGGACGCCCGACGCGGATTGTCGGGCAGGGGCTCGAGGCGCAGGCTTTTGGGCAACGAGACCTCGACGACGTCGCCGGTCCGCCAGACGCGCTTCACCTCCGCGTACGAGCTGACATCGGGCTCGGACTCCCGGTACTGACTGCGGCGGCGCGGGTCGTTGGCCCTCACCATTTCTCCACTGGGCGCGACGACTGTTTGGCCGTTGACCTTCACCGCGAAGCCCGCACCCGCCCAGTAGGGCCGGCGCAACGCCAGCGTGAATTCGCGCGCGGTGCGCATGGTCACGGTGAGCTTCGCCGACTCGCCCTCGGGGAAGTCCGTCTCCGTCGACAGGCGTACGCCAGCCGCCGCCCATTCGGCAGTCGAAGGCGCGTACAGATTCACCCACAGCCTATCGCCGGCCTCGTAGTAGATCCCGTCACCGTGCAGGGCGTGGCTCTCCATGCCCGTGCCGACGTCGCAGGTGAAGTCGCGCTGCATGTCCTGGTACTCGTGGGTCACGCCCTGCGTCGCGCCACCCACCGGCACCATGTAGCAGACGCGCCCGTCTTCGGGGTCGATGGACGCGAGGATGTGGTTGAACAGCGCCCGCTCGTGGTAATCCGCGTAATGGGCGTCGGGCCACACGGAAAACAGTCGCCGGGTCAGCTTGAGCATGTTGTAGGTGTTGCACGTCTCGCACGTGCGGCCGTCGATCAAGTCGGTCAGCTGATCCGGTGGTCCGAAGTACTCGTCCTTGCCGTGCCCACCGCTCGAAAAGCTGTGGTGCTGGACGACCTGATCCCAAAAGAACGCGGCCGCCAGGAGGTCTTCGGGTTTGCCGGCATACGCGTATCGGGCCGCCAAGCCGATGATCTTGGGCACCTGCGTGTTCCCGTGCGTGCCGCCGAGGTCGTCCTGGTGGCGGCGCAGCGGCTCGAGGAAAGCGTGGTGCTCGAACTTGTACGAGAAGGCAAGCCAGCGGGCGTCACCAGTATCGGCGTAGAGGTCGGCCAGCACTTCGTTCATGCCCCCGAACTCGGTGTTCATCATGCGCTGGAGCTGCGCGTCGTCCAACCCCGAGAGAATCTTCTCCGCCCACGCCGCGAATTTGATCTCGACGTCCAAGGCCGTCTTGTTCCCCGCGTGTCGGTACGCGTCCCGCAACCCCGCGTAGGTCTTGTGCAGCGTGTACCACGGCGACCACTCACCGTTCAGGTCGAAGGCGCCGGACTTGATCTCGCCGCGCGCCAGGTCCCCGAAAGCCTTCCGCCCTCCGGCCAGCGCGCTCAGATACCCGTCGCCGTGCGCGTCTTGCACCGTCTTCAGCTCCCGCACGATGTAGTCCGCGCGCTCCTTGAAGCGGACGTCACCCGTTGCCGCCCACATGAGGCTCAACCCGGAGAGATGATGGCCCGCGATATGGCCGGTGAGGTTGCGAGCATCGCCGTCCCAGCCGCCGTAGGGTTCGGCCTTCGGCGCGAGGCCGGCACGCTTGCGATAGTACGCCAGCATGCGGTCAGGTTCGAGCTGGAGCAGGTAGCGCGCACTCAGCTCCTGCGCGTGCTTGAGCGGCCCGCCCGTGAGCCGCACGGCGCTCAAGGGGAGGGGCTTGGCCTTCAGAACGCCGGCGTCGACGGTGCGGACCGTGCCGGCGTTCTCGGCGGCGATCAGCTCCGAGCGGCCGAGCAATTGGAGCGCGCCGGCCCCGATGCCGAGTTTCAGAGCACTGCGACGAGAGAGCGTCATAGGGAGATCTCCAATGGGCTGCCGTCGAATACGACTGCGTGCGACGGTTGCGTAGCCAGGCGGACCTCGAGGCGGCGCGGCATGGGAGGCAGCCGGCGCGACCCGTCGGCCAGCGAGAGGCGCAGCGTGCGTCGAGCGTCGTTCCACTCGGTGAGTATCCGCATCCACGCGCCGCGTTGATAGCCGAACGAGTGCCCGTCGTCCTCGTATACGCTGCCCCGACCGTCGGCGCCCGGATAGACGACGAGCGTGAGCGGCGCGTCCACCGGGTCCGCCGTGTATTGCTTGACCGGGCCCAGCGGGAGGATCGCGCCGGCCCGCACGTAGAGCGGCATCGTCTCGAGATCGACGGACCTGACGATCTCCTGCCCTCCGGTGTTCCGTTCACCCGTCCAGAAGTCGTACCAGGCGCCCCGCGGCAGGTAGAGCCGCCGCTCGCTGGCGCCGGCCTCGACGACGGGGGCCACGAGGATATCTCGACCCCACAGGTACTCGTCGCCGCGGCTCGTGGCCGCCTTGTCGTCCGGGTAGTGCAGCCAGAGGGCACGCACGATCGGTAGCCCCGTGTCGTGCGTGTCCCGCACGGCCGTGTAGAGGTAGGGCATGAGCCGATACCGCAGCTCGAGGTACTTGCGGCAGATGGGTTCCACCGCCGCGTTGTGCAGCTCCGAGGGCGCGGGATTCCCAGCTCCTCCGGTGTAGTTGGCTATCTCGTCGTGACCCAGCTCACCCGTATTCCATCCCCAGGGCAGTCGCAAGTGCCAAGTGCGGCCGTGGGCGCGAAACAGCGGACAGAAGGCGCCGAACTGAAACCAACGTGCGTGCAGCTCGCCCGTGTACTCGGGTGTGGGCACGAAGCCGCCAATGTCGGTTCCCCAAAACGGAATCCCGCTGAGGCCCGTGTTGATCGCGACGGACACGTGGGTCCGCAGCGTCTCCCACGTCGAGTAAACGTCTCCAGACCACAAGAACGGAGCGTAGCGCGCCATGCCGGCATAACCGTTCCGGTGCAGCGCGAAGGGCCGCTCGTCGGGGCGGAGAGCCTGCGACCCTTCGTAGTACATCCGAATGCGGGCGAGACGCGACGCGGCGTCGAGCCCGTCGCCCTGGTCGGGCCACCATCCATCCACACCTTGAGCGAAGACTTGACGGTGAATCGGCCAGTAGCAGCCAACACGCTGCTCGTCGGGCCAGGTGCGACCCGATCCCGTCGCGCCCGGTGCCGGCGGCTCCGGACAGGGATCGTTCACCGTCCCGGTCAATCGCCGTCCTTCGAGCACCACGTGCACCGCGACGCGGTAGTGCATCGCGTGCAGCTCGTCGAGCATGGCCTTCGGATCGGGAAAGGTGGCGGGGTTCCAAGTGAACTCACCGTTCTGCGTGTTCCACCCCGACGGCGTGAAGCCCGTCCCGAGATAAATGAGCGTGTCGCACGGGAGTCGCTTCTCCCGCATCGTGCGCGCGACCCAGCGGACTTCGTCGGGGCCGGACAATGTCCGATGCGATTGCTGATAGCCGAACGACCAGAGGGGTGGCAGCTCCGCCTTCCCGGTCAGCTGGGCCCACTCCCTCATGGCGGTCAAAGGGTCGCGTGCGTCGACCACGAACACGTCGAGGGGCAGCGAACCGTCTTGAGGTGGGTCGAAACGACCTCGTTGGCCCGTGAGGTCGAACGTGCCCAGCGGTTGATGGATGTACAATGCCCAGCCCTCGGTGCTGACGAGCCATTGGATCGGGACAGAGCCGCCGTGCGTGCGGAGCCGGTACCCGCCCTGGCCGCTCCGCATGGCGTACGTCGAGCCGCGACGGTCGAACTGGGGGCCCCCCTGCCCCATCCCGAGGAGCGGCGCGCTTCCGAGCGCAAACGACAGGGCGCCGCTCGTGGGGTCGATGGCCAGGTCTTGCAGTGCGCGGCCGTCGGGCCGGGCGACGCGGATCCGCAGCGGGTCGGCGTCGACGTGGATGCGGAACGCGCCGACCGCTACGGTCCGAGCACCAGTACGCGCCACGCGGATCTCGGGGGCCCACGTCGACTCGATGAGCGCGCCGTCGAGTGGAATCGGCGGCGGTTCGGGTGTGGCGGCGTCGAGGATGCTCACTCGCAAAGTCGCGGGACTCACCGCGGCAGCCGCGACTTCCGCGGCGCGCCCGGCGACCGACAAGCCCGGTATCCGCCACCTCAGGGTCGGACCGAGGACCAGACCGGCGCCGGCCGAACTCAACTCGATCAACGCCTGCCGCCGCGACGTCATGCGATGCCGCTGTGGGCGGCGTAATACCGTCGCACGAAGGGCTCCTGGTACGTGAACGACCAGTGGACGTCGCGCACCAAGTCTGCCGCGCCGCCCACGTCGCCCCGCTCCAATAAGCGGACGAGGGTCTGGTGCTCCTCGACCGAGGCGCGCTCCCACTCCGGCACGAAGCCCTTGAGCCGGGGGAAGTCGTAGAGGCGCTGCTTCAGGAGGTGGATTTGGCGGACCATCTCGGTGTTGTCCGACAAGTCGAGGTAGGTGTCGTGGAACGTCAGGTTAGCGTCGTAGAAGCGCGCGAAGTCGGACGCATCGAGCGCGCGAACCATCTCGCGGTTCAACTCCTTCATGCGGGCGACCGACTCCCGGGTGAGCCGGTTGGCCACGTCCCGCAGCGCCGTCGATTCGAGGGCCGCGAGCATCTCGTAGATGTGCCGGATGCGGTCCAGGGTGAGGGGAGCGACGCGCACGCCCCGGCGGCCGTGGATCTCGACGAACCCCTCGCATTCAAGACGGAGCAGCGCGTCGCGCAGCGGCGTACGGCTGATGCCGATTTGCCGCGCGAGCGCGTTCAGGTCGAGGTACTTGCCGGGGCGGAGGCGTCCCCGGTTCATGAGGCTGCGGAGGCGCTCGTAGACCTCCTCGCGCAGGGAGCGGGTAGCCGGTTTGATGCGCGGCGCGGCGGCGGCGGCGGCTCGCATCAGTCGCGTTTCGTGGTAATGAGAATCACGCCGTGGGCACCGGCCATGCCGTAGGATGAAGTCGAGCTGATGTCTTTCAGGACCTCGATCCCGCCGATGTCGCGCGGATTGAGGCTCCGCAGCGCGCGCGTGAGATGCCCGGGCGCCACCGGCATGCCGTCGATGACGACGAGCGGCTCGCCGGGCTCTCCCAGCAGGGAGACGTTTCCGCCGCGGATGCGCAGCGAGATGTCGCCGTTGGGCAGGTGGACCACCTGGAGCCCCGCCACGCGCCCCTGCAGCAGCTCTTCCACGCTGTCGACGTGCCAGTCGCCGAGCGCCGAGTCCGGCAAGGACGTCACCGCCCCGGTCTGATCTGTGGTGGACCGTGGAGCGGGCTGCGCCCCCCCCGGGCCGTTGCTTCGGCACGCGAGCAGCGCAACGAGCAGCGCCGCGGTATGAGCCCTAGTATCCCGGGTTCTGATGCAGGTTCGCGTTGGTGTTCAGCGCTCCCGATGGAATGGCGAAGATGGTACGGTAGTCGCCGTTGGGAGTGTGGTTGAACCAGGTCTTTGTCGTGAAGACGCCGAACCGGATCAGGTCTTGCCGGCGGTGCCCTTCGGCGGCGAACTCCCAACCCAGCTCGTCGAGGAAGCGCCCGTACGTCACGTCGGCCCCGCCTCCCGCGACCGGCGTGCCGGCGGGCCCCGTTTTGACCACGCCGTCGACATCGTACCACCCATAGTTGTACGCGCTTCCCTGCGCCAGGTCGGTGCCGATCACCGTAGCCTTCGCCGGGGTGGTGGTCGCGAAGGCGCGCTGGCGCACCTGGGTCACGAGCGTAGCGGCCGCGTCGGCCTGGCCGGTGCGCAGCAGCGCTTCCGCCCGCATCATAAGAACCTCCGCGTACCGGAGGATCGGATAATCGACGTCCGAGGAGCCTGTCTCCCCGGTATAGATCTCGTACTTCCAGACGGGGTAGCCGTTGTCGAAGTCCGTCGAGTCGATGCGCGGCACGTACTCCACGAAGTCGTAGCCACGGCCCTGGCCATCGAAGTGCGGACCCATCAGCCACGTGTCGGGGAGGCGCGTGTCTGCGGAGTCGTACGTCTCGATGAATTGAGGATTCGAGGCGCTGCCGCCCCAGGGCTGCGCCTGCATGTTGAAGACGAAGCGCAGCTCGGGCTTGAGCGTCTTCATGTGGAAGCTCGAGCCGGGCGCGTTCACCGCATCGTACGGCACCGCCCAGATGTTCTCGACCGAGGTCTCGTTGTTGCGCGCGAACGCCGCTCGATACGTGGTGCCCAGCTGGTATCCACCGGAGTCCATTATCGCCTGCGTCTGTTCGAGCACCAGATCGTAGTGCGGGGTCCCGGTGTAGACCTCGGCATTCAGGTACACCCGGGCCAGGATGCCCCGTGCGGCCCAGCGGTTCACGCGCCCGTAGGTGGGTGTGCCCCGCGCGACCGAGAGGTTCGGAAGCGACGCCGTCAGCTCCTGCACGACGAAGTCATAGACCTGGGCCCGCGTGCTCTGCTGTGGCAGTTCCTGGGCTGTGAAATCGGTGACGATGGGCACGTTCCCGAAGCCATCGAGCAGGAGGTAGTAGTCGTAGGCCCGCAGGGCCTTCAGCTCGGCCACGATCCCCGGTTTGATGGAATCCGCTACGGGCACGACAGCGGAGTCGATCTGGTAGAGGATGCGGTTGGCGGCGTTGATACCGCGGAACGCATTGCTCCACAGGCTGGCGGGCTGGCCCTGGGTGGGGCTCCAGCGGTGCTCGTGCAGGCGGATGTACGTGCCGCCGTCGTACCAGCCATTGGGACGCACCGGCGTGAGAAACGCGTCGGCCGTCTCTTCCTGGAAGTCCAGGTTGCCGTACCAGCCCATCCAAGTGTCGCGGAGCGGCGTGTACGCCGGCGCGATCAGGGACGCGAGATCCCGCGCCGTGGGATTGAAGTTCTTCTCGGTGATCTCGCTGTAGGGGGCCTCGGTCAGGTCGGTACACGACCCCAGAACCAGCACGCCGAGGGCGAGCGCCGCTACGCAACGGGTTGTGCTTCTCATGGCAATGCTCCTCTCGGCTAGAAGGTGAGACTGATGCCGGCGCTGAATACGCGGGTCGTGGGATACTTGTCTCGGAGATCGTCCCCGGGCGATAGACCGTCGGGCCCGCGCGTGCTCACTTCCGGGTCAAGACCCTTGTAGCCCGTCAATGTGAGCAGGTTGCGGCCGGTCACGTACACCCGCGCGTTCGAGATCGCGTTGGACAGGAAACGCAGCGGCCCGAGAGTGTAACCCACCGTGGCATTGTCGATCTTCCAGTAATCGCCGTCTTCGATGTAGTAACTGACATAGGCCAGGTCGTAGTTGAGCGTCCGCTTCCCATAGACCTTGTCGAAGGCGGACTTGAGCATGTTGTACTGGAGGATCGTGGGGTTCTCGTAGAACATCCGCTGGAAGTTGAGGATCTGAAATCCAAACGCTCCGCGCATGTTGACACTCACGTCGAGCTTCTTCCATCTGAACGCGTTGTTCCAGGCCAGGTAGTGCTTCGGGAGCCCATTGCCGAGAACGCGCCGGTCGCCCTCGGTCACGTCGTCGATCGGGATCCGATTGCCGTTGCGGTCGAGGACGATCCACTCACCCGTCGAGTCGATGTCCACCGCCTTGTAGCCGTAGAAGTTGCCGATCGGCTCACCCACCTTGATCATGTGCGTCGATTGCTGGATCGGCTCGCCCGTGTACCCCGTGTAGAACGAATCGCTCGTCACGTACACAGAGTTGGACAGGCTGACCAGGCGGTTCGAGTTGGTGGACCAGTTCGCACTGGAGGTCCAGCGCAGGTCGGGGCGCCGCACCACGTCGTACGTGAGCTGCGCCTCAACCCCGTTGTTCCGCATCCGCCCGACATTGGCGAGAATCGAACCGAACAGATTGGGGGGCACGGGCACCGAGTAGTTGTACAAGAGCCCCTTGGTGTCACGGCGATACATGTCCACGCTGCCGGCGAGCCGGTAATCGAAGAGAGAGAAGTCGAGACCGAGGTTGATCTCGTCCTTGCGCTCCCAGGCGAGGTCGGGATTGGCATTGCGGCTGGGCGAGAGCCCCTGGACCCACTCGCCGTTATACAGGAACTTGCCGCCGTAGCTGTAGCTCAGGAGCGAGAGATACGAGAGAGTCGGCGCGCTGCCGGTGACACCGTATCCGACGCGCAGCTTGAGGTCGTTCACGAACGGCGCGCGTCGCATGAAGCCTTCGCGGGTGACCCGCCATCCCGCCGATACCGCCGGGAATGCCCCCCACTTGTGCCCCGCCCCGAAGCGCGAGTTTCCCTCGTAGCGCAAACTCCCGGTCACAAGGAAACGACTGTCCCAGTCGTAATTCACGCGCGTGAAAAAGCCGATCACCTTGTACGACGACTTGTTGCTACCGATGCCGGCCTTCCCAGCGGTCAGTGCGTCGCCACTCTGCAGCCGGTTGTAACCGAAGAGGTCGGTGGGAAAGTCGTAGGTGCTGAACCAGAAGAATTCGTTGCCGAAATCCTGATAGCTATAGCCGCCGAGCAGTGTGACGGCGTGGCGACCGATCTGTTCGTTGAGCGTCCCGGTGAGCTCCAGGATGCGGGAGATATCGGAGCTCGTGTAGCGATACGCCGTCCCGTCTTGACCGTTTTGCGTCGTGTTCGCATGACGAAACGTCGTGGCGTCCCCCTGCAAGAGGGACCCCCGCTCGGTGCCGCCCAGGATGGAGAGGCGGAGGTTAGTCGTTGGCCGCAGCGTCACCGTGCCGTGCAGGCGCAGACTGCGGCCTTCCTGTGAGCCGTTATCCTCGTTGATCAAGCCCATGGGATTCGTGTAGAAGTAGGTCCCCCGCTCCTGCCACATCCCCTGATCGTCCTTGACGCGGTCTGTGGGGTTGCGAATCAGGGTCTGACGCCAGGCATAGTTGTAGTCGGGGCCGAAGAAGGAGTCGTCAAAACTGGTCACCAGGTTCACATCGGCGGCCAGGCGCCCATCGTACATGGAGTGCGCCACGTGTACGCGTCCCGTCACCTCGCGGTCGTCCGAGCGCCGGAAGATGCCCTCGCGCTTATCGTAACTGAGCGACCCGGTGTAATTCGTGTTGGGGGCGCCGCCGGTAATCGTGACGGTCTGCGTGGCGCCGGCCGGCTGCCGCAGGACCTGCGATTGCCAGTCCGTGGAGGTACCGAGGTCCTCGAACCGGGTCGACTGCCCAGTCGACTGCCAATAGGCGTTCCAACGCCGGTAATCCGCCGCGGTCAGAAAGTCCGGCGACCTGTAGAGCCTCTGTTGGCTGGCGTACGACTCGTAGCGGATCGTCGGCGCACCACCGGTATAGCGCTTGGTCGTGACGAAGATGACGCCGTTGGACGCACGCGTGCCGTAGATCGCTGCCGCCGAACCGTCCTTGAGTACCGAGATGTCATCGATGTCCTGCGGCGCCACCGTGCTCAGCGAGCCCGGGATGCCGTCCACGATTACCAGGGGACTTCTGCTTCCCGAGAGCGTGATCGCGCCGCGCAGGCTGATTTCGGTCCCGGCCCTGGGGTCACCGCTGGGTGTGGTAACGGAGACACCGGCGATCTTGCCAGCGATGAGCGACGCGGCGTCCCGCGCCGGCGCCTGGACGAACTGATCCGCCGAGACGCTCCCGACCGCCCCCGTGATGTCCCCTCGCTGCTGCGTGCCGTACCCCACCACGACGACGCCTTCGAGCTCCACCGCCTGCCGAGAAAGGATGAAGTCGACGGTGGCCGGCTCCGCCGATGTGACGGCGACCGTTTGCTCGATCGACCCGTACCCGATGAGCCGCACGCGCACGGTCGCTGTCCCCACTGGAACGGCATCCATCGAAAAACGACCGTCGCGGTCGGTGGCGGCGGAGAGGCGAGTACCCACGACGACCACCTGGGCGCCCGCGAGCGCGGCCCCGGTCGCCTTGTCGGTGACGATCCCGCTCACCTTGCCGACCTCTGGGCCGACCTCTTGGCCACGAGCCACCTGCACCGGGAGGAACGCGCACAGCAACACAACCGTCAGACGGTTCATGGGAGGCCTCCGGCACGGATAGGAAGAGAAACCCAGCGTGTGTTGGGGAAGGATTCGGGGGGGCGACGCAGCTGGGGCGCACGCATGCTCAGGTCTTCGCTGATATATCAGATGCAATCAGCGTGCCGTCACCGTGGCGTCCGTCCACCACCTGTCGACGCGCTAAGTCGTTTGCACACTTTGCGTCGATCGTTGCTGCAGCCGGCGCCATTTCCGATTGTCGCGCCAACTCTACAGCGCGCGCGCCGCCCTGTGGCGGTCAAGCAATCACACGCGACTCCGCGTAAGAGGTTTGTCGTCGCGCGTCCGCTCGGCGCGGATCGTGCGGCCGGCGGCGGCGCCGTCCCGCCTCCACACACAGGAGCCTCACCATGAACTTGGTCCGCGCCGCGATCGCCCTCCCACCACTCCTGACCGCGTCGCTCCACGGCCAAGGCACCCCGGCCGACTACGCGCGCGCCGACAGCTTCGCCACCCGGGCCCGGCAGGGGGATTTCGTCGTCGGCGTCGCCGAGGAGCCGCACTGGATCGGGGAAACGGGCCGGTTCTGGTACCGCACGTCGGTGGCGGGCGGCACCAGGTTCGTGGTGATCGATCCTGTGAAACGGCGGCGCGACGCCGCCTTCGATCATGCGCGCCTGGCCCTCGCGCTGCGAGCGGCCACGCACGACAGCGCCACCGCCCTCGCCCTGCCCTTCGATCGCTTCACCTTCGCGGACCACGCGCGCGCGATCGAATTCGTGCTGCGCGACTCCACCTGGCGCTGCGGCCTCGCCTCGTACGCCTGCAGCAACCAGGGACCGGTCAAGCGGGAAGACCGCGGACGCGACTTCCCCTGGTCCGCCGGACCGGGCCAGCTGTGGCGGATCGAGGGCCTCCCGCCGCTTCGCTCGCCCGACGGCAAGCTCGAGGCCTTCATCCAGAACTACAACGTCGCCGTGCGCACCGTGGGATCGGATTCGATCGTGCGGTTGAGCTTCGACGGCAGCGAGGGCAACCGCTACACGCGCGCGTCGATGGCCTGGTCGCCGGACTCGAAACGGCTCGCGGTGTACCGCGTGATCCCCGGCTTCGCACGCGAGGTCCACTACGTCGAGTCGTCCCCCGAAGATCAGTTGCAGCCCAAATACTCATCGCTCCTCTACGCCAAGCCGGGCGACGTGCTCGACAAGGAGCAACCCGTGATCTTCGACGCAGGAGAGCGGAAACAGATCGCCGTGAGCGACTCCCTGTTTCCCAACCCCTACTCCCTGTCTCCGCTCGTGTGGAGAAAGGACAGCCGGCGGCTGACCTTCGAATACAACCAGCGGGGACATCAGGTCTACCGGATCGTCGAGATCGACGCGGCCACGGGAGCTACGCGGGCCGTCATTTCGGAGCAGCCCAAAACGTTCTTCTACTACAGCGACGCGCGCGGCGGTGGAAAGAAGTTCCGCTCCGACGTGAACGACGGCGCGGAGATCGTCTGGATGTCGGAGCGGGATGGATGGAACCACCTCTACCTGTATGACGGCATCACGGGACACGTGAAGAACCAGATCACCAATGGACCGTGGGTCGTGCGGTCGGTGGACACCGTGGACGCCGGCGCCCGCCAGCTCTGGTTCACCGCCAGCGGAATGAATCCCGGTGAGGATCCATACTTCGTCCACGCCTACCGGATCAACTTCGACGGCACGGGGCTTGTGGCGCTCACCGAAGCCATCGGGACTCACACCGTCACGTTCTCGCCCGACCGGCAGTACTACGTGGACCGCTGGTCGCGCCTGGATCTTCCTCCCGTCGCCGAGCTGCGCCAAACCAGCGATCGGTCGCTGGTGATGGGCCTCGAGCGGGCCGACGGTTCCGCCCTGCGCGCCACGGGGTGGCGCTCCCCGGAGGTTTTCGTGGCGAAAGGCCGCGACGGCGCCACGGACATCTGGGGCATCATCGTGCGGCCGATCCACTTCGACTCGACTCGGGCGTACCCCGTCATAGAGCGGATCTACGCCGGACCGCACGGGTCGTTCGTCCCCAAGACTTTCGGCCCCCAGACCGAGATGCAGGCGCTCGCGGAGCTGGGGTTCATCGTCGTGCAGATCGACGGCATGGGGACCTCGAACCGATCGAAGGCATTCCACGACGTCGCTTGGAAGAACCTCGCCGACGCGGGGTTCCCCGATCGCATTCTCTGGCATCGGGCCGTGGCCGCCAAGTACCCTTACTACGACGTCAGCCGAGTGGGCATCTTCGGGAATTCGGCCGGAGGACAAAACGCCCTTGCGGCGCTGCTGTTCCATCCGGAGTTCTACACGGTGGCGGTGTCGTCGTCGGGCTCTCACGACAACCGCATGGACAAGATCTGGTGGAACGAGCTGTGGATGAGCTGGCCGCTCGGTCCCCAGTACGCGGCCTCATCGAACGTGGATAACGCCTACCGGCTCAAGGGGAAGCGGCTGCTGATCGTCCCCGAGATGGATACCAACGTCGATCCGTCGACGACACTCCAGGTGGTGAATGCCTTGATCCGCACGAACAAGGACTTCGACTTCCTGATGGTCCCGGGGGCGAATCATGGCCCAGGGGGGCCTTACGGGATCCATAAGCGGAATGATTTTTTCGTGCGGCACCTGTTGGGCGTCGAGCCGCCGAGCTGGAACCCGACCGAGACGCGATCGGTCTCAACGGCAAGGACGGAGCCATGATGATGATGCGCCTCCTACCCATCGTTCTCGTCGTCGGGCTCGTCGGCGGCGTCGCCACGCTGCGGGCCCAGTCCGCGGGGGGCGCGCCCCTCTTCAACGGCAAGGACCTCTCCGGCTGGGCGGGTGACCCGGCGTTCTGGTCCGTGCAAGACGGCGCGATCACGGGACGCACTAGGGCGGCGCACCCCGCATCCGCCAACACGTTTCTGGTGTGGAAGGGCGGCGCGGTCCGAAACTTCGAGCTGCATCTCAAGTTCCGGATCGTGGCGAACAACCCGCGCGGCTGGGCCAACTCGGGAGTGCAGTACCGCAGCCGGCTCCTCGACTCGGCCAACTGGGTCGTGGGCGGCTATCAAGCCGATCTCGATCTCCCCGGCGACTACGTCGGGGCGCTGTACGAGGAACGCGGACGCGGCATCCTCGCGAAACCGGCGGCGCGAGCCCCCGTCAAACCCGGCGAGTGGAACGACTACGTCATCAATGTTGACGGAAGCCACCATCGTTTCTACGTCAACGGACAGCGCACCATCGATACCGTCGATCTCGACGCGACGCACGCCGCGACCTCGGGACTCCTTGCGCTCCAGCTGCACGCCGGTGCCGCGATGACGGTGCAGTTCAAGGACATTCGGCTCAAGACCCGGGGTCCCATCGAGTGGCCCGTATACGGAGGCGGACCCGAGAGCATCCGCTATTCATCGCTCGCGCAGATCAACCGAACGAACGTCAAGAACCTGAAGGTCGCGTGGACCTTCGACGCGAGCGACGGCGTGCCCAGCTCCGAGCTGGAGGTCAACCCCATCGTGGTGCGCGGGGTGCTGTACACCACGACGGTGAGCCTTAACGTCGTGGCGCTCAACGCCGCCACCGGCGCGCTGCTGTGGCGCTTCGACCCGTACAAGGGCCGGAGCGTCCGGGGTGGCGGGGGCCGGACGCGCGGCGTGACTTACTGGAGCGACGCCCAGGGACACGACGAGCGCATCTTCGTCGCGGTGCAACAGTTCCTCTACGCCCTCGACGCGAAAACGGGGCGGCCCGTCCCCAGTTTCGGCACCGCCGGGCGCATCGACCTGCGCGACCATCTGCGACCCAATGAGAAACTCATGGTCTCGCTCGGCACGCCCGGCATCGTCTACAAGGACCTGCTCATCATCGGCAGCCGGACGGCGGAGGGTTTACCGACGCCGCCGGGCGACGTGCGAGCCTATGACGCCCGAACGGGAGCGTTGCGCTGGACCTTCCACACGATTCCGCGGCCGGGAGAGTTCGGCTACGACACGTGGCCCAAGGACGCATGGACGTATTCGGGCGCCGCCAACAACTGGACCGGGATGTCGCTCGATACGCGGCGCGGTCTGGTGTTCGTGCCCTTGGGCTCGGCCGCCGACGACTACTACGGCGCCAACCGCGTGGGCGACGACCTGTTCGCGAATTCCCTGATCGCGCTCGACGCCGCGACCGGCAAGCGCGTCTGGCATTTCCAGCTCGTGCGCCACGACGTGTGGGACCGCGACCTGCCGGCGCCGCCGAACCTCGTTACGGTGCGCCGCGAGGGCCGCCCGATCGACGCGGTAGCGCAGGTGACCAAGTCCGGCCACCTGTTTCTGTTCGAGCGCGCCACCGGCAAGCCGCTCTTCCCGATCGAGTACCGCGCCTACCCGAAGTCCGACGTCGAGGGCGAGGTCACGGCCGATTCCCAACCCCTCCCCCTCGTGCCCGAGCCCTTCACCCGGCAAGCGGTCACCGAGGATATGCTGACCGAGCGCACGCCCGAGGCGCACCGCGCCATGCTCGAGCGCTTCCGGACGCTGCGCAGCGGCGGGCAGTTCGTCCCCGCGAGTCTCCAAGGCACGATCGTGTTCCCCGGCTTGGACGGAGGGGCCGAATGGGGGGGCGCGGCCGTGGATCCCGCGACGTCGATCCTCTACGTCAATGCCAACGAGATGCCGTGGACGATATCTCTCGTCGAACGCGCTCCCGCCGTGGCGGCGAGCGGCGGCCAGGACCTCTACGCGGCGCAGTGCGCCGGCTGCCACGGCGCCGACCGGAAAGGATCGCCTCCGACCGTCCCGTCGCTCGTCGACCTGACCGATCGTCTCACGACACCGGAGATCCGGGCCGCGATCGCCGACGGAGGGGGGAGAATGCCGGGGTTCGCGCACTTGGGCGGCGAGGCGCTGTCGGCCATCCAGAGCTACGTGCTCACTGGCGAGCAAATCCAGGCACCTCGGGCGGCAGGGGCATCCCCGATCAACCAGAAATACCGCGTCCAGTACGGCCGCTTCCTCGACCCCGACGGGTACCCCGGGATCAAGCCGCCCTGGGGGACGCTCAGCGCGATCGATCTGAACACGGGCCGCTACGTCTGGAAGATCCCGCTGGGCGAGTACCGCGACCTGGCGGCTCAAGGACTGTCCAACACGGGGTGCGAGAACTACGGCGGTCCCGTGGTCACCGCGGGAGGCCTGGTGTTCATCGCGGCCACGAACTTCGACAACAAGTTCCGCGCCTTCGACAAGGCCACCGGAGAGCTGCTCTGGGAGACGACCCTCCCGGCGGCCGGGAACGCGACGCCCGCGACCTACGAGGTCGACGGGCGGCAGTTCATCGTGATCGCGACGTCGAGCGGCAAGTCCAAAATGCCGGCACCCGCGCGCTACGTGGCCTTCGCACTCGATCGGCCCTGACTCAGCTCGGGCTCCCCTAGCGCGGGCTCGCTGTCATCGTGGAGCGGTGACCGGTGGTCGTGGTCCAGTAATCCATCCACCGCAGGCGAATCCCGTTCACTCGCTCGATCAGCTCCTGGCTCGGTGTCTTGCCGTGCTCCACCACGAGTACGAATCCGGTGTTGAAGTTCTTCTGCGCGTGATCCACGTCCGGCAGCCGCGGTCCTTCAGCCGCGATCACATCCTGAATCGTAATCTTGGTTCGTTCGGCCTTGACGATGGGGTGCCCGTTCGCGTCCTGGCCCGCTGACGCGAGGTTCCTGAGAATGAAAAAGTCCGGCACCTCACTAGGCGCGATCAGGCCCATGAGATACAGATCCACGTACGACCATCCCGTCGCCGGAACGTAGTAGTCGTCGTCGCGCTGCGTGAAGGTGTCGTCGAGGTTGTCCTGCCACACGCCGCCGCCCATCGCCGACGCCTCGACGGGACGTTGATAGGGGAACGCAACGGGGGCTTGCAGGCCTCTGGCCCAGTGCGTGGGGCCGAGCGGGATCGTTGCGCCGTTCACCTTGGCGGACGCGAACGCCGCCCAGCGATGGCCCATCTCGTGCGCGATCTGCGTAATCCCATAGTTGTAGGGCGGGACCTTCCCGGTGGCTGTCCGCTCGGCAAGCTGCTGAGTGTACGCCGCCACGTTGTGGCGATTCGTATCCGCGATCCCGTCCGGCGGATACTCCTGCATCTGATTGGCCCCGACGTACACCGGTTGCACGTACTGCCACTGGAAGCGCCCCTGGGTACAGTAGCTCGCGAGATTTCCCTGGTTGCCGCCGATGCCCGTGACCGCGCCCCCTGCGGGACCACCGCCGCGCGGCCCGTTGCTGGAAGTACCGGCTTCCGGGTTGTCGATGCGGAAATCGGCGTAGTACGGGAGAAAGTCGAACTTGTCGCCCAGCGCTTGGATGACCGTGCAGGTCAGGTCCATCGACCTCGGCGACCTCGCATAATGAAAGGCCTCATAAACCACCGGGAACGGTCCGTCTCCCTTCTTGGCGGACGAGAGGTCCACCGCAGGGCTCACGAGGCCCGTGAGGCTGACCTGCTGCGGCACGGTCTGGTCCGCGGCTACGGGTGCGCCCCCGGCCATGGTCCCTCCCGGCGCACTTCCGATAGCGCTCGCCGCTGAAGTTGGTGGACCCTGAGCGGCAACAGACGCGAAGACCGGCTGCCCGCCGCCGTACCCCGCGGGCAGTGTTCCCTGCACCGAGATGCTGTTTCCTTCGACCTTCACGCCAGACAGCACCCCCGGTCCGAACACGACGTAGCGCGAACCTCCGCCGCTCCCGCGCCGCGGCGGCGTCCCCACGATGGACCAGACGGCAGTCGCCCCCCCTCCCGCGCTCGTGCCCGCCGCACACTCACCGGCCGGCTTGGTCGAGCTGAGACACACGCGATAGGTGACGCCGACGATGGCGGAGTCGCCACCCTCCGGCACGGCCCCGCGAGTGCCGATCGTCGCCTTGAGCACGAGGCCGTCCACCGCCGACAGTTTCACGCTGGTGATGTCGAGGTTGGGAGGCAGATCGGCGTTCTCCGCGGCGGTGATGGTGGCGAGCGTCTTCTCCCTGCCCGCAGTCACCATCGGATAGATCCCGACGACGGCATCCTGGGCGTGCACGTCGTTGTAGGACAGGTCGATCGTCCCGTCCTTCCGCAATACTGCCTGGAAGCGGTTCACGGTCGGCGTCCACGTCATGTCCTGGATCCCGCCGACGGGCTCGGTCAGGCTCCACGTGATCACTACACGATCGGCGAGCTCCTTCAGGTGGCGGCTGCCATACATCCGCGGTTTGAAGAACACGCTGATCGCCGGCACGGTGTTGATGAGCTCGGCCCCCACGTCCTGCAGGAGGGCGAAGCGGTCGACAGCGAGGCCGCCTCCGCGGTTCGGCATGTCGCCCGCGCTTGGGCGCGAGACGGGACGCGCCGCGCTCGACCCACTGGCGAACGTGATCGAGCCGGTCATCCCCACGGAGAACGCGGTCCAGCGTTGCCCTGAGAAGGGGAACGCGAGCCGCTTGAGCGTCGCGTCGCTCCCTGTCATCTCAGGGCCGAAATCCGTGTCCCAGGCGAGCGGCAGGGTTGTCACACGGTACCCGGGCGCCGCCGGTGTGAAGCGCAGGGTGCGATGGTCCAAGTCGAACAGGCTCGCCGCTCCTAGTGCGCCTTCGTTCACGGTCAGGACGATGAGGTCGCCTTGCGTCGTGACCGTGCCGATCGATTTGCCCGGCTGCTCGCGAAACTGCGCTTGGGCGGGCGCGGAGCAGAGCATCAGCAGCGCCTGCGTGACTCGCATGGTGGCGTTCATCTCGTCAACCCGTGAAGTACAAGTAGGCGAGCAGGATCAGCGCCAGCACGACACCAGAATTGATCACATCCCACCGGTTCCAGCTGGCGCGTGAGGCCTGACGGCCTTCCGTCGTCACCGTGGCGAAGGTCAGGTTCTGGAGCCGCTCGAGCGCGGGCGCGGGCGTGAGATGGCTCACCACGACCATCACGACGCACGAGACGACGAAGATGAACAAGCTGTAGTACTGGAAGTACAGGTTGTTGACGATCCAGAGGAACGAGCCGGTCTCGTACCCCTGGGCGAATCCGGCGAGCCCCAGGCTGACGGGCGTGTCGACGGCGAGCCGGAAGGCGCCGAGCGCGAACCCGGCGATCAACGCGGCGAGGCAACCCTTCGCGTTCAGTCGCTTGAAGGTCACGCCGAGAAAGAACACCGCAAAGATCGGCGGGGCGAGATAGCCCTGCACGCCCTGGAGATAGTCGTACAGCCCCTTCGAGCCTTGAATCACGGGAATCCACAGCAGACTGATGAGCACCATGCCCACCGTGGCGCACCGGCCGATCCAGACCAGTCGCGCCTGCGACGCCTGAGGCCGGAAGCGTTGATAGAAGTCGATCGTGAACAGGGTGGACGAGGCGTTGAAGGCCCCCGCAAGTGAGCTCATCAGCGCCGCGAGCAGTCCCGCCACGACCATGCCGCGGACGCCCGCCGGTAGGACGTGCATGACCATCATGGGGAACGCCGCCTGCGCGACCGCGGGCACGGCGCGCCCGTCGGCTCCCACCATGGAGGCCAAGCCCGGCGCCTGGCCCGTCTTCGCGAGGGCCAGGGCGACCATGCCCGGGATGATGAAGATGAACACGGGGAGCAGCTTCAGGAACGCCGAGAAGATCGACCCGCGTCGGGCCTCGCGCTCATCCCGCGCGCCGAGCGCACGCTGCACGATGTATTGATCCGTCGTCCAATACCACAGACCGATGATCGGGGCGCACAGGAGCATGCCGAGCCACGGGTAGTTGCCGTTGAAGTACCAGGCGATGCGCGCCGGCTCCTTGACGGCCGCCCACGTGCCCTCCATGCCGGCGGGAACGAGGGGCTTCCACAGGTTGAACATGTCCGGATCGAGAGCCGTGCGCAGCGCTCCCCATCCCCCCAGGGCCTTGAGGCCAAAGATGGTCAGGAGCCCGGAGCCGATGACGAGCAGGATGGTCTGCACCGCGTCGGTGTACGCCACGGCCCGCATCCCACCCATGACCGTGTAGAGTCCGGTCAACAGGATCACGAGCACCGACCCGATCCAGAAACTGTTGAACGGTCCGACGTGCAGCTCGGGCAGCAGCACGCCGAACACCACGCCGCCGGCGAAGATGCCCACCGCAAGCTTGGTGAGCACGTAGGCCACGAGCGAGATGGCCGAGAGAACCGTACGCGCCGCGGGCGAGAAGCGCCGTTCCAGGAACTCCGGCATCGTGAACACCATCGAGCGCATGTAGAACGGCACCATGACCCAGCCGAGCACGAGCAGGCACCAGGCATGCAGCTCGTAGTGGGCCAGCGCCACGCCGCTCGTCGCGCCCGCGCCCGCCAGGCCCACGAGATGCTCCGACCCGATGTTGGAGGCGAAGATCGACGCCCCCACGACGAACCAGCCGAGGTGGCGGCTGGCCAGGAAGTAGTCGTCCGCCGTGTCGTGGCCTCGTTTGAGCACCCAGGTCGTGAGTCCTGCGATGATGCCGAAGTACCCTGCCACGATCAACCAGTCGATGGTGGTCATGTGTCTCCGTTCGGTTGTAAGCGCTCTACCACGCGACCTTGACGAGCGAGACGCCCTGGCGGGGTAACGCGAAGGTCACGCCAACCCGGCCGTTCGACGTTGAGAGGCGGCGCGCCGGCTCAAGCAGCTGAAGCTGGCCTGCCCGTTCCAGCGCTCGATACTGCGCGGCCGTTGGACGTTGCGGCGAGCCGAGCGTCTTCCAAAGCTCATACGCATTGCTGTGCTCCGCGTCAATGCGGTAATGCGCAATCGTCGGCTCGCCGGTGGGCACGCCATCGATCCACAACTCCACCTTTGCCGGCGGCGCGGGCAGGTCATCGTCTTGATAGTTCCACAGGAGCACGGCAATCGCGCGTTCGGTCCGGCTGGCGAGCGCATCGACGTCGGGGTGAACGCGCACGCCGCTGTCACGCACCGCCTCGAGCCTCAAGGCACCCGTGCTTGCTACGCGTACGCGATCGCCGCCCATCTGGCCGAGCATGCGAAAGACGTTGAGCACGGGCTTGGCGACCCCGTTCGTCGCCAGATCCCGAAACCCATCGAAGTACGGCTGCCCCTCGAATTCAAACGCCCAGGTGACGGCGCCGACCAGATTCACGCCGCGCACGTCGGCCAGCTGATAGGTGCGCGCGATCTGCTCCGCCGTGTAGCTCGAGTACATGGTGCCGTTGCGATAGCCATTCTGCGGATGCGTACGGATCGGGCACGCGGCGCACCCCTCCGGGTCGGACTCGCCAATCACGATGGGGACGCCCTTCAGCTCGGGGAATGACGCGACCACGGCGAAGCCGTTGTCGATGGCGCGCAACTGCTGGCTCACCCCCATGCGCACGTGGCCGTCGGGCATGACCTGCGGCGCCCCCTTCGCGTGAAAGGCGACGACATCGAGCGGGGATCCGGTTTTCCCCGTCGCGTAGTTGGTCCCGCGCAGGCAGTGTTCGATGAAGGTGCGGAGGTACCCTTGCGTCCGCGCGCCCACGGGGCCGGTGACGTGCGGACCACCGATCTTCGCGGTCGGTAACGCGCGCTTCAACCCCTCCGCGGCGTAGTCATACAGCTTCAGGTACTCTTCGGGCGTGCCGCGCCAGTAGCCGATATCCGGCTCGTTCCAGACTTCCCAGTACCAGCGCTCGACCTCGGCGCGGCCGTACCGCGCCACGGAATGGCGCACCCACTGATAGATCAGCTCGCTCCATTTGGCGTAGTCCTTTGGCGGGTACGCCCAACCGGTGTAGATGTCTCCGTAGTCCTTCCCGGGCTCCCACGCATGCTGGTACGGTCGTGGGTGGGTCGACAGCGCCTCGGGCATGAACCCGATCTCGACCAGCGGCCTCATCCTCCGTTCGAGATAGGCATCGATGATGCGATCAACGATGGTCCAGTCGTAGACGGGCCTTCCAGACGAATCCTCGGTGTACGCGTTGGTCGAGCCCCACTTGAGCGCCGGCGTGCCGTCGCCGCTGGTGAGCAGGTTGTGGGTGCGCACGTACACCGGCGCGGGGCCGAGCGCCGCCAACTCGGACAACAACTTCGCGCCGTCCTGCATGTAGGTGTAGTTGGGCTCATCGTAGCCGAACCATGCCCATACCGGCGTCATGGGGCCGATGCGGTCGTTCGCGTTTACGCGAATCGACACCGCCTCGGTCTGGCCCGCGAGGGAGGACGCCCCGAAGACCAAGATGACCGCGGCCGTGAAGCGCGGGCTCACCGGAGCTCGAGCACGACCACGGACTTGGCCGGGAGATCGACGGTGAGTGTGCTACCGGACAGGCGCGCCCCGCGGAACTCCACCGGTTGCACGGCGGTCGGCCGCTCGAACGTGTTGTAGGCGTTCATGGCGGCCGCCGTCAGCACCCGACCCGTCACGCCCGTGACGCGCGCGCCGCGCAGCTCCGTCTCTACCGTGCGCGCCCGGTTCGGGTCCAGGTTCGCCAGCGTGATGTGGATCCGTCCGGAAGAATCCCGTGACGCCGACGCCGTCACCGCCGGAACGGACTGTCCTTCAAACGTGTAGGTCCCCGCGGTCAGTGAGATCGGCAGGAGCGTGGCGTCGTGGTGGACCGTATAGAACTCGAAGACGTGGTACGTCGGCGTGAGGATCATCTCCTTGCCCCGCGTCAGCACCATCGCCTGCAGCACGTTGATCGTCTGCGCGATGTTCGCCCCGCGCACGCGATCCGCGTGGTTGTTGAAGATGTTCAGGTGCAGCGCCGCCACCACCGCGTCGCGCAGCGTGTTCTGCTGGTACAGGAACCCGGGATTGGTCCCCGGCTCCACGTCGTGCCACATCCCCCACTCCCCCACGATCAGGGCGACTCGCTTCTCCGGATCGTATCGGTCCATCACGGCCGAGTGACGGGTGATCAGTTCGTCAATGCGAAGTGCGCGCTGCATCGCGACGAACCACTCGCGCTCGCCGAAGGTGGTAGCGGAGCCCTTGTTCTCCCAGGGACCCACGACGGTGTAGTAGTGGAGGTCGAGCCCGCTGATCTGTCGGCCCGCCTCGCGCATCACGCCCTCCGTCCATGCGAAGTCAGCAGTGTTGGGGCCGGTAGCGATCCGGAAGGCCCGCGTGTCGCCGAAGGGCCGCAGGAACGTCGCGAACCGCTTGTACTCGTCGGCGTAGTGCAGCGGCGTCATGTTCCCGCCGCATCCCCAGCTCTCGTTGCCCACGCCCCAGAACCGCACCTTGAAGGGCTCGGGATGCCCGTTCGCCGCCCGCCGATCCGCCAGGGTACTGCCCCCCGGGTGGTTCACGTACTCCCACCAGTCGGCCATCTCCTTGACCGTCCCGCTCCCCACGTTGCCCACGATAAACGGCTCCGCCCCCAGGCGCTGCACCAGCTCCAGATACTCGTGCGTCCCGAAACTGTTGTCCTCGGTCACCCCGCCCCAGACGCTGTTCACCATCTTGGGCCGCTGCGCCGGTGGCCCGATCCCGTCCTCCCAGTGGTAGTAGTCGGCGAAGCAACCGCCGGGCCAGCGGAGGTTCGGGACCTTGATCTTGCGCAACGCCTCGATGATGTCGTCGCGCAGCCGCCACGGCCCGTTGCCCTCGCGGTACCAGAAGCCATCGTAGATGTCGCGGCCCAGGTGTTCGGCGAAGTGGCCGTAGATGTGCCGGCTAATCGTGTGCTCGCCCAGGTCAGCGTTGACCACCAGGCGGGTCCGGTCCTGCGCCGCGGCCGCGCCCGGCGCCACGAACAGCGTGATGACGGCGAGGAGCACTGCAGATCGCTGGATCATCTATCCCTGACCGTAGTAGGCGCCGTCACCGTGCTTGCGCCGAAAGTGTTTGTCGACCAGGTACGCGGCGGGTCCGCGCACCTCCGTATCAATGAGGCGGGTCATGCACGCGACCAACGCGAGATACTCGAGCACGCGGGCGCGCTCCACCGCCGCCAGCGCGTCCCCGCCCCACGTGAACGGACCGTGGTTCGCGACCAACACGCCCGGTACCTCGTCAGAGGAGAGCTTCAGCGCTCGAAACGTCTCCACGATCACGAGCCCCGTCTGCCGCTCGTACTCGTGGTTCACCTCCCGAGACGTGAGGGGGCGCGTCGCGGGGACGTCACCGTGGAAATAGTCGGCGTGCGTCGTCCCCAGACACGGGATGGCCTGCCGCGCCTGTGCGAATGCCGTGGCGTACGGGGAGTGCGTATGGGCGATGCCGCCGCACTCGAAGGCCCGGTACAGCTCGAGGTGCGTCGGCGCGTCTGACGAGGGACGAAGTTTGCCCGCGACGACTCGGCCCGTCTCGAGCGACACGGCTACCATGTGCGCCGGCGTCAGCTCGTCGTATGGCACGCCGCTGGGCTTGATCAGGAACACCCCCGCGGCACGATCCACCGCCGATACGTTGCCGAACGTCTCGGTCACGAGGCCGCTCTCGACGAGCGCCTGGTTCGCCCGGTGCACGTGCTTCCGCAGCGCGGCAGAGACTCGGCTCACGAGCCGGTGCGCTCCCGGCTCGCGAGCAACTGTTTCATCAACGCGTCCGCACCGAAGGTGTCGTGCAACTGACGGTACAGCAGGTACAGGTCGTCGTAGATGGCGTGGGCTTCCGGATTCGGCGCGAAGACCCTCGTGCCCGGCGACGTCATGCGCGCCTGAGCCGCCTCGAAGCCATCGTAGCCCCCCACCTTCTTTCCCGCTGCCACCGCGGCGGCGATGGCGGCGCCGAGGGCAGGCGTCTGCGAGGAGCCCGCCGTCAACATCGGCATCCCGATGACGTCGGCGTAGATCTGCATGAACAGGTCGTTCTTCTCGGCGATGCCGCCGCAGCAGACCACACGCTCGATCGGGACGTCATACTCCTGCATCCGTTCGATGATCGCACGAGCCCCGAACGCCGTCGCCTCGACGAGGGCGCGATAGATCTCGGCGCGCGTCGTGTGCAGCGTCTGCCCGACGATCAAGCCCGTGAGCCGTGGATCCACGAGGATCGTGCGGTTCCCGTTGTTCCAGTCGAGCGCCAGAAGTCCCGACGCCCCGGGCCGGACTCCCGCGGCCTCGCGTGACAGCTCGGTGTGCAGCGATTCGCGTCCCTCGCACACGACCTCGACCCACCATCGCAGCAGGTCTCCCACGGCCGACTGCCCCGCTTCGATGCCGTAGTACCCGGGCAGGACCGAGCCCGGCACGATGCCGCAGATCCCCGGGATGTCGGGAACGGGGCGCGCGGCGTCGGCGATGGCGATGTCGCAGGTCGAGGTACCGATGATCTTGACGAAGGTCCCGGTGGTGATGCCGGCGCCGACGGCACCGTAATGGGCGTCGAACGCACCCATCGCGATCGGAATTCCGGCGCGAATGCCGAACGTCTTCGCCCAGGTGGGCGCGAGGGTCCCCGCCGGCCGGTCAGCCGCGGACGCCTTGGTATAGAGCCGATCCCGCAATCCGCCCAGGGCGGGATCGAGCCCGGACAAGAACTCGCGCGACGGCAGGCCGCCCCACGTCTCGGCGTACATCGCCTTGTGGCCCGCGGCGCACACCCCGCGCACGATGTCGCCGGGACTCGTGACCCCGGCGAGCACCGCCGGAACGAAATCGGCGAGCTCCACCCAGCTCGCCGCCGCATCGAACACATCGGGCGCCACGTTGCGACAGTGCCAGATCTTGGACCAGAACCATTCGGACGAATACGTGCCGCCGATCGGGGCCAGGTAGGCCGGCGCGCAGCGGCGCGCGGTGTCCGTGATCGTGGCCGCTTCGGCGGCGGCGGTGTGGTCCTTCCAGAGCCACGCGTGCGCGGCGAGCGAGTCGCGCCACCGTGGATCGAGCGCCAGGGGACGGTTCTGCGCATCCACGGGTAACGGCGTCGAGCCGGTGGTGTCGACGCCGATGCCCAAGACAGCGTCGCGCGAGAATCCCTTGCGCGCGTCGGCCTGAGCGAGCGCGCCGCCCACGGATGCCTCGAGTGCCTGCAGGTAATCGGCGGGATTCTGGCGCGCGAGGTGGGGATCCCGCGCATCGAGGAGCACGCCTTCGGTGCCGGAAGGATAGGCGAAGATGCCGGTGCCGAGGGTGGCGCCGTCGGCGCAGTCGACGACGATCGCTCGCGCCGAATTGGTCCCGAAATCGACGCCGATCGTGAAGGCCACGCGTCAGCCGACGAGGATCGGGCTCACGATGTCCAACACGTCGGGACCGGTCCCGGCGGCACGGGCGCGATCCAGAGCCGCGCGCTGCTCGTAGACGCGCACGGCCTTCAGAGCCAGGTTGGCGAAGTTGATCATGCTCCGCTCCATCGCGCGCGTGGGATCGTCGCGGTAGGTGAACTGGTCCTGACTGTAGTAGCCGCGGTAGCCCCGCACGAACGTGGTGAACAGATACTCGACCGACTCGGGGATCGACAGCGTGCCGAACATCAGGTCCTGGTCGTTACGGCCCTGACGCGCGTCATTGATGTCGAACTTGTGCACCGCCACGCCCGCGTATGCCGCGAGATCGCAGGCGGTGGAGGCGGTGGTGCCTTCCATCTTCTGGTGGCCGTAGTCGATCGTGAGCCCGCAATTCGCGCCGCCGCAGGTTTCGTTCACGCGTCGAGCGACGAGGATCGCGGAGGCGGCGGTCGGCACGATCATGTACAGCTCGCGCGGTTCGTACGGCTTCGGCTCGATGGCCAGCTTGATCCCCGCCTTGATGCACTCGCGATTGACCGTGACGAGCGCCTCCGTGAACCACTCGATGGACTGCAGGTAGTCGATCTGGAAGTGGTAGTCCGCGCCGTCCGAGCCAGGCCACACGCTGACAACCGGGAGCTTCAGCGCTTTCGCGATTTCCACCGCCTTCAGGATTTCCTGGAGGGCGGCGCGCCGCAGCGCCGGATCGGGATTGCACGGCCCGCCGAGGCGGAAGCGGGGGTTGGTCCACGTGTTGACATTGCACGCCGTGACCTTGAGGCCCAGCTCCGCGAGAAACCCGTCCCGCGCGCGCTCGAGCGCCCGCAAGTCGAGGTCACCGTTCATTGTCTTCTCGAAGACGCTCTGGTGGAGCTCGATCGCGTCGATGCCTGCGGCGTGCGTCCTCCGGCATTGCGACTCGAAGTCGCCCTTGAAGGATGGGTCGTCGGAGTGATAGCCCGGCGGGGCGAAGCGATCGCAGAAATCGCCCGCCGACCAGTGACCGACGCTCAACTTGATGTCCATCGTGCGAAGAAACTCGATCGCCTGGTCGCGATCCATGTACCCGGTGCGTGACCGGGCGAACGCCAGTTGCTCAGCAGTAAACTGTGTCATGAGTGTCAGTGACGGGTGGTGGGTGACGAGAGATTGACGCGCCGCTCGATCTGTGTCAATACGCGCGAGCGGGCGCGGGCGCTGACTCTTGACAGCGGTCTTACAATTGCGACATGGGCCGCGCGTCAATCACTCGCGTCGTCATCGCGCTCTTCATCGTCGCGGTCGCGTGCGCACGCCCGAAATCAGAAGTGATGCACGCACGCATCACCCGGGAAGCATTTGGGACCACGACGGACGGAAAGAGCGTGGACGCTTTCACCCTGACGAACGGCAAGGGCCTCGAGCTACGCGCCATCACCTACGGCGCCACGATCATCTCGCTCCGCGTCCCCGACCGGCTGGGTCGTCTCGACGACATCGTGCTCGGGTACCCCACCCTGGCGGGGTACCTCGACAAGTCGCCGTACTTCGGCGCCATCGTGGGGCGCTACGGCAATCGCATCGCCAAGGGCCGGTTCACGCTCGACGGCAAGACCTACGCGCTCGCGACGAACAACGGCCCCAATCACTTACACGGGGGCATCAAGGGATTCGACAAGGTCGTCTGGAGCGTGGACAGTTCGCACCAAGACTCGTCGGCCACCCTGACGTTCTCGTATACGAGCCCCGCCGGCGAGGAAGGCTACCCCGGCACACTCCAGGCGCGCGTGACGTACACGGTGACCGACCAGAACGAGCTACGCGTCGACTATTCCGCCACGACCGACGCCCCCACACCCGTGAACCTGACGCAGCACAGCTACTTCAACCTCGCGGGAGCAGGCAGCGGTGACATCCTGGGCCATGAGCTGATGATCTCGGCCGACCGGTTCACCCCGGTCGATTCGACGCTGATTCCGACCGGCGAGATCGCGCCCGTCGCCGGGACGCCGTTCGACTTCCGTAAGCCGACGGCCATCGGTGCCCGCATAGCGCAGAACGACGTGCAGCTGAAGCGGGGGGGCGGCTACGATCACAACTGGGTGTTGAATCGCAAGGGACCCGATCTCGCCCTGGCAGCGCGCCTCGCCGAGCCCACCACCGGCCGAACACTCGAGGTGTTCACGACGGAGCCCGGGATCCAGTTCTATTCGGGCAACTTCCTCGATGGGACGATCACGGGGAAGGACGGACGGGTGTACCAGCACCGGTACGGGCTCTGCCTCGAGACGCAACACTTCCCCGACTCACCGAACCATTCGAACTTCCCGTCCACCATCCTGCGCCCCGGCCAGGAGTACCGCTCCACGACCGTTTTCAGGTTCGGCGTCTCGAGGTAACGCCCCGCCTACCACACCGACAGGCGGTAACTGCGCAGCATGTTGTCGAGTTTGAGCGACACTCGTTGCCCCTGCTTGACGGCGATCGGCTCGGTCGTCGCCCGCCTCACCCCCCCCACCGGATCGGCCCGAAAGCGGATGTCCCGGTCCAAGACGTCACTCTTGAGGTCGAACACGCTCGTCGACATCCCCTCGACGGTCCCGAGCCGGGTCGGCAGACCGCCGCGAAGCAGGTAGATCCGGACGTCGAGGGTTGTGTTGTTCTGGACTTCGAGCGCCGCGGCGTGCTCCTCCCCCCTGTTCGCGGCGCCGGACCTAACGCCGGCGCACCCCGTACCCGCTAGACCGACGCCAACAAGGAGCACGACTAAGGAGTACGCGCGCACTGGCTTACAATATGCACGGTGCGCCGGGCGCTCGCCTCACGATCCCCGCTCTTGCGGAGGCCCTATGCCCCGGGAATTCACGTCTGCCGTCGGCCTCGTTCTCTGCGTCCTCGCCCCGCACGCCACCGCGCAGGCACAAACCCGGAGCGTCACCGGGCACGTCCTGAGCGCGACCACCAGGGAGGCCGTTCCGTACGCCACAGTCTCCGTCGTCGGCGGGCTACAAACGACCCAGAGCAATGAGCAGGGCGCGTTTCGGCTCACCGCGCCCGTGGGGGACGTGCGGCTGTCGGTCCGCACGATCGGGTACAAGCGGGCGGAGGCCCTGGTCCCCGCCACCGACTCGACCGTCGAGATTCTGCTCGAGCGGGATGTGCTCGGGCTGGAGGCGGTCGTCGTCACCGGGCAAGCCACACGGCTCGAGCGCACCAATGCGCCGAGGGCCGTCTCGGTCGTCGGCCCGACCGAGCTGACGACGGTACCGGCGCAATCGCTCGAGCAGGCGCTGCAGGGGAAGGTGATCGGCGCGCGGATCAACATGAACAGCGGTGCGCCGGGGGGCGGCGGGCAAGTGCAGATCCGCGGCGTGACCACGATCCTCGGCAACGGCGAGCCGCTGTACGTCGTGGACGGCGTCATCATTAGCAACGCGCAGATCCAGTCCGGGGCAAACACGATCACGAGCGCGGGCGGTCGCGGCAACATCGCCACCAACCAGGACAACGGCACGAATCGTTTGGCCGACCTCAATCCCAACGATATCGAGTCGATCGAACTCTTGAAGGGCGCTGCCGGGACGGCGATGTACGGTTCCCGCGCGACGAACGGCGTCGTGGTCATCACGACGCGGCGCGGCCGCCCGGGCGAGCCCCAGTTCAACGTGACGCAGCGGGTCGGCGTGTACCAGGCCATTCGCCTGCCCGGCACGCGGCGCTTCCTCACCCAGCAGGATGCCTACGATGCCGTGCGCGTGAAGGTGGGGGATGCGCTGGCCCAGCGCATCGTCGACTCGGTGTACGCCCTCAACCCCAGACCGTTCTACGACTACCAGGCGCAGCTGTATGGAAACCGCGACCCCTCGTACGAGACGGCCGTCACCGGCACGGGAGGGACGGAGGACGCGCGCTTTTTTCTGTCCGCGGGAACGAGGCGCGAAGAAGGAACGATGATCAACACGGGAGCGCAACATGACGCCCTGCGGCTCAACCTCGATCTGAAGTTGCGCGAGCGCGTCAGCCTCGACATCGGCGCCAGCGTGACGCGTTCGATCGCCGACCGCGGCCTGTCGAACAACGACAACACCTTCACGAGTCCGCTGTACGCATTCGGATACACGCCGGCGATCATCGACCTCGCGCGGCGGGATGCGCAGGGCAACTTCCCGGCCAATCCCTTCCCCGGGGGCGGAGGGAAAAACGCGTCGAACCCGTTTCAAACCATGGCCTACATCACGAACCGCGAGGACGTCTGGCGCCAGATCGGCTCGGCGAACCTCAAGTGGGATGTCTGGTCGACGGCGCGGCACCGGCTGCAGCTGAGCGTCATCGCCGGTGTCGATCGGTTCAACCAGGACAACGAGATCTACTCCCCGAACTTCCTGCAGTACGAAGGTGCCGACGGGTTCTTCGGCCGCGCCGTCCAGGGCACCGCCAACAGCAAGCAAGTGAACAGCTCCCTCAACGCCGTATGGACCTTCAGCCCTAGACCGGGCCTGACGGCGACGACGTCGGCGGGCGTCCAGGCGGAAGAGCAGGATCTGAACCAGTACCGGGTCCAGGCCCGCGGGATCATCCCCGGCGTCCCGATCATCAGCCAGGGGACGACGACGCCGTTTCAGCAACGCAGCCTGATACGCGACCAGGCCCTCTACGCGCAGGAGGAAGTCCTGGCCTTGAACGAGCGCCTCCTCCTCTCGGCGGGCTTCCGCGCCGACCGTAGCAGCGCCAACGGCGACCGGAATCGGTGGTTCGTGTTTCCGAAGGCCGCGGCCTCGTATCGTCTCCTCGGCCCGTTTCGCTTCGTCAACGAGGTCAAGCTGCGCGGGTCGGTCGGACAGTCGGGGGGGCGTCCGCCGTACGGGTTCCGCGACGAAACGCTCCTCAACGTCGGTCGCATCGGGGGCCGTGACGGTCTCGGTGTGCCGGGCACGATCGGCAACCCCAAGGTCGAGCCGGAGCGCACGACCGAGCAGGAATACGGTGTGGACGCGACCCTCCTCGATGAGCGGGTGGCCGTGGAGGCCACGTACTTCGACCGCACGATCACGAAGTTGCTGCTGCAGGCGCCGCTGGCGCAGACGAGCGGCTTCGCGCAGCAGATCATCAACGGCGGCACGTTGCGCACGCGCGGCGTGGAACTCGGGCTCACCGTGAACGTCGTGCGGGACACGCGAGGCGTGAACGACGTGCTGCGCACGACGTTCTACACCGTCGATCAACGCATCGTGGAGCTGCCGGTGCCGAGCTTCCTCGTCCCGAGCTCCGGTTTCGGCACCGCCTTCGGCCGCAGCCGCATCGCGCAAGGCGCGTCCACCACGGCGATCTGGGGCAACGCGCCCGTCGGACCCGGCGGCGCGGTCATCGACACCATCATCGGCGACGCGACTCCGGACTTCGAGGTCCAGTTCTCCAACGAGCTGACCTGGAAAGCCGTCTCGCTGAGCATCCTGGTCGACTGGCGGCAGGGTGGCGCGGTCTCCGACCTGACGAACAATCTGTTCGACGAAGGACAGACGTCTCGCGATTACGATCAGCCCTCGCCCGATCCGGCGATCGGGCGCACGCTCGGTGAGTACCGCTACAACAAGTGGAACGGCGGGCGCGACGCCCGCGTGTACGTCCAGGACGGCTCGTTCCTGAAGCTCCGGGAGGTCGCTTTCTCCTGGACCGTGCCGCCCGTCTGGATGCGCCGCGTCCTCGGCGGAGGCGCGCGGACCGCGCGCCTCAGCCTGAGCGGCCGCAACCTCGCGATCTGGTCCAAGTATTGGGGGTCGGACCCCGAGGTGAACAACTTCGGCAACCAGAATGTCAGCCGGTTCGTGGATCTCGCGCCGTACCCGCCGAACCGCAGCGTGTTCTTCACTGTCGATGTCGGGTTCTGAGAGGAGACCGCCGATGACGAAGACTCTTGCCGGCACGCTGGCGACCTGCGTACTCCTCGCGGCGTGCACCGATCTCAACGTGCCGAACTACAACAACCCGACGCCCGGCGGCATCGCCAACGATCCCGTGAACGGCTTGGGGCTCGCGGCGACGGGAATCCTGGTCCAAGACCGCAACAGCTACGGCGGCTACGTCAGCGACGTCGGGATCTTCGGCCGGGAGAGCTATAACTACTTCCCGACCGACGGCCGCTCGCACTCGCACTACGTGGCGCAGAATCCCCTCGACCCCGCCGGGTTCGCGGTGGGCGGCTGGGGGCCGCGATACACGACGCTCCGGAACATCCACAACTTCCTCAAGAGCGTGGATGCCGCGCCGCTCGACTCCGCCCGCAAGGAGGCCGCGCGGGGGTTCGCGCAGACGATGGAGGCCATCGAGCTCCACTACATCATCGCCCAGCGTCACAATTACGGAGCGGTGGTCCAGCTCAACGACGATCCGCGGGTGCTCGCCCCGTTCGTGTCGCGCGACTCGGTGCTCAATTACATCGTCGCGCGACTGAATGAAGGGCGCACCCACCTCCTGGCGGCCGACACGGCGGCGTTCTCGTTCACCCTGCACAGCGGGTTCACGACGAACGGCACGTTCAACACACCGAGCACGTTCCTGCAGTTCAATCGGGCGATCGCCGCCCGCGTCGAGGCGTGGCGCGCCTCCCTCGGCGACCCGGTATGCGGGGCCGGCGGCGTCGCCTGCTATACGACCGCGCTGGCGGACCTCGCCCAGGCCGGCGTCGATACCGCCGCACCCTTATCCCGCGGCGTGTATCACGTCTACTCCACGGAATCGGGCGACGCGCGCGACGGATTGAATGCGCAAGTGAACAAGGACCTGCTGGCGCACCCGTCCATCCAAACCGACGCGCCGACCGACACGTCGGCCGCCGCCGACGCGCGCTATCGCGCCAAGATCTACGCGCTGACCGCGGCGCGGTGCCCGGTCGGCGGCGACGGCATCTGTACGTCCGTCGGATTCAACATCTACCAAACACAGACGGCTCCGACACCAATTTTCCGCAACGAGGAGCTGATTCTCCTCCGGGCGGAGGCACGCTACTTCACCGGCGACGCCGCGGGCGCGCTCGTCGACATCAACTTCATCCGGCGAGTGTCCGGCGGCCTGGCGATCCGCGGTCCGTTCGTCGACAGCAACGACTTCATCACGGAGTTGCTGCTGCAGCGACGCTATTCACTGCTGTGGGAGGGGCACCGCTGGGTGGACGTGCGGCGTTTTGGACGCATCGCGACGCTCCCGCTCGACGCGGCCGGGCATTTCCGGCAGGTGCAGCAACCCGTGCCGCAGGGCGAGTGCCTGCAGCGGGTCGGCCAGAGCGGGGCCCTCGCCTGCCCGGCGGTGCAGCCCGCACCCTGACACCCCAAACGCAAACGGCGCCCGGGATCGCTCCCGGGCGCCGTTTGCGTTTCTACTACTCCGCTTCCACTTCCTCCGGGAACGGGCTTGGTGCCGCCCCCGGCGTCGGTGCCTCGAGCGGAGGCGCCGGCGGCTGGAAGCCCTCCGGCGGCTCGATCTCGATGTCGTGGTACCGGTAAATACCGGTCCCCGCCGGGATCAAGTGCCCGATGATGATGTTCTCCTTGAGACCAAGCAGGTCATCCTTGGCCCCGCGGATCGCCGCGTCGGTCAACACCCGCGTCGTCTCCTGGAACGACGCCGCGGAGATGAACGACTGCGTCGTGAGGCTCGCCTTCGTGATCCCCAGGAGCAACGGCTCCCGCGTCGCGGGCGTCCCGCCCTTCTTCTGCGCCCGCTCGTTCATGTCGGAGAACACGAGCTTGTCGATCGACTCGCCCTCCAGGAATTCGGTGTCCCCCGGAACCACGACTTTCACCTTCTGCAGCATCTGGCGCACGATCACGCCGATGTGCTTGTCGTTGATCTTCACGCCCTGCAGCCGGTACACCTCCTGCACTTCGTTCAGGAGGTACTCCTGCACCGCGCGCGGGCCCTTGATCCGCAAGATGTCGTGCGGGTTCACCGGACCCTCGGTGAGGCGGTCGCCCGCCCGCACCCGGTCGCCCTCGTGGACGCGCAAGTGCTTGCCGGCCGCCACCTCGTACAGCTGCGGCTCGCCTTCCTCGGCATGCACCCAGACCTCGCGCTTGCCGCGCTTGATCTCGCCGAACCGCACCACGCCGTCCACTTCCGAAATCGTCGCGGGGTCCTTCGGCCGCCGGGCCTCGAACAGCTCGGCCACACGCGGCAGACCGCCCGTGATGTCCCGCGTTTTGTACGCCTCGCGCGCCACCTTGGCGAGCACGAGACCGGCGTATACCTCCTGGCCGTCCTCGACGGTGAGCTGCGCGCCCTCGGGAATGACGAAGTCGCGGAGCCGCTTTTCCTTCTCGCCCTTCTTCTGCACCACCTCGATGTGCGGGTGGAGCTTCTTCTCACGATCCTCGATGATCACGCGCTGGCGCCGGCCCGTGATTTCGTCCAGCTCCTCGCGTACCGTCTCGTCTTCGACGATGTCGACGAACCGCACCAGGCCCGCCACGTCCGTCATGATCGGGTTCGTGTACGGGTCCCACGTGAACAGCACGGCATCCTTCGCCACCTTCTGGCCGTCATCGACCATCAGCGTGGCGCCGAGCGGCACGTGGAAGCGTGAATGGACGGCCAGCTTGGAGGCTGCCGTGTGACCGTGGCCGTGCGCCGCGGCCTTGAGGACCACTTCGCCCTCGTAGCTCGTGACCACGCGCGCTCCATCGGGCGTGTTGACGAAGGTCAGCCGGTCGCCGTGCTCGATGACGCCCTCGACCTTGGTCTTGCGCACCGTCTGCTCGGCGATACGCGCCGCCGTGCCGCCGATGTGGAAGGTCCGCAGGGTCAGCTGCGTGCCCGGCTCGCCGATCGACTGCGCGGCGAGAATCCCGACGGCTTCGCCCAGGTCCACCATGTCCATCGTGGCCAGGTTACGACCGTAGCACATGCGGCACACGCCACGCTTCGCCTCACACGTCAACACCGAGCGGATCTTCACCGTCTCGATGCCGGCGTCCTCGATGGCCTGTGACGTCTCCTCGATGACGAGCTTGCCTGCTTCGACCAGCACCTTGGGCCGGCCGTCTTCATCGAGCTCGTGTGGATCCATCACCTCTTCGAGCGCGACGCAACCGACGATCCGCTCGCGCAACGGCTCGATGATGTCTTCGCCTTCCTTCAAGGCCGACATCTCGAGGCCGAGGATCGTGCCGCAATCTTCTTCGGTAATCGTCACGTCTTGCGCGACGTCGACGAGCCGGCGCGTCAGGTAACCCGCGTCGGCCGTCTTGAGCGCCGTGTCGGCGAGACCCTTCCGCGCGCCGTGCGTCGAGATGAAGTACTCGAGCACGGAGAGGCCCTCGCGGAAGTTCGACTTGATCGGGCTCTCGATGATTTCGCCGATGCCGCCCGTCAGTTTCTTCTGGGGCTTCGCCATCAGGCCGCGCATGCCGGCGAGCTGCCGGATCTGATCGCGCGAACCGCGGCTCCCGGAGTCGAACATCATGTACACCGGGTTGAAGCCGCCCTTGGACTTCTTCATCGTGCCGACCATCGCCTCGGCGATGTCGTTGTTGGCGTGCGTCCAGGCGTCGATGACTTTGTTGTAGCGCTCACCGAACGTGATCTGGCCCGTCGCGTACGCGCGCTGGAACCGCTCGACGCGCGCTTCGGCGTCGGTGAGCAGCGGCGCCTTCTCCGCCGGAATCTCGAGGTCCGCGACGCCGATCGACACACCACCAATGGTGGCGTACCGGAATCCGAACTCCTTCAGCTGATCCAGGAACTGCACCGTGGGGGAGAGTCCCGCACGGCGGTAGCTCTCGAACACCAGCTCGGAGAGGTCCTTCTTGCGCATCACCTTGTTCTGGTAGCCCTGCTCGCGCAGCAGCCCCTCGGGGAGGATGCTGTTGAACAGGAACCGCCCCGCCGTGGTCGCGATCCAGCGGCCCGGCTGTCCCGGCCCTTCGTGCCAGGCGTGCACCGGCGAGTGGAACTCCAGCCGCTTCACCGCGAGCCCCATCTCGAGCTCGGCGAGCGAGCCGATGCGCGGCGCCTTGACGAGCTGCGCCTCGAAGTCCGCCGGCTCTTTGGTGAGGAAGTAGCACCCCAGCACCATGTCCTGGCTCGGCTCGGCGACGGGCCGGCCATCGGACGGCTTCAGCACGTTGTTCGACGAGACCATCAGCAACCGACACTCGAGCTGCGCCTCGAACGAGAGCGGCACGTGCACGGCCATCTGGTCGCCGTCGAAGTCGGCGTTGAAGGCGGCGCAGACGAGCGGGTGAATCCGGATCGCCTTGCCTTCGACCAGCACCGGCTCGAACGCCTGGATGCCCAGCCGGTGCAGCGTCGGCGCGCGGTTCAAGAGCACCGGATGGTCCTCGATGATCTCCTCGAGGATCTCGTACACTTCCGGCGACTCCTTCTCCACGATCTTCTTCGCCCGCTTCACCGTCTCGGCGATGCCCTTCTCCACCAGCTTGTGGATGATGAACGGCTTGAACAGCTCGACCGCCATCGCCTTGGGCAGACCGCACTGGTGCAGCCGCAGCTCGGGACCGACGACGATCACCGAGCGGCCCGAGTAGTCGACGCGCTTGCCGAGCAGGTTCTGGCGGAACCGGCCCTGCTTGCCCTTCAGCATGTCGGACAGCGACTTGAGGGGCCGCTTGCCGCGACCGCGGATCGCCTTGGAGCGACGGCCGTTGTCGAACAAGGCGTCCACCGCCTCCTGCAGCATCCGCTTCTCGTTCCGGAGAATGACCTCCGGCGCCCGGTGCAGGATCAGCTTCTGCAGCCGGTTGTTCCGGTTGATCACGCGCCGGTACAGATCGTTCAGATCCGACGTGGCGAAGCGCCCGCCGTCGAGCGGCACGAGCGGCCGCAGGTCGGGCGGAATCACCGGCACCACATCGAGGATCATCCAGCGTGGGTCGTTGCGCACTTCGCCGGCGTTGCCGGAGTTGCGCATCGCGTCCACGATCTTGAGCCGCTTGAGCATCTGCTTCTTGCGGTGCTGGCTCGTCTCAGTCGTCACCGCCTCGCGCAGCTCGTCGGACAACTTGTCCACGTTGATGCGCTCGAGCAGCAAGCGAACCGCCGGGGCGCCGATGTCGGCCTTGAAGGCGGTGTCGCCCTCGGCCTTCGCCTTGGCGCGGATCTCGAGGAAGCGGTCTTCGTCCAGCAGCTCGCGCTCCTGCAGCTCCTGCTCTCCGGGCTCGATCACGACGTAATTCGTGTAGTAGATCACTCGCTCCAAGTCGCGGAGCGTCATGTCGAGCAGATTGCCCATCGGCGACGGCAGCGTCTTGAAGAACCAGATGTGCGCCACCGGCACGGCGAGCTCGATGTGACCCATCCGCTCGCGCCGCACCTTGGACAGCGTCACCTCGACGCCGCAGCGGTCGCAGATCACGCCACGATAGCGGATCCGCTTGTACTTGCCGCAATGACACTCCCAGTCTTTCACTGGGCCGAAAATGCGCTCGCAGAAGAGCCCATCCCGTTCCGGCTTGAAGGAGCGGTAGTTGATCGTCTCGGGCTTCGTGACTTCGCCCCACGACCACCAGCTGCGCTGGCCCTGCAGCTCCAGACGCTCCCGCTCCTTGGAATCCTTCGGACCGCGGATCTCCTCGGGCGAGGCGATCCGGATCTGGATATAGTCGAAGCTCGAGCTCTTGGGCTCGTGGCCGCTGCGGAAATCGATCACTTATTCCTCCACGTCTTCGGTAGTGCCGAGCGTCACCTTCAGCCCCAGGGCCTGCAGCTCCTTCACCAGCACGTTGAAGGACTCCGGAATCCCGGGCTTCGGCAGGTTCTGCCCCTTCACGATCGCCTCGTACACCCGGCTGCGACCGTTCACGTCGTCCGACTTGACCGTCAGAATCTCCTGCAGCGTGTGCGCCGCGCCGTACGCCTCGAGCGCCCACACTTCCATTTCTCCAAACCGCTGACCGCCGAACTGCGCCTTGCCGGCGAGCGGCTGCTGCGTCACCAGGGAGTACGGCCCGATCGATCGGGCGTGGATCTTGTCGTCCACCAGGTGCGACAGCTTCATCATGTAAATCGCGCCCACGGTCACCTCGGACTCGAACAACTCGCCCGTGCGCCCGTCGCGCAGCCGGCACTTCCCCGCCGGCGACAATCCCGCAGTGGCCAGCAGCTCGACCACCGCGCCGTCCACGTCGGCCTCCGACTTGGCGCCAAACAGCGCCGCCAGAGCCGGCCGGCCCGTCGCCTCGAGCACCTCCGCCGGCTTGTCCTTGGCCAGGAACTTCTCGGCATCCTTGAGGCCGGCCTTGAGCCCGGCTTTCTCGACGGCCGTCAGCTCTACGCCGCCCTCGGCGCCCTTCTCGAGGCGCGCCGCCTGCACTTCCTGCTCGGTCCGGCGCTGCGCCAGCTCCCGCTCCGCCAGCTCCTTCGCGGCGAACTTCAGGAAATCCACCAGGTGGTGGTGCAGCTCGCGCGTCTCCGCCGAAACCGTCCGGCCGCTCAGCAAGGTGATACCGGCGGTGGACACGTCGGGCCGCGTGCCGTTCCCCCCATGGGGGCGCCGCAGATCGGCCACGACCTGCCGCACGCGGTCGGCGTCGAGCACCGGAGGCCGGACGGTGAGGCGCAGGCACTCCGCCGCCCACGTCAGGCCCGCCAGCCGCACCAGCACGCCGATTTCGTTTTCGTCGGCGCCCTGGAAGACCGGCGTCTTCGCGTCAAAGCCGAGGATCTTCGCGGCCCACCCGAGGTGCGTCTCGAGGATCTGGCCCACGTTCATGCGGCTCGGCACGCCCAGCGGGTTCAGGACGATGTCCACCGGCGATCCGTCCGGGAGGAACGGCATGTCCTCTTCCGGCACGATGCGCGCGATGATGCCCTTGTTGCCGTGGCGGCCCGCCATCTTGTCGCCCACCGAGATCTTGCGCTTCTCGGCGCAATAGACCTTCACCAGCTGGATCACTCCCGGCGGGAGCTCGTCCGGCTGCAGAATCTTGTCGATCTGGTCTTCCGACTTCTCTTCGATCTTGGCGCGCTCCGCCGCGGCCGCGTCGAGCACGGCGCGGATCCGCTCGTTCACCGTCTTGTTCGCGACGCGCAGCGTCTTGAGATCGACGTCGGCGAACTTCACCTCGGACACCTGCGGCCGCGTGAGCTTAGTGCCCGCCGGGAGGTACTCCTCTACCGTCCCCGCCTTGAGCATCAGGCCCACTTCCTGGTTGGCGAGCAGCTCGGCCAGCTCGGTGAACATCGCTTCCGAGATGCGCGCCTTTTCTTCCGCTTCGAGCCGGCGCACTTCGCCGATCCGCTCGCCGCGATCCTTCTCGACCACCTGGTCCTCGATGCGCGAGAAGATCTTCACGTCGATGACGACGCCCTCCATCCCGGGCGGGACCTTGAGCGACGAGTCCTTCACGTCCTTCGCCTTCTCGCCGAAGATCGCGGTGAGCAGCTTCTCTTCCGGGGAAAGCTCCGTCTCGCCCTTGGGCGTGATCTTGCCGACCAGGATGTCGCCCGCCTTCACGTGGGCGCCGATGCGCACGATGCCCCGCTCGTCGAGATCGACGAGCGACTCTTCGGCGACGTTCGGAATCTCGCGCGTGATCTCTTCACGCCCGCGCTTCGTATCCCGCACGTGCAGCTCGAGCTCCTGGATGTGGATCGACGAATACACGTCGTCCTTGACCAGGCGCTCCGACAGGACGATGGCGTCCTCGAAGTTGTGGCCGTACCAGGGCATGAAGGCCACGATGACGTTGGCGCCGAGCGCCAGCTCGCCGTGCTCGGTCCCGGCGCCGTCGGCGACGGCCTGCCCCGCCTTCACCTTCTGGCCCATGTGCACCAGGGGCCGCTGGTTGATGGCGGTGTCCTGGTTGGTGCGCCAGAACTTCTTGAGGCGGAAGCGGTCGTGCTGCTTGAGGCGCGCCAGCGGATGGTCGCCCAGCTTCAGGTCCTCGTCGCCCGAGTCGATGATGATCTCGTCGGCGGTGACCCGCGTGACCACGCCGGCCCGGCGCGCGATGACGACGGCGCCCGAGTCCCGCGCCACCTTGTCTTCCAGCCCGGTGCCCACGAGGGGCGCCTGCGGGAACAGGAGCGGCACCGACTGCCGCTGCATGTTCGAGCCCATCAGCGCGCGGTTCGCGTCGTCGTGCTCGAGGAACGGAATCAGGGCCGCGGCGATGGAGACGAGTTGCTCCGGCGCCACGTCCATGAAGTCGATCTTGTGCGGCGCCAGCAGCGGGTAGTCGTCCCGTTTGCGGCACAGCACTAGCTCGTCGGCAAAGCGGCGCTCCGGCGTGAGCTTCGCGTTCGCCTGCGCGACCGCGTACTCCTCCTCCTCGGAAGCCGACAGCCAGCGGATGTCGTCCGTCACCTTGCCGTCCTTGACGACCCGGTACGGCGTCTCGATGAAGCCGAGGTCGTTGACGCGCGCGTAGCACGACAGGCTCGTGATGAGCCCGATGTTCGGACCTTCCGGCGTCTCGATCGGGCACATGCGGCCGTACTGGCTGTAGTGCACGTCGCGCACCTCGAAGCCCGCGCGCTCGCGCGTGAGTCCGCCCGGCCCGAGGGCCGAGAGACGGCGCTTGTGCGTCAGCTCCGCGAGCGGATTCGTCTGGTCCATGAACTGCGACAGCTGCGACGAGCCGAAGAACGCCTGAATCACGGCGCTGACCGTGCGCGCGTTCACCAGATCGTCGAGCGTGATCCGCTCGGGATCGTTGTTGATGCTCATCCGCTCCTTGATGAGCCGCGCCATGCGCGACAGACCGACCGAGAACTGGTTGGCGATCAGCTCGCCCACCGAGCGCACCCGGCGGTTGCCGAGATGGTCGATGTCGTCGGTGTACCCGCGCCCTTCCGACAGCTCGATCAGGTATCGGATGATCGCGATGAAATCGTTCTCGGTGAGGACCGTGTTGTCCTTCGCCTCGTTCACCTTGAGCCGCTGATTGATCTTGTAGCGCCCCACCCGGCCCAGGTCGTAGCGCTTGGGGTGGAAGAAGAGCCGCTCGAGCGCCTGCCGCGCCGTCTCGAGGTTCGGCGCCTCGCCCGGCCGCAGCAGCGTGTAGATCTGCTCCAGGGCCTCGGCCTCGGTGTGCGTCGGGTCCTTGAGCAGCGTGTTCTTGATCAGCGGCGACTCGCTCCGCCCCGCGGGCAAGAGCACGTCGACCTTGGTCACGCCCACCTTGAGCAGTTTCTTTTTGAGCGTGTCGGACACCTCACGGCCCGCCTCGGCAACGACCTCTCCCGTCTCCGGGTCCGCCACGTCGAAGGCGAGCACGAACTTGCCCTGCTGCTGCTGCGTCGTCGTCGGCGGCGCGTCCTCGCGCAGGTCGAGGGCGGTGTACCCCGCGAACACCTTGACGCCGGTGATGCCGGCGCGGCGGAACGCGTTGAAGCGCTCCAGCGTCAGCTCGTCCCCGACGCGGGACAGGGGCTCGCCCTTCTTGTTCTCCGGATCGGGCACGTCCGCCGCGAGCAGGGTGCCGAGCACCTCGCGCTTCTGCGCGCGGCCCTCGAGCTTGCCCGTGATGTCGATGTCCTTGGTCGCGTAGAACAGCTTCAGGATCTCGGCATTGGTGCCGTAGCCGAAGGCCCGGAGCAGCGCGGTCGCCGGGAATTTCTTCTTCTTGTCGATGTGGACGTAGATCACGTCGTGAATGTCGATCGTGAACTCGACCCACGAGCCCCGGAACGGGATGATGCGCGCCGAGAAGAGGCGCTGGCCGTTGGGGTGGATGCTCTCCTCGAACACGACGCCCGGCGAGCGGTGCAGCTGCGACACGATGACGCGCTCCGCGCCGTTGATGACGAACGTGCCGAGCGGCGTCAGGATGGGCAGTTCGCCGAGGTAGACTTCCTTCTCGATGATGTTTTTGGGGCGCTTGGTCTTGACGGTCTCGCCCACCTCTTCCATCACCACGAGCTGCAGGGTCGCCTTGAGGGGCACCGAGAACGTCATGTCGCGCTCGATGCACTCCTCGACGGTGTACTTCGCCTCTCCGAGCCCGTACTTCACGAACTCGAGCGAGTAGTTGCCGTTCACGTCCTGGATCGGGAACAGGTCCTTGAACACCCGTTCCAGACCGACATCCGAGCGTTCGGCGCCCTTCCCGTCCGGCTGGAGCAGGGACTGGAAGGCCCGCGTCTGAATGTCGAGGAGATGGGGCATCGGCATGCCCGTCTCGAGCTTCGCGAACGACAGAACCGGCAATGTCTTCGTCGTCATGTCAAACCTCAGGCAAACGCAAAAGGCCCCGCCGCCCCCGGACCGGTGCGGTCCGGGAGGGGACAGAGGGGCTCGTACAAGCGAGCAGGGCTGTGGTGAATCCGTGCATGTCGTAGAACCGAAGTGAGACCCGGAACGCGCCGCCGGGCCCGATTGGCCCGGCGCGTTCGCCCGAGGCTACTTCAGCTCGACGACTGCGCCCTGTGCTTCGAGCTTCTTTTTGATTTCTTCGGCTTCGGCCTTGGACACGCCTTCCTTTACGGTACCGGGCGCGCCTTCCACGAGGTCCTTGGCTTCCTTGAGACCCAGGCTGGTGATCGCGCGGATCTCCTTGATCACCTGAATCTTCTTCTCGCCGCCGGCCTTGAGGATGACCGTGAACTCGGTCTTCTCCTCGACCGCCGCCGCCGCCGCGCCGCCGCCTGCGCCGCCGGCGGGAGCAGCCGCCGCGGGCGCCGCGATCGTGACGCCGAACTTGTCCTTGAACTTCTCGATGAGCTGCGACAACTCGACGACCGACAGGTTGCCGATCGCTTCGAGCAGATCGTCGATGCTCATACTAGTTTGCGTTGCCATGTGTCGTCTCTCCCGCCCGGTTGTTTTTCAGAGCCTCGAGGGCCCCCACCATCATGTAGAGCAAGCCGTTCAACGCACCGACGAATCCAGCCATCGGCGATTGGAGCACCCCGCCCAGCTGGGCGAGCAGCTCCGGTTTCGACGCCAGCGACGCGAGCTGCTTCACCTGATCGGCCGTGATGGTCTTGCCTTCGACCAGGCCGATCTTGACCCGCGGCTTCTCGTGCTCCTTGGCGAACTCCGTCAGCACCTTCGCGGGCGCCACGGGGTCCGCACCTCCCAGCACCAGCGCCGTGGGACCGGCCAGGTGCGCCTCGATGCCGGCGCGCTGCGCGTCCGTGAGGGAGCGCCGTGCCAGCGTGTTCTTCACCACCACGTATTCGACCCCGGCCGCGCGCAGCTTGCGCCGCAGCGTCGTGATCTGGGCGACGTTGAGCCCCGTGAAATCCGTGACGAATACCGCCCCGGCCCCGGCGAGCTGGGCCGACAGCCCCGTCACCATCTCCTGCTTCTGAGCCTTGGTGTGCTTCATTGGTGATACCCCGCCGTATCCACCGGCACGCCCGGCCCCATGGTGCTCGAGACCGTCACCGACCGGACGTAGTGCCCCTTCGCCGCCGACGGCTTCGCCTTGACGATCGCCTCCATGAATGCGTGGAGGTTGACGGCGAGCTGCTCGGCCTCGAACGATTTCTTGCCGATCGGCGCGTGCACGATGCCGCTCTTGTCCACGCGAAATTCGATCTTGCCGGCTTTCAGCTCTTTGACCGCTTTGGAGACGTCCATCGTCACCGTGCCGGCCTTGGGGTTCGGCATCAAGCCCCGCGGACCCAGCACTTTCCCGAGCGGACCGAGCTGGCCCATGACGTCGGGCGTCGCCACGATCACGTCCGTGTCGATCCAGCCGTCCTTGATCTTCTGGATGTACTCCATGCCCACGAGGTCGGCGCCGGCGGCCTCGGCCTCCTTGGCCTTTTCACCCTGCGCGATCACCAGCACCCGGACTTTCTTGCCGGTGCCGTGCGGCAGGGAGACGGTGCCGCGGACGATCTGGTCGGCGTGCTTGGGATCGACGCCCAGGCGCACCGCCACGTCCACCGACTCGTCGAACTTCGCGAACGCGGCGGCCTTGACCCGGTCCACCGCTTCGCGCTCGCTGTAGAGCTTCTGCGGCTCGAGCGTGGCGACCGCCGTGCGGTATTGCTTCCCGTGCACGCGCATCAACCCTCCACCTCGAGGCCCATCGAACGCGCCGTCCCGGCGATCATCTTGATCGCGCCTTCGAGATCGGTGGCGTTGAGATCGGGCATCTTCAGCTCGGCGATCTTCTGGAGCTGCGCACGCGTGACCTTCCCCACCTTTTGACGGTTCGACGTGGGGGAGCCCTTCTCGATCCCGGCTTCCTTTTTGAGGAGCACGGCCGCGGGGGGCGTCTTGGTGACGAATGTGAAGGTGCGATCCTTGTAGATCGTCACCACCACCGGGGTGACCATCCCGGCGGCGCTCTGGGTCCGCGCGTTGAACTGCTTCACGAAGTCCATGATGTTGACACCATGGGGTCCGAGCGCGGTCCCGACCGGCGGCGCCGGGGTCGCCTGCCCCGCCGCCACCTGCAGCTTCACCACTGCAGTGATCGGTTTTGCCATCGTCAGTCCTTACTATTTGCGTCCGCCGGAGCGGACTCCCACGCAATCCGTGGTCAGTGTGCCTTCAGCTGCAAGTAATCGAGCTCCACCGAAGTGGGGCGGCCAAACAATGACACCGAAACGCGAACCTTCCCCTTGTCCGGCAGCACTTCTTCGACGGTGCCGCTGAAGTCCGAGAACGGACCCTCGGTGATCTCCACCACCTGGCCCACCAGGAACGGAATCTCCTCGGTGGGCTCCTCTTCCTTCACGGCCTCCTCGACGCCGAGGAGCCGGTTGACTTCGTCGGGGCGCAGCGGCATCGGCTCGCGGCCGGTACCCACGAACTTGATCACGCCCTGAATGCCGTTGATCGTGTGGAGCGTTTCCTGGTTCTTGACCATCTCCACGAGTACGTACCCGGGATAGATCTTGCGCTCCACCGTCACCTTCTTGCCGTTCTTGATCTCCACCACGTCCTGGGTGGGGACCAAGGCCTGCCGGATCGCCTTCTCGTCGCCCTCGCGCGGATCCTCGGTGATGCGGCGCGCGATCAACGACCGGACTTTATTCTCGTGCCCCGCCGTCGTTTGAATCGCGTACCAGCGATGCTCCGACATCAGAACAGCTTCGCGACGGCCTTCACGAACACGAATTGGAACATCGTGTCCATGAGACCGATCACGATGCCCAGGATCGTAACGAAGATGACGATCACCGTGGTCGCCTTCTTCAGCTCGTCGAACGTGGGCCAGGTGACTTTGCGCACCTCGGCCCGCACGTCGCGGAAGAACCCGACGATGCTCGCGAGCCGACTCCGGGGGGCCTCACCCGTGGCGAGCGCCTCCGTGGCCATTACTTCGATTCCTTGTGCTGCTGCTGCTTGTTGCAGCGCGGGCAGAACTTCTTCCACTCGGCCCGCTCGGGGTGCTTCCGTCTGTTCTTGGTCGTAAAATAATTCCGACTCTTACAGACGGTGCACTCCATGATGATGTTCTCGCGCATATGACCCCAGTCGGTTAGGCGGATAGCCGGTTAGTCGCTAACCGCCTAACCGGCTAACCGCCTTATTTCAAGATCTTGGTGACGACGCCCGCACCCACCGTCCGCCCACCCTCACGGATGGCGAACCGCAGCTGCTCTTCCATCGCGATCGGCGTGATCAGCTCGATCGTCATCTTCGTGTTGTCGCCCGGCATCACCATCTCCACCCCGCCCGGCAACTCCACGCTCCCCGTCACGTCCGTCGTCCGGAAGT